>Ga0116157_10001256_pt1 | contig 25677 bp, 23 predicted proteins | sample AD_UKC048_MetaG_FD_89882 | JGI IMG/M metagenome (GOLD analysis project Ga0116157, IMG submission 89882) | Active sludge microbial communities of municipal wastewater-treating anaerobic digesters from USA - AD_UKC048_MetaG | ecosystem: Engineered > Bioreactor > Anaerobic > Digestate | place: USA... | reverse complement strand
GCGTCGGGTTCGCGATATTGCACCGAATCGATGTTGGAATTGCACTCGGCAATTGCGGCGGCGACCTGGGCCAATGTGCCGGGTTTGTTGTCGGTTTCGATACGCAGGCTGACGCGGTAATCGCCTTCGACGATCCGGTCCCAGGCCATCGGTACGAAACGTTCCGGATGCTTGCGGTAATCGACCATGTTCGGGCAATCCATGCGATGCACGACTACTCCCTTGCCGGCGCTGAGGTAGCCCATGATGTCATCGCCCGGGATCGCATAGCAGCAGGCGGCGAAACTCAGTACGCCACGCTCGCTGCCATTGATGAGAATCTGTTCGCCGCTTCTCGGCATGCCGGTATTTTTCGACGCATTGTTTTTTGAAAGCGGCAGACTGTTTTCGTCCTGAATCAGAATTTGTGCGACGGCTGCCGGCATCCGGTTGCCCATGGCAATATCTGACAATAATTCTTCGAGACGACGATAACGGTTTTCCTGCAAATACTGATCGAGCCCGGCACCGGTGACGCGATCGAGCGAGCTGTCCAGATTCTCCAACGCGCGATCCAGCATGCGGTGCCCGAGGTCGACGGCGTTTTCGTGTTCGAGATGTTTCAACGAATGGCGAATCGCGGTACGGGCCTTGCTGGTCACGACAAATTCCAGCCATTGCGGGCTCGGGCTAGCCGATGGTGCAGTGATGATTTCCACGGTCTGACCGCTAATCAATTTCATCCGCAAGGGGACGAGCTTTTTATCGACACGGGCCGCTACCGCATGATTACCGACATCGGTATGCACGGCATATGCATAATCAAGTGTGGTGGCATTGCGCGGCAGCGAAAAAATATCGCCTTTCGGCGTGAACAAATACACTTCGTCCGGGAACAAATCGATTTTGACGTTTTCCAGGAATTCAATCGACGAATCGGAGGTGTCCTGCGAATCGACGAGGCCACGCACCCAGTCTTGCGCACGAATTTGTGCGCTATTACTGGTACGTCCGGCATTCTTGTAAAGCCAGTGGGCAGCAACACCGCGTTCGGCGATCAGATCCATTTCTTCAGTGCGGATTTGTACTTCCACCGGCGAACCGTAAGGGCCGAACAACAAGGTATGCAAACTTTGATAGCCATTGGCTTTCGGAATGGCGATGAAGTCGCGGAATTTGGCATCGAGCGGCTTGAACAGGGAATGGACGGCGCCGAGCGCGTGATAACACTGCATGACTTTCTGGACCACGACACGGAAACCGAAAACATCCATGACCTGATCGAAGCTTTTGTTTTCCTGGCGCATCTTGGTATAGATGCTCCAGGGCGCCTTGACGCGGCTCACCACGCGAACCGGCAGACCTTCCTGTGTCAGCTTTTGTGCCAGTTGCGCTTCAATGGTGGCGAGTGCTTCGCGGCGCATCACCGGCTGCGACGCGATCCGTTTTGCGATCACACGATGACGCATTGGATAAAGCGCGCGGAATCCCAGATCCTGCAATTCGGATTTGATCCGGTTCATGCCGAGTCGTTGTGCAATCGGCGCGTAAATTTCGAGGGTTTCGCGGGCAATGCGGCGGCGCGACGCGGTGCTCATCGAATCGAGCGTGCGCATGTTGTGCAAACGATCTGCCAGCTTGATCAGGATCACGCGCAGATCGCGCGACATCGCCAGCATCATTTTGCGAAAACTTTCGGCGACCGCTTCCTGCTGGCTCTTGAACTGGATTTTATCGAGCTTGGTAACGCCATCCACCAGCTCAGCGACCGTTTCGCCGAACAGCTCGACGATTTGCTCGCGCGGCAATGGCGTGTCTTCCAGCGTGTCGTGCAAAATGGCGGCGCAAAGTGCCTCGGCATCCAATCGCAGATCCGCCAGAATGCCGGCAACCGCAACCGGATGCGTGATGTAGGCTTCGCCGGATTTTCGCGTCTGGCCATGATGCGCCATCGCGCCTATTTGATAGGCCTGCCTGACTTTCAGGATCTGGGCCGAAGGCAGATATTCTGTCAGGCGCAATTCCAAAGCTCGCACGGCATCCGGACACGGGTCGGGACAAGGCGCAAGCGCGGGATCAATGGTGGCTTTTACATGAGGCATGGACTCAGACTACTTGGCTAAGCGTTTTGCTTCAATGCCTGCACATAAAAAAACGACCTCGCTTGCGAGGTCGTTTTATCTGGAGCTTCGGCTTTACGGCGCTTTCACGCCAGGGCGATTAATCATCGCCGCCTTTCGACAAATCATCATCCACCACTTCTGCAGCGGCCCATTCCAGAGCTTCGCGTTCGCGGCGTTCACGTTCGGATTTTTCCACCTGATCGATCAACTCCGCATCGATTTTACCGGCAGCGATTTCACGCAGAGCCAGAACGGTCGGTTTGTCTTCGTGTTCGTGATTTTCAACGGTGGATTCAACGCCTTTGGCCAGTTGGCGAGCGCGTTTGGCAGCCATCACCACTAATTCAAAACGGTTGCCCACTACATCCAAGCAATCTTCTACGGTTACACGGGCCATGATGTCTCCTGAAGGGACTCGCTCGGCCGAGCGAAACCCTAAAAATCAATAAGTTACAATGAACCGCGCATTTTACGCGTCTAAGCGACCCGTGGCAATGAAAAACCCGCTTGACGGGCCATTTCAGGCCAAAAGATGCCCGATCAAGGCTGAATGGCGCTCTTGCTGCGCCGGGCACTTCAGGCGCTGGGCCTGGAAAATGGCCCGCAACTCGCTGACTGCCGCATCAAAATGCTCATTGACGATCACGTAATCGAACTCGTTGTAATGCGACATTTCTTCGCGTGCATTGGCAAGCCGCTGCGCGATGACCTGCTCGGAATCCTGGCCACGATTGCGCATCCTTGTTTCCAAGGCTTCTTTCGATGGCGGCAAAATGAAAATGCTGATGGCATCCGGAAGCTTTTCCCGCACTTGCCGGGCGCCTTGCCAGTCGATTTCCAACAATACATCCTTGCCGGCAGCCAACTGCGGTTCAACCGATTGCTTGGCGGTTCCCTTGTAGTCGCCATGTACCAGCGCATGCTCGAAGAAATCGCCATTGGCGATCATTGTTTCGAATTCTTCCTTGCTGATGAAATGATAATGCTGGGCATGGCGCTCGCCGGGCCTTGCCTTGCGCGACGTGAAGGAAATCGACAAGGCTATACCGGTTTCGCGGGACAGCACCGCATTCACCAGACTGGATTTTCCAGCCCCGGAAGGCGCTGCGACAATGTATAAAGTTCCGCGCATGTTGGGTCCCCTTTTATTCCAGGTTCTGCACTTGTTCGCGTAATTGTTCAATGAACACTTTCAATTCGACGGCGGCCTGCGTGGTGCGACTGTCGACCGATTTGGAGCCGAGCGTATTGGCTTCGCGGTTGAATTCCTGCATCAGGAAATCCAGGCGACGGCCCACGGCTTCCGGCAATTTGAAAATGCGGCGTGCTTCTGCTACATGGCTGGTCAGGCGATCAAGCTCTTCATCGACATCGATTTTCTGCAGATTCAGCACCACTTCCTGTTCGAGCCTGCCCGGATCCAGCGGCAGCTTGAGATCGGCCAACTTGAGTTCCATCTTGCTGCGCAGTGCAACACGAATTTCCGGCAACCATTCGCGCACCTGGGCGACGATGCGTTCAATGCCGTTGATTTTTTCCTGCATCACGGCCGCGAGTTTTTCACCTTCGCGTTCGCGCGACACCACGAATTCGATCAGGGTGAGATCCAGCAATGCCAGCGCTTCCGATTGCAAACCGGCTTGATCGAGCGGGGCTTCTTCCAGTACGCCAGGGAAACGGAGCAGCTCGGTAATTTCGGTTCTCGGCTCCGGGAATTTTTCCGCCAACCGGTAGCTGAGCTGCGAAAGCTGATCGAGCAAACGTTCATTCACTTTCAGGTCCGAGGTATTTCCCACCGCCGGACGATAACGAAAACTCAGGTCGATTTTTCCACGCGATACTTTCTGCGCGACGCGTTCGCGGAACGTGGTTTCAAGTGCACGCAATTCTTCCGGCAGGCGCACCGACAATTCGAGATAACGATGATTTACGGCGCGTAACTCGCAACTCAGGTTGCCGCCGGTAGCGGGTGCTTCACTGCCGGCAAACGCGGTCATACTACGAATCATGCTGAACTCCCGAAACATTGGGTGACAATGGTAATCTATTCGACCCTGCATAACGAATTGATTGGAATACCATGTCCAGCTCCAGCACCCGTCCCAGTAATCGACTTGCAGACCAGATGCGCGATGTGCGCATTGAACGCCAATTCACCAAACATGCGGAAGGTTCGGTGCTGATCAGCTTCGGCGACACTCGCGTGCTGTGCACAGCCAGCATCGAGAACAAGGCGCCCGGTTTTCTCCGTGGCAAGGGCGAAGGCTGGGTAACGGCCGAATACGGCATGCTGCCGCGCTCGACCCATGACCGGATGAATCGTGAAGCCGCCAGCGGTAAACAAGGTGGCCGCACGCTTGAAATCCAGCGCCTGATAGGTCGAGCACTGCGCGCCTGTGTTGATCGCAAGGCACTCGGCGAACGTACCATCACGCTCGACTGCGATGTTCTGCAAGCCGATGGCGGCACTCGCACTGCCGCGATTACCGGCGCCTATGTCGCGCTATGCGATGCGGTTGCCGTTCTGAAAAAACGTGGCGATATCACGAAAAATCCGATTCTTGGCGCAGTCGCTGCGGTGTCGGTCGGCATCTATCAGGGCAACCCGGTATTGGATCTGGATTACGCTGAAGATTCGCAATGCGATACCGACATGAATGTCGTGATGAACGATGGTGGCGGCTTCATCGAACTGCAGGGTACCGCCGAAGGCCACGCCTTCCGTCGCGACGAGCTCGACGCCCTGCTCGTCATCGCCGACAAGGGGATTCGCGAGTTGCTGGCGTTGCAACAACAGGCATTGGCGGGCGGTTGATTTTCAACACACATGAAAAAACTGGTACTCGCCACTTCCAATCGCGGCAAGGTCATCGAAATGCAGCCTTTGTTGTCAGACATCGGCTACACGATCATTACGCAAACCGAACTTGGCGTATCGGATGCGATTGAAGATGGCCATACGTTCGTCGAAAATGCCCTGATCAAGGCCAGGCACGCGAGTGCCAGCACCGGTTTGCCTGCGATTGCGGACGATTCGGGATTGATCATCGATGCGCTGAACGGCGCACCAGGACTTATTTCCGCACACTATGCCGGCGTGCATGGCGATGCCAAAGGCAATATCGCAAAGGTGCTTGCGGAATTGAAAGGCATTCCGAAAGAACAACGCAGCGCGCGTTTTTATTCGCTGATTGTGATGCTGAAACATGCCGATGATCCGCAGCCCCTGATCGCGGAAGGCATTTGGGAAGGGGAAATCCTGGAATCGCCACGCGGTGAAAACGGCTTCGGTTACGATCCAATTTTTTTCGTGCGGGAACATCAATGCAGTGCCGCCGAATTGTCGGCCGACATCAAGAATCACATCAGCCATCGCGGCCGCGCCTTGTTGAAACTTCGCGAATTATTGAACGCGCGCATCAATAGCTGAAAATCAAAATGCCCGCTTTGATCCCACCTCCACTTTCCCTGTATATCCATATTCCGTGGTGCGTCCGCAAATGCCCGTATTGCGATTTCAACTCGCACCAGCAAAAAGATGCGCTGCCGATTGACGATTACATAGCGGCGCTCACAGACGATCTTGAACAGGATTTACCGCTGGTCTGGGGCCGCTCGATCCATTCGGTTTTTTTTGGTGGTGGCACACCGAGCCTGTTTCCGCCGGATGCCATAGAACGCATCCTCGACGCTTGCCGCGCACGCCTGAAATTTGCACCCAATGCCGAAGTCACGATGGAGTGCAATCCCGGTACCGCCGAACATGGTCGTTTCGAAAACTATTTGAATGCCGGCGTGAACCGTCTCAGTTTCGGCATTCAAAGTTTCAACGATGATTGCCTGAAAACGCTGGGCCGAATCCATGATTCGAACGAAGCGGAAGCCGCTGTCAAAATGGCGCAGGATGCCGGCTACAAAAACATCAACCTCGATTTGATGTTTGCCCTGCCCGGCCAGGATATTGCGATGGCACGTCATGATGTGGAACGGGCGATGGCATTATCGCCCACCCATCTTTCCTACTATCATCTGACACTCGAGCCCAATACGGTTTTCGCCGCAAAGCCACCACCGAATCTGCCGGATGAAGATGCCGCCTGGTCACTTCAGGAACAGGGCCAGGCGATACTGGCGGAGCATGGATTTCGGCAATACGAAATTTCCGCCTACGCCAAATCAGGCATGCAATGTGCACACAATCTGAATTACTGGCGCTACGGCGACTATCTCGGTATCGGGGCCGGTGCGCATGGAAAAATCTCATCCGGTGCAAGCGGTGAAATCCTGCGTCGCTGGAAACTGAAAAATCCGCGCGATTACCTGCAGCATGCAAAAACGGAAAAACGCATTGGTGGCGACGAATACGTCACGATGGAGAATCGTCCCTTCGATTTCATGTTGAACGCGCTACGCTTGTCGGAAGGTTTTTCGATCAAGGATTTCGAAGTCAGGACGGGACTGGAGCGCGCGGCGATCGAGAAAAAACTGTCACATGCAAAATTGATGGGCTGGTTGCTGGAGCAGGGAGATGTGATTATTCCCACCGAGTTTGGCCAGCGATTCAGCAATGATGTGATGGCTTTGTTTCTGGCCGATTGATCCACACAAGGACTATCCTCCGACATGCTTGACACTCAATACATCCGTTGCCCGCATTGTGGCGAACGCTTCGAGGCACTGATTGATGCATCGGGAGGCGATGCCGATTACGTCGAGGACTGCCCCGTCTGCTGCCGCCCGATCATGATGCATTGCCGCACGGACGAGCATGGCGAATTCGACGGCCTGGACGCTGAACAGGACTTTTAACTGGCCTGACTTTCACGCAGCGTTTACAATACGCACCGTAACAGGTGTCGGGAAGTTGGTTTGAATCCAACACTGCCCCCGCAACGGTAAGTCGGCATCGAGCACGATGCATCTTTCAGTGACCACTGGAAATCTTGATTTCTGGGAAGGAGAAAGAGACAGCTTTGGCAATCGCCCTGGCTGTTTGACGAGTCCGGAGACCGGCCTGTTGCCGGGTCATTCGACCCAACGGCGAGTTGCGGTGGGCAACGGGGCGGCGCGGGCGCTTGTCGACAGATGGCGCCCATCGTTTGTCTTTCTCCATCGAAACTCGCTGCATTGCGGGTGAGCTTTTGGAGAACATCATTGAAACGTCTGAATTCAACACACGTCATTAAATTGACGATACTGGGTGTGGCCATCGGCTGCGCCATCCCGGCCCTGGCCAAGGACGCAAACTCGCTGGACACCATACAGGTGACATCCACGCGCAGCGAACTGGCAATCAAGAAAAGTCTGGCTTCCGTCACCGTCATTACACGGGCCGACATCGAACAAAGCCAGGCACCGGATCTCGCCGACCTGCTAAGCCACCAATCTGGACTGGATATTGTCCGTTCCGGCGGCTCCGGCTCGATCGTGTCGATATTCACCCGCGGCAGCAATTCGAATCACACCTTGATCCTGATTGATGGCGTCCGCGTCAACAACGCAATTCAAGGCAGTTTCGATGTCAGCAACCTGCCTGTCGCGATGGTGGAGCGCATTGAGATCGTGCGCGGCCCGCGTGCGGCCTTGTGGGGTTCGGATGCCATTGGTGGCGTCATCCAGATTTTTACCCGCGAACCCAGACAATTCGCAGAATTGCGTGCCGGCAGCTATGGTCGCGCAGAATTCGACGCCGGTTTTGGCGTCGGCGATGAAGAAAGCAATTTTGGCGTGGTGCTGGGTTATGGTCGCCTGACCGGATTTTCCGCCACCAATGCGGCCGCATTCGGTTTCAACCCCGATGATGATGGTTATGACAATCGCCATATTCTGGTTCGTGGCCAAACGGTCTTCGGCAACCAGCGCGTTTCGGCATTTGCCTTGGCGACGAAAGCGAATATCGATTTTGATCAGGGCGTCACCGATCAGGACAATCGCCAGATCGGCCTGAATATGTCGGGCGATATCAGCGAACGCTGGCAGCATTCATTGAGCCTGAGCAACAGCTACGAAAACCTCGAGACTCCGGCTTACGGCAGTGTTTTTGGCAGTCGCCGGCTCGCTCTGGATTGGGTCAACACGATTGACGTGAATGAGCAAAACCGTTTCAACGTCGGCGTGAACTGGAGTCGCGAAAAAGGCTTCAGCGAAGATTACGGAGTGTTGAGCATCGACGAAACCCGTCGCAATACCGGCCTGTTTGCGTCCTGGTATGGCGAGTTCGACGCGAATCGTTTCGAGCTTGCCCTGCGTCACGAAGACAATAGCCAATTCGACGGAAAAACCACGGCACAAGCCGCCTGGGGATTGCAGATCAACGACAGTCTTCGCTTCCGCGCGAGCTGGGGTCAGGGCTTCCGTGCACCCAATTTCAATGAACTCTACTATCCCGGTTTCTTCGGTTTTTACGCTGGCAATCCGAATTTGCGTCCCGAGGAGTCGAACAGTGTCGAACTGGGATTCCGCTGGGATCAGGATTCGAGACAGCAATGGGAACTGTCGGCCTTCCGCACCCGCGTCGACGCACTGATTGCATTTGAGGGGCTCAACTCCAGCGCCATCAACATCAGCAAGGCCGCGTTGGACGGTGCCGAAGCCAGCTACAAATTCAAGGGCGAGATTTTTTCCCTGACGACCAATGCAAGCTGGCTCGATGCCCGCAACGACATCACCGATGAAAAATTGCTGCGCCGCGCCGATCGCAAACTGAATGTCACCACCAATATCAAGATCAATGACCAATGGAATTGGGGACTCGATTTTCAGGCTGCCTCGGAACGACCCGACTTCGGCGCGAGTACGGCCGGCTATGGTCGTGTGGATGCCCGCGTTAGCTACCATTTTGCCGATGCATGGACACTGGAAGCACGCCTCGAAAATCTCGGCGACAAGGACTACCAGCTGATACAGGGCTATAACACGGCAGGCAGAAGCGGCCTGATTACCCTGCGCTGGAACGGCAAAAACTAGAAAATCGGCCATCCTCCGGATTACGTCATCGAGATGTAAAAAGATGTGTTTTGACTGGCTTCGAATGCCCCGCTGTGCCTAAAATCACGGTGGGGGATTATCTCGGGAGCCTGGCATGTCTGATTCAAGCATTGCGTCGCATAACACTGCGCCGACATTGGCCTCGAAAAACCTGCCGAGACGCGTCCGGCATTTGCTGGAAGGAATTCTCGAATTTGCATCGGATGAATTCGAAAGCGGACTGATGTCCAGTCTCAACGAATTCGAACAGCAATTATTCAAATTCGCCGAACAAGCGCGCAGCGCTACCGTACAAACACGCTGGCTTGAAGCACAAAGACTGATCAAGCGCACTCGCCACGACCTGGTCCCGAGATTTCTGATTGCCCTGGAAGCCGAGCTCTCCATCTTGCGCGACCCCTACCAGCCCAAACCCCTGTTCATGTCACGCAGCGGCGTCGGTCTGGGTACTGAGCTATCGCTGGTCAACGATCTGGAGATGGATGAATCGACGATCCTGATCGAAATTTCCAACCGCGCAGAAATGCGCAACAGCCTGCCGCTGTATTTGCTGGGGCAGCGCTTCGGTGTCCTCGCCGGCAAGCCGGCCCTCGATTCGGAGTCCTTGCCGATCGGGCCTCAGGCGCTATGCCGCATGCTGCGGGATGCCTCCGACTGCCTCGGTCTTGGCGAAGAACATCGCCTGATGTTTTTCAAGATTTTTGAAAAACAGATCATGCCGCTGTATGGCAACCTGATCGAATCAGTTAACAATTATCTGGCCAAAAACAATGTGCTGCCGAATTTGCAGTACGTGCCGATTCGCGCAAGACCAAAATCGCAAAATGTGCCGGTCGAAAAATTGACCGAACGCAACCAGCAGGCAGCGAAGGGACATGCCGAAAATAATATCGGCCTGTCACTAGCCGATGATGGGCGGCCAGGTACGGCACGTTCATCGCTGCGAGCCAGCGAGAGTCCGGAGGCGGCCAGAAAAGACCTGCCAGATGGCGCGCAAAACCTTTCTGGAAATCCGTTCACCGGTGGAATGGCCGGCATGCAGAAATCCGGCGCCGTTGGAGGAGTGCAAAGTGGCGGAGTACAAAGAGGTATCGGCAACAGTTCCGGCCTGAGCATTCGCGGCAATCTTGCAGAACAAAACAAGGGCGAAGACGGACAGGAATCCGGTGGCGAACTGGATGAAGCCAGTTTCAACATGATGCGCCAGTTGCTGGCAAGCCGAAAACAGCTGCTCGGCAAGCTTAATCCCGACAAGATACAGGTCGGTACCAGCAAGGCCGAACCGGTAGCGCCTTCCCTTCTGCAAAAAACCCTGCAGATGTTGCAGGGCAAACCGGCAACCCCCGTTCTGAGTGCAGGCAAACCGGTCGCTCGCAACATCCAGCACATCAAGCAAGACCTGATGTCACAGCTCAGGATGAACTCCGACAGTCAGGAAGCCCCGGTCCTGAACGAGGAGGACAATGACGCGATTGATCTGGTCGGCATGCTTTTCGACAGCATCAACAAAGACGTCAAGGCAAACAGTCCAGCGGCGCATTTGCTGGCAAAGCTCCAGGTTCCCCTGCTGCGTGTTGCCTTGCAGGACAAAGGCTTTTTCACCAAACAGAACCATCCGGCCCGGCAGATGCTGGGTGCCATTGCCGAATCCGGCGCCTACTGGCTGGGTGACGATGATGCCGATCCAGCCCTGCTCGGCAAAATGAATGCGGTCGTTGACCGGACCGTACGTGAATTCGATGGCGACATGGGTCTGTTCCAGCAACTGCTGACCGACATCAATTCGCATCTGCAAATTCTGACGCGCAAGGCGGAAGTGGCGGAAAAACGTCATATCGAAGCTGCGCGCGGGAAAGAAAAACTGGCCATGGCGCGCGACCAGGCCTCTATTGCAGTCAATGGCCTGCTAAAAGACCAATCGCTGCCCCGCTTCACCCATACCCTGTTGAGCCAAGCCTGGACCGACGTCATGGCCTTGACGGCACTGCGTTCAGGAGAGGATTCGGAAGCCTGGAAACAACATCTGAATGTTGCCGAACGCCTGATCCAGGTGGCGAAGGCAGCACCGGGTCAATCGCCGATATCGTCGGAAGAGGCTGCCCAGCTAAAACAGGAACTGGAAAGTTCGCTGACGCAGGTCGGCTATCAAACCGATGAAGCAACGGCCATTACCGAACGCCTGATCGATCCGCAGTCCGGCAAGGAAGGCGATTCGGCAAGTCGCACTGAATTGACGATGCGGCTTAAATCGCGGGCACGTTTCGGCGAAGATGTCTCCGCATCGAAAGCAAAAAAAGTAAAACTTACCGCCGAAGAACAGGCGCGTTGCGAGCAGCTGAAATTGCTGGCCTTCGGCACCTGGTTCGAGTTCGTCACCAATCAGCAAGGTGATCGTGTTCGCAGGCGGATGGCATGGTACAGCACCACCACGGGCCACAGCCTGTTCGTAAACCAGCGCGGCCAGAAAGTTGGTGAATACCATCTTGAAGTGCTGGCAAGAATGCTGGTTCGCGGTGAGTTGTTCATCGTTGAAGAACAGGCCGGCGGCATTATCGATCGTGCCTGGAAATCCGTGATGAATGCATTGCGGTCATTCGCGGGCCAATCCGCTGCGGAGGCAAAATGAACAACGAATATCGCCGTGCTCGCCGTCGCAAGGTGGGCTATAACGTCGAAGTTTTCGACACGATGACCGAAGCCGTCATCGGGCGCCTGAGCAACCTGTCCGAAACCGGCATGCTGCTCATCATGCACGAACCCTTGATGAATGACGCCCTTTATCAACTCCGCCTGAGCTTGCCGGACCAGCTTGGCGTTGCGCAAACCATCGATGTCGGCGCACATGAGCTGTGGGCCGATGAAGCGGCGGCACCGGGTCAGGTCTGGATCGGCTTTCGTTTTATCGATGTCTCTCCTGCCCATGTTGCGTTTATACGTGAATGGGTTGACGCACCCGGTGGCCACTACGTCTGATATGCGAGCTGTCAAAATATTTTTTTTGATTGTGGCATGTTGCCTGACAGGCAGTTGCAGCGACACCGAACCCGACGTAAAAAAAATCAGTGTTGACGGATCCGATACTCTGTTGAAAATCCGCGATGACTCGCCGCAATCGGCAGCCCAGGCAATCGAGGCCATCAGGCAACTATTGCAGGATCAACATCGATATTCCCATGCCTGGAAGGCTTCGGAATTAAGCACGATGAATGCTGCGCTCGCTTCCGGTCGTGGCGCGAGCATTTCAAAAGACAATCTCGCATTGCTGGCAACCAGCAAGCCGCTTTACATCGCGAGCGACGGTTACTACGACCCAGATATCGGTTCCCTGGTAAGAATGTGGGGTTTTTACACCGATAAATTTCCGATCAATGAAAAGCCGCCTTCGGCCGAAACGATTTCTTCCTGGCTGGCCAATAAACCGGATTTTCTGGACATCAAGGTAAACGGAAACATCATTACCGCTAAAAATCCGTACACCCAACTCGACTTCTCAACCCTTCTGGAAGGCGTTGCCGCGAACGAAATCAAACGCATTCTGGCGAAACAGCAAATTCATGATGCCATGGTGATCATGGGTTCGGACCAAATCACCATCGGCGACGAAAACACGCGCCCTTGGACCGTAAAACTGAAAGACCCCTTTGGCGGTGATTTGGGCCAGATAGACATGCAGGGGAATGAAGCCTTGTTCAGTTCGGGCAATTTCAATAAATTCCGGGTGGCTCCGACCGGTTCGCGGTGGGGGCATGTGCTGAACCCCCGCACCGGAAAACCTGCACAAGGCTCTGCCGCCGTTGTCGTACTGCACGGCGATCCTGTGGTGGCGGATGTGGCTTCCACTGCCCTGATGGCGGCGGGACCGGGTGATTTTCGCCGATTGGTCATTCGCATGAAACTGGCTTGCGCCATGATGGTGACCGAGGAAAATGAATTGCTGATCACCACGCAGATGAAGAAACGCATCAGCTTTTTCCGTGATCCGGTTCCCCTGGGCAAGCCGATTGCCAATGGCGATAGCTGTCAATAGTCAGGTCATGGACCGGCAGGATTAACAACAAAAAAATTCCGAATACGGCAAAATTGCCTAAATTGGAAAAGAGAACAACATGAGCCTTTACCGCGAACATCTCGACACCGTCATAAAACGCGCCGACCTGGCTTTGGCTGCCACCGGCTTTGAGCATCTTGTGATTGCATCAGGCATCGAAAAATTTCGTTTTCTGGACGACATGCCCTATCCGTTCAAAACGAATCCGCAATTCAAATACTGGCTGCCACTGACGCGGCATCCGCATAGCTGGATTATCCATACGCCCGGCAAAAGACCTTCGCTGGTCTATTTCCAGCCCGACGATTACTGGCATGTTCCGCCGAGCGCACCTTCCGGTGACTGGGTCGAACATTTTGATATCCATATCATTGACAGTCCGGAGCAAGCCGCGAAGTTCCTTCCGCAGGGCAAGTCCGCCATTATTGGCGAAGCCGATGCCGCCATTGGCGAGTTTGCGCCAAACAATCCCGCTGCCGTTATCCATCATCTGCATTTTCACCGCGCCTTCAAGACGGCGTATGAGTTGAGCCTGATGCGCAAGGCACAGCGGAACGGCGTGCATGGACATCTTGCGGCTGCCGCGGCGTTCAATGCCGGAGAATCGGAAGCCGGCATCAATCTGGCATTCCTTAAAGCCGCCAGACATACCGATAGCGATACGCCCTACAACAATATCGTTGCTTTGAATGAAAATGGCGCCACGCTGCATTATCAATACAAGAGTTTCGACAAGCCGCGCGAACATCGCTCATTGTTGATTGATGCCGGCGCCGAAGTTGACGGCTATTCTTCCGATATCACGCGCACCTGGACCAATGGCGACACCCGCTTCACCGACCTGGTGAATGCCGTGGACAAGGAACAACTTGCCCTGGCGGCCAAAGTGCAGGCCAATGTCGATTACCGCGACCTGCACCTGGAATGCCACTTGCGGCTTGGCAGTGTGCTGAAAGCATTGGATATCGTGGATATGGATCCCGGCAGCATGATGGAGGCTGGTGTCACGTCGACCTTTTTCCCGCACGGGCTGGGCCATCCGATTGGCTTGCAAGTACATGATGTCGCCGGTTTCGCAGCCGATGAAAGCGGCTCCCTGATTCCGAAGCCAAACGGTCATCCTTATCTGCGCATGACTCGCACACTGAAGCCTGGCATGGTGGTCACGATTGAACCGGGTATTTATTTCATTCCGACATTGCTGCACAAGCTGAAGTCTTCGAAACATTCCGCCGCCGTCAACTGGCGGAATGTCCAACACCTGACTGCCTTCGGCGGCGTGCGGATCGAAGACGAAGTCCATTGCACCGATGCTGCGGCTGAAAACCTCACGCGTGATGCATTTCGAGAAATCCAAAACGACTAGACTGACAGGGTGCGCGATCAGCGCACCCTGATTTCATCAACCGCTAAAATCGATAATACGTTTTATTTTTTGCGGAAGCGTTTTACTGCGAATACGACCAAACCGATCAACAGCCACAGCGGCCATATCGCAATCACGTCGATCACGATATCCAGCAGAGCGTACCAACCGACCGAAACGGCACTGAACATGCGGCTGAAAAAGCCGGGACGAATCTCCTTGGCGATCGCATCGACATCGTCGACTTCGGTTTTGCGCACCTTGCTCAACTGGTAGAGCGAAAGACTGATCGTACTGAAGGCAACCTTGTCTTCCACTTCCTTCTGCACCACGACGGCTTCATCGCGATTGGCCTTGGCGTCGTTCTGACCGGAAATGACGGCTGCTTTGTCGCTGATTTTTCCGGGGGAAGTACTCAAGTCGCCCAACTGCCTTTGCGCTTCCTGGTTACGCAGGAATTCCAGTTGCTTCCTGAGCAATTCAAACTGTACGTCGCGTGCCTCGAAATTGCGCTGATCCAGAAATTCGATTTGACTCACCAACGCGCGCAGGAAATCCTGGGTTCTGGCACTCGGGACTCGTACCGTAAGATTTCCGCGCACCGTGTATTCGGCCAGTTCCATCAATTTTGCATTACCTACCGGATAGCGGTTGACCCGTTCGATAGTGGAATTGATCTGGTTGCCAACCACGAATCCGCCCTGATTCGCTACGATGTTTTCAATGGCGATCGCCGACTGGTAAACATCCTTGACCCGGAAATCTGCGCTGGCGGTACGAACGAATTTCCGTTCGCCGTCCACATATGAAGTTGCGCTTGAAACGAGATGGTCGGCCGTGACTTTTTCTTCAGACGATTTATCCATCATGCCGTCGTCGCTTCGCGCACGACTGGCAGCTTCCGGTGCGGGAGGTGCCGCTGCAAAATTCGCCGTTTCCGCTACTACGGCGTCGCTACTTGCCGCCGCATCCGTTGCCGCTACATCGGCAGACGACTCCTGTGATTTTGAACATGCTGCCAGGATGACAAGCAGTACAGCCGACAACAACACCAACATGATCTTGCGCATTACGGAATCTCCCCTGATTGAAGTTGAACGATTGGATGAAATGATGGTTCGGCAGCATTAATTGCCGGCCATACTGGATTCAACGCACGCCAGTAGCAATAAGGGGTTAAGCCGTTTTTAAATAATGGTTACGATTGGTTAAGCCAGTTTTGAAAAAGGGAACCCGCATAAAAAAATCCCGACCATGGCCGGGATTTTCAGCTTGCAAATTGCATTCTGTCAGTAGCAGACATTGTCTATGCACATTGCAGATTGCATCGTTTTTTCCACCGCAAAAAATATCTTTCCTGCAAATTGCCCGCCTCGATTACTCGGCAGGCGTCACCTTCAACATCATGCTGTCGACGGCCACAACCCGCACTGCCGTGCCGGCAGGCAAATCCGGGCCCTGCACAGTCCAGAAGGCATCGCCTATCTTGACCCTGCCCTGTCCATTGATGATGGCCGTTTCCAGGTTCAGCACTCTGTCGACCAATTGTTCGCCACGGCGATTGAGCAGCGGCTGGTCACTGGGGGATTCTTTTTCGCGGAAGAATTTCACGTAAACGGCAATCGAGACAAAGGAAAAAATCACAAACAACACGACCTGCGTCAGCACGGACAAAGCCGGTAGCAGCCACACGATAAAGAACACGACTGCCGCCGCCAATCCCAGCCACAGAAGAAAAAGACCGGGTGCCATCGTCTCCGCCGCAATCAACAGAAGCGCAAGACAGGCCCACAGAATCATTTTCGGACTCATATTATTTCCTTCGATTATTTAGCCGCTTTGGCGGCGATGGAAGCTTTTTGCCGGTCTGAACTGTCTTTCGCGAGCTCAGCGATACCGGCAATGCTTCCCATGACGCCAGTCACATCGGTCGGCAAAATCATCAGGCGCTGATTTGGCGAGTTGGCGAAATCTTTCAGCGCTTCGATATATTTCTGCGCCACGAAGTAGTTGATCGCCTGTACATCACCGGATGCGATGGCGTCAGACACCATGCTCGTCGCCTTGGCTTCCGCTTCTGCCAGACGTTCGCGGGCTTCGGCCTCGCGGAATGCCGCTTCGCGTTTACCTTCGGCTTGCAGAATGGCGCCCTGCTTTTCACCTTCGGCACGCAGGATTTCGGATTGGCGCAGACCTTCGGCTTCGAGGATATTGGCGCGTTTTTCGCGCTCGGCTTTCATTTGGCGCGCCATCGAATCGATCAAATCGCGCGGCGGCTGAATGTCTTTCAATTCAATCCGGTTTGCCTTGATGCCCCAGGGATGCGTGGCCTGATCCACCACACCCAGCAACTTGGCATTGATTTCATCACGCTTGGACAGGGATTCGTCCAGATCCATCGAGCCGATGGCGGTACGGATATTGGTCATCACGAGGGCAATGGTCGCCTGCTCGAGATTCGAAACTTCATAAGCCGCCTTGGCCGCATCGAGGACCTGGAAAAAAACCACGCCGTCCACCTTTACCACGGCATTGTCTTTGGTGATCACATCCTGCGATGGGATTTCCAGCACTTGTTCCATCATGTTCACCTTTCGGCCGATGCCCTGGATGATAGGAAACAGGAAATGCAGACCGGGGCTCAACGTGTGGGTATATTTACCGAAACGCTCCACCGTCCACTCGTAACCCTGAGGGACCATGCGCACCATTTTGCCCACGAATATCACCACAAACAGCAGAAGTACCAAAACTAGAAACATGCCCATGACGAACTCCTTGAAATGTCGGGTCAAGTATATTGGTTTCGGCCGCCGGTTTGTTGCGACCCTTTTGGGCCTGCCTGCATCTCCCTGTCTGTGACATCCCCTTTCGCCATAGATGTTCCTTCCAGCCTGCTGAACCGAGCCCGAAATGGCGAGGCAGAGGCCTTTGAACAACTTTACCGCTGGTTTGAAAGGCCCGTCTTCACACTGGCATTGCGCTTATGCGGCCAGCGCGAGGAGGCGCAAGACATCCTGCAAGAGACCATGTTGAAACTGCTCGGAAAAATAGCGGAATTTCGTGGTGAATCGCCCTTTTGGGGCTGGCTACGGCAAATTGCGGTGAATGAATGCCTGATGCGCCTCCGCAAGCGCCACCCCGGCCTGGAAACGGATATGGACGGGGAATCGGATTTTCTGGAGGCGGATATTTTATTACCGCCACAGGCGGCCGATGCGCGACTGCTCACGGAAGCGATGAACCGCCTGCCCGCAACGACCCGTAGCGTGCTTTGGCTTTACCACGTGGAAGGTTATACCCATGACGAGATCGCGGGCCTGATGGATAAAACAATTTCGTTTTCGAAATCACAATGCGCGCGCGGCGGAAAAAAATTGCGTGAACTTCTAAATATCGACAAGGAGGTACCAAGCCATGGCTGATATCTCGGCACAGCACTACGGCATCAATATCGGGCAGGCATTGCGTGACCTGCCACTGGAAGCACCCATGCATTCCGCGTGGCCCATGCTTTCGGAGCGGATTCCGAAAAAGAAATCTCGGCGTTATTTTCCTGCGGCACTCGCTGCCGGGTTTTTACTGCTGGCAATAATTCCGCTTGGCCTGCATTCACCGCCCGACAGCGGGAGTACAAACGACGGGGATTTGCAGACGTTGATGCAGCAATCATCACAGCTCGAAAACATCATCGTCGCAACACGCAATTCCACCGCCAGCAGTGCAAGCGCCGAGGTGATCAGCCTCGCTCTGGAAGACCGCATCCACGCCATCGACAGCCAACTTGCTTCGGGCAGCCTGGGTGTCTCGCAACAACTGAACCTCTGGCAACAGCGCGTCGATATTCTGCAGGAAGCGACAAGGCTGTATTCCTCGCAACGTTATCGACAAGCCGAAGGCCAACCCTATGAAATTGCCATGGTGGAATCGTATTGAAAACCATGCCCTTAGAAAATTCGACACGGAGATTCAAGATGAAATTAAAAACCCTTAGCCTGGTTCTGGCCTGCACACTGATGAACGGTGTGTTCGCGGCAGAACCTTCAACAACGAGCCCTGCCGAGCAGAAAGCCGCCAAGGCGGAAATAGACAGCCTGATCGAACGCATCGAAGTACTGTCGAAAAAACTAGGGCCTGGCAACTCGATCAACATCGATATCCGCAAGCATGATTCCGAATGGACTCCGCCGCCCGGCGGCCATGGCCCGCGTGAAGTCGTGATCGAGCGCCGCATGGCTCCGACAGCACGGGCGCAGGCAGAAGTCATGCGATCCAAACCCGGTATCGGCATCGTGATGGCACCCAATGCCGCCGCCAACGGTGTGCTGATCGGTGCTGTTACGCCTGATGGTCCGGCATCGAAAGCAGGCCTTCGCTCGAGTGACGTTTTGCTCAGCATTGATGGAAAAAATATCGGCAGCAGTGGCCGGGATGGCCTCGACAAGGCACGTGAATTATTGTCGGATTTGAAAGTCGGGCAGAATGTGCAAGTGGTTTACGCTCGTGCCGGCAAAACCGGAAAAGCGAATATCAAGGTCGACAATATCGGACGCGTAATGATGTTCAGTGATCGCGATGGCGAATTCGCACCTCGTGCCTATGGACACGGAAAACGCATGATGATGGGCGGCCCGGATGCCCGTGAAAACCTTGAAATCATGGCCTTTGGCGATTGCGAAAAATCCGGCAAGAAGGACTGCGCTCCGCCGCGCATTTTCGAAGCGCTGCGCTGGCAGGGTTTGAATCTTGCGTCACTGGATGCCCAACTCGGTCGATATTTTGGAACCGAGAAAGGCGTGTTGGTGATCAGTGCCAGCCCGGACATGAAAAACCTGCAAAGCGGCGATGTCATCCTGCGTGTGGAAACTACCTCGACTCAATCTCCCCGTGATGTGATGCGGGTGCTTCGCGAAAAGAAAGTCGGTGAAAAGATCAGTCTGCAGGTATTGCGCGACCGGAAGACACTGACGGTCGACATTACGGTACCGGAAGCCAAGGCAATGCCGTTTTTGACTCCTCCACCTGCACCCCCAGCTCCACCTGCCCCGCCACGGGCACCCGGTCAAACGCCACCACCGGCGGCGCCCGCGCCACCTGCTCCGCCAATGGGCATGCGCTTCAATGATAACAATCAGGAATCGACAGTCTGGATCAGCCAGAATGTCGATGCAGACAACGAGGTCAATCAGGATATTAGTATCGAAATAGCGAGGTAATTCCTGCGATAGCCAGTCGCGGGAACTATTGCTGCTTCGCCTGTCTCCTATCTTCCGTTAAGACAAACTCTCTTTTATTCCCGGCTCTCACTAGGCCGGGATTTTTTTGTCCGACGGCAATAAAAGCAAGGGTCGGCAAACAGCCTCAATAGATTATTCACATGCAATGCCCGTATGATGAAGCGACTACCGGGGATAAGCTGTGAAAACAGTCAAACAGAGTCTGGATGATTTATCGCGCAGCCTGCGAGAACGTCCTGACGAAATCATGCTCGAAATCGGTGCCGGCGGCGAACTTCTGGTCGCGCGTATCCGGGTCGCTGCGATTTCACTGCTGTTCCTGCTCCCGATTACCAATCTGCTTCTGGGCGGATCGTATTATGAAAGCTTCACCGGTGCGCTAGGTACCACCGGTGCGTTTTTGTTGAGCCTGCTCTGGCTGAAGTTGTCGCGGCAACATCGCCTTTATCGCTGGCTGCCATTTGTTTCGGCAGCTTGCGATGTCAGCATGGTCAGTACCGTCTTGTGCCTTCTGTCACTCAACAATGCCTCGGCCGGCTTGAACAGTGTTGTCGTCTGGTGCTGCTACCCGCTCGCCATCATGGCAACCGCTCTGCGAAACGACGTGCGCATCTGTCTGTTAACCGGCGCTTTGGCCATCGTGCAATTTTCACTGCTTTCCCTTTTCATCATGAATCAAGGTGATGCTGCGGTTGCCTCGCTAGACTACGGCGTGGTTTCCGCATCCAACCAGGTGCAGAGAGTCGTCGTATTGTTGGCGGTCAGCATGCTGACTGCCGTGGTGGTCTACCGCATGCAGCTATTGGTGCAGTTATCGGGAACCGATGGCTTGACCGGTCTGCCCAACCGGCTTTACTTGAACCACCGCGTTCCGCATTTACTGCAACAGGCGAAAACAGACAATGCGACCTTGTCGATCGCCATCATCGACATGGATTTGTTCAAGCGCATCAATGACGATCTCGGCCATATTGTCGGCGACAGGGCATTGCGTCATGTCGTCCAGACCCTGCGGGAAGAACTTCATGATGAAGAGCCTCTCATCCGTATCGGCGGGGAAGAATTCCTGCTGGTCATGCGCATGCCGATCGGTAGCGCCTGGGAACGGATCGAATTCCTGCGCAAACGACTGAATGACAAGCCTTTCCTGGCCGAAGCCGGTAGTGTGCCGCGCGTCCTGAGTTTTTCGGCCGGCATTGCCTGTTCGCCGCATGATGCCAGCGACATTTCAGGCTTGCTGAAACATGCCGACCGCAGATTAAGGTCCGCAAAGCAACAAGGGCGAAATCGCGTCATAGCGCGCGATTAGGCCGATTACTTGCTCCAAACCCGTGTCTGCACTACCCTGCGTCATCGCTTTGGGGATCAAGACACATGGATATTTTGAAGGGTTTGTTTGGCTTGGCTGTGCTAATCGGTATCGCCTGGATTTTTTCGAATAATAAATCGCGGGTCGATTGGAAATTGGTCGGCACCGGCGTTTTCCTTCAAATTGCCTTTGCTGCATTTGTTTTGCTTACACCGTTCGGAAACTGGTTTTTCAGCAAGTTGGGCGAAGCTTTCGTTACCTTGCTGAGCTTCACCAATGCTGGCTCCGAGATGATTTTCGGTGCATTGAGCAAGCCCGACAAACTCGGATTTATCTTCGTTTTCCATGCCCTGCCCACCATCATTTTCTTTGCTGCGCTGATGGCCATTCTCTATCACCTGAACATCATGCAGCAGATCGTGAAAGTCATGGCATGGCTGATTACCAAAGTGATGAAAGTTTCCGGTGCAGAAACCACATCGGTATGTGCCAGTGTCTTTATCGGGCAGACTGAGGCACCGCTTACCGTGCGCCCATATATCAGCAAGATGACCGATTCCGAACTGCTGACCATGATGATCGGCGGTATGGCACATATTGCCGGTGGCGTAATGGCGATTTACATCGGCATGCTTGCAGGCAGCGATACAACACTCCAAGTGATGTACGCCAAGCATTTCCTTGCCGCTTCCATCATGGCGGCACCGGCTACCTTGCTGATTGCAAAAATCCTGATACCCGAAACCGGCACACCGCTGACTACCGGCAAGGTGGAAGTCCATTTCGAACGTGAAAGCAAAAACATCATCGATGCTGCAGCTGCAGGCGCCTCGGATGGTATGCGTCTTGCTCTGAATGTTGCCGCGATGTTGCTCGCCTTCGTTGCCCTGATTGCAATGGTGAATGCATTTATCGGCTGGTGTGGCGATATTCACATGAGCGGCTACAACAGCCTGAACATGATGCTGAACCAGGGTGCCGCTGTTGGCGCCACGCCGATCAAACTTAATCTTGGCTTGATTCTTGGCTATATCCTCGCGCCGATTGCCTGGGTAATCGGCATCGAATGGAACGACGCGGTAATTGCCGGTGGCCTGATTGGCCAGAAAGTCGTACTGAACGAATTTGTTGCCTATCTGCAATTGGCAGCTACGCCGGTGGGAGATGGCGTCGGTGCGATCAGCGAACATTCCAGGCTGATTCTGACTTATGCCTTGTGCGGCTTTGCCAATTTTGCGTCGATTGCAATCCAGATCGGCGGCATTGGTGCGCTTGCGCCTGAACGGCGCAGTGACCTGGCCCGTTTTGGTTTGCGCGCTGTTTTGGGCGGGTCGATTGCCACCTTGATGACGGCCACTATCGCCGGCGTATTACTGGGCCTGATCAAGTAAACAGAACATGTCTCCACGCGTCCTGATCATCGGCAGCTATGTGCAGGACCATGCGTGGGTCGTAGATAAATTCCCGATTCCCGGTGAAACACGCCGGGCAAAAGGCTTTTCAAGCGGACCCGGCGGCAAGGGCTTTAATCAGGCGATTGCCTGTGCAAGACAGGGTGTGGACACGGTTTTCATCGGTGCCATTGGCCGTGATTCACTCGGTGAGTGTGCAAAGAGTTTCGCTGCCAACGAGGGCTTGCAAGCCTACTGGCATATTCGCGAAGACATGCCGACAGCAGCTTCAAGTATCGTGATAAACGCCGATGGCGAAAACATGATTGCGGTGAATCTGGCAGCAAACGAGTTTCTGGACCTGGCTTTTCTGCATGAACAGGCAGAACGATTCGAAGCTGCCGACACCGTGTTGTGCCAGCTCGAAAACAATCTGGATGCCATCCAGCTTGCCTTTCAACTGGCTGGCAAAAACAATGCACTCCGCGTGCTGAACCCTGCCCCGGTTCATCCCGAACTTGAACGTGGACTGCTGGATTCGGCCGATGTGCTGACCCCCAACGAGACCGAATTTTCCCTGCTGTGCAGACGCTTTGCCGACATCGATATTCCGGCAGATCAAGTGGCACATGCCGACGACGGAAAACTGCATGATTGCTGCCGAGCACTAAGCGCGAATACGGTTGTGATTACGCTGGGGCGCTTTGGCTGTTTTGTATCGCATGGACAAAATTTGCGTCGCGATTCCCGCAGCTACTATCGGGTCGAGCCCGAAGCCGTCAACGCCATCGATACCACCGGGGCCGGCGATGCTTTCAGCGGCAGCCTAGTCGCCGCATTGAGCCTTCTAGGTGAACAGCCGTTTTACGATGCCATCCATTACGCAGGACGTGTCGCGGCACTTTCCACGGAGACCATCGGCACTGCACCGGCCATGCCGAACCGTGCCGAGGTGAAAGCCAGATTTGGAAAATAGCCGGCATCCTGCCTGCAAGCCCTGTGTCAGATTAAGCACTAGGAAATGACTAGGTTGCGGCACGATGGTTTTTTATCTCGGTCGCAAGCGGCTCCATACGAGAGTAAAATATTGCTCTTAATCAAGGATCCGCCATGCTCAGCCCAGAACTACGCCAACGCATCGACACACTGCTCAACGGCAACAACGTCGTCTTATTCATGAAAGGCTCGCCATCGCAACCTAGTTGCGGCTTTTCTTCCAAAGCCTCCGGAATACTGAATGAATTACTGGACCACTACACCCACGTTGACGTTCTGGCTGACGCCGAAATTCGTGAGGGCATCAAGGTCTATGGCCAGTGGCCGACCATTCCGCAGCTTTATGTGAAAGGCGAACTGATCGGCGGTAGCGACATCATCGATCAAATGTTTAATAGCGGCGAACTGCATCAGGTACTCGGAGTGCCGGCCCCCGTCCGCATTACGCCTGCCCTGCATATCACTCCGGCAGCAGCGAAAGCCATTCGCCAGGCGATGGAGAACACCGAGCCCGGTTATGCACTTCACTTGAGCGTCGACGCCCGTTTCCAATCACAGTTCCAGCTCAAGCCGCTAAGCGGCAATGAAATAATGAGCGAAGTCGAAGGCATCAAAGTCTATTTTGATCTTGCCAGTGCCCCCCGTGCAGACGGCATTTCGATCGACTGGATTGAAGATGCCCGCGGTTCTGGACTCGCGATCGATAACCCTAATGCACCTGCCAAAGTACAGTCCCTGTCGGTCGAAGCCCTGAACGAGGACTTGCAGAATTTCGTGGTCATCGACGTGCGTCCGGCACACGGCCGGGAAGTGGCGACATTCCCCCATCCGCACGAAGTGCTCGACGAAGATACTTTTGAACGGCTTTCCGCACTTCCCAAGGACACCCGACTTGCATTCCTCTGCCATCATGGCAATTCCAGCCGACAGGCCGCAGAGCATTTTCGTCATCTGGGCTTCACGCATATTTTCAACGTCGAAGGTGGTATTGATGCCTGGGCCGAAAAAATTGACAACTCGTTACAACGCTATTGATTGGCGTAGAGCATTTACGCTAAATTTGGGGTAAGCTGAATGCAACGTCCAGTAATAACCTTTCTGCACCATGAGGCTTTCTATGAAATGGATATCAATTGCTCTGATGGTAATCGGTTTGGCAGCCTGCTCGGGTGAGACAAGTGGCCCGGTCGGAAAGGCAGGCGCAGCGGCTACGGCCTGCGATACCTTTGTGAAAAGCAAGCTCGACGGCAAGCAATACAAGCTCGATTTAACGGTCCTGGCCGGCAGCATGAAAGCCAATACCTCGGGCGGTTCCGATCTAATGGCGCCGATTATCATCGAGCCCGGCCTCACCACCGAAGTCAAACAATCGATCGAGTGCGAAGTACGGTTCGATGCGACGGACAAGCCAGAAGTACTGACCGTCAACTTCATCTGGTAAGCGTACTCAAAAGTAATAAAAAAAGACCCGGGCAAGCCCGGGTTTTTTATTGCCGACAAAAAGGAAGCCTATTCGTCAAAGCGCAGATGCTTCACCGATTTTCCATGGCGACGAATCAGCTTCAGGGCCTCGATGCCGATATTGATGTGTTTTTCGACAAAGTTCGATGACACTATTTTATCGGACGCTTCGGTCTTCACGCCTTCGGGAATCATCGGCTGGTCCGACACCAGCAGCAAGGCGCCCGACGGAATGCTGTTGGCAAAACCGGTCGCGAAAATCGTCGCGGTTTCCATATCAATCGCCATGCTGCGGGTCTTGCGCAAGTATTCCTTGAACTCGACATCGTGCTCCCAGACCCGGCGATTGGTGGTGTACACGGTGCCAGTCCAATAATCGTGCCCAAGATCGCGGGTCATCGTCGAAATGGCACGTTGCAATGCGAAGGCCGGCAAGGCAGGTACTTCAGGCAACAGATAATCGTTCGAGGTACCTTCGCCGCGAATCGCCGCAATCGGCAGGATCAAATCGCCCAGCTCGTTCTTGCGTTTCAGGCCGCCGCATTTGCCCAGAAAAATAACCGCTTTCGGTGGCAATGCGCTCAATAAATCCATCACGGTCGCCGCATTGGCGCTGCCCATGCCGAAGTTGATCATCGTGATACCGTCGATAGTGGCGCTAGGCATCGGGCGATCACGGCCGACCACTTCGGCACCGGTCAGGCGGGCAAAATGGTCCAGATAACCACCGAAATTGGTCAGCAATACATGCTCGCCAAAATTTTCCAAAGCCACGCCTGT
>Ga0116157_10001255_pt1 | contig 25681 bp, 18 predicted proteins | sample AD_UKC048_MetaG_FD_89882 | JGI IMG/M metagenome (GOLD analysis project Ga0116157, IMG submission 89882) | Active sludge microbial communities of municipal wastewater-treating anaerobic digesters from USA - AD_UKC048_MetaG | ecosystem: Engineered > Bioreactor > Anaerobic > Digestate | place: USA... | reverse complement strand
AAGGGAGGTGTTGCAATATACAAATATCCGCCTTCTATCAAGGTTTTCATATAACGGAAAAAGAAAGTCATAATTAATGTGGTGATATGACTACCATCCACATCAGCATCGGTCATTATTATGATTTTATGATAACGCAGCTTTTCAATATTCAGAGCTTTGCTATCCTCCTCAGTACCAATTGTAACTCCCAAAGCAGTGTAAATATTCTTTATTTCTTCGCTATCAAACACTTTATGAGGCATAGCTTTTTCGACATTTAAAATTTTCCCTCTCAAAGGGAGAATTGCCTGAAAATTTCTATCACGACCTTGTTTGGCTGTACCTCCGGCAGAATCTCCCTCAACAAGATACAGCTCACATTTTGAAGCATCTTTATCTGAACAGTCTGCCAGTTTTCCGGGTAATCCCGAACCGCTTAAAATATTTTTACGTTGTACCAACTCACGAGCTTTACGTGCAGCATGTCTTGCAGTAGCAGCGAGTATGACTTTATCAACAATAATTTTTGCATCTTTCGGATTTTCTTCAAGATAATTCTTTAACAATCCACTCACTGCCTGGTCAACTGAAATACTTACATCGGAATTGCCTAATTTAGTTTTTGTCTGACCTTCGAACTGAGGTTCTTGAACTTTAACAGATATAACTGCTGTTAGACCTTCTCTGAAATCATCACCGCTGATGTCAAATTTTAGTTTAGAAAGCAAACCTGTTTCATCAGCGTAAGCTTTTAATGTTCTTGTTAGTCCTCTTCTGAAACCCGTAAGATGAGTACCACCTTCTATTGTATTGATATTATTGACATAAGAATGAACATTCTCAGTGAATGAAGTATTGTACTGAAGAGCTATTTCAACAGGTACATCATTCTTTTCTGTTGAAATATGAATTATTTTTTCTATTAGCTTTTCACGACCTGCATCAAGATATTGTACAAATTCTTTTAACCCATCCTGAGAGAAAAAATCCTTGACTTTTGGGTTACCATTCTCATCTTTTTGTCTGAGATCAGTAAGTTTTAGTTTTATTCCGGCATTTAGATATGCCAATTCCCTCAACCTTGTTGCAAGAATATCGAATTGATATTCAGTTGTAATAAAAATACTGTCATCGGGAATAAACTCAATTACTGTTCCTGTTTCATCAGATTCACCAATTTCTTTAACATCGGCCAAAGGCTTTCCAAATTCATATTCCTGACTATATAATTTGCCGTCTCTTTTAACAGTAGCAACCAGCCTTTTTGATAATGCATTCACACAAGATACACCAACTCCATGCAAACCACCGGAGACTTTATAGGAATCTTTATCAAACTTTCCGCCAGCATGCAAAACAGTCATTACAACCTCAAGAGCGGATTTGTGCTCCTTCTCGTGCATATCTACAGGGATACCTCTCCCATTATCTTCAACTCTGATAGAGTTATCAGTATTGATTATAACATCAATTGTATCACAGAAACCTGCAAGAGCTTCATCAATTGAATTATCCACTACTTCATAAACCAGATGGTGAAGACCACGAACACTAATATCTCCAATATACATTGCAGGACGCTTACGCACTGCTTCCAAACCTTCCAGAACAGTTATACTGTCAGCAGAATAACCGTTTTTTCCGTTTCCATTCCCGTTTCCGTTTGTTGCTGTCAACATCGAATCCAAATTGTCTTTAATATCAGTCATACACTATTTTTAATCATTCTTTTAAAGGAGCACAAATTTAATATTTTTTTCTGTCTTTTCTTCTCTTTTTTGCTATAAAAATCAGATAGTTATCAACAATTTAACAATATATAACAATCTGACATACAGTATATTACAAAGGATTGTTAATAGCTGTTTAACAGATAAAAAATATCTTGAAAATTAGTAAGATTACAAGCTTGATATATATTATATATATAATGTCTGATTTAATATCAGAATAAGTATTTAATGCCAAGCATAAGATTGAATCCCTGCGACATATAATTATTCCAGACATATTGTTTTTGACCGGTAATATTGTTCATGTTAAGAAAAGCATAAAAATTTGAAGCAAATTTGTATTCCCCATACAGACTTACATCTATAATAGGTTTGAGCTGAATTTCATGCCATGATAATCCATCCGGATAAACTGTATGGTCTGTTGTATGAGCAAAAGATTTTGCCCATCTGTTTCCGATGAAGTTTACATTAATACCGAAATCTATTTTTTCGTTAAGCTTGTAATTTGCATTCAGACTTACATCAACATTTGGCATATGCCAAGGTTTTTGGCGATTTTTTATATAGCTGTAATAATAGTAATGACCTTTAAGAATAAAACTAAAACTCCCAATATTGTCAACAGAGATTTCACCATATCCGGCAAACCTTTCGACATTAGTATATTCCATCACAAATTTGTTGTCAAGAATCGAAGTAATATCATTCACAAAGAATGCCATGTCATCAATTTTGGAATAATTTCCGTTTATGTGGAAATAAATATTTTTACTTATATTTCCTTTTAAACCCAGATCTATAACCTGGGCATAATTGGTAACTTTAATATTATTTAGATTATTAACAAATGGATTAATACTACTTATATACTCCAGATTATTATTCCGTATATATCCTTTAAAACCTGCATAAGGGATAATTGTATTGCTGATATTATGCTGAAAATAGACATTTGGGTAGAAATGATATCTGACGCTGTCTCCGCCAAACTCACCGGTTGTGTTTACCCCAATCTGGATTTGCCATGATTTTGTATAATGTTTAAAATAAGGATTCAAATCAAGATTTATATCATTATAATTCGATAAAGTAGATTGATTATTATTGAAAAGGAATCCTATATCCATTCCATATCTGTTATTTTTGACAAGTTTGTTCAAGTCAGAACGGAAATCTATTTTGTGTTGTATGTCGTCCGTAAATGTAAAGAAATATTGATAGGCAATATTTGAAGTGTAATTCATTCTTTTTTTCGAAGTGTTATTTGAGACAATACCAAAATTTGCTTTCAATCTGTTGTATCTTTGCATTTCCATTTCTTCCCTTTTAAACGGCTTTACAGCATCAGCACTTCCGAGAATAATATTTGGATTATATCCATAATAATGAATCTGATTTGATTTGAAATCAATATCACCAGAAATTGTTGATGAATAGAAGTACTTTTTCCCGTAAGCATTTACCTGAGAATTGTTGAATCCGCTGTAAATTCTCTGATCAGCAGAGTTTTTAATACTTCCAAATGATGAATGATGTTTAGCAAATGCCCCGATGGAATAATCGCGAGAACGTCTGTTGTTGTAATACACTTCAACAAGCGGAGATAAATAATTTCCAAATCCGATTTTTATCAATCCATTATCCAATGGTCTTAGCGGTTCGCCCTTAACACTGGCAGCAGTTATCGGACTCGGGGAAAATCTTGTTTTAAACAATGCCGGTTGAACACTATATTCAAAAACAGGAGTGATCTTAACAGTATCAACAATAACAGGTAAGAACTGCATTCTTGTTGCGTCTTTAAGAACAGGTGTATATTCGTTATAAATAATTATTGTCTGTTCACCCAATCCTCCGTCATTTTCTTCTTGGGCAACGACTCCCAAAGTCAAGACTGTCATGACTAAAGTTATAAAGTATTTTGCTTTCATATTCATAATTTACAATTACTTTCTATTCATCTACATTCTCAATTTCAGCAGGTTTTGGCAGATCAATCTCTGTTTCCTCTTCAAACAATTTTTCATTCCCCTCACCTTCTTCTATTAGATTTATCTTAAGATTCAACAGATCTTCAGCACCTTGTTCTGCCTGCTCTTCATCAATTATTTTAGTTAGTTTTTCACTTGCAATATCTTTAATACCGTCTGTTTCGTTCAAATAATTATTTAACAACGACTGCAATGTATGTTTTGCTGAGAAATTATCCCCGCGTTCATAATAAATATCTGCGAGCAATAAGAAGCTTTTTGCTAACCAATAACCGTGAGGTGAATTTGCCTGGGCAAAAACGTAAATCAATTCCTCTGCGATTGAATCTTTCTGCATTTCATAATTAATTTGTGCCACCATAAACATTGATTCAGCACCTTCGGAACTCTTCACTTCACCAGATAAGTTTTCAAATAAATTTAAAGACCTTATTAGATTTCCCTTTGCATAATATGATTTTGCCAACTTATAATGTGCCTCTCTAACCTGTTCTTCATTCGATTTTTCATTTTCAATTACTTCAGTTGCTGCAGCAATTACATTATCATAATTTTGTAGGAAATATGAGCATCTCAGTTTACCGATTGCAGCTAATAGTTTTGTAGATTTGTTCTCCGAAACAGGATAAAGCCTCTCATAATAATTATATGCATCCTGCCATTGTTTTTTATCATACAATATACTGGCTGTTTTTATTGTACTTTCCTCTGTATATGAGCCTCTTGCAGCATCGGCAACGATCCTGTATGACACTAGAGCTTCATCTTTTTCTTCGAAATAATAGTGCAATTCAGCCTTAAAATAATTTGCCTCTATATAAAATCTGCCTTGAGGAAACTTCACCAAATAATTTGTAAGAGAATTCAGAGCTTCGTTGTATTTTTTGTCAACATATAATTTTTTTGCAGCCAGCCACATAATTTCATCCTGCTCATCAGGACTTACGGTTACGCCGGTTACGCCTGAATTTGCGTAATCAATATAACCGTCCGGATTATCCATGTCGATATAAATCGCCCTTATCATTTCGTTTGCATTTCCTGATTCATCTGTATTCGGGAATTCGGAAATGACTTGTTTATACAGCTCCATTGATCTGTTATAGTCCTTTTCGCTGAAATATATTGAAGCCATGCTTGATAATGCAGCTTTTCTCATTGACGAATTTGGATAATTTGTTAACAGGAGATTGTAATAATATTTTGCAGAATCATTGTTGTTAATTGAGATATGATATGTTCTTCCAATTTCAAAATTTGCATTTCCGGCATATTCAGAATCGGGATACAATTGCAACAAGCGTCTTAATGACCATATTTTCTCATTCGTTTGTTTTAGTCCTCCATGTGACAAAGCCATCTGATATAACGAGTAGTCAGGTACAATCTTTCCTATCTCAGCAGCTTTTTTGTAATAATCGGCTGCAGGTGAGAATTCTTTTGAAATATAGTAACAATCCCCAATTCTGTTCATGGCATCATTAAGTATTGCAGAATTTTCATATCCGGGTTGCATCTCAAACTTCCTAAACCATGAATTTGCGGTAGCATACTCTTTTTTGTTAAAATATGCATATCCCAAGTTATAATGGGCCTTACCATATTCATCAAGACTAACAGAGCCTGTAACATTGACAAACTCTTTATATTGCAAAATTGCTTCATCAACTTTATCCAGACGATAATTTGCTTCTGCTTTCCAATAATATGACAAAGCCTGAATATTTTTATCGTACAAACCATATTTCAATGATTTATCAAACATATCAATTGCATCGGTGAATTTTGATTCTGTAAAGAATTCAAGACCTCTGAAATAAGTCAGCCTTTGATATACTGCATCAATTTTCGAGTTTCTGTCTGACATTCCTTCAATTACTGCAATTGCCCGCTGATAATTCTTTGTACTTAAAAATGCATCCAGCAGGTAATTATAAGCCAGATCAGTACGCACTGAATTTGGATATTCTTTAATGTACTTTAAAAATGCATTTATCGCTTCATTGAACGGTGACATAGATAATTCGAAACACAACTGGGCATAATTGAACAAAGCATCCTCTCTTATTATTGGATTATAATTGTACTGTGCAGCCATCTCGTAAGCCAATCGTGCATCTACTTTTCTATTTAGTTTCAGATAGCAATCCCCTAAATGATAAGAGGCATACTGGCTTAAAGTATCCTGCATCTTTGTAATTTTACTGAATGAATTTGCTGCTGCCTCGTATTGTTTGGTATTGTAGTATGCATATCCTAACTCGTAGTAATCATAATCTGTTGCTGAAGTTGTAGTATTTATGTATTTGTTCAAATATGGCAAAGCTTCCGAATATTTTGCTTTTCGGTAATATGCAGAGCCTAAAATCTTGTTTGTTTCAGCAGCCCTTGCTCCTGTTAAAGTATCACTCATTTTAGGAGCATAAGCGATGACTTCATCATATTTTTCCTGCAAATAATAAATTTGAGTGATATAAAAAGGCGCTATTGATGCAAATGCCTGATTCTTTTCCAGTTCTAAAAATCCAAGAAGAGCAGTCTGATATTGTTCACTGATATATTTTATGTGAGAATAAAAATACAAGGACATGGGTCCGTAAACATTTGTATCATCTTTCGACTCATAAAAAGCTTTAGCTGCTCTGTCGAAATCAGAACGAGCAAAATAACTAAATCCGGTTTTAAAGAAGTACTCAGATTGCTCTTCTTTTGTCAAACTCAATCTGTCAGTTTTTTCATACCATTCTATTGCGTCTTTGTATTTTCTTATTCTGAAATAATAATTAGCCATCTGAAAATCCGCATCATTACTGTTATGACTTTCGGGATGCTCTTCGATAAACCCTGAAATCTGATATTCTGCATCTCTGTTGAAAAGATTCATCGAGCATATAGCTATATAATATGCAGCGTCATCTTTATATGCTGAATATTCAGGCCCTTCGTGCAATAATATATCTGCAAATAACTGCTGAGCCGGCACGTACATTCCCAACTCATAAAGATTTTCGGCTGTTGACCACAAGTTTTCCATTTCATTGTATGCCTGTGTTCGTTGTCCATATATCAAGTTATAACTAAATAGTATAACCAATAAAATAACAAACTTTATTTTCATAAGAATCTCTGTTTTAATAATTCTTAAATACTTATATATCAATATTTTACTTAAAACTTTGTATTAAATTCAAAACTACGACTTTACATTATATTTATATTGACTAAATTGTTTTTTTAATTAACATCGTATTGTTTATTTCTAAACTGTTCAAACACAACTTCATAAGAATATATAACTAATTTTGTACTATTGTATTTATATTATTAACCTGTAATATCTGAGTTTTATTATATGAGTAATACTTCCACATTATTAGTTGAAACGTCAGAGCTTAAAGTATATCAAGAAGACACTAAAATATTGGATAGTGTAAATATTAAAGTTGATGTCGGTGATCTGGTATATTTTATTGGTAAAGTAGGAAGCGGAAAGTCAAGTTTGCTAAAAACCCTTTATGCAGAACTTCCGATATTAAAAGAACAAGGCAGAGCCACAGTTGTAGGATTTGAACTTGAGAATCTCAAAAACAAACAAGTACCATTGCTGAGGAGAAAGATAGGCATGGTTTTTCAGGATTTTGAATTAATGTCAGACCGAAATGTATTTGAAAACTTGGATTTTGTTCTGCGTGCTACTGACTGGAAAGACAAAAAAGAAATAGATATTCGCATAAATGAAGTGCTTGAAAGTGTAGATATGCTGGACAAGAAATTTATGATGCCCTCCAAGCTTTCGGGTGGTGAAAAGCAGTCTGTCAGTATTGCAAGAGCATTATTGAACAACCCGCCTGTAATATTTGCAGATGAGCCTACAGGAAATCTTGATCCAGAGAGTGCAGCCCAAGTAATTGAAATACTTTGTAAATTAGCAGAAGCAGGCAAATCGGTTATTATTGTAACACATAATCATAACATATTAAAAAAATTCCCCGGAAGAATATATATGTTCGAAAATGGCACTGTCCACGAACATATTGACGAAGGTATTGATATAGGAGAACTTTAACCTATTTTTCCATCATTTTACTGACAATAAGATCAACTTTCTCTTTAATATTTGCTACTTCTTTATGCAACATGTAATTATCATTATCCATTACTGGCATTTCGGGACTTATGTAATTCACAAATTTCCAGATTTCTTTTATATCAGTAGCATCTATTGAATATGGCTCATATAATTTATTCAATGAATAAAGACCCAGTTTACCCAATGATTTTAATTTATTCTCTACACATTTGAATACAACACCTTCATCAAGAGTAAGAATTATACAGGCATCTCCGTCATTTATTGAATACCAGTTCTGAATAAATTCGCCTGTAACATAAGCCCCGTCAGGAATAGGAAGCATGGAATCTCCACTAATCTGGAATGTTCTGTATTTTCTATCTTTTGACAAAAACGGCAATTGAAATACTGGTAATACTTTTATATATTCCGGGTCTGCAAATCCGCGAGTATAACCGGCTTTTGCTTTTATATTAACAAGTTCAATATTTTCGTTATTTGTTTTATCTACTGTACTTTGTAATACACGTAAATTCGAACCTTTTATATATACATCACTCCCTGATTCGAGCAACCTCAACTGACTTTCTGTTAAAACAGACATATCCAATCTCAACAGAGAATCTATACTCACAGAATAATAATCGCTCAATTTAATAAGAGTATCAATTGCCGGCATGGAAACTCCATTTTCATAACCATTATATGTTGGACGAGGAACTTTAATTGCAAATGCGACATCTTCCTGAGTGCGTCTTTTACGTTTGCGTAATGTCTTAAGATTTGAACTGAAGTACATAGTTTTATTTTTCTGCAAATATAACAAATGATTTTATTTTAAACAAAATTTTGATTATATTTCAATCTTTTTTTAACAAGAGGCTAAGGCTAAGGCTAAGGCTAAATAACTGCAGTTTTTGTTTTGTATTTTGGAGCTTGTGTTTTGGAACTTGTTATATATTGCGAATACTGCTCTCATAACATATTTTTCAATGTCATATTTTCAGAGTAATCTCTTTTGCTTTTTCAGGAACTTCCACATCATGCCAATTCCCTTCAAAGTCCTGACGTTCAATTTTCCAGATATTAATAACTATATAATCTCCTTTTTCTGCAGCATCCTGTAAAGTTGAAATATTTATCTGATTGCTGTCATATTCTTCTTTTACCGAAATGCTCTTAATTTCATCTTCGGCTCTCATCAAAACTGCGTCAAAAGATGTAATTCTGTATTTCGAATCTAAAGGGAATAGTTTTGCAAAAGTATCATCGGCAACAATCTCAACAACAACTGTAGCGACATTTTCAATATCATAATCCTGAATGACATTTGTCTCAGCATTAAAAAACCTAAGCTGAGGAGCAGGCAAACTTTTCTCTACTTCAAATTCTTTTGTACCTCCTTTATCTTTAAAACTTACTATCATTTTGACCTTGCTGCCACCCTTGTAAGGCACCAGACTAACACCTGTTTCTTCGATATATGCATCTCCGGCATCCTCATCAAGATAAATCAAAGCCTCAGCAACATCAATTCCTTCAACTTCTACAGATATTAGATTTTTACATCCTGGCATTAGTTTGCCATATTCATCCAAGATGTCAGATTTAACAGTAATCTGACTACTTTCAATTCCTTCGCTGTTAACCTTTTGTTCTTTATTACCACAAGAAACCATCAAAAAGGCAATTACAAAAACATTTAAAAATAGGATTACTTGATTTTTCATATTTCTTTTTCTTTAATTTGACACAAATATAATTGTTTTTGAAATGAAAATAAATTTTTTAATACAAAAAACTGTTTTCTTAATTCATTGGAATATTATATCAAATATAATAATCAAAAATGATTTAAAAAATCCTTATTGACCAATAAATGATAAAAATTTAATTTTAACTTTGCAGGAAACGAAAATAAAAAGATTATGATAAATAACAAATTAATAAATCCCAAAAGTGTTGCAATTATTGGCGGCTCAGATGATATTCAAAAACCCGGCGGTAAAATTTTAAAGAACCTTATTGACGGTAAATTTAAAGGGAACTTGTATGTGGTTAATCCTAAACTTGATGTAGTTCAAGGCATAAAAAGTTATCGTGATGTAGAAGACTTGCCTCAGGTTGACTGTGCAATATTAGCTATTGCAGCAAAATTCTGTTTACAAGCTGTTGAGGTTTTAACGAATAAAAAAGCTACAGGTGGATTTATTATTTTATCGGCAGGATTTAGTGAAGAAAATAAAGAAGGTGCCGAACTGGAAGATAAAATTGTTAATGTAATTGATAAAGCAGGAGCTAGTTTAATTGGTCCCAATTGTGTAGGCTTATTAAATCAGACATATAATGGCATTTTTACTACACCAATTCCTAAATTAGATTCAAAAGGCATTGATTTTATATCAGGTTCAGGAGCCACAGCCGTATTTATTATGGAATCCGCTATTCCGAAAGGACTTCGTTTTTCATCAGTATATTCAGTTGGGAATTCTGCACAGTTAGGAGTTGAAGAAATTCTCGAATACCTTGACGAAACATATCAACATGACATTTCTGCTCCGGTAAAATTGCTTTACATCGAAAATATTGACAAACCTGAAAAACTTTATCGTCACGCCTCATCTCTGATAAGAAAAGGAGCAAAAATAGCAGCAATAAAATCGGGAGGTTCTGAAGCGGGAAGTCGTGCAGCCTCATCTCATACAGGGGCTTTGGCTAGTCCTGATGTAGCTGTTGAGGCATTATTCCGCAAAGCAGGTATTGTCCGCTGTAACGGCAGAGAAGAACTTGCAACTGTTGCATCTATTTATATGCATCCTATTCCAAAAGGAAAAAATATTGCAATTATTACACATGCAGGAGGTCCTGCAGTTATGTTAACTGACTCCCTCAGCAATGGTGGGCTAAATATCCCTCACATCGAGGGTGAAAAAGCCAAACTTCTACTGGAAAAGCTATTCCCCGGAAGTTCTGTAGCTAATCCGATAGACTTTCTTGCAACAGGTACTGCCGAACAATTAGGACATATTATTGACGCCTGTGAAAACGATTTTTATAATATTGATGCAATGGCTGTTATTTTCGGAAGTCCTGGATTGTTCCCTGTTTACGACGTTTATGATGTCCTTGATCAAAAAATGAAATCGTGTAAGAAACCAATATATCCAATTTTACCTTCAATTATTAATGTAAAAGATGAAATAGAGTATTTTATTAAAAAAGGAAGAATAAATTTCCCCGATGAAGTGAATTTCGGAAATGCTCTGTGTAAAGTTGTAAATACTCCTGCTCCACAACCCGAAAAAATCAGCCTTCCTGAAACCGATAAAGCGAAAATCAGAAAAGTAATTGATAACGCACAAAATGGATATTTAAGTCCGACAGAAGTTTTCGAATTACTCGACTCAGCAGGAATAGACAGGGCTTTTGAACAGGTAGTTGACAAATCCGAAGATGCAATTTCATTTGCTCGTAAACACGGATTTCCTCTTGTAATGAAGGTTGTTGGTCCTATTCACAAATCGGATGTTGGTGGTGTTGTATTAAATGTAAAAGATGAAGAAACAGTTTTGAGAGAATTTGACAGACTTATAAAAATTAAAGACACCTACGCAGTATTAATGGGAGAAATGCTAAAAGGTACAGAAGTATTTATAGGTGCTAAACGTGAAGATAAATTCGGACACATGGTTTTAGCAGGTCTTGGCGGAATATTTATCGAAGTCCTGCACGATGTTAACACATCTATTTCTCCGGTTTCGCGCGAAGAAGCAGCAAATATGATTAAAAACCTTAAATCATACAAAATTATCGAAGGTGTAAGAGGACAAGAAGGAGTAAATCAGGAAATATTTATTGAGCAGATTGTAAAAATATCCGCACTTCTAGAAGCAGCACCCGAAATATTTGAAATGGACTTGAATCCTTTATTAGGAAATATGAAATATATTAAGGCTGTTGATGCAAGAATAAGAATTGAAAAATAATGAAGAAACTAAAAGACTTCAGCAAGCACGAAAAAATACTCGTTCTGATGCTAATAATTGCAGTAATTCTGTTTGCAACATCTTGGAGAAGGATTTCTGATAATGTCAGCAAAGTCTTAAAAATTTATGCGATAAATAAAACTGAATAAAAACCTTGATTTTCAATTTAATGAATTATGAAAAAAAATGACCTGATTTTCATTCTTGCTATTGTGTTACTATTGTTACCATTTTTCATCTTTCCGGATGTATATAATTTCTACAAATCTTTCAATAAAGATCATGGAATGATAATGAGCTTTATTAAATTTGCAATATTAGCCACATTAGGTGAATCAATTGGTCTCAGGATAAAATCAGGCGTTTATAACCATAAAGGTTTTGGAATTTTTCCTCGCGCAATAGTTTGGGGTATTTTAGGACTTGGAATAAAAATGTCATTTGTTATTTTTTCTGTTGGTATGCCAGCTTTTATTAACTATATGGGAATAGAAAATGCCGTAGAGATGTTTAAAGGTGATTTAAGTTGGGGAAAAGTATTTATTGCTTTTTGTGTCAGCACATCTATGAATCTTATATTTGCTCCAGTTTTTATGACTTTACATAAAATTACAGATACACATATTATTAATAATGGAGGAACTCTAAAGGGCTTTTTTAGTCCAATAAAATTTAAGGAAATATTTCCATCACTCAATTGGTCTGTACAATGGGACTTTGTTTTTAAAAGGACTATCCCATTCTTTTGGATACCTGCTCATACAATAACTTTTTGCCTGCCTGAAGAATGGCAAATATTATTTGCAGCATTATTAGGTGTGGTCTTAGGAATATTACTGTCTATTGCAGCAATAATGGGACAAAAGAAATAGTTTATAATTATAAAATAAGATTAAAAAATAAGATATTTATGAGTTTTATTGAAGATAACATTTATAACCTAACAAGAAAGTTGCCAAAAAATGTCAACTTAGTTGCAGTATCAAAAACTCATCCTGTTGAGATGATAAAAACTGCCTACAGTTGTGGTCAAAGAATATTCGGAGAGAATAAAGTTCAGGAACTAGTATCGAAATACGAGGAATTAAAACAACTCAACATTAAATGGCATTTAATTGGTCATTTACAAACAAATAAGGTCAAGTACATTGTATCTTTTATTGATTTGATACATAGTATTGACAACCTTAAGTTGCTAAAGGAAATTGATAAACAAGCTAAGAAAAACTCAAAAACAATTAATTGTCTTTTGCAATTTCATATTGCTACTGAAGAAACAAAATTCGGACTTAATTACTCAGAAGCAGAAGAAATTTTAACTTCAACAGATTATAAAGAACTGAAAAACATAAATATTTGCGGAGTTATGGGAATGGCTTCTTTTACTGATAATATGGACTTAGTTAGAAAAGAATTCCGGAATCTGAAACAAATATTTGAGCAGTTAAAAAAAGAATATTTTGCAACAAACTTCGATTTTTGTGAAATAAGTATGGGAATGAGTAGTGACTGGCATATTGCAGTAGAAGAAGGCAGCACAATGATACGTGTAGGAAGCAATATTTTTGGAAATAGAATATACATATAACAATTATTTGTTTATTTTTGCTGATGATGAAGAAGGCATTTTTGATAAGTATTTTTTTATTTTTGACTTATTTTATAAGTCTTAAAGCTCAGGATTTACCGGTTCACGAGCAGTATATGTTCGACTTCATGCTGGTAAACCCTGCATTTGCCGGAATGTCTGAAGTTACATCAGTAAAAGTCATACACAGAGAGCAATGGATTGGAATGGATGATGCCCCGCGTACTTCATTTTTACTTTTCAAACACAGATTAAATGAAAGAACTGGTGGTGTCGGCGGATATATTTATTCTGATAAAAACGGACCTAATTCAAAATATGGCGGACAATTAACATGGTCATTTCAAGCCCTTCTTGACAGTAAAAGATATTCACGTACAATTCTCTCTTTTGGAATTTCATTTAGAGCTTTGTTACACACCTTAGACGAAACCGGGTTTGAACAGACCATTTATGACCCTATAATTACATATTCAAAACAGACGACATTTATTCCTAATGCAAATGCAGGTGTTGTATTATCGTATAATCAGGCTTTTCTCGGAGCATCTTTCGACAACCTGATACCTTGGTCTGACAGAATGTACAATACAGTTATAGAACCAGTAAATTTTGTTTTGATGAATATTCATGCTGGAAATATATTCACATTGTCAAGAAGAGTTCAACTAAGACCATCGGCTTTGTTTAAAACTAATTTCCATGGTTTGAATCAGTTAGATATAAACGCAAAATTTCATGTTTTTGGGAACAAACCTATTCGTTCAGTTTACATCAGATATCAAAATGAATTCTTTTTTGGACTATCGTACAGGCAAACTCTTGATTGGGGTAATATTTCTGCCTTATCCTTATCTCCAACTTTTGGATTTACAATAGATAAGTATTCATTTATGTATTTATACGATTTGGGATTGACTCATTTACAGTTATTTCATTCCGGAACTCATCAGATTTGCATAGGAATACGATTTTTCCATGACAAATACAGGAACTGGGAAAAACACAGCATCCCTGTTTTTACAGACGATTTTTAATCCTAATTACAAATGAATTACTTCATTATGAGCAGCAGCAGCAGCTTCCATAACTGCTTCTGACATACTTGGATGAGGATGGATAGATTTTATCAAATCCTTACATTTCCCATTCATTTTCTTAAGTACAACCATTGAAGCGATCATTTCTGCAATATTATCACCGATAAAATGTGCCCCAAGAAGTTCATCAGTTTTGGCATCAAACAATAACTTCACAAATCCGTCCTTATTCCCTGCCGATGCAGCCTTACCCGAAGCTGTGAACGGAAATTTACCAACTTTGTATTCTATCCCTTTTTCTTTGAGTTTTTGTTCAGTAAACCCAACCGATGCAATTTCGGGAGTACAGTAAACACATGATGGAATGTTATTATAGTCAATAACCGGAGGCTCCAGTCCTGCAATTTTTTCTACACAGCAAATTGCTTCTGCAGATGCAACATGAGCAAGAGCCTGCCCGGGAACAATATCTCCAATTGCATAAATTCCTGACACATTTGTCCTATAAAACTCATCTACAATAAGCTTTGACTTTTCTACTTTTATTCCTAATTCTTCAAGTCCAATATTCTCTATATTTGTTGTAACACCGGCAGCAGACAAAACAACTTCACATTCAATTTGTGCTTCACCTTTTTTATCTTCGTATGTAACGATACATTTTCCTTCTCTTACCTCAACATTTTTGACAGTGGTACCTGTCATCACTTTTATTCCAGCTTTCTTAAAAGATCTTGCAAGTTGTTTCGAGATCTCCTCATCTTCAAGTGGAACAATCTCAGAAAGGAATTCGACCAAGGTAACATCTGTGCCCATAGAACTATAAAAATAAGCTAACTCAGTACCTATAGCCCCCGAACCTATAACAACCATTGATTCCGGCAAATGGTCAAGGTTCAAAGCTTCGCGATATCCAATTATATTTTTCCCGTCTTGTTCAAATCCTTGCATTTGTTTTGAACGTGCTCCAGTTGCAATGATAATATGATCCGATAAAAGCTCTTCTACACTGCCATCATCTTTTGTAACCAAAAGTTTATATTTTGAAATCAATTTTCCAAAACCTTTATATACTGTTATTTTATTTTTCTTGAACAGATATTCGATACCCTTACTCATATTTGAAGCTACCTCCCTGCTTCGAGAAATAACTTTATTAAAATCAGGTTTTGCAATACCCTCAGTACAAATTCCATAATCTTCACTATGTTTAAAATAATTATAGACCTGTGCCGACTTTAACAAAGCTTTCGTTGGGATACAACCCCAGTTTAAACAAATTCCACCCAATTCTGATTTCTCGACAACTGCCACATTCATTCCTAACTGTGATGCCCTAATCGCTGCAACATACCCTCCCGGCCCGCTGCCCAAGACAATTAAATCAAATTTCATAAACCAACAATTTTATTTATTTTCATTTTTTTTCAAAAATAAACTTTTTTTGCTTATTTTTGTTTTTAATTAAGTATGTTTAATTGATTGATATAAAAAATAATAAATAATTATAACCAAAAAACTGTGTATGGAAAAGTGTATTTTAGTACCATTTGATTTCAGCAACGAGGCTAACTTTGCTATGGATCACGCTTACGAATTAGCAAGAATAACATCTCTGCCAATTCATTTATTATACGTCGTGCCAACTGAAAAAGAAATCGAAGAGTGGCATGTTGAGTTAAAAAAGATTGCTGATAAATATTCAAAGGAGCACAATTATAAAGTAGAAGCTGTTGTTAAAGCCGGCAACTTATTCGAAACCATCTACAATTATGGAATTGAAGCAAATGCTTATCTAGCTGTAATGGGAACTCATGGGATAAAAACCATAAAAAAAGCAATGAAAGTTATCACAAAGTTTGTTAAAATCCCATTTATCCTTGTGCAAAGCCCGATAAATTTCGGTTCTTACGATAAGATTTGTGTCCCTATTGATGATGATAAGAAATCAAGAGCTAAATTCTTATGGGTTAAATATCTTAATAACCTTTTCGAAAGTAAAGTTTATATAGTATATCCCGAAGTAGCCGATTCGGCACGAAAAGCAGAAATCAATGCCAATATTATGTTTGCAACCTCAATTTTTGAAAAAGATGCAATTGATTTTGAAGTTAAAGCAGTTTGTGAAACAAATTTTGCCGACAATCTTTATGATGTGATGGGTAAAATCGAACCTGACGTTGTACTATTTATGACATATAAATACAAAAAATCAATTACTGAAATAAAACGTGCCAGAAATGTCGAATTATCCAAAAAAATTCCAATTATGTGCGTTAATCCCAGAACAGATATCGTAAAACTGGGTGGATTTGCATACTAGATAATTATATTCATTATTGTACAGAAAATCAGCTTAATAAGGCTGATTTTTTTATTGAATGTACTATATTATGTATGTTTATAGAATTCTTCTTCAGTAATTCTAACAAATGTCAACAAAATCTCTATTAAAATTTATTAAAAAACTTTTATTAAACATATTTATTCAGTATTTTTGTACATTAAAAATTAAAACTAATTTGTCTTAAATTCTAATAATCAATAAATTTCAAAATAAAATGACAAAAGTAAAAAGAGTTTATACTTTCGGAAACAAAAAAGCCGAAGGTGACAGCAAGATGAAAAATTTGCTTGGTGGTAAAGGTGCTAATTTGGCAGAAATGTGTTTGTTAAGTTTGCCAGTTCCTGCAGGTCTAACAATTACGACTGATACCTGTACAGAATATTACGAAAACAATTGTGAACTTCCTGATGGATTAATGGAAGATGTCTGGGCAGCAATGAAAAACATAGAAGATATTATGGGCATGAAATATGGCGACACTGAAAACCCTCTTTTGGTATCGTGCCGTTCCGGTGCTCGCAAATCTATGCCCGGAATGATGGATACAGTTCTTAATATTGGTTTAAGTTCAAGTACTTTGCCTGGGCTCATTAAAAAAACTAACAATCCAAGATTTGTTTATGACTCCTATAGACGTTTAATCATGATGTATGCTGATGTTGTTATGGACAAAGCAGAAGGGTTAGACAAAAATATCCGTCGTCAGTTAGACGAAATGCTTGATGAGTACAAACACTCAAAAGGTCTAAAATCAGATACAGATTTAAGTACAGACGATCTCAAATATTTATCAGAAGAGTTCAAGAAAAAAATTAAACTTGTACTAGGAACAGAATTTCCGGATGACCCAAAAGCTCAGCTGATAGGTGGTATTAAAGCTGTTTTTAAAAGCTGGAATGGTAAAAAGGCTATTTCATACCGTCGAATCGAAAGTATTCCTGACGATTGGGGTACTGCAGTAAATGTTCAAGCTATGGTTTTCGGAAACATGGGGAATTCCTCGGCAACCGGTGTTGCTTTTACCAGAAATCCTGCAACAGGTGAAAATCTGTTCTATGGTGAATGGCTAATCAACGCTCAGGGAGAAGATGTAGTTGCCGGCATTCGTACACCTAATCCTCTTAATAACGACACTAAAAACGATCAAAATCAACACCTGATGTCAATGCAGGAACAATATCCGACCATATATAAAGAGCTGTGTGACATTCGTAAAACTCTTGAAGACACTTATAAAGATATGCTTGATATTGAATTTACAATCCAAGAAAGCAAATTATATATGCTCCAGTGCCGTGTTGGAAAAAGAACAGGTACAGCTGCTCTGAATATGGCTATGGATATGTTGGCAGAAGGACGTATTGACGAAAAGACTGCTGTTTTACGTCTTGAACCATCTCAACTTGACGAATTACTTCATCCTATTGTAAACCCTGCATCAGAAGCTAAAGTAACTCCAATTGTTAAAGGCTTACCTGCCGGACCGGGTGCTGCTGTTGGAAAAGCTGTTTTTTCTGCCGAAGATGCTGTTGCATGGTCGCGTAGAGGTGAAAAAATCATTCTAGTTCGTAAAGAAACAAACCCTGAAGATGTTGAAGGAATGAGAGTTTCTGACGGAATTCTGACTGCTTTGGGCGGAATGACCTCACATGCTGCTCTTGTTGCTCGCGGATGGGGTAAATGTTGCATTGTAGGAGCAGGTTCTATGGACGTTAATGAAGTAAAGAAAACCGCTATAATAAAGGGAAGCGGAATTGTAATTAAAGAAGGTGATATTATTACCCTCAACGGAACAAAAGGGAATGTTTATAATACAACTCTCGACCTGATGGATGCAAGTGAAAATCCTCGATTCCAACAATTTATGACTATGGCAGATAAGTTCCGTAAAATGGGAGTACGTACAAATGCTGACACTCCGGAAGATGCAAAAATTGCTCGCGATTTTGGTGCAGAAGGCATTGGGCTTTTCCGTACAGAGCACATGTTTTACGGAAAAGGAGCCGACGAACCTTTGTTTATTCTACGCAAAATGATTCTCGCATCAACAGAGAAAGAGAGACATGTTGCTATTAACGAACTATTCCCATTTGTTAAACGCGATATGAAAGGTACTATGGCTGTGATGAACGGATTACCTGTAACATTTAGATTACTAGACCCTCCTCTTCATGAATTTGCTCCACATACTCACGACAAACAAGCTGAAATTGCAAAAGTTATAGGAATAAGTGTTGAAGAAGTAATTAAAAGAGTTGACAAACTGCACGAAACAAATCCTATGATGGGACATCGTGGTGTGCGTTTGGGTATTACATATCCTGAAATTACCGAAATGCAATTCCGTGCTTTGTTCGAAGCTTCCGCAGAATTAATGAAAGAAGGAAAGAATCCTTTGCCGGAAATTATGGTTCCAGTTACCTGTGATGTCAATGAACTTAACATATCTAAAGTGATTTTCGATAAAGTAAAAAAAGAAATAGAGACAAAATTCGGTTTATCGGAAATAAAATGTCTTTATGGCACTATGATAGAAATTCCAAGAGCTTGTTTACTCGCCGACAAAATGGCAAAAACAGCTGAGTTCTTTTCATTCGGGACTAATGACCTTACACAGATGACGTTTGGCTTCAGCCGTGATGACATCAGCGGTTTTATGCAAGATTATCTCGATAAAAAAGTTATGCCTACCGATCCTTTCCAGACGATAGATCAGGATGGCGTTGGACAACTTGTTGAAATGGCAGTGGTTAAAGGACGTGGTACGAAGAATAATTTAAAAATAGGCATTTGCGGTGAACAAGGTGGCGATCCGGCTTCTGTAGAATTTTGTAATAAAGTCGGATTGAATTATGTTTCATGTTCTCCTTTCAGGGTTCCTATTGCAAGATTAGCAGCAGCACATGCAAGTATTAAACAATCTTAAAACATTTGATTATGGAAATAATAGGAAAACTCATTAAAAAATTGCCTCCTGTTACTGGAGAAGGCAAAAACGGACCATGGAAAAAACAAAGTTTTGTTATTGAGACCCAGGCTGATTATCCTAAAAAAGTTTGTTTTACTACATGGGGAGATAAAGTTGAACTAAATTCATTTACCGAATCTGACATCATTAAAGTATTTTTTGATGTAGAAAGCCGTGAATATAACAATAACTGGTACAATGACCTGAAATGCTGGAAAGTAGAACTGAATACTTCAGGTGGAAATTCCAACATAATAAATGAATTGCCCCCTATTTCAGAAAAAGATATTCCTCCATTTGATATGGAAGACGACCCTGGAGATGACCTTCCTTTTTAGTACTAAAAATCCTGCTTCGGCAGGATTTTTTTTATCATATTCCTGCATTTCTTAATGCCTGATGATATTTTTGAGCATTTACCTGATGCTGGGCATTTGTTACCGCAAATACATGATAACCCGAAAAATCATCCTTTGCACAAAAGAATAGATAATTGTGCTTTTCATAATTTAACACAGCATCTATTGATGATACTGATGGGATATTAATAGGTCCGGGAGGAAGACCAGAATATAAATAAGTATTATATGGAGAATCTATCTGCAGATGCCTTGTCAGAACCCTCTGAACAGTAAAATCTCCAATTGCAAAAACTACTGTCGGGTCTGCCTGTAAAAGCATTCCATTATTCAGCCTGTTTACATAAACACCCGCAACTCTTGCTTTCTCATCATTCTTCTGCGTTTCTGCTTCAACAATAGATGCAAGAACGCTAACTTCAACCATGGTAAATCCCATACTTTCAGCTTTTGCCTTACGTTCTTCATTCCAGAAATTGTTATATTCTTCATACATCTTTTCCACAAATTTCCCAGCCGAGGTATTCCAATAAAACTCATAAGTATTGGGAATAAACATTGCCATAAATGTCTGGCCGTTAAATCCATATTTTTCTGCAACTGAAGGATCATTTAGCATTTCAGATAATTGCAATGAATCTGCCTCTATAAAATCAGATATCTTTCCCGACAGAATATCTAGACTTCGAACGGAAATAAATGTCAGTTTAACCGGAGACTGCTTTCCACTTCTCAACAAATTAACTAGCTCATTATTTGACATTCCGTCACGGATTTCATATCTTCCTGCCAATACTTTTGCCGGATAATTCTTACGTTCAGCTACAAATTTAAACGATTCCATATCAACAACATAACCGGTACTGTCAAGTATCCGCAAAACATCTTCATAGTCCGAGCCGTTTGGAATATACAAATATGCCGGACTTATTTCCAGTTTAACATTTGACCGGAAAATATAACCATAGTACTTATTACCGAATATAAATCCGGTCACAGAAATAATTACAAAAATTGTAAGAATTATTAAGAATACTTTTTTCTTTTTCGACATCAGTAATTAATAATTAATTATCCTAGCAAAAATATTTGTTTTAATGATATGAGGTTTCTTTTTCTGTTTTTTTTTACAATACTAATATTAAGTTCTTGTGACACAGACCAGAACAGATGCTTTAAATCTGCCGGAGAAGAAAAAACCGAAAAATATGATCTTGACATTTTTACTAAAGTTGTTATTCAGAGTGATTTTGAAGTCTATTTTGAAAACAGTCCCGAATACTCTGTAACAATAACTTGCGGAAAAAATCTTATCCCATATATTGATCATGGAATTAGCGGAAGAGAATTAATCCTAAAAGATAATAATGGTGCCGACTGGTTACGTAAAAGAATCAAACCCAAATTGATTGTCAGTTGCCCAAATCTGAAAGAGATAAACATATACGAAACCTGTGATCTAAAAACCATTGACACTTTGTATTTTGATAAACTGTCAATTCAAAACTGGGCTGGAATTTTAACCACAAACCTAACTCTTGCAGGTGATAGTTTATATTTTAGATGCCACGCAACAACGGGAGATTACATTCTTGAAGGTAGGTGTTATTATGCCTATTTGTATAATGTAGGAAGCGGGTATCTTATTGCCAATAAACTATTAAGCCAAGTTATCCATATTGTGCATTTATCTCAGGGAAACAGCGAAGTTAATGCTTCACAACTATTGATGATCGAAAACATTAAATATGGAAAAGTATATTCATTTTCCAATGAGTGTCCCGAAATCATGGATGGTGACAATGATTGGGGTGATGCTTTTATAAATTTAGGCTGCCCATAATAAATTATCTATATTTTTAAAGACCTTTTTAGAAAAATCCTTAATCCAAGTTGAACATTTTCCCTAAAAAAAAGGCATTTTTTCATTCACAAATTTGTAATTGATTGATAATCAAAAGTATAATTTTCTTAAAAGTTATTGGTAGTTCCAAAAAATAAAAAAATAAAAACAAAGCTAAGACCAATGCCTTTTTACAGAAAAAATTTGTGTTCCCAGAATAATAAATGCTATATGCCAAAAAGCTAGATATAAGAGGTGTCTCGTCCTAAAAAAGTTTACAGCATTTATTATTAATCCTGACATACATTTACAAAGATAATATTTATCCTAAAATTGATTTACTAATTGAACTTTCGTAATAAAGAGTCCGGTATAAAAAGCCTATGTTATTTTAGAAAAAATGCTTACAATGAATAAATGAATTCAGTCTAAAAAGTAACATACTTGCCATCAGGACACTACTAATACACCAAATGCCACAATTATTAAAATTTTGCAATACAGCCATTTGTATGGTTTGCTAATGCGGGTGAAAGTGAAAAGGCAAAAGTTAAAAGTGATGCCACTTCCATACTTTTTACTTTCAATTTTCTACTTTTAACTTTTTGACAACTCTTATTTTTTTGACTTTTTAGACCAGAATCATATATTTATTCAATGCGTATAGCCTTTTTATATAATTTCCCAGAGATATATTCTTCTATTATGACACCTTTTATTGAAGAATATATTGAACAAGTATTTGCAGTTTTATTGTTAATATCAATTATTTCATCGGTAAACCATACTTCATAAGTTTTATCCTCTATTTTAATTAAAGCATGGCTACAGTTATAATTTAATATTGTTTTTTCTTGTTTAGTAAAACTAATCTTTGGAGTTATTTTTTTATATTTTTTTAATTTTCTTTTTAAGTTAGCTGTTTCAGAATTGAATGTTGTTCCATCGTTAATCAACCTTTTATTTATTAAGTTATAAGTTTTAAACGATTCAGAATAAGTATAATTGTATTTTGTAAACGAAGTATCATTATTTACAAACGAATAAAGAATAGTTTTTTCATTAAATAATATTTTTTTTGTGCTATATGAGTTTAATCCTTTAGTTTTAATTGTAATGGAAGTGTCTGTATAAATAACAGTCTGATTAGTTGTCAAGGTGTCTGTGTAAATCTCATAATGAATAGTACATTCTTGTGGGAATATGAAATATGTGACAGATATAAAATAAAAAAACAATATGTGTCTTCTCATTGCAAATATTATTATAATTGAGAAATAATGTATGCGAAAGAAACTTTAGCTGCTCCTACTTCACAAGCTGCGATAGCTGCCCTTGCTCTACCATCATGATAATCATTATTAAAAATAGTTGGATCTTCGTTGTTGTAATAATTAATACAGTCTGAATAAGCAAGTGCGTCAGCAATTGCAGTTCCTGTAATAATATTCTGCATCATATAATATTTTGTATTATTGTAAAGTACATTAGCAATATAAATTTTTTTAAAATGGTCTTCATTTATCCATTTGCTAATTTTAACATTTTGAGCGTTTATATACCAGTAATTATTACTGTGCAATAATACAAATAAAGTCCCTAATATATTGTACTCTTCTTTAAAACAAAGTTTTGAAGTGTCAATACTTTCTTTTATAAATTTGTTAATAGCAATATCTAATTCTGAGCTAGTCAATTTAGGAATAGAGCAAACAGAATCTAAAAAAGAGTAAAATTGATATTCATTTTCCGTAATAGTATTTGATTTTTTTAAAGAATCTGCATAATTCATAATATTATCAACATAATTTAATGCTATTGAGATATGTATTGTATCTGTACATATTCCTATATTTGCACATAATAAAGAGTTAATATATTTTTCGATGTTATAAATAGTAATAAAATTTCTGTCATCTTGAATTGTCTTTAAACAAAAGTTATGTAATTGTCCAATTGAATTAAATTCAGGATACAACGTTGTTGTTGAATTTAAGTTAAAAATCGGGTTGTCAATATCAACTTCTCTTTTACAACTAATAAATAGAATTATAAATGTTGTTGAAATGACTAATAATAAAAAACGTAAATTGTTTTTAGACATAAAAATATAAATTTATTTGCAAATATAAATAATTTTTGATTTGTTGTACCTTAAAATCCGCAAAAAAGTTATTAATAATGACAGCCAAAACATTATGTATAAATATATTACACAATGTTTGGCTGTTGAAAAATTTCATTTCCTCTCGGCGAAGCTTCCGAGTTTCGTTACCCATAGAAAGTTCGATGAGCAATGGGCATGTCTTAAAATTATTGATTCATTTAATTATACAATTACTTCGATTTATATTACGTGAACGAATAATAACACAATTTTAAAAGATGTAAAATAACTTTATTGAATTAGGCATATTGTAAATATCAATAAATGTAGTAATATTGTGAAATAAAAATTTATAATATGGAGCAAAAGTTTAAAAGCATGACGATTTTTGATTTTCAGTCGAAATTTCCAGATGAAAGATCGTGTATGTCGTATTTAGCAGAATTGAAATGGCAAGATGGGTATGTTTGTCCAAAATGTGGGAACAAAAAGTACTGTGCAGGTAGTAATGAATTTGACAGACAATGTACAAAATGCAATTATCTCGAATCACCTACCAGTCGAACCTTGTTTCACAAAACGAAATTTTCAATACTCAAAGCATTTTACATTGTTTACTATGTAAGCACAAGCAAAAAAGGCATATCAAGCACAGAGTTAAGTCGTAAACTTGGGTTACGACAGAAAACATGTTGGAGTTTTAAGCAAAAAGTAATGCATGGCATGAAAAGTAGTGGCAATTTCAAAATTACAGGAAATGCAGAGGTTGATGAAACTGTTGTGGGTGGTCAGGAAGAAGGCGTTCGTGGTCGTAAAAACGGAAAGAAGAAATTGGTGGTTTTTGCAATTGAGAGAAAAGGAAAAGGCATTAGTAGAGTATATAGAAAGGTTATCAATAAAAGCAGTGCCAAGGAATTGGGCAAATTTATGAAAGATGTAATTGAAACAGATGCGAATGTAAAAACGGATGAATGGCTCGGCTATACTCCACTAAAGAAGGACTTCATTCATCTGAGTCAAGTAAAATCAGGCAAAAAGGGAGAAAATTTCCCAGATATACATAGAATTATTATGGGTTTTAAAGGATGGCTACGAGGGATGCATCACAATGTAAATTACTTACAGCGATATATTGACGAATATTGCTACCGTTTTAATAGATGTCATATGAAGGAAACAATTTTCGATAATCTTCTATTAAAAATGGTAAAGGCAAATCCATTTCCTCAAAAATCATATTCAATAAATGCCTAATTCAATAACTTTATATTTCTCTTACTATAAATACTTCATAATCACCTAAATACTTAAAGCCGTATTTTTGATACAATTCTCTGGCTATTTCGTTGTTTTTATGTACTTCAAGTTTTATCTGCAATTTAAGATCACGAGCATAATTCATGGATTCATCCATTAATAAATTGGATAATCCTTTACCCTGATATTCAGGCAAAATTCCAAAGTGATGCAGATATAAACGTCGGCTGTCATTAGTTATCCAAGAAGTTCCAATAAGTCTATTTGATTCGTTATCAATTAAAACAAATAATTCCCCACCTACTTTCAGAGTATTATGAATCACTTGCAAATCATCACCCCTATGAGCACCACCCATATCAGTTTGTTTCCAAACATTAAGTACTGCATCATAATCAGCAGTTT
>Ga0116157_10001249_pt1 | contig 25725 bp, 15 predicted proteins | sample AD_UKC048_MetaG_FD_89882 | JGI IMG/M metagenome (GOLD analysis project Ga0116157, IMG submission 89882) | Active sludge microbial communities of municipal wastewater-treating anaerobic digesters from USA - AD_UKC048_MetaG | ecosystem: Engineered > Bioreactor > Anaerobic > Digestate | place: USA... | reverse complement strand
GGGGAGCAACGCGACCTTTACGGTGACGGCGACGGGGACGGCGCCGCTTTACTATCAATGGCGGAAAGACGGGACTGCGATTGGGGGGGCCACGGGCAGCAGTTATACGCGGGTTGGGGTGCAACTGGCGGATGCGGGGCTTTACTCGGTGGTGGTCAGCAACGCGGTGGGCTCGGTGGAGAGCGCCGCCGCGGAGCTGAGCGTGTGGGCGGTGGAGACGCCGCCGGTCATCGTGACCCCGCCGCAGAGCCAGACGGTGGTGGCGGGGACGAACGTGGCCTTTAGCGTGGTGGCCACGGGGACGGTGCCGTTGTGGTATCAGTGGTCTCGGGACGGCAATCCGCTGGCGGGGGCGACGCAGAGCCAGTATGCCAAAGCCAGCGTGCAGGTGGCGGATGCGGGGAGCTATACGGTGGTGGTGAGCAATCAGGTGGGCAGCGTGACGAGTGGGGCGGCGGTTTTAACGGTTTATGCGCCGCCGGAGATACTGGTTCAGCCGGTGAGCCAGGCGGTGGCAGTCGGGAGCGAAGCGAGTTTCAGTGTGAGCGCGGGGGGCAGTCCGCCGCTCAGCTACCAGTGGCAGTTGAATGGGACGGCGGTGGCGGGAGCGACCGACAGCCGCTATACGGTGAGCAGCGTACAGGTGGCGGATGTGGGGATGTATTCGGTGGCGGTGAGCAATCCCTACGGGAGCGTGACCAGCCTGGCGGCCGCCCTGACGCTGACGGGGGCGGTTGTTTTCCAGGATGATTTTGAGACGTGCGATCTGGCGGGGTGGACGGTGGCGGGCAGTTCGGCGACGGAGTTGGAGGGTTCCTCGGCGCAGAACCACACGGCGGGCGGGGGGTGCAGTGCGCGGGTGGATCATTCGCGGGACAAGATGTATCACAATCTGGGGGTGGAAGTGGGAGGCCGGTTGCGGGCGGGGTGGTGGATTTACGACGGGGAACAGAGTCGGATCTTTGGGGAAGTGCGGGCGTATGCGGGGCCGGGTTATACGGAGAGCGGTCAGATGCAGCAGTTGTTGGGGGCGGGGAAATACAACAGCGTGACGCTGGGCGGGGAGGTGTGGGATTCGAGCAAGTATCAGGGGCGGGTATCCTACGGGGCCAATGTGGGGTGGTTTAACCTGAACGCGCCCGGGGCGCCGGGGCGGTCGCCGGGGTGGCACCGGTTTGAGATCGAGCGGCTGGGGGACGGGACGACGATTAACTTTTATGTGGACGGGATCTTGGGGCGGACGATTTTGGGGGCGGCGGAGGCGACGATTGACACGCTGCTGATCGGGTCGGTGGCCAGCGGCAGCACGGCCGGGGAGGGATGGCTGGATGATGTGTGGGTGGAATATCTGGATGCGCCGGTGATCGTGACGCCGCCGGCGGGGCAGACGGTGGCGGCGGGGGAGGCGGCGACGTTGAGCGTGGTGGCGGGCAACACGGTATTGAGCTACCAGTGGTATTTGAACGGGGTGGCGGTGGCGGGGGCGACGGGGGCGACGCTGACGATTGCGCAGGCGCAGGCGAGTGATGCGGGGAGCTACACGGTGGTGGTGGGCAACGGGTTGGGAGAGGTGACAGGCGGGCCGGCGGAGTTGGTGGTGACGAGTCCGGCGGAAGTTCGGATAACGAGCGCGGAATTGGGCGCGGGCACGCTGACTTTGCGGTGGGACGCGCAGGTAGGGCAGACCTACCGGGTGCAGTATAAGAACAACCTGACGGACGCGGTATGGACGGATGGGGCCGAGGTGACGGCGACCGCCGTGACGGCCTCGGCGGTCTGCAGCCTGGCGGACGGGGCCGGGGTCGTTCCCCGCCGGTTCTTCCGCATCATGGTCGTGAACTAAAACCGGCAAACTTTGCGGGCCTCACGGCCGGTAGGGTGTTTACCCCATAGGTAACCGCATCGGTCGTGCTATTATTGACCCTCCCGAAGATGCGGTCATTTCCGGACACTCGAGCGGGTGTCAGTGCGGGAAACGCCGGGACTCGAAGCGTGCGGCGCAAGCAGATGGAGCAACGCGCCGCAATGTTTTCCCGTCTGGGCCAACGCCTTAGCGCCGTGCGAACACCCAGGGAAGCGGCGCAGATCATCCTGGATGCCGCCGACGCGCTCTGGCAATGGGACGCCGCCCTGCTGGGGTTGTGTTCCCATGACCCCTCCCAAATAGACCTGGTGGTCTGCGTTGACTTGATCAAAGGCCGGCGCACGGAGCTGCCGGTGTCCACCATCCCCAAACGGCTCAGCGCCATTGCCCGGAAGACCCTCTCCCGCGGGCCGCAGTTGATCCTGCGGCCGGCCTCGGCCGGCTTTCCCCCGGAGGCTCTTCCCTTCGGCGACCAAACCCGCCCTTCGGCCTCCCTGATGTATGTGCCCTTGCGCAAAGACGCGCAGGTGATTGGCCTCCTGTCCATCCAGAGCTATGCGCCTCATGCCTATAATGAAACCGACCTGGACACCCTGCAGGCGTTGGCCGACCATTGCGGCGGCGCGCTGGTCCGCATTCGCGCCGAGGCGGAGCTGATGGAAAGCAACGACCGGCTGCGCATGGCGCTCGCCGCCGGCCGGATGGGAACCTGGACGCGCGAATTGGCCGAACCCGGCTCCAGGTTCTGGTCCCCGGAACTGGAAGCCATCTTTGGCCTGGCCCCCGGCCGCGCCCCCCAAACCGACCAGGACTTCTACGAATTGATCCACCCGGAGGACCGGGGCGTGGTGCAAAAGTTTTTCGCGCAGGCCGCGGCCCGCAAGGCCGACCACGAAGTCGAGTTCCGCTTTCTGCCCCGCCATCGCCCCCCGGGCTGGATGCTGGCGCGCGGGCGGGTTTATTACGATGCGGCCGGCAAGCCCCTCCGCCTGGCGGGCGTTGCCATTGACATCACGGCCCGCAAGGAAGCGGAGCTGGAAAGCAGCCGGCTGAACGAGGAATTGGAGCAGCGGGTGCGAAAACGCACCGCGCAATTCAAGGCGGCCAACCAGGAACTCGAAGCGTTCACCTACTCCGTCTCCCACGACCTGCGGGCCCCCTTGCGCGGAATTCGCGGGTTCAGCGAAATCCTGCTGGCGGATCACGCCCACCAACTGGACGCGGCGGGACAGGAACTGTTGCGCCGCGTTTGCGATTCCAGCCAGCGCATGGGGTGGTTGATTGAAGACCTGCTGGAACTGTCGCGCGTCGGGCGCGGTAAACTGCGCTGGCAGCCGGTCAACCTCTCCGCGCAGGCCGGGGCGATTGCCGCCAGTTTGCGGCACGATGACCCGGCCCGGACGGTGCGGTTCATTATCGCGCCCAACCTGCAGGCCGCGGGCGATGAGCGCCTGCTGCAGGTGCTGCTCGACAACCTGCTGCGCAACGCCTGGAAATTCACCCGCTCCCAGCCGGACCCCCAAATCGAGTTCGGCTTTGTCTCCCACCCGGAACCGGCTTTTTTTGTGCGCGACAACGGCGTGGGCTTCGACATGGCCCACGCCGGCAAGCTGTTTGGGGTCTTCCAGCGGCTCCATTCCGACGCGGAATTTCCCGGCACCGGCGTCGGGCTGGCCATCGTGCAGCGCATCGTCCAGCGCCACGGCGGCCGCGTGTGGGGCGCCGGGGAGCCCCGCCAGGGCGCCACCTTCTACTTCACCCTGCCCGCGCAGCGGCCCCTGGAACTGTGAGCCAGGCGCTTCGCGTATTGCTCGTCGAAGATTCGGCCGACGATGCCGCCCTGCTCCAATACGAACTGCAACGGGCCGGCTACGCGCCCTCCTGCCGCCGGGTGGAAACGGCTGAAACCCTGAACGCCGCGCTGGAAGAGCAGGCGTGGGACCTCGTCATCGCCGACCACCGGCTGCCCCGCCTCGACGCCCTCTCCGCGCTGGCCCAGGTCAAAGCCCGCGGGTTGGACCTGCCGTTTATCATCGTCTCTGGCTATATCACGGAAGAGGCCGCCGTGGCCACCATGAAGGCCGGCGCGCATGATTATGTGATGAAGGACAAACTGGCCCGCCTGGGCCCGGCGGTGGCGCGCGAATTGCGCGAAGCCGTCGTCCGGCGCGAGCGCCGCCGGGCCGAAGACGCCTTGCGCCAGGCGTATGCCGAGCTGGAACAGCGCGTCGCGCAGCGCACCGCCGAGTTAAAAACCGCCAACGCCCGCCTCGAAAGCGCCATCGCCGAACGGCAGCGCCTCGAACACGAACTGCTGGAAATCACCGAAAATGAACGCCGCCGCATCGGCCTGGATTTGCACGACGACCTCGGCCAGCAGCTTTCCGGCCTGGCGCTCATGACCAAGGGGCTGGAGCGCAAACTGGCGCGGCGCAAAGCCGGCGAGGCCGAAGACGCCGCCCGGATCCACCAGCTCGTGCAGCAGACCATCAACCTCACCCGCAGCCTGGCCCGCGACTTCGCAACGTTGGACCTGGAAGCGGACGATCTGCCCGCGGCGCTCGATCGCCTGGCGGCTCACGCCGCGTGGGTGTTCAAAATCTCCTGCCAGCTCGAACAGTGCGGCCCTCTGCCCGCGCTGGGAGCGGGCATCGCCCGCCAGTTATACAAAATCGCCCAGGAAGCCGTGACCAATGCCGTCAAACATGGCCAGGCCAAATCCGTCCGCATCGGCCTGGCCAGCCGCCCCGGCCAAATCATCCTGACCCTGCGCAACGATGGCGCCCCCTTCCCCAAACTGACCGAGCCTGCGACCGGCCTGGGGCTGCGAATCATGAATTACCGCGCCAGCCTCATTGGCGCGTCGCTGGAAATCAAGAGGGACAGCCCCGCCGGCGCCTGCGTGATCTGCGCCGTGCCCCTGCCCGCGGCGGAATCCCGCCCGCCCCCGCCCGGCACCCCCGCCGCCTGACCGGCCCCCCGACCTCAATGGCATCGGCCGGGTTAATTTTTTGGGTTAGTTTTTTGCTGCAAACACTTCCCGTTCCGGCGTATCATCGCGCGACTTTTCGTTATGGGTGATACTCGTGCAAGCCGGCGGCTCGGCAAGGGGTCCCTTTCAGGGCGCCTGCCCCCCCGCGTCGTCCCGCCATTTTTCATGCTCACCGCTCATGTTTGAACAAGCCTTCCGAAATATTGACGACGTCCTGCGCAAGGAGGCCGGCTGCACCACCGAGCTGGACTACACCGAACAATCCTCCTGGCTCCTGTTCCTGAAATACCTCGACGGCCTGGAAGAGGACAAAGCCGCCGAGGCCGCCCTCAACGGCAGGGAATACACCCCTATCCTCGACAAACCCTACCGCTGGAAGACCTGGGCCGCGCCCCGGGACCGCGCCGGCCAGCTCGACCACAACGCCGCCCTCTCCGGCGACGACCTCCGCGATTTCGTCAACCTCAAGCTCTTTCCCTACCTCCACGGCTTCAAGCAGCGCGCCACCAGCCCGGACACCATCGAATACAAGATCGGCGAAATCTTCGGCGAGATTAAGAACAAGATCCAGAGCGGCTACAACCTGCGCGAAATCATTGACCACATTGACGAGCTCCGCTTCCGCTCCCAGAACGAGAAGCACGAACTCTCGCACCTCTACGAAGCCAAGATCAAGAACATGGGCAACGCCGGGCGCAACGGCGGCGAATACTACACCCCGCGCCCCCTCATCCGCGCCATCATCGCGGTCGTCCAGCCCAGGATTGGCGAGCGCATCTACGACGGCGCGTGCGGCTCGGCGGGCTTCCTGTGCGAATCTTTCGTTTACCTCACAACCCGCGGCAAGCTCACCACCGCAGGCCTGGCCACCCTCCAGACCCGCACCTTTTACGGCAAGGAAAAAAAAGTCCCTCGCCTACGTCATCGCCATCATGAATATGATCCTGCATGGCCTCGAGGCGCCGAACGTCATCCACACCAACACCCTCGCCGAAAACCTCGCCGACCTTCAGGAACAGGACCGCTACGATGTCGTCCTGGCCAACCCGCCCTTTGGCGGCAAGGAACGGCCCGAGGTGCAGCAAAACTTCCCCATCCGCTCCGGCGAGACCGCCTTCCTCTTCCTCCAGCACTTCATCAAAATCCTCAAAGCCGGCGGCCGCGCCGGCATCGTTATCAAGAACACCTTCCTCTCCAATACCGACAACGCCTCCGTCAGCCTCCGCAAGCTGCTGCTGGAAAGCTGCAACCTCCACACCGTCCTCGACTGCCCCGCCGGCACCTTCCAGGGCGCGGGCGTGAAAACGGTCGTCCTCTTCTTCGAAAAAGGCGCCCCCACCCGTAAAATCTGGTTCTACCAGCTCAACCCCGGCCGCAACCTCGGCAAGACCAACCCGCTCAACGACGATGACCTCGCCGAGTTCGTGAAGCTCCAAAAAACCTTCGCCGACTCGCCCCAGAGCTGGACCGTGGACGCCAAGACCATTGACCAGGCCACTTTCGACCTCTCCGTAAAGAATCCCAGCGGCGGGGAGGAGATAAAGCACCGCACCCCCCAGGCCATCATGAAAGAGATCGCCGCGCTGGACGCGGAGAGCGCCGCGGTGCTGGGAAAAATAAAGGCCCTGCTATGAAGCGAGAGGGGAAGAACGGGAAGAATGCGAGTGATGGGAACCCCCAGCCCCCGGACTCCCATCCGGCCCATGAGGCTGAGCCCCTTCTCCCCCCGCGCGGCGATTACCGGACGCTGCACTCTTTCCACAAAGCCGAGGTTGTCTATGACATCACGTTCCGCTTTGCGCACAAATTCCTCGCCCGGGGCGACCGCACCATTGACCAGATGGTTCAGTCGGCACGCTCAGGCAAGAAGAACATCCTGGAGGGCAGCAAAGCGGCGCTGACCTCCAAGGAAACCGAGATCAAGCTGACCAACGTGGGCCGCGCCAGCCTGGAGGAATTGCTGGATGATTACAAAGACTACCTCCGCGTGCGCGAACACCGCGAATGGGACAAGGACTCCCGGGAAGCCCTCTACGTTCGCCGGCTGGGCCGCAAGGTCCCGCAGACCTACGAGCTTTACCGCGCGTTGGTGGAGACTCGCCCGCCCGAGGTGGTTGCGAATATCGCCATCTGCCTGATTCACCAGGCCAACTACCTCATTGACCAGCAACTGCGCCGGCTGGAGAAGGATTTTATCGAACAGGGTGGCCTGCGCGAGCGCATGACCCGCGCCCGGCTCGCTTACCGGAACAGGAATCAGCAGGGCAGTGGCGAACCGCCGCCGCTTCCCCGGAAAACTCAATCGCCCGGCCCCCATCCGTCCCCTGACTCCCCAAAGCCGCTGCCCAGGAAGCCCGGAGGCCAGCCATGACTCACCCCAATCCGGCAACCCATCACTCCCATCCGTCCCATCACTCCCCAGCCCCCGCCCCGCGCGGAAGTGCTGGGGAATATCAAGAGGCTGTTATGAAAAAAGGGTGGCAGATAAAACGACTCGGTGAAGTCTGCGAAATCGTCAAAGGCCGAAAGCCGATGTTGAAGCTGACACCGGCGAGCGGTGACTTGCCCTACTTGGTCGCGAAAGTGATGCGCGGCAGCGCAGAGGCAAAATACGCCTCAGTCAAAGACAAAAATTCGATAACAGTTGAAGAGTCGGAAACCATTATCATTTGCGACGGCTCAAACTCTGGCGAAGTCTTCACCGGCTTTCGAGGCATCCTTTCTTCAACGATGGGGAAAATTGCCAAGAAGGTGGAGATAGATGACAACTACCTGCGCGCGTTTCTGGCGTCCACGTTTGAAGTCTTTAATGGTACGAAGACGGGCGCCGCCATTCCTCATCTCGACAAAGAGGCGATGTATCAACTTCAGTTTCCCCTCCCCCCGCTCCCCGAACAACGCCGCATCGTCGCCCTCCTCGACCAAACCTTCGCCGCCATCGCCACCGCCAAAGCCAACGCCGAAAAGAACCTTCAAAACGCCCGCGCCCTCTTCGAAAGCCACCTCCAATCCGTCTTCACTCGGCGGGGTTCGGGGTGGGTGGAGAAGACCGTGGACACGCTTTCCACCAATCTCGACAGCAAGCGCATTCCCATAACCAAGAGTAATCGCAAGGCCGGATCGTATCCGTACTATGGGGCGTCAGGCATCGTGGACTATGTCGCAGACTATATTTTCGAAGGCGATGCGCTCCTCGTTTCCGAAGACGGGGCGAACCTGCTCATGCGCTCGACGCCGATTGCATTTTCTGTGTCCGGCAAATACTGGGTCAACAACCACGCGCACATTTTGAAGTTTGAGAACATGGCGACTCAGCGGTTCGTCGAGTTCTACCTGGAGAGCTTAAAGTTGGACGAGTACATCCGAGGCGCGGCGCAGCCAAAATTGACCCAAAAGGCCCTTAACTCGATCCCAATCCCGATTCCCACAACTTTCGAGGAGCAAGCGCGGATTGTCGAAAACCTCGACTCCCTCTACAAAGAAACCCAGCGCTTCTCATCAATCTACGAGCGCAAACTCGCCGCCCTGGATGAGCTGAAAAAATCCCTCCTCCACCAGGCCTTCACCGGAGAACTCTGATGCCCGCACTCTTTCCAATCCCAACGGGATTGCATCCTTCAGCCCAGGGTTGCGAGGCACGAGCTACCCTGGGTCACGCGTCCCAACATTTTCCCCAACCCCAACGGGGTTGCATCACCGCTCCACCGCCTGCCCGCGGCAACCCCGTTGGGGTAGTAAGAAAGCCCTGGAGGAGGGCAAGGACCAGCCATGAATGAAGCTGAAACCAGAGCCGAGTACGTTGACCCCGCGCTAAAAGCGGCCGGCTGGGGCGTCGTCGAAGGCAGCCGCCTCCGGCGCGAGTATCCCATCGCTCCCGGCCGCCTCGAGGGCCACGGCAAACGCGGCAAGGCGCTCACCGCCGATTACGTGCTGGAATATCGCAATACCAAGCTCGGCGTCGTCGAAGCCAAGGCGCTGGACGAGGAGTTGACCGAAGGCGTAGCTCAGGCGAAAAACTATGCGGGCAAGCTGGCCGTCCGCCATACCTACGCCACCAACGGGCGCGGCATCTACGCCATTGATATGCAGACCGGCGCGGAGGGCGAAATCGCCGCCTACCCGACGCCGGACCAGCTCTGGGCCATGACCTTCCCTTCGACACGCTCAGGGACCGGAGATGCCGCCGACAGGGCCAGTGAGCTTGCCGAACTGTGGCGCGACCGCTTTGCCGCGATTCCCTTCGAGGACAAAGGGGGCTCGCATCCCAGCCGCTATTACCAGGACATCGCCATTGAGCGGGCGATGCAGGCCATCGCCCGGGGCCAGTCCCGCATCCTGCTCACGCTGGCCACCGGCACCGGCAAAACCTTCATCGCCTTCCAGATCGCCTGGAAACTCTTCCACGCCCGCTGGAACCTGGGCGGCCAGCCCACCCGCCGCCCGCGCATCCTATTCCTGGCGGACCGCAACCTCCTCGCCAACCAGGCTTACAACGCGTTCTCGGCGTTCCCGGAAGACGCCATGGTGCGCATCAAACCCGAGGACATCCGCAAGAAGGGCAAGGTTCCCAAAAACGGCAGCCTGTTCTTTACCATTTTCCAGACGTTCATGGCTTCGGCAGGCTCAGCCACCGAGAAAGGCGCGATCCCTGAGCCTGTCGAAGGGGCGGCCTCGGAACTGCCGGAAGTTGCTGAACCAACCGAGAAGGCGAGTGGCTACATGTATATTCTCGGGTGTGGCGATGGCAGCTTCTACACGGGCAGCACCACCAATTTGCATCTGCGCCTGGAGCAACACAGAAGCGGAGAAGGCGCGCAACATACGAAGGCGCGGCTGCCGATCAAACTCCTCTATTACGAGGCATTTGATCGTATAGATGCGGCATTTGCCCGCGAGAAGCAGGTGCAGGGGTGGAGCAGGGCCAAGAAGTTTGCGTTGATCCAACGCAATATCGGTCTCTTGAAACGCCTTTCGAGCGCCTCTGCCGACGGTCGCCCGGTCCCTGAGCCTGTCGAAGGGTGCTTCGGCGAGTATCCGCCCGACTTCTTCGACTTCATCGTCATTGACGAGTGCCATCGCGGTGGCGCCAACGACGAAAGCAACTGGCGCGGGATCATGGAATACTTCGCGCCGGCCGTGCAGCTCGGCCTCACCGCCACCCCCAAGCGGGAGGAGAACGCCGACACCTACCGCTATTTCGGCGAGCCGGTGTTCATCTACTCGCTCAAGGAAGGCATCAACGACGGCTTCCTCACACCCTTCCGGGTGAAGCAGATACAAACGACGCTGGATTATTACGTCTATACGCCGGATGACCAGGTGGTGGAGGGCGAGATTGAGGCGGGAAAACTTTACGACGAACCGGACTTCAACCGGATCATCGAGATCAAGGAGCGGGAGCAGAAGCGCGTCGAGATCTTCCTGGGCGAGATCAACCAGAACGCGAAGACGCTGGTGTTCTGCGCCAACCAGGCTCACGCCCTCGTCGTGCGCGACCTCGTCAACCAGCTCAAGACCAGCAAAGACCCGAACTATTGTCAGCGCGTCACCGCCAACGACGGTGAGCTGGGCGAGCAGTACTTGCGGGATTTCCAGGACAACGAAAAGTCCATTCCCACCATTCTCACCACGTCGCAAAAGCTCTCCACCGGCGTGGATGCCCGCAACATCCGCAACATCGTGCTCATGCGCCCCATCAACTCGATGATCGAGTTCAAGCAGATCATCGGCCGTGGCACCCGGCTCTTTGACGGCAAGGACTACTTCACGATCTACGACTTCGTGAAGGCGCACCTCCACTTCAATGATCCGGAGTGGGACGGCGAGCCCGTTGAGCCGGAATCATGCCCGCAATGCGGCTGCTCTCCCTGCGTCTGCGAAACGCCGCCGCCCCAACCGTGCCCGGTCTGCGGGAAATCGCCCTGCGCGTGTCCGAAAGCGCCCTGCCCGGTCTGCGGCCAGTTGGTCTGCGTTTGCAACCAGAAGTCAAAAGTGAAAGTGAAGCTCGCCGACGGCAAGGAGCGCAACCTCCGGCATATGATGGCGACCACCTTCTGGCATCCGGACGGCACGCCCATGTCCGCCCGGCAGTTCATGGAGCGGCTCTTCGGCAAGCTGCCCGATTTCTTCCAAAGCGAAGCGGAGCTGCGCAATCTCTGGAGCGCGCCGGATACGCGCGCGAAGCTGTTGCAGGGGCTTGCGGAAAAAGGTTTCGGCCGCGCCCAACTGGCCGAGATGCAGAAGATCATAGACGCGGAGAAGAGCGACCTGTTCGATGTCCTGGCGTACGTCGCCTATGCGTTGCCCCCGCTGACGCGGGCGGCCCGGGCCGCCGGGGCGCGGGTGTATATCAATTCCCACTTCAACGCCAAGCAGCGGGCCTTCCTCGACTTTGTCCTGTCCCATTACGTCCATACGGGCATTGAGGAGTTGAGCCGGGAGAAACTGCGGCCCCTGCTGCTGATCCGCTACCACAACTCGATTCAAGACGCAGTGGCCGACCTCGGCCAGCCCGCGCAAATCGGCAACCTCTTTGCCAGCTTCCAAAAGTACCTGTACCAGCCCGGCCCCACCCCGGCCTGACACGATCTTTTGTTCTCGCCAGACCCCGGATGCTGGCGTCGTCCCCGGCCCAAATTGAAGCGCGCCCCCGCTCACCTCGCCGCCGCTGGCACCGTCCTGGCCACGATCTGGCTCGGATGCTCCCGCGCATAAATCGGATTTCTTCCCATCCAATCCCGTGTCATCACCTTGTCGTCACGGCAAGCGGCTCTTTGAAACCTCCGAAAAAAGTGGTGCCCGCGACAGGACTTGAACCTGTACGATGTTACTCACTAGAACCTGAATCTAGCGCGTCTGCCAATTCCGCCACGCGGGCATGATTGACGCCTGCCCCCGGCGTTGGGGCGCTCATTTCCCGCGCCTTAGTCCGGTTGCAATACGTTCACAACGGCATTTACTATGCCCGAATTGGAGCAAACAGCAAGCGGTTTCCGCATTTTCCTGAATCCCGGTTCCGGGGGCCGCGTTTTCCATTGAGTCATTTTGCGGGGCTGATTAGCCTAGGCGTTCATGAACATTTTTGTCACGGGCGGGGCGGGCTATATCGGTTCGATTTGCGCCGAAGCGCTGTTGGAGGCGGGGTATGCCGTGACGGTGTATGACGATTTGAGCGAGGGCCATCGTTCGGCGGTGGACCGGCGGGCGCGGTTCGTGCAGGGGCGCCCGGACGAAGCCGGCCACATTTTCAACGCCATCCAGGAGGCTCGGCCGGACGCGATCATGCACTTTGCCGCCAATGCGCTGGTGGGCGAATCCATGACCAACCCGAGGAAGTATTTCCATAACAACGTCGTCAATGGGCTCAAGCTGCTCGATGCCGCCATCGAGGCGGGGGTGAAGAAGTTTGTATTCAGTTCCACTTGCGCCACTTACGGCCCGCCCGAGCGCCTGCCGATGACCGAGGATCTGCCGCAGCGCCCCATCAACCCGTATGGGGAATCCAAGTTGATGTTCGAGAAAGTGCTTTCGTGGTACCAGCGCATCTACGGGTTGGAGTTCATCGCTTTTCGGTATTTCAACGCCGCCGGGGCCAGTGAACGTTTCGGGGAGCACCATCGGATCGAGACGCATCTGATCCCCAATGTCTTGAAAGTCGCCCTGGGCCAAAAACCACATTGTGAGATTTACGGCACGGACTATCCCACCCCCGACGGCACCTGTATTCGGGATTATATTCATGTGCGGGATTTGGCCCGGGCGCATATCCTGGGGCTGGCGCCCGGCCGCCAGGGATTCTACAACCTCGGCAATGGCGATGGCTATTCCGTTCGCCAGGTGCTTCAAACCTGCGAAAAGGTCACCGGCAAAACCATTCCCGCGCTGGAAAAACCGCGTCGTCCCGGCGATCCGCCTCGCTTGATTGCTTCGGCGGCGCGGGCGATGGAGGAACTTGGCTGGCAACCTGAGCATCCCCGGCTTGAGGACATCGTCGCCAGCGCCTGGGCCTGGCATCAGCGGCATCCCCAGGGTTATCCGGACTAACTTTATGTTAACGCCCGCCGGTTAACCGGCGTAACCGGCGGTTGTGCCGCGCCATTCCGCCCCGTTTTGCGGCCAAAATCATCCTGCCTTTGGTCCGTGTTTGGTCTTGTCCGCGCGGGTTCGCTGCCGCGGCGCAGGCGGAGTGGGGCGATGGAAAGCGGGGGGCGGGAGTTTGGAGCGGCGGCGGGAGGGTTGGAGAGGGACTGGCATGGCAGGGGTTGTTTTTCCCGGTTTCCAACCGCCCGGCGGCACGTTATAAATCTTGCGCATGGCTCAATATCGCGTCGGAATTATTGGCGGCAGCGGACTGTATCATATTGAAGGCTTTACCCGTCAGAAATGGGTTAAGGTCAAGACCCCGTTTGGTTCGCCTTCGGATGATTTTCTCACGGGCAAACTGGCGGGGCGGGAGGTGGTTTTTTTACCCCGGCACGGGCGGGGCCACCGGATTTTGCCCAGCGAGCTGAATCATCGGGCCAACTTCTGGGCTTTGAAGAAGCTGGGGGTGGCCTGGGTGATTAGCGTGAGCGCGGTGGGGTCGCTGCAGGCCCGGTATCGGCCGTGCGACATTGTATTGCCGGACCAGTTTTACGACCGCACCAAGCAATCCGCCGCGCACAGCTTTTTTGGCCGCGGCATAGTGGGGCATATTGCGTTTGCGCAGCCCATTTGCGAGGAATTGCGGCAGTTGCTGCTGCAGGCGGCGCGGGCGCTCAAGGCGCGCGTTCATGACGGCGGCACCTACGTCAATATGGAAGGGCCGGCTTTCAGCACGCGCGCCGAGTCCATCACCAATCGCAAGCTCGGCCACGATGTCATCGGCATGACGAACCTCGGGGAAGCCAAATGCGCGCGCGAAGCCGAGATCGCTTACGCCACGATGGCCATGATTACCGATTACGATTGCTGGAAAGAGGAGGAGGCGCCCGTGACGGTGGAAATGGTGATCGCCAATCTCCGGAAGAACGCCCAAACCGCCCAGGCGATCATTGCCCGGGTGCTGCCCCGGATCCCCGCCGCGCCGAATTGGCCCTGCCACGACGCGCTCAAGAATGCCATTATGACGGACCGGAAATGCTGGCCCGCCCGGACCCTGCGCGAGTTGGAGCCGATCCTGCGCAAGTATCAGTGAGAGGGACGGGAGCTGCGGCGCGGCTTGACCGGCCCCGGCCAGGCGCTAAGATTCCCGCGCGATGACCCAAAAGACCATCATTAAACCCGCCCGGTCGGCGCCCGCGGCGGGGCCGTACAACCACGCGGTGCGCGTCGGTGATTTGCTGTTCTGCGCCGGCCAAATCCCGATTGATCCCGCCACCGGCGAGCTCGTCGGCGGCGGCATTCAGGCGCAGACGGAACGGGTGTTGCAGAATATCAAGGCCATCCTGGACGATCAGAAGCTGACGTTTGCCCAGGTTGTCAAGAGCACGGTTTTCCTGACGAACCTGGCCGACTTCGCCGGGATGAACGAAGTGTATGCCCGGTTTTTCACGGCGGATTTTCCGGCGCGTTCGACCATCCAGGTGGCCGCGCTGCCCAAAGGCGCCAGCGTGGAAATCGAGGTCGTCGCCCATTACTGATGCGGCGATTGGCCGGCGGCGGCCCCGGATGCCCCATGTTTGCCAAACCTGACCCGCGGCTGTGATTCATCCCACCGCGATAATTCATCCCCGCGCGAAGCTGGACCCGACCGTGCAGGTGGGGGCGTATGCGATTATAGACGCGGACGTGGAGGTGGGCCCGCACTGCGTGATTGGGCCTTATGTTTACCTGACGGGCGTGACGATTATCGGCGCGCATAATCGGTTCTATGCCGGGTGCGTGATTGGCGAGGCGCCGCAGGATTTGAAATACCACGGCGAGCTGACCGGCTTGCGGATAGGCGACCATAATGTCTTCCGGGAGCACGTGACGGTGCATCGCTCCAACCAGGCGGCGGAGGAGACGGTGATTGGCGCGCGGGGATTTTATATGGCCCACTCGCATATCGCGCATAACTGCCGCCTGGGGGATGGCGTCATCCTTGCCAATGGCGTGCTGCTGGGCGGGCATGTGACGGTGGAGGACGGAGCGTTTCTTTCGGGCAATTGCCTGGTCCACCAGTTTGTGCGCGTGGGCACCCTGGCCCTGATGCAGGGCGGCTCCGCCATCAGCAAAGACCTGCCGCCGTACACCGTGGCGCGCGGGGGCAACCGCCTGGGCGGCCTGAACATCATCGGCCTGCGGCGGGCGGGCTTTAGCCCGGCGGAACGGCTGGAACTGAAGCAGCTTTACCATGCGCTGTTCCGGAAAGGGCACAATCTGCGGGCGGCGGCGGCGGCGGCGCGGGAGAAATTCACGAGCGCGCCCGCCCGGCGCCTGCTGGATTTTCTGGCGGCGGCCCGGCGCGGTGTCTGCGGCGAGGCGGACGAGCAGGAGGATAAAAACATTGACGAAGCCCCCGCTGGCGGTTAGGCTGGTTTTATCCATGTGCGTCAGGAATTGGTGTATGAAATGGTTGGGAGGAGCGGCCGCGCTGCTGCTGGCCGCCGGGTTGGGCGGCCAGGCGCAGGCCGCCGGCCGGTCAGCCGGCCGGCCCATTCAATTTACCCCCGCGCGAAGCGACGAGGTGTTGACCAACCTGCACCAGCTCTCGAATAAAAAGGACAGCCTGAAGCGGCTGGAGGAAGACCTCAACGCGCCGCTGCAAAGCCTCGCGCCCCGGGGGGCCCTCGAAGGCGTCCCGGCGAGAGTGTCGCGTCCTTCCGCCCCGTCAGCCGTCCAGAGCAAGCGAGCCCGGGAACTGCTGGAACGCCGCAAGAACTGGATCTTCATGGCGCCGGAAGACATCATCGGCAACCCGACCGTGGAACAAGTCCTCGAAGCGCCCGAGTTCGACGAGAACGGCCAAATCAAGAAAGATTTGCCCGCCATCGAAAGCTATTACCTGCGCCTGCTGCCCAAGCGGCCGGCCCGGCCCCTCCCGGAATCGTCGCCCGTGGAGGATGTGTTCGGCCGCGCAAACAAGCCGAACATGCGCGAAGCCCCCTTCAGCGATGATGCGGACCTCCCCGCCGGGATCCGGGAAAGCGCCGACGCGCTCAGGAGTTTTGTTCAGCCCCGGGAGGGCGACGCATCTTATTTTTTAAGCACGCCGGCTGCGGATTTTTCCCTGGCGCACCGGCTCCACAGCAAGGCGGCATCCGCGGAGCAGATGCTGGAGCATAATAAACGCATGGACGAATACCGCACCCTGGTGGATCCCAACTGGCGTTCGTCCTCCGCGACGACGCCGGGGCTTCCGGCGCTCAGTTCTGTCGGGATGCCGCCGCCTTCCGCAACCCCGGTGAACAAGCAGCCCGCTGATTCCGATTTGGCGTCCGCGCACGGATTGGAAGCGCAGATGAACATCCGCAACCCGCTGCTTGGTCCGCCCGGATTGCCCGACGTGAACGCCAAGGCGCTCGGCCAATCCCGGCCCCTGCCGGTGGAGACCAAGGTCCGTCAGACCAAAATGGCAACGACGGAGCCGATGTATACCGCGCCCCGGCGGGCGTTTTAGCCGAAGTTTCCGGCGCTGAAACCGGTTAGCCGCGCCCGCGCGCCCCCGGAAGCCCCGGTGGCGATGGTACCGCGGGCAGCCCCGAATTATATCGTTGACAGGCAGGGTTGGCGTCTGCGTATTGTCTGGCCATGCTTGCCGTCGGTTTGGAGTCGGATCGGATAATCAAGTCTGCCGCTTAACTATGAATCAACAACCTGCATCATCCGTTGGCCCGCTTCCGGGCTACATCACCAGCGCCGTTCCCAATCCCCGGGCCAACCGCGCCCCCTGGTATAAAAACACCGCCCCGACTTACGCGGGCATTTTTCTGTGGTTTGTCTTTTGGCAGGATGCCGCCAAAGGCGGCGCGCCCGGGGGCACGCTGGCGCAGGGGGTGGGCTGGGCGTTGTTGAGCCTGGTCATTGCGGCGTTGGTCTGCCATTTTCTGTTTTACCTCGTGCCGGGCCTGTTCGGCATGAAGACCGGCCTGCCGCTGTACATTGTCGGCACTTCGGCCTTTGGCGCGCAGGGCGGCTTCCTGATGCCTGGTTTTCTCATGGGCGTGCTCCAGTTTGGCTGGGTGGGGGTGAACATCTATTTTTCTTCACTGGCGCTGAGCGCGGTGATTCCCGTTGACGCGCGTTTCATCATGGTGGTGTGGGGAGTGCTGGCGTGTTTTGTCGGGCTTAAAGGCATTCAATACGTTGCCAGGGTGGCCACCTACCTGCCGCTGATCCCGCTGGTGGCGCTGCTCTGGCTGGCGGCCGCGACCATCGGCCATGTCGGCAGCTTCAAGCCCGACGCGCTGATCGCGGCGCAAACGGCGGCCAACCCGGCGGGGCCGGGCGCGCTGGGCCTGCTGGGCGTGCTGGCCGCCATGCTGACCTACGTGGTGGGCTTCTTTGCCACGGCGGGCGCCGCGGGGGTGGATTTTGGTCTGAACAGCCGCGATGAAAAGGATGTGAGCCGGGGCGGCTTGTTCGGCATTGCGCTGGCCATTGTCGTCACCGGCGGCCTTTCGCTGTTGATAGTGGCGGGCACCTACGGGAGCATGAAAGAGACGATTGACGCCGAGGCCACCCGGCAACTCAGCTTGAGTTCTTTTGACCTGATCCCCGCAGTGCTGGGCGCGGCCACAGCCAAGTGGGTGATGTTTTTGCTGGCGGTGGCGGCCTTTCCGCCCGCCTGCTTCTCCTCGTTTATCGCCGCCAACAGCTTCAAAACCACGCTGCCCAAAGTAAATCCCTTTATCTCGGTCGGCATCGGGACGGGGGTGGCGATTGTTTTGGCCATCACCGGCGTGGTGGCCAAGGCCATTGCGGTGTTTGTGATCATCGGCGCTTCGTTCGGGCCGATCTGCGGCGCGCTGCTGGTGGACTACCTGTTGAGTGGCCGGAAGTGGAGCGGGCCGCGCGCGGGTTTCAACCCGGCCGGGTGGCTGGCCTGGGCGCTCGGCTTTCTGGTGGGCATCCTGCCCAACCTCGGCGTGGGGCTTCCGGCGGCGCCCGTGCTGGCGTTTGCCGTTGGCGCGGGGGTGTATTTCCTTTGCGCCAAACTGGGGCTGCTCACGCCCGTAGTGCCGGTCTCGGGCGCGCTGGCCGAGGCGACCCGGTAGGCCGCAGGCCGGAGCGGCCGCCCTCCGCGGTGAACCGCGCGCGCGGAGGCGGGCGCCGGATTCTGCCGGCGCGGGTTTTTACCCTTCGGCGCCGTTGCCGTTGGCGCGCCGTTCCCAGCGGCGCGGGGAGCGTTCCGGCAGGCTGGTGTCCACCTTGGCGTAGTAGGTCTCCGGTCCAAAGCGTTCGTTGACGGCCTGCTGCAATTGGCGGGAGGGCGCCACCGCGAACTGGTCATGGGCTTCGATGAAGATCATTCCCCCGGCCGGCCGCATCAGGCATAGAAAGAGCGGGCACTTGCCCCGGTGGGCGCGGGCCAATTCGTGGATTTGCTCCAGGTGCCCAGGCTGCAGGTGCGCGGTATGGAGCCGCAGATGCACCTGTTTGGTGAACCGCCCCGGCGCCTCCTCCAGCGGCATGATTTCCTGCGGGAACAGCTTGGGTCGGTCATCCCCGTGGCCGACCTCTCCAATGACCAGGATGGCCTTGCCCGGCACGAGCAGTTCCCGGTATTTCTCGCAATTCTCATGGAGGCAAACCACCTGCACCGAGCCTTCGAGGTCTTCCAGGGTGGCCAGGACGTAGGGCTTTTGAGTCTTTTTGGAAGTGCCGCTTTGCACGGCGGCGATGAGGCCGCCCATGCGCGTGAGGCTGCGCGCCGGCAGTTGGGCGATCGAGGCGGTGTTGGCCAGGGCGTATTTTTGCAGGATCGGCACGTAAGGGGTCAGCGGATGGCCGGTGACGTAGAAGCCCAGCAACTCCTTCTCGCAGGCCAGCAACTGGTGCTCGGGCCATTCCGGCAGGCTGGCCGCCGGTTCCGCCGGCACCGCATGCTCCTCCAGGGTGTCAAACAGGGAAGCCTGCCCGCGCTGCCGGTCGGCGATGACGCTGGCGGCGCGCGCCAGGGTGTGGTCGAGCAGGCCGCAGAGCATGGAGCGCGTCTGGCCGAGGCTGTCGCAGGCGCCGCACTTGATCAATGCCTCCAGGATTTTGCGGTTCACCGTGCGGGCATCCACCCGTTCGCATAAATCGGCCAGCGAGCGGAATCGCCCGCCTTCGTCCCGGGCCTTGAGGATGGCCTGGACCGCGATCTCGCCCACGCCCTTGATGGCGGCCAGGCCGAAGCGAATGGCCGCGGCGGAGGCAGGGTCGCGGTCAGCGTCCGGGCCGGGCGGGCGGGCCGCCGGCGTTCCCGGGGCGGGAGCGAAATAGACCTGGCTCTCGTTGACGTCCGGTGCCAGGACCTCGATGCCCATGCCGCGGGCCTCGGCGATGTACTGGCTGAGTTTCTCGGTATCAGCCAGGTCATTGGTCATTATGGCGCAGAAGAACTCGACCGGGTAATTGGCCTTGAGATAGGCGGTCTGATAAGCCAGGACGGCATAGGCGGCGGCGTGCGATTTGTTGAAGCCATAGCCGGCGAACTTCGCCAGCAAGTCAAAAATCTGGCCGGCTTTGGCGGCGGGGATGCGGTTCACCCGCGCACAGCCTTTTACGAAGGGCTCCCGCAGGCTGGCCATTTCATCGGCCTGCTTCTTGCCTATCGCCCGCCGCAGCACATCCGCCCCGCCCAGCGAGTAGCCGGCCAGGGATTGCGCGGCCTGCATCACCTGCTCCTGGTAAATCATGATGCCGTAGGTCTCGCCGCAAATCGGGGCCAGCAGCGGGTGCACATACTCAATCTGGATTTCCCCATGCCGGCGCTTGATGAATTCAGGAATCAGCTCCATGGGCCCGGGCCGGTAGAGGGCAATCAGCGCCGTGATGTGCTCGAGGGAATCAATCTGGAACTTGCGGCACAGATCGCGCATGCCGCCGGATTCCAACTGGAAAACCCCGAGCGTATTGGCTTTGTTGAGCAGGTCGTAGGTCTTCGGATCATCGAGCGGCAGGTCGTCAATGGGCACTTCGATGCCCCGGGTCTGCCGCACTCGTTCGCAGGTGTTGCGAATGACCGTGAGGGTTTTGAGGCCGAGAAAATCCATCTTCAACAGGCCCAGTTTGCCCACCGGCCCCATGGCGTACTGGGTGACAATAGCGCCGTTCTCGTCCTGTTTGAGCGGCAGCAGGTTGACCAGCGGCTGGTCGCCAATGACGATTCCCGCCGCATGCACGGAAGCGTTGCGCGTGAGGTCTTCGAGCACCCGCGCCGTGTCAATCAACTCGCGGGTGACTTCTTCGTTCTCGCAGGCCTGTTTGAGTTCCGGCGACCGCTTGAGGGCTTCTTCCAGCGTGATCTTCAGCTCGGAAGGGATCATCTTCGCCAGCCGGTCGCCCTCGCCAAAGGTCAGCCCCATCACCCGGGCCACGTCGCGCACCACCGATTTCGCGCCCAGGGTGCCGAAGGTAATGATCTGCGCGACGGCGTCCTGCCCGTACTTCTGGCGGACATATTCGATGACTTCGGCGCGGCGGTCATCGGCGAAATCAATATCAATGTCCGGGGGATTGACGCGCTCGGGATTCAGGAAGCGCTCGAACAGCAGCCCGTAGCGGATGGGGCAGACGTTGGAGATGCCGAGCAGGTACGTAACCAGCGAACCCGCCGCCGAACCGCGCGCGCTGCACGGGATCCCGTGCGCGCGCCCGTAGCGGATGAAATCCTCCACGATCAGGAAGTAGCTCACGAAGCCGGTCTCCTCGATGATCTGGAGTTCGCGCTGGAGACGCTCCAGGAGCGCCCGGAGCGCGGGGTCGCCAGCGGGCGCGGCGGCGGCCGGGGAACCGCCCGGAGACGCCGCCGGGGCCGGGGCGCCGGGCAGCCGCGCGGGGTCTTCGACGTGTTCCACGACAAACTCGCGGCCCACGGCCCGCGCGTGGATGCCGTAACGCGCGCGCAGCCCTTCGGCCGCCAGGTGCCGCAAATAGCCCTCGCGCGTAAAATGCTCCGGCGGGGTGAACACCGGGTAATGCATCTGCCGGAAATTGAATTCCAGGTTGCACTTTTCGGCCACCTCGAGCGTATTCCGCACGGCCTCCGGCACCTCGGCAAAGCGCGCGGCCATCTCCGCCGCCGAGCGCAGGTAGTACTGCCCGTCGGCGTATTTCAGGCGCCGGGCATCGGACAACAGCGTCTGCGTGCCGATGCAAATCAGGCAATCATGCGCATGCGCGTGGTCCCGCTCGAGGTAATGCACGTCATTGGTCGCGACGAGCTTCAGGCCGAACTCTTTGGACCACGCCACCAGCTGCCGGTTGACCCTGGCCTGCTCGGGCAGGCCGTGCTGCTGCAGCTCCAGGTAGAAATTCTCCGCCCCGAGCGTCTGCTTGAACCAGTCCACCGCCGCGCGCGCCCGCGGCAACTGATCTTTCAAAATCCACTCCGGGATTTCGCCCGCCAGGCAGCCGGAGAGCGCCAGCAGCCCTTCCCGGTGTTCCGCCAGCAGTTCCTTGTCAATGCGCGGCTTGTAATAATACCCCTCCGTATGCGCCCGGGTGGCCAGTTGGATCAGGTTCCGATAGCCGGTTTCATCCCGGGCCAGCAACACGAGGTGATGATACACATCGCGCCCGCCGGTGGTGGTCTTCTTCTCGAACCGGCTTCCCGGCGCCACATAAACCTCGCAGCCAATGATGGGTTTGAGGCCGTGCTTCCGGGCCTGCTCATAGAAGTCTATGGCGCCATACAGCACGCCATGGTCGGCGATCGCCAGCGCCGGAAACTCCAGGTCGCACGCCTTCTTCATCAACCGATCCAGCCGGCAGGCGCCATCGAGCAGGGAATACTCGGTGTGCAGGTGCAGGTGGACAAATTCTGCGTGCGGCATGAGAGCAGTTTAGGGCGGAGCCGCCACGCCGGGCAAGCCCGGGATGCCCCGGCGCGCGCGCGGCTTCGCGCGCCGGGCCGGCGTTAAAAAGCGCGGCCCGCCCGGGCCGGCCGGCGGCTGGCTATTTGGTGGCCGGCCTGGCGGGAGGCGCCTCCGGCGAAGCGGGCGGTTCCATGGCCTTCAACTTCTCGTCCAGAATCTCGACGCCGGCCTCGGCGCGGAGTTTGGCGACGTAGTCCGGCAGTTGCTTCAGCAGCGCCTGCTGCGCCAGGTTGTCCTTGATCTCCTCGGCCACCTTGGCCAGCTCGATTTTGTGGGCCGGGATCTTTTCCAGCAGCTTGATGATGTGATAGCCGTAGCGTGTGGTGACGATGTCGCTCACCTGGTTGGTCTTGAGCCCGAAGGCCGCGGTTTCAAATTCCGGCACCATCTGGCCGCGGGGGAAGGTGTATTCGCCGCCCTTGTCCTTGGAGCCGGGATCCTCGGAGAACTCCCGGGCCAGCTTGGCAAAGTCTTCCCCGTCCCGCGCGCGCTTGAGCAGGCCTTCCATTTGCTTGCGTTTGGCGGCTTTTTGCTCGTCCGTCATCTCCACGCCGGTCTTGGGGTCGAGGGTGGTCAGCAGGATATGGCTGGCGCGAACCATTTCCGGCTGTTCAAAATGCGCCGGGTTGTCCTCATAAAAGGTCTTGGCGTCAGCATCGGTGATGTTGACCTTGAGCTCGCGTTTGAGCACGTTTTCCGCCGTCAAGCTGTCCGTCCACCGGGCGAGCACCTCCTCGCCGGTGGAGTTCATGAGCTTTAATTGCCGGTTAAACGCCTCCTCCGAGCCGACGCGGGCTTTGGCTTCCTCGAACCGCTTTTCCGCCAGCGCCTTGCCCGCGGCCTTGTCGGCGGCCGTGGCTTTGGCCTTGATGAGTTGTATCTGGATAAGCTGATCGAGCACCTGCCGATCCAGCGTGGCCAGTTGCGCGGGCGGCAGCGTCTGGCCGCGCCCGGCCAGTTGGGCCTTGAGGCGGATGATCTCGTCGTCCAGCAGGGCGCGGGTGACCTCGACGCCCTTGCCCCGGGCCACCACGGTGTTGGTGAAGAGCGCGCTGGCTTTGCCATCGGCCGCGGCGGGGGGCGCGGCGGCGGGCGGCGGCGGGGCCGGCTCGGCGCTCCCGGCGGGGATGGCGGCGGCCAGCAGCAGCGGGAGAGAGAATCCTAATATCCGGGTTTTATCCATGAACTTGCTTTCGTTGATGACTACAGTTTTACTACCTTTACATTGCTGATATCGGGGTCGTTTTGAATCTCGTCCAATACCTCCTGAGGCGGCACACTATCCAAATTGAGGACCGTCAAGGCCCGGCCGCCGACGGTGTCGCGGCCCAGGTTCATGCTGGCAATATTCACCTTGTGCCGGGCCAGCAGGGTGCCCAGGTAGCCAACCATGCCCGGGCGGTCTTTGTTGCTCAGCAAGAGCACCACGCCCTCGGGCACGATCTCGGTCGGCTGGCTGAACACGCGCACAATGCGCGGGTTATCCGGCGAGCCAAAGAACGTGCCGCCGGCGGAAATCACCTTCTGGCCATTGCGAAACACCTGGACATGCAGCCATTCGTTGAACGTCACCGGCTCGTTCGAGCGCTTCTCCTCGACCGTGATGCCGAGCGTCGCGGCGATTTTGCGGACATTGACGTTATTCAGCTCCTTCACCGCGGCGCAGGACAGGAATCCCAGCAGGACGGCGCGCGTCACCGGGTCGGTATTGGGCAGCTCTTGCGCCTTGCCGCCGAAGGTGAGGTACAGCCGGTCCACCTGCGCCGGGGCCAGTTGCCCCAGCAAGCGCCCCAGTTTCTCGCCCAGGACCAGGTACGGCTTGACCTGCTCATACGTCTTCGCGTCCAGGTAGGGCAGGTTGACGGCGTTGCGCACTTCGCCCGTCAACAGGTAGGCGGCGATGACCTCGGCCACTTCCAGGCCGCATTTTTCCTGCGCTTCGACCGTGCTGGCCCCCAGGTGCGGCGTGAGGGTGATCGCCGGGTGCCGCCGGAAAGGATGATCGGCGGGCAGCGGTTCGGCCGCGTAAACATCCAGCGCCGCCGCCGCCACCTTGCCCGAGTCCAGCGCCGCCAGCAGGTCGTTCTCGACCAGGACTTCGCCCCGGGCGCAATTCACCAGGCGCACCTTGGGCTTCATTTTCGCAAACGCCACGGCGTTGAGCATGCCGCGCGTTTGTTCGGTGACCGGCATGTGGACGGTGATGAAGTCCGCGTCCCGGTACACATTGTCCAGGTCTTTGACCAGCTCGATGCCCAGCGCCTGGGCGCGCGCTTCCGTCACGAACGGATCATACCCCAGCACGCGCATCCCAAAGGCCACGGCGCGCCGGGCCACCTCGCTGCCAATGCGCCCCAGGCCCAGCACACCCAGCGTCTTGCCGGTCAGCTCGATGCCTTGAAATTGCTTCCGGTCCCACTGGCCGGCGCTCATCGAGGCGCTGGCCTGCGGCACCTTGCGGGCCAGGTTCAGAATCATCGCAAACGACAGCTCGGCGGTGGAGATCGTGTTCCCGCCCGGCGTATTCATCACCACGACCCCATGCTCCGTGGCCGCCGCCACATCCACGTTGTCCACCCCCACCCCGGCCCGGCCCACCACCCGCAACTGCGGCGCCGCCTCGATGACTTTGCGCGTCACCTTCGTCTCGGAGCGGACGACCATGGCCATGACGTCTTTGACCATCGGCAGCAGCTCCGCTTCGGGAAGCCGCTTGGGCAGCACGACCACCTCGAACTCGGGGCGCTGTTGCAATACGGCAATCCCTTTGGGCGATACAGGATCACATACCAGAATCTTCATAGGAAAGCGCCACTATAGGCGGGGCCCCGCCGAAGGTCAAATGCTCAATCCGCACCCTTTCCCCCGCGGACAGGGTCTTTCGTTATCGGCGCCTGCGTTTCGATAACTGCGGTGGAAACGGCTTTCCCAACCCCAAAACCGCTTTTCGGGTTGAGGGAGCGAGGAGAAAAGCATCTATTGCTTCAAAGCTGCAGGCCCGCCCTGGGGGCAACGAAAGCAGTCGCCTCCGCCCGGGTGGGGAAACGTCCCCGCCAGCCGTGGCTCCATCCCACCGAAAAATCAGGGTGCGCGACAACACCTCACCGCCCGTCTCGGCTTTGCCGAACGTTCGCGTCCTCTCCCTCCCGCCTTGGAACGTCCTTTTACATCGTTCGCGACTCGTCCATTCCTCCTTTCCGGCTCAGGCCCGCGCCCAAACCCGCCCCACCCGCCCCAGCCAGCCTAACGCTCCCATTAGGTCGTGTACAACGGGGGTACAAAGGAGGCTCAAAGGGGGCTCATGCTTATTTTCCATGTGCTCCTGCCGGGCTTCCGATGTACTCCCCTTGTACATGGCTGGAAAGGACGGAGAAGAGATGGTCTTGTGGGCGGCGGTGGATGACGAGGCGGCGGCGGGCTTCGATTTCTTAACCCTTGCCGTTTCAGCCGCTTGCTGAGATTTCAACAGCGGCGGCGGCGGGACGATGGCGTTGTGAACCCGGCTTTGGCCTTTCCAGCCGTTCCGGGTCTGAACCACGGCGATAAATACCTTCTGACCCGGGGCGGGCCGCCCAAACCGGGCGGTATAGAGGTCCGTGATGTCGCTTTGCCCGTTCTGGCTCGGGCCCAACAGGCCCAGGTAATAGGCACGGCGGGGTTTCATCCGGCCCGCGCTACAGGGGGGTTGCCCAAAGACCATGATGTCTTCATGGGTGGCCCCGACGTTCAGCCGCAGCCGAACTCCGTCTTGGGCGTCATTAACGATCTCCAGTCCGGTGACGGGATTGGGGCCGAAGACCACCGGGGCGGGCGGTTCCTCCACCGGCGCCAGACCCAGCCCCCGCAGGGTGCTGTTGATCTGGACGCAAAACTGTTGCCCACTC
>Ga0116157_10001246_pt1 | contig 25772 bp, 24 predicted proteins | sample AD_UKC048_MetaG_FD_89882 | JGI IMG/M metagenome (GOLD analysis project Ga0116157, IMG submission 89882) | Active sludge microbial communities of municipal wastewater-treating anaerobic digesters from USA - AD_UKC048_MetaG | ecosystem: Engineered > Bioreactor > Anaerobic > Digestate | place: USA... | reverse complement strand
TGGCTGTCGGCGGCCTCCTTCCAGGAGACCACCCGGGTGCTCACCGACGCGGCGATCAACGCCAAGTCGGACAAGCTCGTGGGCCTGAAGGAGAACGTGATCATCGGCAAGCTGATCCCGGCCGGCACCGGCATCGCCCGGTACCGCGACATCCAGGTGCAGCCGACCGAGGAGGCCCGCGCGGCCGCCTACACGCTGCCGTCGTTCGACGACACCTACTACGGGGCCGACACCTTCGGGGTCGCCACCGGTGCTGCGGTGCCGCTGGACGACTTCGATCTGGGCCGCGACTACCGCTGAGCGGTGGCCCCGGCCGGTGATCGACACCGGCGCTGAGCACGTCACGACAGGCCCGGCTCCCTTCGGGGGGCCGGGCCTTTCGCATCCCCGGCCGGTGGTCCGGCCGGTGTCTCCGGTCGGCGTCCGGCGCGGCGGGCGGGTGGCGCACCGGCCGGCCGGGGCCCGATAGCCTGGGCGGGTGATCGGGCCAATCGGACGGGGGCTGCCCTGGCAGGCCGTCCGGGCGGTGCTGCTGGCGGTGATCACCGTCGGGTTCAGCGTGGCCGCGCACGGCGCCGCCGGCGGGGCGGTGCCCACGGTGGGCGCGCTCGCCCTGCTGACCGGGCTGTCCGCGGTGGTCGCCCTGCCGATCCTGCTGCGCTGGCGCTCGCCGGCCGCCCTGGTCCCGTTGCTGACCGCGACGCAGGGGGCCCTGCATCCGGCGTTCGGCGTGCTGTCCGGTGGCTCCGCCGGCGTCCATGACGCGCACGCGGCGGACCTGAGCGCGGCCGGCGCGCCCGGGTCGGTCGCGATGCTGGCCGCGCACCTGGCCGCCGGGCTGGTGGCCGCCGCGCTGGTCGTGCTGGTCGATCGGCTGCTGCGGGCGGCCTACCTGGGCCGCTGCGCGCTGCCGCGGCCGCCCCGGCCGGCTCCGCCGGCGGTCCGGCGGGTCGCCGGCCCGGTCCGCGCGCGCCCGGCCTGGGTGGCTGTGGCGGCCGAACTGCGCCACAGCGCCCCACGGCGTGGCCCGCCGTTGCTGCTGAGCTCCTGACGCACACCCGGCCTGTCCTCGCCGTCCCGCCCGCGCGGGGCGGCGGTAGGGGGCTGCGCGAGCGCGTCCAGGGAGCCCGCGGACGACATCGAGCCAATCCCTTTCCCCTTTCGAGGAGTTCTGCCGTGAGCAAATCCATCCTGCGTTCCGCCGTGGTCGTCGCCGGCGTGTGCGCCCTGTCCCTGGGCGGCGCGCTGGCCGCCAGCGCGCACGTGTCGGTCAGCCCGAACACGACCGCCGCCGGGTCCTACGCCCTGCTGACCTTCGGCGTCCCGCACGGCTGCGCCGGCTCGTCGACCACCAAGGTCGCGATCAAGATCCCGGAGCAGATCAACGCCGTCACCCCGACCGTCAACCCGAACTGGGACGTGCAGAAGGTGACGGTGCCGCTGAACCCGGCCGTCACCGACAGCCACGGCAACCAGGTCACCGAGCGGGTCGACCAGGTCGTCTACACCGCCAAGACCCCGCTGCCCGACGGGTACCGGGACGCGTTGGTGCTGTCCCTGCAGGTCCCCGACGCGGTCGGGCAGACGCTGAGCTTCCCGACCATCCAGACCTGCGAGGTGGGGGAGACCGCCTGGATCGAACCCACGGTCGAGGGTCAGGCCGAGCCCGACCATCCGGCGCCGGCGTTCGTGGTCACCCCGGCCGCCGGCAACGGTGACGATGACGGGCCGGCGGTCACCACCGCCCCGGCCAGTGCCTCGGCCGTGCCGACCAGTAGCGCCGAGGTCGCGACGGCGGCGGCCACCGAGTCCAGCTCGACCAGCCCGGTGGCGATCGCCGGTCTGGTTGCGGGCGTGCTGGGGCTGGTCGTCGGCGGGATTGCCCTGGCGCGTTCGCGGCGCGCGTGATCCAGCAACTGGGGCCGCGGTCACCAGGACGGGCGCTGGTCCGGGCCGTCCTGGTGGCCGCGGCCGCGCTGGCCTTCCTGCTGGCCGGCTCCGCGCCGGCCTGGGCGCACGCCGAGCTGATCGGCACCGACCCGGCCGACGGGGCCCTGCTGCCGACCGCGCCGGCCGCCATCACCCTGACCTTCAGCGAACCCGTCGCGGTCGACGACGGCGGCGTCCGGCTGCTGGACGCGGCCGGGACCGAGTTGCCCAGCACCAGCCAGGCCGTCGACAACCGGGTGGTGATCACCCCGCAGAGTCTGGGCACCGGGACGGTCATCGTGTCCTGGCGGGTGATCTCGGCCGATTCCCATCCGATCGCCGGCGGGCTGACCTTCGCGGTGGGCCAGCGCAGCGCCGCCACGGTGGCCGTGCCCGACGCCCAGTCCGATCTCGCCGTCAGCGTGGCCAGCGCGATCGTGCAGGCCATCGCCTACCTCGGCGTGCTGGCCGCCTGCGGCCTGATCGCGTTCGACGTGCTGGTGCTGCGTGGGCAGGGTGAGGCCGGGGTGCGGGCCACCCTGCGCCGGCTGTCGGCGTGGTCCGCGGGCGGCGGCGTGCTGGCCGCTCTGTTGCTGCTGCCGCTCACCGAACTGCGCCAGCGCTACGAGTCCCTGGCCGGATTGGCCGATCCCGCGGCCTGGACCGCCCAACTGGGGCGGGACGCGGGACTGACGCTGGTGCTCGTCGGCGCCGGGCTGCTGCTGGCCTGGGAGGCCGCGTGGGCGGTCAACCAGCGCACCGCGGCCAGCGCCGGCGCCGCCCTGGCCGGGTGCGGCCTGGCGATCGGGGCGTTCGCGGTCGTCGGGCATACCCGCGGGTACGGCCCGGTGCCGCTGGTGCTCACCGCCGACCTGGTGCATCTGACCGTCGCCGCCGGCTGGCTGGGCGGGCTGGTCGGACTCGGCGTCCTGGTCCGCGCGACCGGTCGGGCGGTCACCGGCCGCCGCCCGGCACCGGCCCGCGGCGCGGCCGGCACCTTGACCGCCACCCGGTCGCTGCCGCGCAGCCGGGTCGAGGCGGCCGCGGTCGCGTTGAGCCGGTTTTCCACCCTGGCTGCGGTGCTGGTCGCGCTGCTCGCCGTCACCGGCACGCTGCTGGCCTGGCGGATCCTGGGCTCGTGGTCGGCGCTGGTGCAGACCGGGTACGGCCAGGCGCTGCTGGTCAAACTCGGGCTGGTCGGGCTGGTCGTGGCCACGGCCGGCTACAACCGGTTCCGGGTGACGCCGGCGATCGTCGCCGGGCCGACCGCCGAGGCGGGGTGGCAGCGGCTGCGCCGGTCGGTGACGGTGGAGGCGGGCCTGCTGGTGGCCGTGCTCGCGGTGACCGGATGGCTGGTCAATGCCAGCCCCACGCCGCCGACCGAGCCCTCCGCCGGGGCCGCGGCCGACGGTTCGAGCGCGGCGGCGACCGGATCGCCGGTGGAGCAGACGGTCGCGCTGGGCAACGATCAGATCCGGCTGCGGCTCACCCCGGCGACCGCGGGGGTCAACTCGCTGGAGTTCACCGTCGTGGACGCCGGCGGCCAACCGGTGTCACCGGTGTCGGACCCCGAGGTGTCGGTGACCATGCCGGCCGCCGGGGTCGGCCCGCTGACCCGGCCGGTCTCGGCCACGGGTCCCGGCGCGTACCAGGCCGTGCTGGATCTGCCGCTGTCCGGGCAGTGGACCATCGCGATCTCGGTCCGCACGTCCGAATTCGAGGAACCCACCGCCCGGGCGGAGGTGCAGATCCCATGACCCGTCGACTCGGCCGGATCCTCACCCGGGGCGCCGCCCTCATCGCGCTGGTGGCGCTCACCCTGCTCGCCCTGGCCCCGGCGGCCGCCGCGCACGTCGCCGTCGACTCGGCCACGCCCAACGGCGACGGCACGAGCACGGTCACCCTGGTCTGGAACCACAGCTGTACGCCCGATTCGGCCACCACCGGGGTCAGTGTGTCGGCCGGGCCGGGCGTCGAGTTCACCGGCGCGATCACCGATGTGGCCGGCTGGTCGGCGACCGTCGCGCCGTCCACGATCGAGTTCTCCGGTCCCGGCGTGCCGACCGGGCAGCAGGCCGCGGTCCGGGTGACGGCCCGGATCACCGCCGATCCCGGCGCCACGGTCAGCTTCCCGTCGATCCAGTACTGCGGCGATCAGCAGACCGCCTGGACCGACCCGGACCCGTCGTCCGATCACCCGGTGCCGACGCTGATCGCCACCGCGGCCATCGCCACGCCGGCCGCGGCGACCGGGGAAGCCACGAGCCAGGCCGTCGACGGGGGCGCCGATCTGGCTCAGGTGCTCACCGGGGTGCTGCTCCTGACCCTGGCGCTGGGGACCGCCGGTGTCGTGCTCACCCGGCGCGCGGGCGGCTGACCCGGTTCACCAGACCGAGTCGCCGCGCAGGACCACGTCCGAGCCACCGTCGATGAAGACGACCTGGCCGCACAGGTGGGTGTTCTCCGGACTGGTCAGCCAGCCGATCAGGGACGCGCACGCGGCCGGCTCGGCCACGCCGTGCAGGGGCATCGGGACCAGCTCGAGCAGGCTCGCCGTCGCCTCGGGGGTGCTGATCATCTGCGCCGTCATCGGCGTCCGGATGATCCCGGGGGCGATGGCGTTGAGCGGGATGCCGGCGCCGGCCCAGTCGGCGGTCGCCGCGTGCCGGCGGATCCAGCGGGCGAGTGCCCGCTTGGTGGTCGCGTAGATCGTCTGCCCGCCGGCCTCTTCCAGTTTGCCGGCCAGTTCCAGGGCGTCGGTCGGCGTCCCGTCCAGCAGGGTGCGTTCCAGCTGCTCGTCGACCGGCATCAGCGAGGCCATGGACGCGGTGGCCACCGCCCGTGGGTTGGGCGAGCGCAGCAGCAGCGGGCGCAACCCCTCCAGCGTGGCCACGGCGCCGTAGTAGTTGACCGCGACGGTGGCCGCGGTGGGCGTGGCCAGCCCGGCGTTGGCGACCACGGCGTCGATGTGCCCGTCGGTGCGTTCGGTCACCGCCCGGACCATGTCCTGCCGGCCCTGCTCGGTGGACAGGTCCGCGACGACCTCGGCATCGTGCCGATCGACCCCGATGACCACGTCGCCCCGGGCGTGCAGCATGGTCGCCGTGGCCAGGCCGATGCCCGAGGCCGATCCGGTGATGACGTACGTGCGCATGACTCCTCCGATGTTCTGGACACCCTCCACCGTTGCTCGGGCGCGCGTGATCATCCAGAGGCGATGGTCCCGAGGGGCGACGTGCCGGCAGCCCCGGCCGGACCCCGTCTGGTGACGGGTCCGGCCGGGGCTCGGGCCAGATCGGATCAGCTTCCGACGACGGCGATCTCGTTCGGCGTGTGCGCGAGCGTCCCGGTCGCCGTGGTCTTCCCCGTGGCCAGATCGAACGCCAGGATCTGGTTCTTGGCCGGCTCGGTGATGTAGGCGGTCTCACCGACGACGGACAGCGCGGGGTGCGGATCCTGCCACTTGGCCGGACCGGTCCAGGGTGCGATCACCGGCCAGGTGTCGAGCACGGCGCCGGTCTGATCGAGCCGGTAGAGGTTGCCGTCGGCGCTGAGCACCACCACGTTGTCCTGCGCGTCCCGGTCGACCCCGCGCCAGGTGTAGGACGCGCCCGCCGGCAGCGGCACGACCGTACTGGTCTGGGCGACGCTGTCGATGAAGACCAGAGAGGTCAGCAGGTAACCCTCCTGATCGGGGTCGTTGCGGTAGTCGCCCACCGCGACGGCGCTGGTCTCGGTGACGTAGGCGTTGCCGGTGCGACCGTAGGCGTCGGGCGCCGCCAGCTTGACGAAGGCACCGTTCCGGTAGAGCAGGACGCCGTCCTCGCAGCCGAACATGACGACCTCGTCCTTGAGGGCACCCTCCCCGTGCACGGCCGGGCACTGCTCGTTGCGGGCGATCTCGCTGGTGGTCGTCGCGTCCAGGACCCGCACCCCGGAGCGACCGTCCTTGGTGCCGATCGTCGCCAGCAACGAGCCGTCGGACAGTTGGATCGCGACGCCGTGGTGGGCGGCGGGGGAGGTGACCGTCTGGGTCGGCGGCAGGCCCGTGCCGGTGAGCGAGTCGGTGTCGAACAGGGTGATGTTGCCGGTCCCGTCGGCGAACAGCGCGGTCCGGCCGGCGTGCGGGGTGACGTGGCCGGCCTCGGCCGCGGGGAACAGAACATCGGTGAGCCGCGCGGTCCCGGTGGTCAGGCCGGTGTCCAAGACCTGGAAGCCGTCGGTGGTGGTCACCATGACGTGGCCCTGGGCATCACCGGCGCTATTCACCCGCAGGAAGCCGTCCTTGGGCAGGTCGGCGACCGTCGAGAAGTCGGCGCTGTTCAGGATGAGCAGTCCACCGTCGTAGGTCAGGGTGATCCGGGGATCGTCGGCGGGTTGCGCCGAGGGCGACCGGCTGCTGTTGCCGGCGGCGGCCGGCGCCGCCGACTGGGGGGATGCGCAACCGGCCAGCACCAGGGCGGCGGTGGCCGTGAGCGCACCCGTGGCGACCCGGGCGCGGAGAGGGGATTTCATGCTGCTTCCTTCGTTCGGTGATGGATGGGACTGCTCACAGATCACCGGGTCAGCGCCGCGGTGATCCGGGATGTGTTGGTGCGCATCATGTCCAAGTAGGTACCGGCCCCTTCGCCGGGCGGCGAGAGCGACTCGGTGAACAGCGGGACGACCTCGATGTCCAACCCGGTTTCCTCGGCCACCGCCTGGGCCAGCCGGTCCGGCCGGGATGAGTCGGCGAAGATCGCCGGCACCCCGGTGTCCCGGATGGCGCCGGCCAGGTCGGCCAGGTCCGCGGCGCTGGGCGCGGCCAGGGTGGTCCCGCTGGGGATGACGGCGCCGACCACCTCGAAGCCGAAGCGCTGGGCGAGGTAGCCGAAGACGTGGTGGTTGGTGACCAGGGCCCGCCGGCCCGGCGGGATGGCGGCGAAGAAGGTGTCCATCTCGGCGGACAGCGCCGCCAGCTCGGCGCGGTACTTCGCCGCCCGCTGGGTGAGCTGCTCGGCGTCGATGCCCTCGATCCCGGCCAGGGCGTCGTCGAGGGCGTCCAGCACCAGCACCATGCGGTCCGGGTCGGTCCAGAAGTGGGGGTCGGGCAGGCCCGACGAGCCGTCCGCGATGAAGGTGAGCGGATCGGCCTGGTCGCCGGCGACGAACTGGGGCGTGCCGTCCGCGGCCGCGGCCTGCACCTGGGTCGCGACGCCCTCTTCCAGCCCGAGGCCGTTGGACACGATCAGGTCCGACTGGCGCATGCGCGCCGCTTCCTGGGCGGAGATCGAGAATGAGTGCGGATCCCCACCGCCGGGCATCAGAACTACGACATCGGCTTGGTCACCGACGATCTCATTGACCACGTCACCGAGAATGGTGGTGGTCACGGTGACCGAGGGGCGGTCCGAACCGGCCGCCGTCGCGCAGCCGGCCACGCCCAGGACGGCGCCCAGGATGGAGGTCAGGGCGGCGGCCAGCACGCGGGTGCGCATCAGCCGACCTGCTGCAGGAAGCGGGGATCCAGGCCGTCGAAGGTCCGCGCGATGCGGGCGCCGTCGCGGTAGTCGACCTCCAGGACGATGCCTTCGGCGGGACCGGAGACGTAGGCCCGGTTCGCGTCGACGACGAGCTGGATCTGCGACCGGGTGGCCGGGTCGGCCACCGAGGCGGCCAGGAGCGGCTCACTGGTCCCGAGATCAGCCCCGTCGGGCCCGAAGGCCCGGATCCGACCGGTCGCGTCGACCGCGACCAGCAGCCCGGAGTGGTCGCCAGCCGCGCTGACCGCGACCAGGCCCGGCCCGGGCCGGAATGTCCACTGCCGGCCCCGGGTGTCCAGCTGCCAGGCGGCGGCGGCCCCGGGATCGGCGGCCGGATCGGGAATCCCGGCCAGCACGGGTCGGCCGGTCCGCCCGTCGAGCGAGCGGGCCGGGGGCGCGATCCCGACCGGATAGGGGATCTTCTCGAGGGTCAGCGTGCCGTCCGCGGCGGTGACGAGCACCGCCCCATCGGCGCAGGCGACGACCGCACCCACCCGGGTGGTCGTCGCATCGGATGCCTGCGGGCACGGCGCCGACGCGGCGGCGACCGGCTGTCCCAGGTCGTCAAGGGCCTGCACGCTCGAGGCGGTCCCGGTCTCGTCCGGTGCCGTGACCAGCAGGTGTCCGGCGAACGGCAGTGCGAGCAGGCCCGGGTGCGGGCGCCAGTGCACGCGCAGCGGGGTGCCGAGCGCGCCGGCGGCCAGTTCGTCGTGGGTGAGGACCACGATCTCACCGCTGTCGGGGAAGGCGATCGCGGTCCGCCGGTCGCCGACCCGGACCGCCGGGCGACCGGCTCCGTCGACCGTGCCCACCACCCGCTCGGCGGCGCGGTAGTAGTGATCGTGATCGCCGTGCTCGACGGTCCACCGTCCGGTGTCGACGATCTCGACCGCTTCCCGGCTGCCGGCCGACCGGGTCGGGTAGACGAATCGCCCGTCGCCGGCCATGGCACCGACCGGGGTGCCCGCGGCCGGCAGGGTGACGGCCGTCGTGTCGAGCAGGTCGAACAGGGTGAGGGTGCCCTGGCTGTCGGCCAGGACCAGGCTCAGTCGGGGTTCGGCGAGTTCCTCGGCGCCCTCGACGTAGCCGTGGGTCGTGGTGGGGCCGCCGGCCGATGCGTCGGCAACGACATCGGCCGAGGATCCGGCGGTCGGACGGACCGGCGCGGTGCAGCCGGAGAGCAGGACGGCCAGGACGGTGGCAGCGACGGTGGCAGCGACGGCCGTGGTGCAACGGGCGGATCGTGCGGCAGGGGACGGCATTCGGCCGGGGGCGAGGGCAGGCATGATCATCGGATCATACTGAGAACGGTTCTCGTTACCAAATCAGCGTCGACGACGGCGGTCCCGGGCCGCCCGCAATCCGGTGGAGACGGCGAAGGCCGCGATCGCGGTGAGGGCGATGGCGGCGCCGGCCGCCCATGAGGCGTGCCAGGAGACGAGAAGTCCGACCAGAACGCTGATCCCGGCGATCGCGGTGGCCAGCACCATCATGGTGGTCACGCTGCGGGCCCACGCGGCGGCGGCCGCTGGCGGGGCCACCATCAGGCCGACCACGAGCAATGTCCCGACCGACTGATAGGACGCCACGATCGCGACGGCGAGGCTGCCGAGCAGCACCGCGTCGGCCGTCCGCGGTCGCAGGCCCAGGGTGTGGGCGATCCGGGGATCGAACGACAGGGCGGTCAACGGCCGGTGGGCCAGGGCGAGAACCCCGATGGTCGCGGCGGCGACCAGGGCGGTGACGGCGACGTCCGTCCAGTGCAGGGCCAGGATGTCGCCGAACAGGATGCCGCTCAGGTCGACCGGGAAGGCCCGGACCGCCGAGACGATGATCACCCCGAGCGCGAGCATGGCCACGAACAGCAGCCCGATCGCCGTGTCCTGCGACACCCGCCCGCGCCGGGTGGCCACGCCGATGCCGGCGGCCATGCCGCCGGCCGCGACCATGGCCCCGGCCGGTCCGGGCAGGCCCAGCAGGACCGCGGCGGCCACTCCGGGCAACATGCCGTGGGCCATCGCCTCCCCGAGAAAGGCCATGCCGCGCAACACCACCCAGGTTCCGGTCACCGCGCACAGGGCGGCGACGACGAGGCCGCCGCACAGGGCGCGCTGCATGAACTCCACGGACATCGGTCGGTGATCACCCACACGGTCCGTACCCTAACGATAATGAGAATGAAGACGAATCCAGTGGGGTCGGTCCGGCTCGAATCGGTGACCTTCGGGTACGGGCGCCGGCCGGTGATCGACGGGCTGAGCCTGGATGTCCCCGCCGGCCAGTTCCTGGCGCTGCTGGGTCCGAACGGATCGGGCAAGTCCACCGTGCTGTCCCTGATGGCCGGAGTGCTGACGCCGGCCGCCGGCTCGATCCACGGGATCCCCGGCCGGGTGGCGTTCGTCGTGCAGCGCAGCGCCGTGCCCGATCGGCTCCCGCTGACCGTCCGGGACACCGTGGCCATGGGCCGGTGGGCCGTCCGCGGTCCCTGGCACCGGCTCGATCGCCGCGACCGTGCCCTGGTCGACGAGGCCATGGAACGGCTGGGTCTGACCGAGATCCGGGGGCGCCGCCTGGCGTCGTTGTCCGGCGGCCAACGGCAGCGCGCACTGCTGGCGCAGGCCCTGGCCCAACGGGCCGGCCTGCTGCTGCTCGACGAACCCGAGGCCGGCCTGGACGCGGCGGCCCGGGGCTGGATCTCCACGGCGGTGGACCAGGAGGTCGCCCGCGGGTCGACGGTGGTGGTCGCCACCCACGACGTGCGGACGGCGGTCCGGAGCGCGCGGTGCGTGCTGCTGCGGTCGGGGCGCCTGGTCGGGGATGGCCGACCGGAGGACATCCTCACCGGCGACTCCTTCGCACGGACCTTCCTGGCCGACGCGACCGCGCCCGACCGCTGACGTCCCTGCGGCCGACGCCCCGATCGACGCCCGGGCGGGGTGCCCGGCATGGCAGGGTGGACCGGAATCGACGACCGAGGGGGCGCGCCGTGGACGGCAGGCAGGACCGGCCGCAGCCGGAATCACCGGGATCGGCCGACGCGGACGCGACCGACCCCCGGCTCAGGCCGGTCTCCGACAACGGCCTGGCCTACCCGCCGCCGCCCTACCCGCCGCCGCCCTACCCGCCGCCCCCGTACCCGTCCGCCGGCCAGTCGTATCTGTCGCCGGACCAGCCGTATTCGTCGCCGAACCAGCCGTACCCGCCGGCGAACCAGCCGGACCAGCCGTACCCGTACCCGGGCTTGCGGCCCGGACACCCGGCGGCCGGCCAACCGCCCTCCGGCGGCGAACCGTACCCGGCGTCCTGGGCACCGGCCGGGACACCGGCGGGTGTCCGCACGCTGGGACTGGCCGTGCAGATCATGTTGGGCCTTGGGCTGGTCGCCGGCGCCGTCCGGCTGTGGGCCGAGACCGAGCAGTGGGCGATGATCGAGCGCTGGTCGAACCCACGCTCGATCGACCTGGCCGAGGCCGACGCCCCGGACCAGTTCGTCTTCGCCGCCACCATGGTCTGGAACGTGGTGCTGGTGGCCACCGCCGTGCTCTTCGTCGTCTGGTTCTTCCGGCTGCGCCGCAACGCCGGGCTGTGGGCGCCGGCCGCGCAGCGGCTGGGTCAGGGCGCGGCCATCTGGGGCTGGCTGCCGGTGGTCAACTTCTGGATCCCGTTCCAGGTCGCGCAGGATGCGCTGACCGCGACCAAGCCGCCGGGATCGCCCGACAAGACCGGCAAGGGAGCCCTGCGCTTCTGGTGGATCATGTGGGTGGCGATGGTGGTCGTCGGCTTCGTCAACCGGGCCTGGGGGCAGGAGCTGGACACGCTGGCGGAGGTGCGCCGTTACACCAGCAACTCGATCCTGTTGACCCTGGTCTCCTTGGTGGCGGCGATCGCGGCGATCGGTGCGGTGCGGGTATTGACCGCCGCGCAGGAGCGTCGCCGGACGGTCGCCGGGTACCCCTCCGGCCCGTTCTGATCCGTCCGGTGGATGGTAAAAGCAGGGGTGGATTCCCCTTTCGGGGTGCGGGTTGGATATTGTCCTGCGGCGGCGTGTGACCGCTCCATGCTGCCCTCACCCGGGGCCATGAGCCTCGCACGGTAGACGGTCCGACCGATTCCCACCAGCATCGGGGCTTGGGCCCGCGCATGCGTCCGCCGGGCGAGGCCCGCGTCGGAACGCTCGTGGCAGATCGATGGAAGGCAGAGGCGTCGGTGCGCATCGGAATACCCAGGGAAGAACAACCCGGCGAGACGCTCGTCGCGGCCACCCCGAAGACGACGGCCAAGCTGATCGCGCTCGGGTACGACGTCATCGTCGAGGCCGGGGCCGGGGTCGCGGCGAAGTTCCCGGACGAGGCCTTCGTGCAGGCCGGGGCGAGCATCGGCACCTCCGCGCAGGTCTGGTCGGCCGACGTCGTCGCCAAGGTCAACGAGCCGAGCCCGGCCGAGGTGGCCCGGCTGGCCGAGGGTGGCACGGTGGTCGCCCGGATGACGCCGGATGACCACCCCGAGCTGATCGAGGCGTTGCAGGCCAAGCGGGCCACGGGCCTGAACCTGCTGGCCATCCCGCGGATCTCCCGGGCCCAGTCGATGGACGTGCTGTCCACGATGAGCAACATCGCCGGGTACCGGGGTGTCATCGAGGCGGCCGAGGCCTACGGCGGCATGTTCGCCGGGCAGGTCACCGCGGCCGGCAAGACACAGCCGGCGACCGTGTTCATCATCGGCGCCGGCGTGGCCGGGCTGGCCGCCATCGGTGCGGCGGTGAGCCTGGGCGCTCAGGTCCGCGCGTTCGACGTGCGTCCCGAGGTCGGGGAGCAGATCGAGTCGATGGGCGCGACCTTCGTGCAGGCCGCCGCCGCGCAGCAGCAGGTCTCGGCCGACGGGTACGCGCAGAAGCTGACCGAGGATCAGGAGGCCGCGACCGCGCGCATGTACGCGCAGGAGTCGGCCAAGGCGGACATCGTCATCACCACGGCGCTCGTCCGGGGCTGGGCTCCCACCACCATCACCGCGGAGATGGTCGCCGGGATGAAGCCCGGCAGCGTCATCGTGGACCTGGCCGCGGTCGGCGGTGGCAACTGCGAGGCCACCGTGCCGGGGGAGAAGGTCGTCACCGACAACGGGGTGACGATCATCGGCTACACCGACCTGACCAGCCGGATGCCGGCGCACACCGCGCAGCTGTACGGCACCAACATCGTCAACCTGCTCACCCTGCTCACCCCGGGCAAGGACGGGCAGCTCGTGCTGGACATGGACGACGTGGTCCAGCGGGCGATCAGCGTCACCCACGACGGCCAGGTGCTGTGGCCGCCGCCGCCGGTGCAGGTCTCGGCCGCGCCCAAGGCGGCCGAGGTGAGTGCCGCGGAGAAGCCGCACCTGCCGACCGCGGCCGAGCTGGCCGAGCAGGCCAAGCGCAAGCAGCAGCGCCTCTACGCCTGGTTCGGGGTGGCCGCGGTGCTGGTCGGGCTGGCCATCACGTTCTCGCCGGCCAGCTTCCTGGGTTACTTCACGGTCTTCATCCTGGCCGTGTTCGTCGGCTTCTACGTCATCACCAACGTCTCGGCGTCCCTGCACACCCCGTTGATGGCCCAGACCAACGCCATCTCCGGGATCATCCTGGTCGGCGCGCTGCTGCAGCTGGGCAGTACCAACGTGCTGGTCGTCGTGCTGGCGTTCATCGCCGCGACAGTCGCCTCGATCAACATCTTCGGTGGGTTCGCCGTCGCCGGTCGGATGATCTCCATGTTCCGGAAGGACGCGTGAACACCGTGGTCAACGAGCGCTGGTATTCCCTGGTCCAGGCGGCCTACGTCATCGCGGGCGTGCTGTTCATCCTGTCGCTGGCCGGCCTGGCCCACCAGAAGTCGGCCAAGGCCGGCAACATGGCCGGCAAGATCGGCATGGCATTGGCCCTGGCCGCCACGGTCCTGCTGGCCCTGCTGAACTCCGAGCAGGCCGTCGCGGTGACCGCGGCGCTGATCGCCGGTGCCCTGCTGATCGGTGCGGTGATCGGGACCATCGCCGCCCGACGGGTCGAGATGACCCAGATGCCGCAGATGATCGCGATCCTGCACAGCTTCGTCGGCCTGGCCGCCGTGCTGGTCGGCTTCAACTCCTACCTGACCGAGGAGCACGCCGACGCCGTGCACCTGATCGAGGTCTTCCTCGGAGTGTTCATCGGCGCGGTCACCTTCACCGGTTCGATCATCGCCTACCTCAAGCTGTCGGCGAAGATGAAGTCGGCGCCGTTGACCCTGCCCGGCCGCAACCTGCTCAACCTGCTGCTGCTGGTGATCAGCGCCGCCCTGCTGGCCTGGTTCGTGGCCGCGCCCAGCCTGCTCCCGCTGGTGATCATGACGGTGGTGGCGCTGCTGCTCGGCCTGCATCTGGTCGCGGCGATCGGCGGCGGCGACATGCCGGTCGTGGTCTCGATGCTCAACTCGTACTCGGGCTGGGCGGCCGCGGCCGCCGGCTTCATGCTCAGCAACAACCTGCTGATCATCACCGGCGCCCTCGTCGGCTCCTCCGGCGCGATCCTGAGCTACATCATGTGCAAGGCGATGAACCGCAAGTTCACGGCGGTCATCCTGGGCGGCTTCGGCACCGAGGTGAAATCGTCGAGCAAGTCCGATGAGGATTACGGCGAGCACCGCGAGACCACCACCGGAGACCTGGCCGAGTTGTTGCGCGAGTCGCAGACCGTGGTGATCGCCCCCGGTTACGGCATGGCGGCGGCCAAGGCGCAGTACCCGGTGGCCGACCTGACCGCCAAGCTGCGGGCCATGGGCAAGGACGTCAAGTTCGCCGTGCACCCGGTCGCCGGCCGGCTGCCCGGGCACATGAACGTGCTGCTGGCCGAGGCCCGGGTGCCCTACGACATCGTGCTGGAGATGGACGAGATCCAGGACGACTTCCCCGACACCGACGTGGTGCTGGTGATCGGCGCGAACGACACGGTCAACCCGGCCGCCGCCGAGGATCCGGGCTCGCCGATCGCCGGCATGCCGGTGCTGCAGGTGTGGGAGGCCAAGCACGTGGTGGTGTTCAAGCGCTCGATGGCCACCGGGTACGCCGGGGTGCAGAACCCGCTGTTCTTCCGGGAGAACACCGCGATGCTCTTCGGCGACGCCAAGGACCAGGTCGAGGAGCTGGCCCACCTGGTCGGGGTGTCCGCGCACGAGATGGCGCCCGCGCAGAGCTGATCGCGACCGCTGCGCGAGCATTGCGCCCCGGCGGCCCAGGCGTGTCGCGCCTGGTCCGGCGGGGCGCAGTGGCATTCTCACCTGCGAGCAGTCTCGGTGGGTGAATCCCGCTTCCGAGCGGCATCCGATGGGGGATGCCCGCCCGCCCCGCGCTCGGGAAGGGCATGTCATGAGTCCTGAGCAGATCCTCCGCGCCCGCTCGTTGCGGGCCCACGGCTATTCCGCGCGTCAGGTCGCCAAGGTGCTGGGTGTGCCGCGGGCGGTGACCACCGCCCTGTTCCACCGTCCGCCGGCGACCGACGGCCGCATGCTGGCCGACGGTGAACTGCGCGCCTGCTGGGTCAGTGCCGGCTGGAGCAGCGGTCTGTTGGTGGACGACCGGTTCCGCTGGCCGGACCCGGACGACGCCGCCTCCGCCACCCCCGGGCTGGCCGCCGTGCTGGTCGCCCGCAGCGCCGGCCGGGACTCGGTGAGCGCGTGCGGCTACCTGATTGACCTGTACTGCCTCGGGGTCAAGGACGTGATCGGCCCGCGGGTGCTCAACGACCAGCAGCATGCCCAGTTCACCCGGGCCTTCTTCGCCGGCCACCGGCAGCCGCCGATCGCCGCCCCGCTGGAGCTGGCCCAGCAGCTGGTGCTCGGCTCGGCCCGGTACGCCCGGTCCCTGGGCTTCGAGCCGGCTCCCGGGTTCGACGACGTCCGCGGCCACCTGGGCGAATGGTCCGGGGTCCGGGCCATCACCTTCGGTCACCACGGGCGCCCCGAATACATCCAGGGGCCGTACGACAACGCCGGACACGTGCGGGACACCCTGCGCGGTGGCGCCGCGGACCGGCCGGCCTCGCCGCCGGTCTCGCCGTCGGTCCCGGCCCCGGTCGATCTGGTTGCCGTCTGAGCACTGTCCGCTCGCCGTCCGATCGCCGTCTGATCGGGGCGCCTACCGCACACCCCACAGGGACAACGAGAACCAGCCCTGCTCGTCGGTCCACCAGCCCTGGGGGGTGAACCCGGCGTCGGTCAGTTCCACGGTCAACCGGTCCCGCCGGAACTTGGTCGAGATCTCGGTGCGGATGTCCTCGCCCGCGTCGAACCGCACGTCCAGGTCCAGATCGTCGACCCTGACCGCGACCGGGCGACGCGCGCGCAGCCGCATCTCGATCCACTCGGCCGTCGCGTCCCACACCGCCTGGTGGTCGAAATCGGCCGGATCGAAGTCGGCCCCGAGCCGGTGGTTCAGCACCGCCAGCACGTTGCGGTTGAACGCCGCGGTCACCCCGGCGGCGTCGTCGTAGGCCGGGACGAGCACCTCGGCCGGCTTGACCAGGTCGGCGCCGAGCAGGAAGTGATCACCCGGGCGCAGTCCCGCCCGCAGAGCGGCCAGGAACGCCGCCCGTTCGGCCGGGTCCAGGTTGCCGATGGTGCTGCCCAGGAAGGCGACGGTGCGCCCGGCGCCCGGCGGCAGCACGTCGAGCTGATGGGTGAAGTCGGCCCGGACGGCCGCGACGCGCAGCCGTGGATACTGCGCGACCAGTCCGGCGCAGGCCTGCCGCAGGGCGTCCTCGCTGACGTCCAGGGCGACGTAGCCGAGCCCGTCCGGATCACCATCGGCAGCAGTCTGCATCGCGTCCAGCAGCAGCCGGGTCTTGTCCGAGGAGCCCGACCCGAGCTCGATCAGCGTGCGAGCGCCGGCCAGCTCGACGATCCGTCCCGCGTGGGCGGTCAGGATGGCCCGTTCGGTCCGGGTCGGGTAGTACTCGGGCAGGCGGGTGATGTCCTCGAACAGCTCGCTGCCGACCTTGTCGTAGAACCACTTGGGCGGCAGCCACTTGCGGGTCGCGGTCAATCCGGTCAGCACGTCCTCGCGCAGGCTGCGGTCGGCGAAGTCGGCGGGCAGATGGTCGGTGTAGGCAAAGCCGAAGGTCATGGGTGTACTCCGGGGGAGATCGGCAGCGGCTCGACGACGACGTCGTCGGCCCCATCGGTGGGCTGGGTGGTCAGCAGTGAGCCGTCGGCGACCTCGACCCAGTCCGGGTGGTCGTCGTAGGGCTCGGAGGCGACGACGACCCCGCCGGGCAGCCGGCGCCAGCACAGGCTGGTGCCCCAGGCGGTCGCGGTGATGGACCGCCCGTCGGTGAGCAGCATGGTGGCCCGGCCGCCGCCGGCGTCCTGGATCCGGGCGATCACCTCGGTCAGGGCCGCTCGGGGTGCCTTGCCGCGGGCCAGCAGGTCCAGGGTCAGCGCCCACAGCAGGGCGGAGTCGGTCGGCGCCTCCAGGGTGGCCAGCACCCCTGGGTCGAGCCCCCAGGCCAGGCGGGACGCGGTGGCCGGCCAGCCGCCCACCGCGCCGTTGTGGCTGAACAGCCAGGGTCCGCGGCGGAACGGCGCGGCGGCCGCCACCGACTGACCGCCGACCATGCCCACGGTGGCCGAGCGCACCGCGGCCAGCAAGGCCCGGGTGTGGATCACCCGGCTCAGCTCGGTGAACGTCTCGTCGGCCCAGACCGGTCCGGCGCCCCGGTGCCGGGCGGGCCCGGTGTCCGGTGCGGGGCCCAGCCTTGGGTCGGGCCCCGTGTCGGGTGCGCGGCCGGGCCCGCTCGGGTCGACGAACGGACGCTCGGGGTACCAGCCGACGCCGAACCCGTCGGCGTTGACCACCCCGTGCTGCTGCCGGCGGGGCGCCCACGACTGGCGGACCAGGCTGAACGGTGGGTCGGTCAGCAGCTCGCCCATCCGGATCGGCGGGCCCACGTAGGCCAGGTGACGGCACACGCTCAGCCCTCCCCGGGGGCGGCGTCACGCGCGCAGCGGAACCCGGCGAAGATCTGCCGCCGGATCGGGTAGTCCCAGTTGCGGAAGGTACCCCGGCAGGCGACGCGGTCGGCGGCGAACGAGCCGCCGCGCAGCACCTTGTACTCCGGGCCGAAGAAGGCCTCCGAATACTCCCGGTAGGGCCAGGCGGCGAACCCGGGATAGCCGGTGAAATCGCTCGACGTCCACTCCCAGACGTCGCCGATCAGTTGCTGGATCCCCAGCGGGCTGGCGCCGGCCGGATAGGCGCCGACCGGGGCCGGCCCCAGATGGTCCTGCCCCAGGTTGGCCCGCTCCGCGGTCGGGTCGTCCTCGCCCCACGGGTACTGGCGGGTGGTGTCGGAGACCGGGTCGTACCGGGCCGCCTTCTCCCACTCGGCTTCGGTAGGCAACCGCCGGCCGGCCCAGCGGGCGTAGGCGTCGGCCTCGTACCAGCACACGTGCAGCACGGGCTCATCCGGGGGTACCGGCTCGGTCCGGCCGAACCGGCGCCGCACCCACTCCGGGCCCTCGCGCCGCCAGAACAGGGGCGCGGCCAGACCGACCCGCTGGACGTGCGCCCAGCCGGCCGGGTCCCACCAGCGGCGGGTGGCGTAGCCGCCGTCGGCGATGAAGTCCTGGTAGTCGGCGTTGGACACCGGCACCGTGTCCAACCAGAACGCGTCCACGTGCACCGGATGCGCGGGACGCTCGTTGTCCAGGGCCCACGGGTGGGCCGAGGTGCCCATGGTGAACGGGCCTGCCGGGACCAGCGTTTGCGCCGGCAGCCGGTCGCCCGGGGCCGCCGGCGGGGGCGGCGCGGACAGCACCGGTTCGCCTTGCCGCAGCTGGTGGGTGGCCAGCATCGTCTCAGCGTGCTGCTGTTCGTGCTGGGCGATCATGCCGAAGACGAACCCGTCCTCGGTCAGCCGCCGTCCCCGCAGCGGGGTGCGGTCGAGCAGGTCGATGACCTTGGACCGGACGTCGGCGACGTACGTGCGGGACTGGGCCGGGTCCAGCAGGGGCAGGCTCGGCCGGTCGGCGCGCGGATGCTGGAAGGCGTCGTAGAGCTGGTCCACCGTCTCCGGCAGGAGCGGGTCGCGGCCGCCCACGTCCCGCAGCAGCCACAACTCCTCCTGGTTGCCGATGTGCGCCAGGTCCCAGACCAGCGGCGACATCAGGGTGGAGTGCTGGCGAATGAGGTCGTCGTCGTCGACCGCCTCGGTCAGCAGGGCGGTCCGTCGGCGGGCCCGGGTCAGGTCGTCGACGATCCGCGACCGGATCTCGTCGTCGGTGCCCTGCGCCGGCTCCCTGTTCGGTGCGCTCATGCCGTTCCCTCCCGGTGGTTCTCGGATTCATCGCATGCGGGTTCGCGCCCGGCGCCGGCGGGCGGGTCGTCGGCCGGCGAGCGGCCGCGCAGCGTCCAGCGCTGCAGGTATCCCTCGACCGGGTCGGCGAACCGGGCCGCGGTCGGGTCCCGCCGCAGGGCCTGCGCGGCGGTGGTCAGCAATGCCGTCGCCGCCCGGCCCAGCGCGGGATCCCGCACCCCGGACCGGGCCGCCGTCCGCCAATGCTCCTGGACCGGTTCACACGTCGCCCGGGCCTGGTCGGCGGCCGCCGGATCGTCCAGCAGGGCCGCGATCACCGCGGCCGGCACGATCCACCAACAGCCCGGCAGGGCATCGAGGTAGCGGATCTCCAGATGCCCACGCGGTCGGACCGGCGGGAACAGGGTGCTCAGGTGGTAGGCCAGGTCGTCGACGGTGGGGGCCGGGCGGTCCGGGACCGCGCGGCGGCCGTGCCGGATCCAGGACCGCATGCTCAACTCGGGCGGGGCCGACCAGTCGTCGTGCTCGCGCCGGATCAGCATGACCGGCGCATCCAGCGACCATCGGGTGAAGGCGGTGGCCGGATCCTCGCCCGGGGCGCGGGGCGGCGCCCCGGTGCGGGCCGGGTCCAGCTCCTGCCAGATGGCCTGCCGGGTGCTCTGGAAGCCGGTCGCCCGGCCCAGCCGCCGCGGGGAGTTGGCGAAGGCGGCGACCAGGGTGGGGCCGATCGCGTGCAGCAGTTCCCACCGGCGGTGCAGGTCGACGGCCGGGGTCGCGGCCTCCACGTTGACCTGCACCGATGCGGTCGAGCACATCATCGCCGGCCCGGTCGCGCCCCAGGGCCGGAAGTACCGCTCCATGGCTCGGTAGCGAGGCTGATCGGTGATCCGCCGGGGAGGCCGGATCGGATCGACCCCCAGCCCGACCAGGCGAGCGCCCCGGCCCCGGGCGCGTCGACGCAGCCGCGCCAGGTCGTGATGAACGGTGTCCACCGTGGCGGCCAGGCTGTCACCGGGGCGGGAGCTGAGCTCGACCTGCCCCCCGGGCTCCACCGTGACCCGACCGTCCAGACCCCCGCCGGGCGGGCTGTCGGGCGGGCCGTCGATCAGGCGGTCGATCAAGTGCGGGTACTGCTCGTGCGGGTAATGCGTGGCCAGGGCGTCGTCGCCGGTGCCGGCCACCAGGAACTCCAATTCCAACCCGACCCGGTGCGGGGGCCCGTTCTTGAAGAAGGTCCGTGGGATCCAGGCCTCGGCGGCCGCTTCGGACAGGGTCGGTTCGACCGGCAGGTCGCTGAACGTCGTCGTCGACGGCGCGGTGGTGACGGGTCTCATCGGCGGCCTCCTGCGGTCGTCCGGGCTCGCGTCGAGCCCGGGTCGGTGCGGTAGTTCCCCATCTGAGCTCCAGTGTCTCTCCGAGGTCTGACAGTCGGCCCGACAGCGGGCCCACCCATGGTCTCGCGGGAGGTCGGGCTGAACCATTGCCCCGTCCCGGTCGTGTTTCTGGCAGCGTGTCGGGAACGGGCGAGGACGGGAGGTGAGCGTGGCCGACGACGATCGGGGCGGGCCCGCCACCGACCGGGGACCGGCGCCGGTCGAGCCGGAACTGGACGACCCGGAACTGGACGACGCCGCGTTGCTCAAGGCGCTGCACGACGAGCACGCCACCGCCCTGTGGCATTTCGTGCTGCACCTGACCGGCGGCGACCGCAGCCGGGCCGAGGACGTGGTCCAGGAGACCCTGTTCCGGGCCTGGCGGCGGCCCGCGGTGCTGGCCCAACAGCAGTCCTCGGCCCGCGGCTGGCTGTTCACCGTGGCCCGCAACATCGTCGTGGACGGGTGGCGGGCCGACCGCCGGCGGCCGACCACGTCCACCGAGTCGGTGCCCGAACCCTTGCAGCCCGATGCCACCGACCGGGCGTTGCAGGCGATGGTGGTCGCCGAGGCGATGCAGCGACTCAGCCATGACCACGGCGCCGTCCTGCTGGAGTGCTACTACCGGGGGTGCAACGCCGCGCAGGCCGCCGCCCGGCTGGACATCCCGATCGGCACGGTCAAGTCGCGGCTGCACTACGCCCTGCACGCGCTGCGGTTGGTCCTGGAAGAGATGGGGGTGGTGAAGTGACCCAGCAGCCGGCCGATGACGACCTGCTCTGTCACGACGACGCCGCCTACGTGCTGGGCGCGCTGTCCGCGGCCGACCGCCGGGCGTACGAGGAGCACCTGCGGGAGTGCCAGACCTGTCAGGCCTCGGTGCGCCGCCTGGCCGGAATGCCCGGCCTGCTGGCGTTGGCCGCCCCGGACGCGATCGGCGATGCGGACCCACCGGTGCCGCCGTCCCTGCTGCCCACCCTGCTGCGGCGCGCGCGCCGCGCCGACCGGCGGCGCCGCCGGTTGGTCGGCGGGGTGGTCGGTGGGCTGGCGGCGGCGACGGCCGTGCTGCTGGTGGTGCTCGTCTGGGCGATCGCCCGGCCCGGCGCGGCCCCGACGAACAGCGCGGACGCGGGGACCTCGACCAGTGCCTCGGCCGGGTCGAGCGCCGGCCCGATCGCCGCACCGGACGAAACGGTGCCGCTGGACCAGGTGCTGCCCGGGCCGATGACCGCCACCCTGGAGCTGGACGACAAGCGCTGGGGGACGGCGATCACCGTCGTCTGCTCGTACGAGCAATCGATGCGGGGGTCCGTCCCCTACGACCTGGCCGTCGTCGACACCGACGGGCAGGTGACCTCGGCCGGCTCTTGGAGCGGGGTGCCGGGGGTGACCGCCCGCGTGCCGGTGGCCACCGCGGTGACCCGCGACCACATCTCGGCGTTCGAGATCCGGTTGGCCGACGGCCGGACCATTCTTCGCGGTTCGCCGTAGCGAATGCGGATTGGCGAAATGTCAATCCGCCACGCGAGCAAATACCCGGTGATCAGGTTCACGCGCAGTACCTTCGGGCCCATGACCCGTCGGATCATGCTGTTCGAACTCAACGAGGTCCCGTGGCGGATCGTCGACGAATTCGTCGCCGACCACCCCACCTCGGCACTGGCCCGCCTGCTGCCCCGGACCCGTTGCTACACCTCGATCGCCGCGGACCGCGGGCATCTGTCGCCGTGGACGACGTGGCCGACGGTGCACCGCGGGGTCAATGACGAGCAGCACATGATCAGCGCATTCGGGCAGGATCGCGCCGAGGCGGACAAATGCTTCCCGCCGGTGTGGCAGTTGCTGCGCTCGGCCGGGGTGTCGGTGGGGGTCTGCGGCTCGCTGCACAGTTTTCCGCCGCCGCCGGACATCGACGGCTACAGCTTCTACCTGCCCGACCCGTTCGCCACCGAGCCGATCGCCCATCCCGAGCAGCTGATTCCGTTCCAGGAATTCCAGCTGATGATGGTCCGGGCGTCGGCGCGCAATGTCGACACCGCGGTGCCGCGGGACGCGGCGCTGAAGTTCCTGCGGACCAGCCACCGGATCGGGGTGCGGGCCGGCACTTTCGCGGCCCTGGCCGGTCAGCTGGCCAGCGAGCGGCGCCGGCCCTGGCTGAGCACCCGCCGTCGCTCCATGCAGGCCATGGTCGCCTTCGACGTCTACGCCAAGTCCCTGTCCGACAGCCGGCCGGCGTTCAGCTCGTTCTTCACCAATCACGTCGCGTCGGCGATGCACCGGTACTGGGCGGCCGGGCATCCCGGCGACTACGACGAGATCGGCCTGGGCGAGGACTGGATGGACCGGTACCGCGAGGAGGTGCCCTGGGCGATGGCCCGGGCGGACCGGATGATCGGCCGGCTGGCCGACTTCGCGGACGAGAACCCCGACTACGAGCTGTGGATCGCCTCCAGCATGGGCCAGGGGCCGACCATGGCCCAGGCCCTGGAGACCCAGCTCTACCTGCAGGATCCGGGCCGGTTCCTGCAGGAGGTGGCCGGCGTGCCGCAGGACGGGTGGAGCCGGCGGCCGGCGATGAACCCGCAGTGCAACGTCCGGGTCGCCCCCGACCACGTGGCCGCGGTCGACCAGGCCCTGCGCACGGTCACCGTCGCCGGCCAGCCGTTGGTGTTCCGCCCGGCGGCCGACGGGTTCTTCTCGATGGACTGGGGGCAGCCGAACCTGCACGACGTGCCGGACGCGGTCCGCGTGGCCGGCGTGGTCCGGGACCCGGGCGAGCTCGGCCTGCAGGCGGTCGAGATCGAGGAGCGCTCGGACACCACCGCCTACCACGTGCCCGACGGGGTGCTGGCCATCTACGATCCGCAGGACACATCGGCCAAACCCGGTATCCGGCGCGATGTCTCGGTGCTGGAAGTGGCGCCGGCCATCCTGCACACCTTCGGCGTGACGGTGCCCGGGTACATGCAGGAGCCGTCGGTGCTGCGCCGCGAACTGGTCCCGCACTCGGTCGGCACGTTCTAGCCGGGCGAGGACTGGTGCTGCCGGCGCATGTCCCAGGCGTCGGTGATCAACTCCTGCAGGCGGGCGGCATTCACCCGGTCCAGCCGGACCAGCACCAGCGCGGCGTGTTCGTACGCCGCGGTGGTGAAGAACAGCTCGGGTTCGCCGCGGATCAGGGCCTGCTTCTCGGCCTCGTCGCCGACGAACAGCACCGCGATGTCGGTACGGATCCGCCGCCCGCGCCCGAACCCCTCGGGGTAGGACCAGATGAATCCCCGGTTATCGACGCGGAAGTCGAAGCCGTCACTGGGGATCTCCACGACGCCGGGCAGCGCCAGCGCGATCCTGCGCACATCCGCCGCCTCAGCCACGGGGCGAGGGTACCGGGGCCGGCCGACGAGGGGCACGGAACGGACGCCGGTACCCCTCGTCGGTGACGATCAGCTCGTGCCGATGGCTTGGTGAATGGCCGCGACCACCTCGTGCGGCTTTTCCATGTGGGCCATGTGTCCGGCCCCGTCGACCACGTGCACCGGGACCCGGCTGTCCAGGGCAGAGGCATTCGCCGCCGGGACGATGGCGTCCTGCGCGCCCCAGACGGCCACCGTCGGGCCGCCGAACGAGGCCAGCGCCGCGGTCACGTCGACGCCGTCGGCCAGGTGCGCGGACAACGTGGCCAGGGCGACATCGACGCCGTCGATCCGCTTGTACCGCAACAGGTCGTCGATCAACTGGCGGTGCACCAGCGACGGATCGGCGAACAGCTCCAGCAGGTGCGGCTTGAGTTCCCGCCGGGTCTGCGCCCCGGCGAACCCGCGCAGGTACTCCACGTTGATCTGCGGCCCGACGCCGGCCGGGGAGATCAGCGTCAGCGAGGACACCCGCCCGGCGGCCGCCGGGCTGCCGGCGACCGCCGCCACCACCGCCCCGCCCATCGAGTGCCCGACCAGGTGCACGCGGGAGAGCTCAAGGGCGTCCAGGAACCCGATGACGATCGCGGCCAGCGAATCGATCGTGCCGGGCCCGACGTCCTTGCTCGACGCGCCGTGCCCGGGCAGGTCCAGCGCGTACGTCGCCCGGGGCCGATCGGCGTCGGCGGCAATGGGTTCCTGGACGAACATCCAGGAGTCCTTGTCCCCGCCGTACCCGTGCACGAAGACCACGGCCGTCTCCGCCGTCGGCTCCTCCGGAGCCAGCACGGCGTAGGCGATGGTGGTCCCGTCGAGCTGGACGGTGCCCAGCTTCGGGCCGGAATCGTCGACGATGTCACCGGAGGCCAGCTGCTCGCGGGCCTGGGCCAGCGCCGCGTCGATCTCCTCCTGCGGCACGTCGGCGTCGGCGACCAGGGCGATCGTGCCGCCCACCGGCACGTCCACCATCGTGTCCACGACCAGGGCCCGGACGGTGCCGGCCCAGGTCGATTCCAGGGCGCCGGCGATCTTGTCGGTGTCGATCTCGCAGATGTCCTGGCCGTGGGCCAGCTCGTCACCCTCGGCGACGAACCAGTCGGTGACCTTGCCGGACTCCATCGACAGGCCCCACTTGGGCATGGTGATCCGCTGGATGCGGTCGGTCACTTGGCTGGGGGCGGTTTCTTCCGTCGTGGTCACGGTCATCGGCTCCAGTCGGTGACGGTCTTGACCGCGTTGAGGATGTCCTGCGCCTGCGGGATGTAGGCCTCCTCCAGGGAACGGGCGAACGGCACCGGGACGTGCGGCGGGCTGACCATCTTGATCGGCGCCTTCAGGTCGCCGAACGCCTCGGAGACCACCTGGGCGCTGATGTCGGTGGCCATGTTGCACCGCGGGCTGGACTCGTCGACGATGACCAGCCGGCCGGTCTTCTCGACCGATTCCAGGATGGTGTCCAGGTCCAGCGGGCTGGTCGTGCGCGGGTCGATGATCTCGGCCTGGATGCCGGAAGCCTCGAGCTCGGCGGCCGCCTCGACGGCCTTGCTGACCATCCAGCCCATGGCCACGATCGTCACGTCGTCGCCCTCCCGCACCACGTTGGCCTCACCGAACGGGATGGTGTAGCTCTCCTCCGGAACCGGCCCGGTGACGTCGTACATCGCCTTGTGCTCCAGGAAGATCACCGGGTCGTTGTCCCGGATCGATTGGATCAGCAGCCCTTTCACCTCGTACGGGCTGGAGGGCAGGACCACCTTGAGGCCGGGCAGGTGGGTGAAGATCGGGTAGAGCGCCTGCGAGTGCTGGGCCGCGGCCGACAGCCCGGCGCCGTACATCGCCCGGATGGTCACCGGGGTGACCGCCTTGCCGCCGAACATGTACCGGAACTTGGCCGCCTGGTTCATGATCTGGTCCAGGCAGACGCCCATGAAGTCGACGAACATCAGTTCCGCGACCGGCCGCAGCCCGCGGGTGGCGGCGCCGACGGCCGCGCCGATGAAGCCGGACTCGGTGATCGGGGTGTCCAGGACGCGGTCCGGGAACTTGGGGTACAGGCCCTTGGTGACGCCGAGAACGCCGCCCCAGGCGTCGTCGTCGCCGTCTCCGGCGACCCCGCCGGCCACGTCCTCACCCATCACGATGACGCTCGGGTCGCGTTCCATCTCCTGGGCGAGGGCCTCGTTGACCGCCTCGCGGTAGCTGATCGTGCGGGTTGCCA
>Ga0116157_10001243_pt1 | contig 25813 bp, 20 predicted proteins | sample AD_UKC048_MetaG_FD_89882 | JGI IMG/M metagenome (GOLD analysis project Ga0116157, IMG submission 89882) | Active sludge microbial communities of municipal wastewater-treating anaerobic digesters from USA - AD_UKC048_MetaG | ecosystem: Engineered > Bioreactor > Anaerobic > Digestate | place: USA... | reverse complement strand
TGGATGTATCGTAACTAATGCGGTATCATACACCAAACAAGAACCTCCGCCCACAGCATAAATGGCATTGAACGTACCAACAGTATCGCTGATAAACGTACCATTCGCATTCAGCCAACTAGGATTAATCCAAGTACCTGCAGGTGTACCGGTCAATTGATGCGCTAAGTTCGAAAAGCAAAATGCCGTGTCCGAACCAGCATTCGCAGGTGTTGGTACACTTACGTTAATCAACACCGTATCTCGATTCACACAGGTGTTTGCATCGGTGTAGGTATAATAAACCGAAAATGAACCAGCTGCACTTGGCGTATACGTAGCTGTATCCTGCGGAGCGATTACGTTTGAACCGTATGTAAGTCCAGCACCAGTCCAAAATCCACCTGCCGGACTAGCTGTTAACTGACTACCAAAAGGCGTTAAACATACATTGAGCACAGCAGGATTGAGTACGATGTTGGGAAGTGCGTTCACAGTTACTTGCAAGCCATCCGAAGCAGAACATCCAGTTGCTGTTGAAGTGAATGTGTAAGTGATTGGAAAAACTCCTGCTCCCGAAATACTCGGACTAAAAACTCCTGTGGTAGTGTTTGTGATTCCCGTTCCTGACCATGACCAAGTTCCACCAGAAGTCGGACTTTCACCCGGAAACGTGTATGCTGGTGAATTAGCACAAAGTGTCACATCTGAACCAGCATCTACCGTTGGAGGAGCAATAACAGTAACTTGAAGACTTCCGCCCACGGCGCAAAATCCTGCTCCAACCGAATAGCTAACGACAAAAACGCCAACAGCATCAGGAGTAAAAATTCCACTCGAAGTTAAAGTGGCTGTGCTGCTAGTCCAGTTTCCACCTAGTGTTGCAGCATACAACTGAAAATTCCCGCTATTAAGACACACGGTTGTATCAGGTGTAAGTTGCAAAGATCCAGGAACTTGAACATTCACTACCATGGTATCAGAACGAGTACATCCTGAGGTAGAGATGGTGTAAAAAAGCGAATCGGTTCCTGCTGCGACAGGTGTGTAAGCTCCAGATGTTGTTACGTTATCACCCGTCCAAGTTCCTCCAGCAGGAGTTCCATTCATTTGGATGGTGGAAGGATTTAGACAGATTGTTTGATCAGCACCCGCATTAACAACCGGAACAGGATTGACTGTCACCAAAGCAACATCCGTTGCTAGACACGTATGAGCATCGGTAAGTGTAACGGTGATACTGGTTGTTGTAGTTAGATTGGCAACTACGCTTGCCCCAACAGCAGCACTTAATCCAGCTGAAGGGTTCCAAGAATAAGAATAAGGACCTAATCCTCCTGCACCAACTGCGGTAAGAGTTGCAGGCGTGCCTTCACATACAGTTGGATTATTCACGTTTACAGTTGGAGCAGCATAAACGGTCATTTGCATCTGATCGGTTGATGCACAAGTTCCAGAACCAAAACTGTATGTCAAATTGACGTTACCCGGTGTGGTTGGAGTGAATAGTCCAGAAGTGGAAACACCAGCGCCCGACCAAGTTCCTCCTGCAGGAGTTCCATTGAGTTGAAGTGGTGTTGCACCAACGCAGATTTGTTGATCTGAGCCAGCACCAGCAGGACTCGGATTGACCACACTTACTATGATTTGATCGCTCGACGAACAAGTATTTGCGTTAGTGTACGAGTAAGTGAGCGTGTAATTTCCTAATCCAGGAGGTGTGAATGCACCACCAGCTGTGACGCCAGTTCCAGACCAAGTTCCGCCAGTTGGAGTTCCAGTAAGTTGAGTTACTTGAGCGTTGTTACACACCGAAATATCTGAACCGGCTGCAACGGATGGTAGCGGATTAACAGTTATGCTGGAGACAGCACTAGCCGTGCAAGTATGTGCATCGGTTACAATAACGGTGTAGCTTGTAGAAGATAAAGGCGCGGGAGAAGTGGTAACAGATGCACCAGAACCGGAACTCAAACCTGCACTTGGTGACCAAGCATAGGAATAAGGTCCTAAACCAGCTGCACCTACAGCAGTAAGCGTTGCATTAAATCCAGCACAAACCACAGGACTATTTACAGATACCGTTGGAGGTGAATAAACCGTGATGACTTTTTGATCCGAAACTGCACATGGTCCTGTACCGAATGAGTATGTAAGCGTATAGCTTCCTGGAGTTGTAGGGGTAAATACACCACCTGAGGTCACGCCAGTTCCGGTCCAGGTTCCGCCTGTTGGAGTAGCGTTAAGTTGGATGGCAGGAGTACCGGGACAAAGCGATTGATCGGCTCCCGCATTTGCAGCAGTTGGAGTAATGACCGAAACGATAACTTGATCGGTAACCGCAGGACAACCCGTTCCGGCTGATGCAGGAATGGTGTAGGTAAGCGTGAAGTTTCCAGTAGTTGTTGGAGTGAATAATCCAGACGCATTTACACCTGTGCCTGACCATGTACCACCTGTAGGAGAACCCGTTAATTGAATGGCAGGTGATCCAACACAAACCGATTGATCTAAACCTGCATTGACAGTTGGGGCTTGATTAACGGTTACTGGATGATTGATAGAAGCTGAACAACCCGAAAGAGCGCTGATACTTGCCGTTAGCGTGACGGTATAGGTTCCGGCAGAGAGAAATGAAAATGACGGAGAAGTAGAACTGGCGTTGCTTGCACCATTAAATGCCCAATTACTAGAAGGTGAAATACTCCAATTGTAGGAATAAGTTGGCGTATAGCAAGAAGAAGGTGTAACAGCAGTTGTGTTGTTTGCTGTCACACTCAAATTCGGAGGAATACAACCAAAACTTGGGTTTAGATTAAACTGAGGATTGGGAGGAGGAACCACACACACAGGAACCGACATGGTATCGAGTCCGCAGGTATTGGCAATCCAAATTTTCACTCGATAACTACCAGCCGTGTTGAACGTTACACTCAATGGAGTTGCTCCCTGTGACCACACATCGAAATCGGATGCATTTGGGAAACCATTGTTACTTCCCATACTGGCTGCACTTGCCGACCAACCTGCAGCGGGTGAAATAGTCCAGTAAGAAATAGCACCCGTGGTGGAACAAGTATATCCGGCGCTTGGGTCGATATAAACACCTTGAGAGGAATTGTTGTTAATCGAAACCGATGAGCCAACACACACTGTTGAGGTTAATGGAGAGATAATCGCATCGGGTGGAGACGAAATTACGATAGGCGAAACGGCAGCCGTGAAGGGCGAATTCGTAGGACTTGAAGCTGTGATTGTTGCTCCAAAAACATTATTGGTAGTTTGGAAAGCGGAACCACAGGAATTGGTGGTGTATGTATGCGTAACTGAGGCAGGAATATTTCCTTGCGTGAAGTTCAAAACGGGACTACCATCTCCAAAATTGACCACATAAGTGGTGTTAGCTGGATTACCGGCAATGTTTGTAATCGGAAATGTTAATGTATACGGAGCACACCCAGCTGTATTCCCATTTGAATTGAAGCCCAGCGTAAGCTGCGCAAATACTGGGATTTGTAGCAGAATAAAAATAAAAAGTAATAATAGCGACTTAGCTATTTTCAGCACACTTTAAGGTTAGGATTTGCAAAAGTAATAATAACAAAATTGTTTAACGCTATATTAATATAGTAGGTTTCCAATTTTAGGATGGTTTTGTTTGAAAAATAAGATTCGAACTTTCTAAGTAGAGAAACTAGCATGCAAATAATAAATGGACTCAAGTGGCTGATGTGCGTGGCTTTTTGTTTATTTGAACTATGCGTTTGACAAAAAAATATTGCCTGCTTGTCCTCATACTTCTTACACAAGTCGTTTCGTCTCAAACTTACCTTCCTCCTACCCTAGCCTGGAAGGGAAAAAGTGAGCGGATTATGCGTTCTAATAAAGATCCATTGGTTACTCCATTTGAACTAAGTGGCGGAATGAACTCAGCTACCAAGCAAGAATTGGGAGATTGGTTTGAAAAACTGCAGAAAACGTTCCCTGATGTTAAGCAGGAAAGTATTGGTAAATCAGCTCAAAACCGAGATATCTGGATGTATTCTATTCGACGTGCAGGGAAGGAAAAACCAACTTTTCTGTTTCAAGCTGGCATTCATGCAGGTGAAATTGATGGGAAAGATGCGGGTATGTTATTCTTCCGCGATGTGCTTGAAATACAACCTCAATTGCTGCAAAACGTGAATGTATTATTCATTCCAATTTTGAATGTAGATGGACATGAACGAGCATCCGAATTCAATCGGATAAATCAGCGTGGACCAACCGTTATGGGCTGGAGAAGTAATGCACTCAACCAAAACCTCAACCGCGATTATACCAAACTCGACACGAAAGAAATACAGTCGGTGTTAGCAGTAATTAATCGCGAAAATCCGGTTTTGTATATGGATATACATGTGACGGATGGCGCAGATTATCAATACGATATAACCTATGGATTTCAAGGAGAACATGCGTATTCTCCTGCTATTTCAACCTGGTTAAAAACGAAATTTCGTTCACAGGTTGACGTGGCACTTACGAGCAATAATCATATTCCCGGACCGCTACTTTTTGCTGTGAATGATGATGATTTTAAAGATGGAAACAACGAATACACGTTTTCGCCTCGCTATTCGCATGGTTACGGTGATGCCCGTCATTTACCAAGCATTTTGGTTGAAAATCATTCGTTAAAACCTTTTCGTCAGCGAGTGTTGGGAACCTATGTTTTATTGTTTGAAACACTGCGCGTATTAAGTTTAGAAGGAACTTCGTTGAATACTGCAATAGCATCGGATCAAAAACGAAAACCCGAAGCATTACCCTTGACTTGGGATTTCCCTAAAACCGCAAGTGATTCGATGAAATTTGCAGGAATTGCATCAAAAAAAGTAAAGTCGGAAGTAACGGGAGTAGAATACGTTGAATGGTCGGGGAAAGCAGAAAATCAGCACATTCCGGTACGGAAAAACAATGTAGCAACTTCACATGTGGCTCGCCCGTCGTATTATGTAATTCCGGTCCAATTCGAAGAAGTTATTTCTCGTTTGAAGCAACATGGTCTTGAAATGCAAAGCATTCAAACCGACTCAACCATTCAACTGAGCATGTATCGTTTGAGTAATCCTCAAATTCAAGGTAAGCTGCCTAATCAGGGACGATGCCGCTTAAAAGCTGATGCGAAAGAAGAATCGATGCAAGTCGTATTTCCGAAAGGTTCGATGCTAGTATCTACCAATCAGGCATTGGGCGATTTAGCTGTTTTATTGCTCGAACCGGAGTTTACCGATTCGTACTTCCAATGGGGCTTTTTCCCCGAATGTTTAGAGCGAACCGAGTATTTCGAAACATACGTGTTGGAGCCATACGCAGCCGACCAACTCAATAAAAATCCGACTCTAAAGTCAGCTTTTGAAAGCAAGAAGTCGAGCGATGCTGTTTTTGCAAAAGACCAACAAGCACAATTACGCTGGTTTTATGAGCAATCACCTTATGCGGATAAAACGTATTTGATTTATCCGGTTGGAAAGATTGTTAAATGAAATTGTTGATCGCCTGAGCGATTGAGGCGGATAGCCCGCATTGAGCGCCATAGCGATAGCGAAGGCGTACAAGAGGACTAATAGCCCGAAAGCGCGACCTGAGTATGTGGAGTTTACGAAACAAACGATGGGCAGGCCCAAATCATCTAAAAACAATATCCTTAATCAAATCTTCCCCTGCTTTTTCATTCATCGACTGAATAATTTTCGATTTAGCAAAGCTTAATTCGTTTCGCAACGTGGCGGATGAAAGTTGGATGTATAATATCCCTTCGTAAATACGAATATCATCGGTGCGATTTGCAATCATTGGCCCCATGAGTTCGCTCCAAGATTGCAGCATACGAAATTCCCGGTACTTGCCATTGAGGCCGTACTGCTTGAGCCATAAATCGATTAGCTCGGTAACGGAAGAATCGTTGCTTTTACGTTTCATGCGGACTGCACCGTTCCCTGATGAACGGTAAAGTGATCAAAGGTAGCTTGAATTCCACGAAGGATTTCAGCAATTCGTTCGGGATGAGAATCGGTGATGAAAATTTGACCGAAATGCTGCTGACTCACTAAAGTCATCAAAGCAGTTATACGATCTTGATCAAGCTTTTCGAAAATATCATCTAACAACAATAGAGGTTTCATTTGCTTAACCTCGCTCAACACATCAAACTGAGCCAGTTTTAGTGCAATGAGAAATGACTTCTGCTGCCCCTGACTGGCATATTTACGTAACGGAAAACCATTGATAAGCATTCCCAAATCGTCTTTATGAATACCAGCCGTCGTGTATTGTAAAATTTGGTCTTTCTCTCGTGTTTGCTGCAATAGTTGATACGGATCAGCATCGAACAACTTGCTCTCATAAGTAAGTTCAACCGTTTCGGTACTGTTACTTATAAAGGAATACACTTGTTGAAACAGAGGCTTGATGCGAGCCAAAAATAACTTGCGCGCTTCAAAAACCGGACGAGCATATTGTGCTAGTTGCTCATCCCAAATCTCGAGCATGTCGGCCTGACTATTTCCCTGCCGGAGATAAGCATTTCGCTGTTGAAGGATTTTTCCGTAGCGGATTAAATGTTCAAGATAAGGCTTGTCGTATTGCGATATCACACTATCCATAAAGCGGCGACGCTCTTCGCTACCTTCTGTGATGAGGGCTATATCGGAAGGCGAAATCACCACCAAAGGAAACAATCCGATGTGCTCGGAAAGTCGTTCGTATTCTTTACTGTTGCGTTTGAACTGCTTTTTTTGTCCGCGTTTGATGCCGCAATACACAGCATCTTTCGATTCTTCATTCTGAAACGAACCTTGAACAACAAAAAAAGGTTCTTCGTTGCGGATATTTTGAGAATCGATTGGATTGAGGAAACTTTTGCAAAAAGCTAAATAGTGGATAGCATCGAGTAAGTTCGTCTTTCCGGATCCATTATTTCCGGTAAAAACCACGATTGATTGTCCAAAAGCCAAATCGGCTTCGGGATAATTGCGAAAATTGACCAAATGGAGTTCGCTGAGCTGCATGGAGCGACAAAGATACACGCCCAGATGGAGCAGAAAAGAAAAGTATTCAGCAAAAACGAAGGAGATTTGCACAAGAAATACACGAACAGCGGGCGAAACACTGGAACTAAGCTTATAAGAAATTCTGTGGTTGTTGGTAACAAAAAAACCTTATTTTTGCGCCTCATTTTTTGACAAAGAACATGGCCGATAAGACCACACCTAAGCACGATACTTTACAAGACATTGAGTCTTCGCTTACGAATACCGAGATGTTTATTGAACGCAATCAGAAGAAACTTCTGATGGTACTAGCCGCCATTATTGTGGTGGTTGGCGGAGTGCTCGCATACAAACAGTTCATCGTTAAGCCTAAAGAAGCAGAAGCTCAAAATGCTATGTTTAAGGCAGAATACTATTTTGAGAAAGATTCTTTCAATCTTGCTTTGAATGGTAAAGGTGAAGTAGAAGGTTTCTTAGCTATCATGGATAATTATAGCGGGACAAAATCTAGCAACCTAGCTCACTACTATGCTGGTGTTTGTTACCTTCAAACAGGTAAATTCCAAGAAGCTATTGATCAATTTGATGCATACGACGGAGCTGATATGATGACTTCAGCAATGGCTATGGGAGCAAAAGGTGATGCTTTGATGGAATTAGGAAATACGCAAGAAGCTATCGATCAGTATGTGAAAGCTGCTGGTAAAAATGAAAACGGCTTTAGTACACCTATGTTCTTAATGAAAGCTGGTTACGCTTATGAAGATTTGAAGAACTACGATAAAGCGTTAGAAATCTACACGAAAGTTCATAAAGAATATTTTCAAACTTCTGAAGGTCGTGAAGCTGAAAAGTACATAGCTCGTTTAGAAGGAATGAAAGAAAACGGCGGAAAATAATGTCTTCTGCACATCAGAATCTATCTTCTCGTAAAATGGTCAATATCACGAATATTGACCATTTTCGTTTTACCGTTATTGTAGCGCAGTGGAATAAAGAAGTAACCGGCGAACTCGAAAAAGGGTGTGTCGAAACTTTGCTTCTAAATGGCATTCCTCAACAAAACATACGAGTTATTGCAGTACCTGGAAGTTGGGAACTAATCAGCGCCGCTCGTTTAGCTGTGACTCATAGTCAAACCGACGCTGTGATTTGCATTGGTGCCGTTATCAAAGGCGATACGCCGCATTTTGAATACATCTGTCAAGGTGTTACAAACGGCTTAGCTACCTTGTGCTCCACACAAGATATTCCAGTAATTTTTGGTGTATTAACAGTAAATACGCTACAGCAAGCGCTCGATCGTTGTGGAGGAATTCATGGTAACAAAGGCGATGAAGCTGCAATCACAGCTATCGAACTTGCTGCACTTAGTCGCGACATTCGTTCGAAAGAACCACTTTTCTAATTCTAATCTATCACCACAAAATTTCGCTGCTCTTTTGACGAATTCAGCATTCGGTCGTACAGAGTTAGTTCGAAGGTATAGAGTCCGTTAGACAATCCCGACAAGGAAAAATCAAATTCAACTGATTCCGGATTGGCATTCAAATACTTGGTTTCGGTATGTATTTGGGTTGAGCCTTCGAAAATCCTCCAAACTATTGCAGAAAGTTCCTGATTATCACTTGCATCGGAAGTAATGTGCAAGGATCCTGTTTTACTTATAAATTGTAAATCGGCCGGCCATTGAAGGATGAGCGTTGGCGGGATTGAATCAGCATTATTGCGAATAAAAACGACGTTGGTATCGGTTTGACTTAGATTTCCAGAAGCATCTACTATACTTAAAAGTATATTATACCAAGCACTGGCAATGGTATCGGGAATAGAAATGGTTTCAGAAATAATGTCATTAAAACTATGAACGTCATACACACGAGTAAAATTCCAATAAGGCAATGCAAGTGTATCACTAGTAATATAAGCTCCCGATGTTGGTTTGATAATCACTTTGCATTGGCTCAATTCCATATCATCGCTCAATGTTGCTTCAAAAGTTAATGCATTTCCATTGAAGCTGGAACTATCGGCAGGCACACTAAAGTCGTTAACCTGAGGAGCAATTTTATCTACAGGATCTTTCTTACACGCTGCAGCAAGTAAAACTAACATCATCCAACCTAAAGGAAACCGCTTACTCATGAATGCTCAATTTCGGTTTGCAAAGTAAGAGAATTGACGGCAGTTTTAACTTATCCACAGCCGAGAATGAACCGCCATTTTCTAAAAGATTTCATGCATTTTTGTAAATCTCAATCTTTTCTATGCGATTCATTCTTTCAGCATTACTTGTTTCCCTATTCCCAACAGTACAAGCACAAGTTGCTTCCATTGAACATCCATCTGGCGGACCATCTGTTGCAGATGCCGCAACACTTGATACCCGTAGCGATAGCATCGATATCAGTCACACAACTATCAACCTCGATTTTAGCGCTTTACCTACAGCCAATTTGATTGGTGCTTGTCAGGTAAATTTTAGTGCTCGTGTGGATAATATCAATCAAATCACACTCGATTTACAAGCCTTAACGGTTGATTCGGTGAAGCAATTTGGTGAAGCTGTTACCTTTAATCATTCAGGAACAAAACTTCGTATCGATTTACTTTCTCCGCTTCAAACGGGCAATAACAGTTCGGTGGAAGTCTTTTATCATGGCACTCCGGTAGAAGATGCATCCGGTTTTGGAGGTTTTAGTTTTTCGGGTGGATATGCTTATAACATTGGCGTTGGATTCGCCGCTGATCCACATAATTTCGGTCGTGTTTGGTTTCCTTGTTTTGACAATTTTGTTGAACGCTGCACCTTTTCACTCATCGTGAAAACTCCCGAAAACCTGAAAGCATATTGTGGAGGAATATTAGAAGTAGACACGGTTGAAAACGGATTTCGTACGCGTCACTGGACCTTAAATCAGGAAGTGCCGAGTTATTTAGCTTCCGTTGCTGTTGCACCCTATACCGAAGTGAATTACACGTATACGAGCATGCTCAATCCGCAGTTGAATGTGAAATTGGCTGCTGTTCCGGGTGATACAACTGCCATGAAAAATGCATTCGTGAGTTTAGAAGCAATCTTCCACGAATTTGAAAGTCACTTTGGTCCTTATCGTTGGGATCGAATTGGCTATGTGATGACGCCTTTTCAAGCTGGCGCGATGGAACATGCAAGTAACATAGGCTATCCACGCGATTTGCTAGCTACTGGAGCTGCTGGGAATCAACACATCATGGCACATGAACTTTCGCATCATTGGTTTGGTGATTTAGCTACCTGTCGCACAGCTTCCGAAATGTGGTTGAATGAAGGGTTTGCTTCTTACTGCGAGCGATTGTTCGACGAATGGCTTATTTCCCGCGCTACGTACGATGCTCAAGTGAGAGCGAATCACCGCACGATGGTTAATTTATGCCACGTGAAAGATGGTGGTTATTGGCCTTTGTCAAATGTACCACAAGCGTATACGTATACCACATCCACGTATGAGCGGCCATCCGACATTATTCACACATTGCGCACCTACATGGGTGATAGTTTGTTTTACGTGGGCTTGAAGCATTATTTCAATACCTACACCTTTCGTGATGCAAATTCAAACGACTTGCGGGATGCCTTAGAAGCTGCAACCAATGTTCCATTACATGATTTCTTTGCCGATTGGGTAGATACGCCCGGTTGGGGACAATTTGAGATCGATTCGATGATTATTACCGGTGGAATTGGGAATCGTTTTTATTACAGTCAGAAATCGGCTGGTAATACGCATACCTACACGAATGTTCCATTTGAATTAACCTGTCGTGGAAGTAATTTCGAATTGTTTACTGCTCAATTTGTCTTGAATGGACCGAATGGATTTGTAGATGTTACGGTACCATTTGAACCCGTTTATGCTTCCTTAAATCGCAACGAAGCTATCTCGCATGCAGTTACTGCAGAAGAACGTTTTATTAAAACAACTGGAAATGCCAATTGGGCGAATGCTTTATTAGAAATTAATACCAGTACTGTTCAAGATTCGGTTTTAATTCGGGTAGAACATAATTGGGTTGCACCCGATCCATTTAAACAAGCTTTTGCGATGTATCGATTGAGTCCAAACCGCTACTGGCATGTGGATGGCGTATTACGCGATGGTTGGAAAGCAAGTGCAAAATTCACGTATAATGGTCGCACTTCAAGTACATCAAGTGGTTGGTTGGATAATGAATTAATCACCGATGAAACAAAATTGGTATTGCTGTATCGAAAAGATAATGGTTCAGATTGGACGGTGCTTGATGCAACCAAAAACACTTTATCGAGCACAACCGATAAATACGGATCGTTCACATTAGATAGTTTGATGTTGGGTGAATATACATTCGCCGAGATCGATAGCAGCTTAGGTATTCAGCCAATTACGATAGAAGAAAATTCCAGTTTAAAGGTATTCCCAAATCCAGCAAAAACTCAAGTTTCGCTTACCTGGGATAAAGAAGACATGCGATATGCAGAGTTGTTTGATATGTCGGGCAGAAGCATGGGCCGATTGATGATTCCAAGTGGAATGCGTGGTTGGGTATTTCCAGTTGAGCATTTAGCTGCCGGAACCTATTTGATGCGCTTAGAAACGAAGCGAGGGAAATTTGTGCAATCCAAAGTGATTATTGAGAAATAAAAAATGCGCTATCTGTTAGTGATAGCGCATTTAATTGATCCCCGACAATTAATTTAAAGCTGATTTAAAGAGCACGATAAAATCATTTTTTATTCGTTGCCTTTTTCCAGTCTTTAAGGTATTTTTTTACGTATTTATTTTTTTGCTTGGAGGTCATTTGGTCGTAAGTATTAGCATTCCCATTTATGTTTAGAAAGTCGTTGGGTTTGCGAACAGGAGGAGCTGATTGAACATTAAATCCACCTACAAAAACAGAATAGAAAAATAGAGCACCGCCTCCAATTTGTTTCATTGTACCTAATAAATCGGTGGTTTGCCATTCTTGAATTACTTTACCGTTTTTCACATTCCGCATAAAGATTCCATTCACTTCTAAATGCTTTTTATTGGCAGGCGCACCCATGAATTTGCCTGTGTTTACTGCGTGAGAAACAAATTTAAAGGAGACATGATCTCCCTGCATGACAGATTTATCCAAAATCATTTCGAAATTGGAAAATGCTGCACGCATATCTTGCATAAATCCAATGTATTGATCTTTCGTAAACACATATCCATCACCCGTATAGGTAAATTTGTCGTCGAGTAATTTGTCTAATTCTTCCCAATTAGCTTGAAGAATTGATCGAGAAACTGCAATAGCTACTTCACGATTAGATAAATCCGTCGAAGCCTCAGGCATATCAACAACACTAAATTTCGCCAAATTCTGAGCTGATAATTGGGCGATAATTGAAAATCCTAAATAGAAGAATATTCCAATAATAAAGCTTAGAAATTTTGAATGGTTGTTTCTAGATTGATTCAAATGAAATGACTGAGTAAATACACTTTGCTGAAACATGTTTTTAGATTTTGTTTGCTGCAAATGTCCACCAGTAAAAGAATCCCCGCAATACACTACCCGAAACGAAAGCACTATCGATTTGGTAAGTATTCAATCAAAAAAGTTGGAAATTACTTGAAGAAAAACATCCAATTGCGGATCTGTTATTTAATTTCGCCTTGTAATTAATTGGTAAGAGATCTTTCTCGTGGATTTCAATAATAGTGCATGATTGAACTTGTTTCTGAATATATTTTGAAAACACTGACGAATCTCATATTATCGACCAATTTTGAGTCAGTAATTTGATAGTAAAATCAAACCCTATGAATAAATTCTTGCTTTTCCCAATGTTGGCCATTTCTGTAGGAATGGTAGCCTGTTCAGGAAGTCATCAACCAGCAGAACAGGATAATGCTAAAAATTTGGCAGCCGATAAAGAATTGCTAACCAAAGCACAAACCTTTTTTCAAGCATTGCCATCCACTGCCGAAGTTTTGGAAAACCCGATGAGTCCAGAGAAAATCGCCTTGGGTAAATTGCTCTATTTCGACACCCGACTTTCTGCTACAGGAAATAACAGCTGTAATTCATGCCACAATTTGAGTACGTTTGGAGTAGATAACAAAGCGTTTTCGACTGGTGATGCAGGTAAATTAGGAGGACGAAATTCGCCTACTTCATTCAACGCAGCAATTCATAGCATGCAATTCTGGGATGGTCGCGCTAAAACGGTTGAAGAACAAGCCGGAATGCCTATTCTAAATCCCGTTGAAATGGCTATTCCAAATGAAGCTGCATTGGAAAAGAAATTAGCTGCCGTTCCTATGTATGTGGAGAAATTCAAAAAAGTATTTCCGGTAGATAAAAACCCAATTAGCTTTAAAAATGTAGCATTAGCTATTGGAGCATTCGAACGTACATTGCTTACTCCTTCTCGTTTCGATAAATTCCTAGGTGGTGAAACAACGGCAATGAATGCAGAAGAAAAAGCGGGCTTAAGTTTATTTATGGAAACCGGTTGCACAACCTGTCATAGCGGACCTTCACTAGGAGGAACGATGATGATGAAATTTGGGGTGAACACCGATTATCGTCCGTTAACAGGAAGTACCAATGGAGATAATGGTTTGATGGATTTAACGAAGAAAGAAAGTGATAAAGATATTTTCAAAGTGTGTGGCTTGCGTAATGTGGAAAAAACTTCCCCTTATTTCCACGATGGCAGTGTAAAATCCTTGAACGACGCGGTTCGCATCATGGCTAAAACCCAAAACAATAAAGATCTAAATCCAGAACAAGTAACAAGTATTGTTAAATTCTTAGGAGCATTAACCCATGATATTCCGGATGATGTAAAAGCAAAACCCGTAGAATTATAATATTAAATTCATTCTTTTTTTTAAGCGCTGTTCTTGTTTAGGATGGCGCTTTTTTATTTCATTAAAAGATAGAATTAACATGTCACTTTATCACAACCTCATCTCGCCAAATCTGTTCCTTTATCCATAGGGACCACTATAAAGCAGGAAGGAGACCACATAGTGGCAAGGGGGCCGGGGGTGAGGTCAAACGGATGCTAGAACACTTCATCGCAATCAATGAACTCTGAAACACTATTCTAGTTTATACTTTAAGTCTGATGAAAACCATATATTTGAATTAGTCCGAATGCTCCGGATTTATTTCATAGATTAAGATTAGCAAATGAGATTTTAAGAGATAAATTTATTTATGCGAACTAGAAATTTCATTTTTCTATTTTTCACTTAAAGTATATCAGCCTTTTAATTTTAACCTCGAATCAAATTGCATATTAAATGCATTCAAAACCCTGAGTTTAGCAGCATCTTGATGGTTCGGATTTATTAAGAAATTAAATTCTTGAGGAATTATAGTACTAGGAACTTTCAAAATAGCCGATTCATTATACCTCACAAAATCATCCCCAATAACTTGAGTAATTAAACTGGGAGGTTGAGCATTCCAATCCTTGGGTAAATCCGCTAACATCACTTCCTGAATCAATACATCATCAGGAATTTCTATCTCGATTAAATATCGGTCATTGGGTAAATCTTCACTTAAATCTAAATGAACTGAAACTTCAAGTAACGCTAATGCCCTACTCTCGGAAGTATAAACAATTCGAGTATTTAAAGAATTCCATCGAACCCCTTCCGATAATGAAGCTCCAACTCCCGATAAAGTTGTATCAATATATTTTTCCCTTTCAATACGGTAAACAACCATTAGGCGAAGTTTCCAAACTCAATTCTATTCAAACTAAATTTTACTTCATTGATTCCTGTAATGGTATCAAGCATGCTTTCGGGTGAATTTCCACCTAAGGAAAGATTCGGTTTTTTAAGCCATCGTTGAAATTTCTCCTCTTCCTGATTGAAAACTTCTAAACCAAAATCTATTAAATCATTCATCAAAATAATTAATTCACTATTTCTACTATCAAGTAGTAAATGCTCGCTCTTCTTTTTGTTATAGGTAGTTTGAGGTATACCAATTAAAGCTAAAACATTTTTTATTGGATTGTTTAATCGCTTACTTATTACCTCAATAAAATCATAAGGAATTCCTGCTCGTATTGCATTAACCCGTTCCATTTTATTACTTGAACCATAAACTACACCCGCTTCATAGACTAACGATTTATTCACAGAACCCGTTTGAGCAGCTTTGGACTTTAAGCTTCTTCTGGTATTAAATGATTGCGTTTTATTACCAACTTTTTTCATCACGCAGCAATTTGACTGCTAATATAAAGCAATTCTGCTTCGCTTGCATTTTTTTACATTAATCCTTCTCCCTCAAAAAAGGTTCAATTAATTACAATAAGTAGCAATTATTTCAAGTACGAGTCACTAAACGATTCAATATTTCTCGTTGCCATTGCCTCGTTGCAATGACATGTATTTGCTATACATTAAAAAACTCAATTTCATAAAAACATACAAGTCAATACACCTATTTATTTCTTGCCTTCTTGTTTTATTCCAGTAATTTTCGGGTTCATTAGATTGCAAACATCCAATTCGTTCATGAAGAAAATCTACCTCCTTTTTCTTTGCAGTTTTCTATTCTTTTCAAATGCCTTTTCTCAATGCTGTACCTATAGCATCAACATGCACGATAGCTACGGCGATGGCTGGAATGGCGCCACATTAGAGATATTTCGAAACAATCAATCACTCGGAATTTTCAGTGCATCCAATAATGGAACAGTCGATACATTTCAAGTCTGCACGGGTGATTCCATCCGCTTATTTTACACCGCAGCCGATTACGAAGAGGAAAATTCCTATGCTTTAATTGATGCAGCATATAATGTGGTTTACTCAGCTGGTCCCAATCCAGCAACTGGAATCGTATTCAACAATGTTGGCGATTGCAATACTTTACCCGCTCCCGGAACGAGCGCCTGCACTGCCATTCTCATTGATACTGGTGCTTGCGTTCAAACTTCAAACACCAATTTTCCCGGTTCTGGATTAAATCCAGGATGTGCAAATTATGCCGGAGCTGATATTTGGTATAAACTCATAGTTCCACCTTCGGGTAATGTGTATTTCAATACCTCAAATGGTGGTTTAAATGATACTGGACTTGCCCTTTGGGTTCCAACCGATAGCTCATGCTTTACACTTCAAGCTATTTCCTGCGACGATGATGGTGGAGGTGGATATTATTCTTTAGTGGCAGGTTATGACCTCATTCCCGGCCAAACGCTCTATATCCAAGCATTTGGCTATGGTGGCGGAACGGGAGAATTTCAACTCTGTGCGCATGATTTAGGAATTATCCAATTTGATGGTTCTGAGCTTCCCATTGTAGTTATCAATACACAAAACCAATCAATTGTTACCGAAACTAAAATTGATGCTTTAATGGACATCAAATACAACGGTGACGGGAATTACACGCTGCTTAATCAAGAGCCGAATATTTATAGCGGACACGTTGGAATTGAGATTCGTGGTGCAACATCAGCTGGTTATCCGCAACGCCCGTATGGGTTCGAAACGCGCGACAATCTGGGAGAAAATCTGGATGTAGAATTATTGGGCATGCCTGCGGAAAACGATTGGGTGCTATTATCGAATTACAACGATCGTTCGTTTATTCGTAACACCTTGGCGTTTAAATTGGCCAATTGGATGGGACAATATGCTTCTCGAACCAAACTCTGCGAAGTGATGATCGACAGTTCCTACAAAGGCATTTATGCATTTGGGGAGAAAATAAAACGGAATACGAATCGGGTTGATATTGCTAAATTATATAGCTACGAAAATGCAGGAGATGATTTAACAGGTGGATACATTTTTTCGCAAAGTTATTGGGACGACAACAATAGTTTTTTATCGAATTATTCGCCAATTGATCATCCCGAAATGGAAGTTCATTTTGTGTATGAATATCCCAAACTCGACTCTATTACTCTAAATCAACGAAACTATTTACGCGATTATGTGGATAGTTTAGAAACTGCTTTATACAGCTCCAATTTTGCCGATACTGCTACAGGATATCGCAAGTATTTAGACACGAAATCATTTATCGATTATTTTCTGATTAACGAATTATCGCGTAATAACGACGGATTTAAAAAGAGCGAATTCTTTTTTAAAGATAAATTCTCCAATGGAGGAAAAGTGCATGCTGGTCCGGTTTGGGATTTTGATTGGGCTTGGAAAAATATGGCAACCTGCGATATTTTCTCAGCAACAGATGGTTCCGGATGGGCACATGAAATTAATGATTGTGAACCCGACAATCCTTCTTGTGGCTGGTATATACGCTTGATGCAGGACACGTCTTTCCAAAATGAACTGCGCTGCACGTATGAGTCATACCGAGATCAATTCTTTAATACGGAGTACTTATTCGGATATATTGACAGTGTAGGTACACTTGTACAAAATGCCCAAGCTCGTCATTTTAAAAAATGGCCTATTTTAGGAGTTAGTGGCCCAGCACCAGAAATTGGCATTATTCCAACAACCTACACTGCCGAATTAGACACCTTAAAAATGTGGATCATGAAGCGTCTAGCTTGGTTAGAAGCTGCCATTCCGGGGCATTGTTGGCCTGATCAAACAGGAATTATGGATGTCGAAAATGGTGATTTAACTGTATATCCAAATCCAAGCAAAGGACTTTTTGAATTAAGTGGTTGGAATGCAAACAATGCACCTGTTAATATTCAGGTTTACGATGCTTCAGGCAGATTGGTTTTGAAGGAAAATTGTCAAACAAAGAATCTACAAAAACACAGCATTCAATTAAGTCAACCTGGCTTGTATTTAATCCAGATTCAACTTCAAAATAGAATGATTCGTACGAGTAAAATACTGGTGGAGGAATAGGGAATTAAAATACTGAAGTCAACGATTAACGAATATGTTCTCTGCTTCAGTAGAAACAAAAAAAAAGACGCCATGAAGCGTCTTTTTTATTTCTAGTAGCGGGGACGGGAGTTGAACCCGTGACCTCAGGGTTATGAATCCTGCGCTCTAACCATCTGAGCTACCCCGCCGTTTGGGGCTGCAAATATACACGAATTGACAATTTTGCAAAGCCCCTGCAAAATTTTCTCTATCCAGAACAAGTTTCACACTCGTCTTCGCCGCTGGACGCGAGTTTTAAGTTGATTAATGCTACTTGCTCATTCGTTAAAGTGCTTAAACTGGTGTCGCCCGGAATGGCATCAAGCACCTTTAACATCTGATTAAAACGAATCTGACGTGCTTCAAGCATCGCCTTCAATTGATCTTCTAATGTGGATGGCGTGTTCATTTCTGTTTGGTCTTTCCACAAAAATCGAGAAGCGCGCTCACTTGGTAACACTCATTTTGGGTAGGATGCCAACCGACTTATTCACTTTTTGTTGATTCAAACCTCGATTCCTTGTCACTCAATCAATTAGAAAATCACTGCGAAATCACCACTTTTCCTGAGCGCATTTCCCCATCTATCCATGCACGATAGATATAAACACCACTAACTAATTGATTCGTATTTAATTCGACTTTCCCAGCTTCTGCGCGGAGAATATGCGTCCTTAATCCGGCAGCAGAATACAATTCAACCCATTGCAAATTTTTCGCTTGAAAGGAAAGATTATTCATTCCGTATTGAAACAAGAAGTCGTTCAAATCATTAGTTTTCTCAATTCCCGTTATTGTGCAATTCCCATGATAAAGTGTATCACCATTCAACACAAAACTGGTTAAGCCATAACCGCATTCTGGACAACCATTCCGACAAATTGGTGCTCGAAAACCGGAACTCGGGCCAACTCCTTCAATAAAATAATAGGCTAATGGATAATTCGACATACTTACCATCCAACGTTTGCGTCCAATTGATCCAATACAAACAGTATCATGTGACATCAATAAGACACTACCAATACCGCAACTAGGATTCGGTGTAGCTGATTCGATGGCAGAAAAGTCGTTAAGTTCAAAGTTGTATAACAGATTCTCAGTTTCACCATTGCGTTGAATAAACTGCTTATTGGTTTCTCGAATGAGAATTGAAAACCCATCCGTTGCATTAGTATCGGTTACTTGAGAACTATTCCCCAAACTATCGTAAACAGTATGAGTATAATAACACAAGCTTTGTAAATTAACTTTATAGTAGCTTGTGTCATTAATTACCGAATCTCCTGCGATGTAATAAACAGAAGTACATGAAGTATGTGCATCAAATCCTGACCAAGAATAGGTTTGATTCCAACGTGCCGTTTCATTCAAATACGTTTGAGCATTTATTGAAATGAACGACAGGCATAAAAACAAAATGAGTAGTCTGTGTTTCATAACAGCAAACTACTCATCTAAAACAAATTATCCAAACTATATACTAATCTTCTGAACCTGAATGGGTTTTTCGTACCGCACAAAAAAGTTAATCCAAATTATACGAGCTGTTCGATAAAAAATAGGAATCAAAACAATTAACAAGACAATAAAACTCACAAAATACTGTGTAACAGTAGCAGAAAACCCAACACACATCAATAAGTATAACAACACTCCCAATCCTACTGTCAATGCATAACTCACATACATCGCCCCGAAGTAATACCCTGGTTCTCGCCGAAAATCTTCATTACACACCTCACAACGTTGGTTCATTTCCATGAAATGCTCCAGTTTATAAGGATTAGAAAACGTAAAGAAATTCCCTTCGTGGCAATGCGGACATTTATTCGAGGCGATGCTGTAAAGTTTGCTGTCTTTTAACGACATATTGTTCAGGTTGGTGATACAAATGTCGATAGCCTTGAACATTCAGTTATGGTACAATTTCACCGAATGATGGTACATTTCACAGGTTCTTGCGAAATGCTTCGGGCGTTAAACCAATATGCTTCTTGAAGAATCGACTGAAGTACGAATTGTCGCTAAAGTTGAGCTGCCAGGCAATTTCACTCACGGTTTTATTCGAGTAAGCCAATAACCTACGCGCCTCAGCAATTAAGCGTTCTTGGAGTAATTCGGTGACGGTTTTATTGAGCTGTTGTCGTGTACTTGTATTCAGTTGTGATACGGAAACATGCAAGTGTTCCGCATAAAACGTGACTGGTTGATGCTCGGCATAATGCTTTTCAATCAAATGTTCTAAAGCTGGAATAATCGAAACTGCATGCGTCAACTGTTTCTGCTGAGGTGCAATTAAAGCTGACAGTTGAAATAATATAACATCCAAAAAAGCACGTAAAATACGTTCCCGATATGTACTTTCATGTCGATATGCATGCATCATTAAGTTAAATACATCCGACAAATCTTTACGAGCATTTTCAGGCACTTCCGCATAGCGCAACTTCCCACCCGATTGGTAAAAAGGTAATTCCGATAAGTGCTGTGGATTTGCTTCCATACGGTAAAACGATGCATTGAAAAACACCACATATCCGTCCGAATCATCACTTAAATTCCATTCATGTACTTCGGAAGGAGACATGAAAAATACCGATCCCGAATGGACTGGATACGTTTCCAATTCAATTGTATGACTCCCTTGCCCTTTCGTGAAAAACATCAACAGGTAAAAATCATGTCCATGTGGCTTCATCACAAATGGATGCTCCTGTTTGTGCTCCTGAAATGTTCGAATGTACACATCCGGTTTTAAAGCAGCTGGGTGCGCAAATTGACTAATTTGAAAGACCGATGGACCTTGTTTCGACATACTAACGTGGACAAACCTAAGGAATACCAAGCAGATAAACGCTGCATTCATAGGTACATTTGCCTAAATTGCGCCATGCGTTTAATGCTAAACCGTACTGTTTCGTTTTGGATTGTCCTCGGCTTGGGATTGTTGATTTTATTGGGGATTCTACTATTTCAGGATAAAGCATCAGGTTTCTTAGCAATCCAATTACCCCATTCACCTAACCTCAATTTAGTATTTGGGATTTTAACGTTTCCAGGTGATGGACTGTTTGCCGTAGGAATTGTTTTGCTCCTATTGATTTTCAATACCTATCGCAACGCCCTGACTTTATTGGTTGCCTATCTCAGCGGAGGAATTCTGGTGCAACTGTGCAAATTACTCATCTTCCATCCTACTCCTCGTCCTGTTAAATGGTTTGAGTTAAACCACTATCCATTTGAACTTCCTGCTGGTTTGAGTCCGCACGATTGGCATAGCTTTCCATCGGGACATTCGGCATCAGCAGCGACTTTGTTTCTATTCATTGCCACACTCACGAATAGCAAACCCGTACATGCGCTCTGTGGAATCATGGCGCTTGTTACTGGCTATTCACGCATATATCTATACATGCACTTTCCAGAGGATGTCTTTGTAGGACTCATAGTTGGTGCTTTATCCGTTGTTTTTACACGTATGTGGATGGATAATCGCTTTCGAGCAAAACATCCCGCTTGGGCAAATAAAAACTTTCTCAAAAGATGAATCTACAAGCTTCACACTATCGGATTATTTTATTCCTGATTGGGGCGGCTTTGTTTCTTCCATTCTTGGGCGCAGCACCTCTTTTCGATTGGGATGAAATCAACTTTGCAGAATCGGCGCGGGAGATGTTGGTTACCAGGAATTATTCACGTGTTCAAATCAATTTTCAACCATTCTGGGAAAAACCACCGCTCTTCTTTTGGATGCAGGTGCTTAGCATGAAAGTCTTTGGCATAAACGAATATGCTGCGCGCTTCCCGAATGCCGTATTTGGAATTCTTACCCTACTCACTTTATTCGAAATGGGACGCAATCTGCGTAGCGAACGTTTCGGATTTCTCTGGGCACTTTGTATGGCTGGCAGTTTCTTACCGCTCGTATATTTCAAATCGGGAATCATTGACCCTGTTTTCAATTATTTCATTTTCACCTCCATCTGGTTTATTTCCCGTGCTGTTCGTCATTACGGCACTAAAACCGCCACTCGACAATCGCTCTATGCAGGTTTGTGTATTGGATTAGCTATTCTCACTAAAGGTCCAGTTGGGCTCGTTCTCGCCTGCTTAACTTTTGGAGTTTTCTGGACGTTCAAACGATTTAAACCGGTTGTTTCATTCAAGAATTTACTGCTTTTTACGGTTAGTGCTTTGTTTGTGACATTAGCCTGGTTTGGTCCCGAAACCTATCAACACGGCACTTGGTTTTTCAACGAATTTATCACCTATCAAATTCGCCTCTTTTCTACTCCCGATGCAGGACACGCTCAACCTATCTATTACCATTTTGTAGTGGTTTTATTGGGTTGTTTTCCAATGTCAGCTTTGGCTTTGAAAGGATTGTTTCGTCGTCCTCAATTTCGGGTTGATGATCCCGATTTTTTACTGTGGATGAAAATTCTGCTTTGGGTTGTATTGATTTTATTTTCGATTGTTACGACCAAGATTGTGCATTATTCTTCGATGGCTTATTTACCGCTTAGTGCCATTGCAGCCATGAGTATAGAGGAATATTTACGTGGCCGACAAGCATGGAAATTCTGGCAAGTGATAGGCGTATTTTTCATTGGATTTCCGATTGGTTTGGTAATGTTGGCGATTCCGTATGTCGGACTCAACATTCAGCAATTAGTGCCTTTGATGAAAGATCCATTTGCAGTGCAAAATCTTCAAGCTGATGTTCATTGGTCGATATTGGATTTACTACCCGGATTGATTTGGATTATCGGCACCTTGGTTGGAGCTTACTGGCTTTGGAAGGGAACCAATCGCACAGCTATTGTCTCATTTTTCACCGGAACGGTCTTGGCAACGGCAATTTTTCTGATGACGTTTCCTAAACGTATTGCAGGTTATACACAACAAGCAGCCGTTGAGTTTTACCAAGGATTACAAGGCAAAGATGTGTATGTAGAAACCTTGCATTTTAAAAGTTTCGCCCAATATTTTTACACCCGAAAACAAGGCTTTTCTGCACTAGAAACAGCCAATTGCAAAGATGCAACGGGTTATTATCACATCGATGCACTACGCGAATGGTACTTGCATGGCGCTATCGACAAACCAGTGTATTTCGTAGTCAAATGCGTTCACGCAAACGAATACCTCAACGTACCAGGCATAGAGAAAGTGGGAGAAAAAAACGGATTCGTCTTCCTACTTCGTAAACCGAATTAAAGCTTAGGAACGACTTGAAGGATGATTCGTTAGATTTAATTCAGCGATGTTCTTAATTCGATTTCGTTCCAAGAATTCATCAATGGTTTCGAGGTGTTCAATCACCCGTTTATCCTTGAATTCGAATACTTTCTGAGCTAATCCCATCAAGAAGGCACGGTCGTGAGAAACCAGAATTAATGTACCATCAAAATCGAGCAATGCTTCTTTCAATACATCTTTCGATTTCAGATCGAGGTGATTGGTCGGCTCATCGAGAATAAGCAAATTCACAGGTTCCAACAGGAGTTTCACCATTGCCAAACGTGTGCGTTCTCCACCCGATAAAACAGATACTTTCTTATTGATATCATCGCCACTAAACATGAAACGCCCAAGCATATTCTTGACTTGAGTACGAATATCACCTTCGGCAACTTGATCTACCGTTTCGAAAACCGTTAGTGTTGGATCGAGCAATGCCGCTTGATTTTGAGCAAAATAGCCCACCTTCACATTGTGTCCCAAATGCACTTGTCCTTCCACTTCCAATTCGCCTAGAATGGCTTTAATCATGGTGGATTTACCTTCCCCATTTCGCCCAACAAAAGCTACCTTTTCACCCCGGGTGATGGACATATTCGCTTGATTGAAAATCACCTGATCACCATACGATTTCGATACATCGCGCACAGTTACCGGATGTTCACCCGAGCGAGGTGATGGTGGGAATCTCAATCGTAAAGCCGCAGTTTCCACTTCGTCGATTTCGATGATATCTAATTTTTCCAGCATCCGCTCACGCGAAGAAACCTGATTCGTTTTAGAATACGTGCCTTTGAAACGCTCGATAAAAGCCATGTTATCGGCTATAATCTTTTGTTGTTCCTGCCAAGCTTTAACCTGATGAGCTCGTCGTTCTTCACGGAGTTGCAGATAATGCGTGTAATTAGCTTTGTAATCGTACATCCGCCCCATCGTGATTTCGATTGTACGGTTGGTGATGTTATCGATAAATGCCTTATCGTGTGAAATAACCAAAACAGCATTCGCTTTATTCACTAAGAAATCCTCCAACCACATCACCGATTCAATGTCGATGTGATTCGTAGGCTCATCCAACAAAATTAAATCAGGTTTTTTGAGGAGGATTTTCGCCAATTCGATACGCATTCTCCAACCACCGCTAAACTCACTCGTTGGGCGATATAAATCTTCTTGCTTAAACCCAAGTCCTTTCAATGCTTTCTCTACTTCGGCATCGTAGTTAACCTCTTCAAGCGCGTAGTATTTCTCCGACAAATCCGACACCCGTTCGATGATTTGCATGTATTCTTTGCTCTCGTAATCGGTACGCGTTTCGAGTTCTTTATTGAGAAATTCCATCTCGTCTCGCATAGCAAACACATGACTAAATGCCTTAGCAGCCTCGTCGAAAACAGTAGCATTATCTTCGGTCAACAAATGCTGAGGTAGATAAGCAATTACGGCTTCTTTAGGCGCCCGAACTGCACCACGAGTAGCATTTGATTCACCAGCAATAATTTTCATGATGGTTGATTTCCCTGCTCCGTTTTTACCCATCAGGGCAATTTTATCGGTTGGGTTGATGGCAAAGGAAATACCGCTGAACAAGGTTTTACCCGAGTATTCTACGGTTAGATTGTCGACAGTGATCATATTGGAAAGATGGGCGGCAAAAGTAAACAAATAGGGAGTGGAAAGTAAAAAAGTAGAAAGGGGAAAGGAGAAAGAGGGAAGTGGAAAGTGAGAAGTGGGAAGTGGAAAGTGGAAAGTGGAAAGTTTAGAGTAGGAAGTGGAAAGTAGAAAAGTAGAAAGTGGAAAGTTTAGAGTACTAAGAATTGAAAAGGAAGCTTATTGATATGTACGTTAAATCAATCTTCCTCGAAGCAATCGTACATCGTATATCGTACATCGTATATCGATCATCGTATATCGCCGAGCGAAGCGCTGGTAAAATCTAATCTCTATCTTTGCGGCCTACACCCAACCGAATGATTTATATTACCCGAAAAGAACATTTTAATGCGGCACATAAGCTAGCAAGGCCTGAATGGTCGGATGAAAAAAATGTGGAAGTATTTGGCAAATGTGCGAATGTCAACTGGCATGGACATAATTTCAATCTGCACGTAACGGTAAAAGGAGTGCCTAGTGAGGTTACTGGATTTGTGATTGATTTGAAAGTTTTGAGTGCATTAATCCGCGAACGCGTGACAGAAAAACTGGATCATAAAAACCTAAATCTGGATGTGGATTTCATGAAAGGAATCATGCCATCGACCGAGAATTTGGCGATGAAGATTTGGGATCAACTCGAAAAGCCTATCCTATCTCATGGATGTGCTTTGCATAGTGTTAAATTATTTGAAACCGAAAACAATTACGTCGAGTATTTAGGCGCATAAATGTGATGGAAGAAACCGAATTTCAACCCGAAGGTTACCAAAAGATCGATCGCTATAACACGGAAAAGACCGATGAGTTATCGAGTCACTATTCGACTATCATCTCACAATTAGGGGAAGATCCTGAGCGGGAAGGATTGAAAAAAACTCCTGAACGTGTCGCTAAAGCGCTACAGTTTCTCACACATGGTTATGACCTGGATCCAGCCGAAATCTTGAAATCGGCCATGTTTGCTGAAGATTACAAGCAAATGGTGATTGTCAAGGACATTGA
>Ga0116157_10001240_pt1 | contig 25844 bp, 11 predicted proteins | sample AD_UKC048_MetaG_FD_89882 | JGI IMG/M metagenome (GOLD analysis project Ga0116157, IMG submission 89882) | Active sludge microbial communities of municipal wastewater-treating anaerobic digesters from USA - AD_UKC048_MetaG | ecosystem: Engineered > Bioreactor > Anaerobic > Digestate | place: USA... | reverse complement strand
TGGGTTGGCCACCGGGCTTGTATTTACGATCAGGTTGTCGCCGTCGGGGTCGTTGTCGTTGGTAACGACGTTTCCGGACACCGGAGTGTTGATGTTGGTGTTATTGACATCGTTGAGAGCGATGGGCGGGTTGTTTTGTGAAATAATCGTAATATAAACCGTAGCGGTACTGCAATCACTATTGAAATCGCATATTGTATAAGTGAAACTGTCATTGCCAAAGAATCCTGCATTTGGATTATAGGTAAATGTTCCGTCAGGATTTACGATAACAGTTCCGTTTCCGGGATTAGTATTTGCAGTGACTAACACCGGTAAATCGCATATCCCAATGTCGTTGACCATAACATTTCCGGACACTGCTGTGTTGAGACTTGTTGTCGCATAGTCGTCTATGGCAATAGGAATTCCGTTCACACTGACGGTTTGTTGACATTTCGAAGTGTTACCACATTCATCAGTCGCGGTCCATGTAATAATAGTTATGCCTGTTGTATAAGGCGGTACGGCATCATTACTGTATGTAACAGCAGAACACTGATCATTTGTTACAGGTGTTCCTAAATCTACTCCTGATGCTGTGCAAAGGCCGGAATCGGCATTAACTTGAATATCAGGTGGGCAGGTTATTGTTGGTGGAGTGGTGTCCTGAACTGTAATAACCTGACTGACAGCTTGTGATGTGTTACCGCAATTATCGGTGGCTATCCATGTTCTTGTAATGCTGTAAGTTCCCGGACATATTCCGGCTATTGCAGCATCAGAAAAGCTGATTACCGGAAAAGGATCATAGTCATCTGTTACTGTAGGGGCAATGAAATTTGGAATAGCGGGGCAGTCAATGGTTGCATTGTTTCCCTGGCCTGATAAAACGGGTGCAAAATTATCCCGGGCGACAATGGTTACGTTTGCTGCAGCAGTGCAATTACTGGAATCTGTAACCGTAACACTGTATGTTCCGGCAGGCAACCCGGTAATCGAAGCACTGGTCTGCGCCGGTATGGTATTCCATAAATAAGAAAAGGGAGGTGTTCCTCCTGTCACCGTCACCGTGGCGGTTCCGGTAGAATCACCCAAGCAATCTATATCCTCCTTTGCTATTGTGGCAGTAAACGGTTGAAGGACTCCAAGACTTACACTGTCAACACCGATACAGGAGATAGCATCTGTAACAGTGATTATGTATGTCCCGGGAGCAGTAAACGGATTAACAACAGGATCTTCTATGTTTGAGGTATAACCTCCCGGGCCGCTCCAGGTATATGTTAAAGTAGAATTGCATCCATTGTTTGATGTGCCGGTTGAAAAAAGGTAAAGATTGGCGAGGTCACATGAAAGGCTATGAGAGGCTGTAACGTCAGGATTAATATTTATTGGATCACCTATGTTATCTATATACGTTTCACCCCATAAAGTCTGAAATGAATTATCAAATGTCAATCCAATAGGATTGGGATCGGGTGTAGGAGATGGGGATGGGGAATTATTCTCAAACATCCTCATTCCGCTTGGGCAAACCGTGTTAGGTAAACTAAAAGTAAATAAAACTATATCGGAGCCTGCAACCAGCCCGGGAATAAATTCTGATCCGTTAGTGGCAAATTTGTGATAGTCTTTTAATCCGCCAGGAGTCAGAATGTTATATACAGGAGTGTTGTCACTCCATCCTGCACCGGCAGGATTCACCGTTGTGACAGACGTTATCGGCACATCGGGAAATGATGCGGGAACCACAACACAGAAACCTGAGGGTCCTAAGTAATTATCAAAAATATCTACTATCCCGCCGACATGCAGGTGTGCTTCATATAAACAACTCACCGGATTGTACCTTATTTCAAATGTCGATTGCATTGAGCTTTGTGCTCTCAAAAAAGGTAGTAATGCAAAAACGAAAATCAGTGTTACTATTAATTTTTTCATAATGGATAACTTTAGATGTTGTTATTAAACCGAATATTTTTAATCAAATATTATTTTTTATTTAGTTCTTCTGATTCATTTTTAATAAGGTAATTGTTCAAATAGTACATTGAAATTGTAGTTGTGTGTCGGGTTGAGCGGGTAAGTCAGCACATTCTGGAAAATCAGATAGTAGTCATCACCAGGCGCCTGAAATTTTACTTTTCCACTGAGGTCAGCATCTCCGGCAAAATAACCCAGAGCAAAATCAAAGTTATAATTTATGGGCACATTTGTGGGATAAGTGAGTACATTATAAAATATGGTGAACAAATCATCACCAGGTGCGCGGTACTTGATTTTCCTGTCCCTGTTAACATCTCCGGCCCACAAAGCCTTGGCCCCATCGGTCATGGTTTTCTGGGACAATCCTGTATAATTAAATGATGGTCCTGCAACAGGATGTGAGGTGCCAAAATTAAACTCCGGTTCGCTTCCGTCGGTGAAATTAACAAGTGTTCCTGCGGGTGTCAGTGTTTTGACATTGGCTGTCATGACTCCAAAGTGGTTACGATGACGTACAACCACATAATAGTTGACATCATCCAAACCTGTGAAACATACAGGGCTTATGCCATCAATATCTACAACATTACCGTCGCGCTGTAACAGGGCTGAACGGGTATATTTTACATTTATATTGTTGTTTTTATCCCGAAGTTCAATGAAAACCCAATCAACGATGGCATTGGGGCCTGTTACTCCCAGAACTGTTGCGGAATCTGTAATTTGTTCTCCGCCACCGCCGCCATGATGCATGAATGTGGTATTATATGGTGCTGATGAATAGGGCTCTTTAACCGGAATAAACCCATGAACCCTCAGGGAGTCGGCCATCAGATGGTTTGTAGTTTTATAGGATCCCTGGAGAAATACCTTTACCATCAGACATCCTGAGTTGATATTGGGTGAGACAAGAATATAAACCGTAGCAGAGTCACATTCCTGGGGCGTGCCATCGTCACAAACCTCATATACGAAATGATCCGGTCCTGTGTAATTCAGATCAGGTGTATACGTAAAGGTGCCGTCAGCATTCAGTATAACACTGCCGTGCAATGGATCAGTAAGCGGAACGGTGTTCACGTTCTGGTTGTCTACCTGAGGATCATAATCATTATCAAGCACATTGCCTGTGACAGGTACATCCTGATTGGTGAAATATGAATCATCATGGGCAAACGTAGAATTCCCGTCATCGTTGGTCATAATATCAATCGTTACCATGGCAGTATCGCATAGTGAAGGGATGCCAAGGTCGCAGATCTGATAGTCGAAGGTCACCTGTCCGGTAAATCCGATGACCGGAGTGAATTGGAAACTGCCATCGCTGTTAAGGATGAGGTTGCCATTTCCGGGAGCAGGACCTATAAGAACAACACTGTTGGCATTTAGGTTGCCGTCGGGGTCGCTGTCGTTGGAAATAACGGTACCCACGACAGGTGTATTGATACTGCCCTGGTATGCATCATTGATAGCAATGGGCGGATTATTAGCCGTATCCGGCCTGGTTACTGTAATAGTGACTAATGCTGTATCGCACAACGGGGGAATCACGTCGTCGCATACTTCGTAAACATAAGTATCTGTTCCTGTAAATCCGTTGTTTGGTACATAGGTATAAGAGCCGTTGGGGTAAATAGTTACAGTGCCATTTACCGGTTGCGTCAAAGGAGTGGTATTGATGACAAGGTTATCCCCGTCGGGTTCATTGTCATTTGTGAGCATATTGCCTGTTACAGGAGTATTGATAAGCGTGTTGTTGATATCATTTATCGCTACGGGAGGATTATTATATGGGAATATGAGGATATACACAGTAGCGGAATCACATTCCTGGGGTGTGCCGTCGTCACAGACTTCATAAACGAAATTATCCGGCCCGGTGTAGTTGGGATCAGGGGTGTAAAGAAACGTACCATCATCATTTAGTGTAAGTGTTCCATGCATCGGATTCTTGAGCGGAGTAATGTTCACCGTCTGGTTATCGCCCTGCGGGTCGTAATCGTTGTCACTGACATTTGCCGATACGGGTGTGTTAATATTGGTGAAATAGGCATCATCATGAGCAAACGTTGAGTTCCCGTCAAAATTCGTCTGTATATCAATAGTTACCAAAGCAGTGTCACAAAGTGGCGGTAGAGCCAGATCACATATCTGGTAATAAAATGATACCTGTCCGGTGAAATTGTTGTCCGGAACAAATTCGAAAGTACCGTCGGTGTTAAGCACCAGTACTCCGTCTCCCGGGGATGGTCCTACGAGTATCACACTATTGGGATTGAGGTTGCCGTCGGGATCACTGTCGTTAGTGATGACAGTTCCGGTGACAAGGGTATTTATACTGCCCTGGTATGCGTCGTTGATAGCAACAGGAGGCTGGTTGAAGTTGCCTGGTTTTTTAACAGTGATGGTAACAATGGCCGTATCGCAAAGAGCGGGTATAATATCATCGCATACTTCATAGGTATAAACATCGATGCCTGTAAATCCGTTATTGGGAATATAAACATAAGAGCCGTCAGGATATATGGTCACTATGCCATTTGACGGGTTAGCCAATGGAGTGGTGTTGATGACGAGATTATCACCATCGGGCTCATTGTCATTGGTGAGCATATTGCCTGCCACAGGGGTGTTGATCAACGTACTGTTGATATCATTTATCGCTACAGGAGGATTGTTATGAGGTAATACGAGAATATACACAGTAGCCTGGTCACATTCCATCGGGTTGCCGTCATCACAAACCTCATAAATAAAATTATCAGGTCCTGTGTAATTCAAATCAGGTACATAAGTGAATGTACCGTCATCAATAAGTAATACTGAGCCATGCATAGGATCGGCTATCGGAAGAGCATTCACAGTCTGGTTGTCTCCCTGGGGATCATAGTCATTGTCACTGACATTTCCTGAAACAGCCGTGTTTTCATTGGTGATATAGGAATCATCATGTGCAAATGTGGAATTTCCATCCTGGTTGGTCATGATATCTATCGTTACCGTAGCCGTATCACATAAGGAAGGATTACCCAGGTCACAGATTTGATAGTCATAGGTTACCTGTCCGGTAAATCCGTTGGCTGGCACAAAATTGAAGGTTCCGTTTGAATTGAGAACCAGCGTCCCGTTTCCGGGAGCGGGTCCTATAAGAATTACACTGTTGGGATCAAGGTTCCCGTCAGGATCACTGTCATTGATAATAACTGTTCCGGTAACCATGGTGTTGATGCTGCCCTGATAGGCATCGTTAATGGCGATAGGCGGCTGGTTGCCAATAATTTGTTCCGTTACGGTGATGGTTACGATGGCTGTGTCGCATAACGGTGGGATAATATCATCACATACTTCGTACACATAAGAGTCTGTTCCGGTGAATCCGGTATTCGGAATGTAAGTGTAAGAGCCGTCTGAATATATGATCACATTTCCGTTAGCCGGATTACTCAACGGTGTGGTATTGATGACGAGGTTGTCGCCGTCTGGTTCATTGTCGTTGGTGAGCATATTTCCTGATACGGGTGTATTGAGCAGAGTTGTGTTGATATCATTGATAGCAACCGGTGGGTTGTTGTACGGTAGTACAAGTATATATGCTGTGGCTGAATCACATTCCATCGGTATGCCATCATCACATAATTCATAAATGAAGTTGTCTGGTCCTGTGTAGTCGGTAAAAGGAATGTAATCAAATGTACCATCAGAGTTAAGTGTTAGTGTGCCATGCATTGGACCTGAAAGAGGAACAGTGTCAACGGTCTGGGCATCACCCTGCGGATCATAATCGTTGTCAAGCACATTGCCTGAAACAGGGGTGTTTTTATTGGTCATGTATGAATCATCATGTGCAAATGTTGAATTTCCGTCATCATTAGGCATGATATCTATGGTTACAGTAGCAGTGTCACACAGCGCCGGCGCGCCAAGATCGCAAATCTGATAATTGTATGCGACCTGGCCTACAAAGCCATTGGCAGGAATGAATTCAAAGGTTCCGTTGGCATTAAGAACAAGAATACCATTACCCGGGGCCGGTCCGATCAGGATCACACTGTTATAATTGAGGTTGCCGTCAGGGTCGCTGTCGTTTGTGATGACCGTACCGCTAACCATAGTATTGATACTTCCCTGGTAAGCGTCATTAATTGCAATCGGCGGTTGATTGTAGTCGCCTGGTTCGGTAACAGTTATTGTCACAACAGCAGTATCGCAGAGCACCGGAATACCGTCATCGCATACTTCATATATATAAGTATCTGTTCCCAGGAATCCGGTGACAGGGACATAGACATACGAGCCGTCCGGGTAAATGACCACGTTGCCATTGGATGGTGGTGTCAGGGGGGTAACATTAATAATAAGGTTGTCACCATCAGGTTCATTATCATTTGTGAGCATATTCCCTGATACGGGGGTGTTTATAAGAGTGGCGTTAATATCATTGATGGCCACAGGCGGATGGTTTTCAGGAAGTACTATAATGGTAAGCAATCCCTGATCACATAAATTTGAAGGATCACAAACTTCGTATGCCAATGAAATGGTATCTGAAAAACCAATTGGCGGTGTATAAGTAAAATTCCCCGATGTGTCAAAAACGATGATACCCTGGCCGGGTAGCGGATTATCTAAAAGTTCAAATTCAAGTTCCGCTAGGGTATTGTCAGGATCAGAATCATTAGGTGCGACTGAGCCCGTCACGGGTGTATTATAAAAAGTGGTATAAAAATCATCAACAGCTACCGGTGGCAGACAACTCGGGGGTATTCCTACCGGACCGGAATCAGTGGCGGTACAGCCATTGATGTCTGTGACCGTTACAATGTAAATGCCTACATCCAGGCCGCTGATATTGGCAGTGGTAGCACTGTTCGACCAGAGGTAGGTATAAGGCCCTGTTCCTCCTGTCACAACGGCATAGGCTTCTCCATTGGCAAATGAACAACTTCTGTCGTATGTTAATACATCCACGGTTAAATCCGGTGATTTATCTATAAAAATGCCGGACAATGTGTCTGAGCATCCGGTGAAGTCAGTAACAATAACGATGTATGTACCTGTATCCAGACCAACAGGATCCTGAATATTTCCTATCGGAGTTGGGCCAGTCCAAAGGTAATTGAACGGTGGTACCCCGTTTACAACAGTAAGGTCAATTTTACCTGTTGCATTACTGCACGCGGAAGATGGAGTGACATCGGCATATAATTCCATTTGAAAACCAGGCTGGGTAATGGAATAATCATATTTTGCAGTACAGAGGTGGACATCGGTCACACTGACCGTGTAGGATCCTGCCGGAACATTATTCAGATCTTCGGTGACAGCGCCATTCGACCAAATAAAGGAATATAAAGGCGTGCCACCACTGATGGTCAGGTCAATATTCCCGTCATTTCCTCCGAAACATCCTACATTTTGAATGTCGGCTGTGGCTGAAAACGGCAAAGGTTCTGTGATGCCGGTTGATAGCGTGTCTGTGCAAAGGTTCGCATCAGTGACTATGACGGAATATGTACCGGCAGTCAGGCCAAAAATATCCTCTGTTATTTCTGCATTATCCCATAAATACGTATAGGGTAAGGTACCCCCTGTGACGATCAGGTTGATGCCTCCGTCGCTGCCGCCGTTACACAAAACATTGGAATTGACCGTTGACAGCGATATGGCTGAAAGTTGGGTAATGTCAAAACTTTTAGTTGCATGGCAATTGATTGAATCGGAAACGGTAACGTAATATGTCGCTGCTGTGAGACCGGTTCTGTTCTCATCTGTGGATCCATCAGCCCATGAATACGTATAAGGCCCTGTGCCTCCTGCAACATTAAGATCAATGGCACCGGTGTGGGTGCCGCTGCACAATATATTGGTCACAAAGGCTGAGATATATATAGCTTCAGGTTGATTCACCGTAGTTGTGGCATATGCAGTACATCCACTGCTGTCAGTAACCGTTACTGAATAAAGCCCCGCAGGAACATTCAGAAGGTCTTCCGTAACTGCACTGTTTGACCAATTATATGCGTATATTGGCGTTCCGCCGGTAACAGTCAGGTCAACGATTCCCGTTGAATCTCCATAGCAACCGGCATTTGTTGGTGATGCTGTTGCAACCAGTTCACCGGGTTGTGTCATCTGGACAGAAGCCGTGGCCGTGCATCCTTTGGCATCAGTAACCAGGACATTATAGGTTCCTGCTGTTATTCCCGAAATATTCATGGTACTGGCTCCGTTTGACCAGTCATAAGTATATCCTGCTGTGCCGCCGGTTACTGTTAAGCCGATACTACCGTTGCTGTTTCCAAAACATGAGATCTTTGATGTGATGTTTGCATTGACAACTAGTGAATCAGGCTGGCTGACTGTTACAGTGCTCAGGATAAAGGTACATCCCTCGTCGTCCGTCACCGTAACACTGTATGTTCCGGAAACAAGGTTGTTGACATCTTTGGTATAGGCTGTAAAACTGTTAGGACCTGACCAGGAATAGGAATAAGGAGTTGTACCGCCGTTTACTGTAAGGATAATCTGGCCGTCAGAACCACCGTTGCAGCTGACAGGGGTAACAACGGTGCTGGCTGTCAGAGATGATACAGATGTTACATTGACACTTAGTGTGTCCGTGCAATTATGAGCATCCGTAACCGTAACACGGTATAGTCCGGCATTCAATCCCGAGATATCTTCTGTTGATGCGCCATTACTCCAAGAATAGGAATAAGGTGTTGTTCCTCCTGATACGATCAGGTTTATACTACCTGTTCCACCGGTACAGAGGATATCTATATGCGTTTGATCCAAAATAATATCCAGGGGTTGTGTCACATCTGCAGATGTAGCGCCCTTGCAACCATTGATATCGCTGACAGCTACGTGGTAGGTACCTTCACCAACTCCGTATATGTTCTGGGAAGTGGCGCCATTAGACCATAAATAGGTATAAGGCGGTGTCCCTGATGAGGTGTTTATTTCAACTGCGCCATCAATGCCGCCAAAACAATTTACGTTGGTGATCGTCTGGGCAATCACCAGCGGGCCTCCGGCATCGCTCACCGAAGCTGTAGTTTTAGCGGTGCATCCGTTGTCATCCGTGATGGTAACGGTGTAACTTCCTGCCGGCAGATTAGCAATATCTTCCGTACCGGCGCCATTGCTCCACTGGTACGTAAATGGCGGTGTGCCGGTGCCGGGTGTAATATCAATAGCTCCGTTTGCGGATAAACATATTGAACTGGTGACACTGGATGTCATTGTGGGCGTCGGGTTCACAAAAACAGGAACAGTATCTGTTGCACTACATCCTCCTGTTACGGATACCGTTACAATATAATTGCCGTTATGCAACGCTGCATCTGCATTATAAATAACCGGGTTCTGGCATGACGACGTACATCCGTGAGGCCCCGTCCATGAGTAAGTGTCTCCGCCACTCGCAAACAACTGGAATGACGTTCCGGAACACACATTGCTTGAATATGCATTTGGTGTCAGTGTAGTTACGATTACAGTTTCGCACTTTGGCGACGTTGCTCCGCAAACATTATGAGCTACTACACACACATCATACGGACCGATCGGAACATTGTTCCAGTTAACGGTTATGGAGTGTGTGGAATCTCCTGAAACAATGGCATTGTTGTAAAATGTGCCCGGATATAATATGGATTCAATGGTCCAGGTGTAATATAAATTCTCTGGTTTGGGTTCAGTAGAAAATAAACTTGCGGTGTCAGACTGACATACTCCTGTTCCGGAGCAACCCACAGGAGCATTTAAAACAATGGTTCCTGAAGTGATGGCACAACCAATGGAATCCGAAACGGTTACCGAATAACTACCGGCGTAAAGATCTGTCCTGTCTTTCGGATCATTCGATCCTGTTATATCGCTCCAGTCATAAGTATAGGGTGGCGTTCCACCTGTTACATCAAGCGTGATGCTACCGAGCGAAAGGCAGGTAGGTTGTACCACTGTCGGCGTAAGTGTAATAATTCCAACTCCGGATTGGTTTATGGTGACCGGCGTGGCAAGCATGACAGGCCCGCAATTGCCGGCATCATTCACATAAAGAGTGTATGTTCCCGGGGCAAGTCCGGAAAAAGTACCCGACGCCTGAAAATTAATTCCGTCAATGCTATAGGTATAGGGCATTGTGCCGCCATTGCCTGCGACGGTGATGCTTCCGGTGTTCTGGCCACCACAGCTCACATCTGTTTTGGAAACAAATGAAATTCCCAGGGCAGCAGCAGGTTCCGTCACCACTACGGTATTGGTTTTTTTTGTGCAGAGATCATCTTTGACAGTGACTGAATACGTACCCGGACCTGCTGAAAAAGTGTTGTTTGTCTGGAACGGGCCGTTATTAAGGCTGAACTGCAACGTGCCTGTGCCACCGCTGGCAGTGACAGTCAATGTAGAGCTGTCACCAAGGCAAAGAATAGGATTGGGACTGGCTGCAAGGCTGGCACTAATAACCGGATTATATAAAATGGTAAAACTGTTGGTCGGGCTATAACAACTATTGACCGGATCTTCAAATGCTACGTAATATATTCCGGCATAAACCGTTGATGGATCGGGGATTTTATTCAGGACAGATGCTGGCGTTCCCGTATGCCAGGTGACATTAGCGCCTGAGGGTTTGTTGCATGGATTTAATGCCGTCAGATCAAATGTTGAACCCGAACATATATAATAGGTCTTTGCAATGGTGTTTTGAGGGGTCACGGTTACAATGGACGTATTGTTACCCGCATTATCATCAGGCTCAGCGCCGCTGATCACAGCGGTATTGGCATAATTCTGACTGCATGATACAAGAGCAGTTATGGTCAGGGCTGCATTGATTTGATTGTTTAAACTGCCGATGTTCCATACGCCGGTAGTGCTGTTGTATGTTCCTGTGGTGGTTGAGTGAGATAAATAGGTGAAACCATTCGGAAGCATATCGTTCACTAAAACGGAGGTAGCATTACTTGGACCGTTGTTATTCACATTTATTGAAAATGTTATACTGTCCCCGATGACGGGTGACAGGTTACCGGCAGTTTTTTGAACAGCCAGGTCGCAAACCTGGGTGGGTTTAATTGAAATTCCGCTCATCGACCAGTGGTCTTTATTCAGCAACCAGGCCAGTGTAGTGGTAGCGGAACCCTTTTTAGTACATCCTCCTCCGGTATTTTCTTTGGGTGTATTTACATTCCATTGTTGTGTCTGTGATGAAAGACAACTGATATTCTGGTTATGAACAGAAACGACATTAAAAACGAGTTCGCTGCTGGCCGAAGAAACATTCAGGGAGGCAGTCACGCTTTCTCCCGAACTTGATGCATAGGCACCCAGCGGTGTCGTCTGATTCACACCGGTGAAGGTCATGACGCCGGCAACGGCTCCTTTTCCGAGGGCGCCGTTACAGGTGACTACCACATTGTGGGCTCCGCTGGAAGGTGCAACCATGTAATAAATAAATGTTTTGGCTTCTCCTAAGGATGTTTGTTGGCCTGCCAGAGTCAGCGGGGTGCCGTCATAGGTGACAGAGGTGACAGCTTTGTCCCTGGTGGATATGCCAACCAACAACAGCCTGTCTGCGGCAGTGGTTGTTGTATGGGCTACTGTAATAGTAGTTCCTGCTACTGCCGATCCGTACGTTGTTGCATCAGCAGTTACCTGGGCTGATAATTTCAAAGCAGGCATACCAACTAACAACAGGCATATGATCAAGGTGTTGAAGCGAAGCCACGATAATTTAACGGGCTGCTTGCCTCTGGCATTTTGCGCATTGGTGCGGAGTATATTTTTCATAGCTATGATGTTTATCTTTTCTGATTATATTATCCTGATTAATTGTTGAAAAGCGGTGCTGTGTTGCCTGACTGGCACACTGTGATGCCGACGTTGGCGCTATTGTTGCCAGGGGTATTGTCAATCACATCACCTGTTACGGAAGCTGCATTAATATAAGTGCCGGCAGCATTAACATACACAGTAATGGTCAGTGTCGGTGAAACGCCCGGATTGACAGTGCCTATTTCCCACGCACCTGTTCCGGAGTTATAACTACCGAAAATGGTGCTGTGAGAAATATAGGTATATCCCGACGGTAAAAGATCCTGAACCACAACATTAGGCGCAGGTTCGGGACCGCTGTTTGATGCGGTAAGGGTGAATGTAATGGTGGCTCCTATGTATGGAGTGGGATTATTTACTGTTTTGGATATCCCCAGGTTTGCTATCGGCATTGGCTTGATGGCTATTCCGCTCATAGACCAGTCGGCGTTTCCTGCAGCAGTCCAGTTCATAACCGTAGAACCTGACAATCCGTTCGTAACACTACCGGCGCCTTTTTCTTTTCCGGGTGTATTGATTTTCCAGAACGAAGTACGTCCGGTTGGATCTGAGATATTTTTATCATTGACCGAAACCACATCAAAGACCAGGTAGTTGGTTTGGGAAGGAACTGTCAGTGAAGGAGTGGCGCTGGTGCCGGAGGATGAAGTGTAGGAGCCAACAGGATCGGTTTGGTTGACATTGTAGAAAGACATCACCCCCACAATACCTGCATTATCATTGCCCAGGTTACTTGAAAAAGTTACCACCACATTATCGGTGGTAGAAGCCGGAGGATCGAGAATATAAAATATATAGGTATACGCATCAGGGTCTGTAAGCTGGCTTCCGGCATAGATCATCGGATCTCCGCCATACGAAACATTGTTGCAGGGTTCGCCCTGAACCGCTCCACCCAGGTTGATGAGTCTTCCTCTTGAGGATACACCGACCATGATCATCCGGTAAGCGTTACTTCCGGTGGTTATAGATACTGTAACAGTTGTCCCCGCTGTGGCATAAGCCGAATTGGTGCTTTCCCAGACGGGCTGTGCTTTTAGTACCTGTCCGAATAAAAGCAGAAAAACCAGCATAGTCAGTGCCGGTTTAATCAATACTTTTATTCCGCTGTATGTTGCAGTTGTTATGTCAAATCTGACGGAGGTGGAATGTATTTTTTTCATAGTGCTGGATTTATCTGGATTAATATTTTTTGTTTTTTACCCATTAATGATAAATGGTTGTTGGTGTAACAGGATTGGGATTCTGATAAATCAGTGTTGCTGAAATAGTGGCTGTACATCCGTTTGTATCGGTTACCAGCACAGTATATATCCCTGCTGGCAATCCGCTCAAATCTTCAAGGGTAGAGGTAAAGCCATTTGGCCCTGTCCATGAAAACGTAAAAGGCGATGTGCCTCCGGACACGGTGAGGTTAATGGAACCGTTGCTGTAAACAGGAGGCACGGTAGGCGGATCAGGTGGTGCTGCCGGAGGATCAGGAGGGCATGTGGGATCCGTTTTTACAAAGGTAAGGGCTAACTGACCAGGTTGTGTGATGACCACCTGTAACGAAGCTGTACAATTTTTAGAATCAGTTACCTGAACCAGGTAGTTACCGGCGAACAATCCGGAGGGATCTTCTGTATAAGAGGTATACGAGCCGGGTCCTGTCCAGGAATAGGTATAGGGCGCTGTTCCTCCGGTGACGGAAATGTCAATGGATCCCGTAGATCCACCGTAACAGAGCACATTGGTATGTGTTTCACCAATATTTACTGAATCTGTTGGTTGATTTACCGATATGTTGGTATATGCCTGTGTACAGTTATTGGCATCAGTCACGGTAACCGTGTAGGTGCCAGCTGCCAGTCCGGTCAGATCCTTGCTTGTACTGCCGTTGCTCCACAGATAGTTATATGGAGGTGTGCCGCCGGAAACAGTAAGAGCTATCGCACCGTTGTTGGATCCGTAACAATCGAGATGAGTGACACCGGGAATAATTATTATGGAAGTATCGGGTTGTGTCACTGTGGACGAATCAGTACCGATACATCCCCTGCTGTCAGTGATGGTCACAGAATACGTACCGGCGGTCAGATTCCCGCGGTTCTGTGTGGTTGCATTATCATTCCAGAGAAATGTATAAGGAATGACTCCGCCGCTGACCGTAATTTTTACTTCTCCGTCATTACCGCCATAACAACTTACGTTAACAGGAGTGGCTGTGATAACAAATGGTGTTGTTGAAATAAGAACGCTTGTAAATGTCACCGGGCAGCCGGCGCCATTTTCAGCTGTAACAGTAACAGAATAAGTTCCTGCTGCAAGTCCTGAAATAACGTAAGGAGGTGTAGTCAGAGTCCCTGTTCCAGTTCCGCCGCCATTTCTGCTCCATTGGTAAACGTAGGGGCCGGTACCATTGGTAAAGGTCATCGTAATGGCGCCGCTGTTAGGCTGGTCATAGCAGGGATTGGTAACGGATGTGGAAACTTTTAAGTTGCACACAATAATAACTGTTTTAGTATCAAAAGTTTTTCTGCCGCATTTGTCTTCAATAGTAACGGAGATATTACACTGGGTGGGCGTTGTCACTACAGGAGGTGTAAAGTACATACTGGTGATTGTGGGACCCGGGGTGAATGTGCCTCCGCAGGACGATGACCATGTGAATGTGTAATCAGTGGAATCAATGCTGCCCTGAAATATGACAGACATCAGGAGTGTTGAAATGGCCGTCTGTTGTCCTGAAATAAGCGTATCCGGCATGGCATTTATTTTGGGCAAAACCTCTTTATCCATCACGGCCAGAAAGCTATAATTAAAGAAGATTCTTTGTGCAGCCGTATTGGCTGGTATGGAGCCCTGGGTCAGTTTGTGCCCACCCTGGTAGCACACCAGCCCCCTGTCCGGGTCACCGTATCCGCGACCGAAAACAACGATGGCATCACGATGTTTTACAGAGTCAGAAACTCGCTGAGGGTGATCAGGATCGTAAACTCCAACTTTGGTTGTGGCTCTCCAGCCGGGGTACAAGGGTACATAATCCTGTTCGGCCCCGCCACTGGTAGCGCCGTCAATTACTCCGACAAACTGCATGATGGGTTCGCTGTGGAAATCATATTGAAAAGGAGGTGAGGCATCGGAATGATCATCCGACTGAAGTGCGTTTTCATAATAATGGTTGTCATAAAAGGGGCCTGCTGGTGGAACAGTTCCTTTTTTTTCAGAAAGAAAATTCATCTCCGCATCGTAATCGGGTGTTATATAGTCCCACATGTTTTCAACACCGCTTCCGGAATGACATCCAAGCCATATCCCGCCGCGGCAGCTGTCATTCCATGCCATAAGATTTTTGTGGGTCGACCAGTCCGGTTCGGCATGGGGCATAGAAAAAACATCATCGCAACTGTTAAGTTGTGCAGGAGTTCTCCAGTTTGATTCATCGCCGCCATAAGCAGATGGAGGTATTCCCGCATTGGCAAAATAGGCAACTGCGATCTGGCCGTTTTGGAAATCCAGAGTCCAGTGCGGAACATTCCAGAAAGTAACATAAACGGGAACAGTTATCGGAGAGGTGGTAGTCACACCCACAACACCCTGGGCAGTAAATGTACTAATGATATTGTTCACATTTGGATTCCGGTATTCAGCCTCAATGATAAAAGGGCCTCCCCGGTAATCAATACCGTTGTATGTGAAATCAATGCCGTCTTTGACTTTGTTTGGGGCTATTACCCAGTCGACGGGGCAATTAGCGGACAGCAAAGCGTAAACAAGCCCGTAAGGTTTCAGGCCATTAGCGTAGGTTTGGGGCATAACACCCATATTAATAATAAACGCTCCTGCCGGAAGGGTTTTCATTTGCTGTGAATAACCCGAAAAAACTGTAATAAACAACAGTAATACAGTTAATGTTGTTTTAATTACGTTTAATTTAAATGACAAGGGATAAAAACATTTTTTCATATTTATTACTGTTTTATTATTCTGATTTTTAATAATTGACTATATTTTTTTATGTGTTTCAATTTTATTAATAACATTTGATTTTTATTTAGAATAATTCAGGGTAAATTTTAATTGGAAGGATAACTATATAGGTGTATATGAAATGTTGCTTTTTCAAAACAGGACATTTAATATTATGTACATCAAAGTTAATACAAAATTAATTTATAGTTGTTAAAATAGTGTTAAATTTAAACTTTATTAAATAATGTTGCTAAAAAATGAATTTTCATCTATAAAATATGATCTTATGACGACATAATACAAATAAATGAAGATGTAAATTTTTACATTTTTTTAGAAAAATTTATCTGCCTCAATTAGGCTAAGAATTCAATCATAAATAACTTTGCAGAATGCATTTATAATTGCTTGGAATTGAATAATTAATTATTCAAAAAATTTATATTTATCCCGTTATGTTAATACCAAACCAAGCTGTTGCTTCAGCCAGCTGATAATTATTTCCAATTTTTTTAAATAAAATTGTATTACTCTACCATTGTGTATATTGTAAACTCAGTCAGTTTGCCCTAATTCTGTATTTTAACTATTGACCATTGACTAATGACTTTTATTGTAAACTCAGACTGATTATAATAATCCTGCAATACTGGGTTTTCTGTTTTATAGGGTCGAAATTTGAATAAGAATAAAACCTGCGCAGGAGGTAATATGAAACAATGAAGTATTTAAAAGGCCAATATTTAAAGAGTGCATTTCCAAAAAACTTACCAAAGAAGCGACAAGATAAATGTTCATTAAGATGCGGACGGAATTTGCAAATCTATACTGAGATATGATTCTAATTGAAGTATTATTAATATTTGCTATATCTCTCAAAACCCGATAAAAAAACCCCTGTTATTTACAGAGGCTTTTTTGGATTAAAATTTCAGGTTCAGAAATGTCAATGTATGTCATGCTTTTTACCGCAGCGGGTACAATAAACGGTATTGCCGCTGAAGTCTGCAGGCACTTTAAGTTTCATTCCGCAGTTGCAGTTTATAAATGAATAGTTATCCACTTTCATCATGATATCATGCGCTGTACGGGTGGTTGTCCTCGAGTCTGTAAATGCAGCCATACCGGAACTTTCTCTTAATTCAACACCTGCCTCTTTTTCAAGTTCCCCATCGGGAATAATAGCTTTGTCTTTGCCTTTCACCGAATTAAAAGCTTTCTGATAATTGACCAATCCTGCTCCACCTGAAATGGCCCGTAAGATACGGATACGTTCTGAAATAGGAGGGTGCGTGCTTGTTAAATCCGACATTTTCATCCCTTTTTGTTTTAGCGGATTGCAGATATACATGGGGGCGGTTACCTTGTTTGCCATTGGCATTTCTGCGGTACTGCTTGAAATTTTTTCAAGCGCTGATGCCAGGCCTTCCGGGTATCGTGTCAATTTTACAGCGGATGCGTCGGCGAGGTATTCGCGTTTTCGCGATATGGCAAAATAAAGAAGCCGGGCCATAATAGGTGCAAGTATGGCTAATACAAGCGCAAGGATCATAATAATAATTTGTCCGCCCCCATTACCACCGCTGCTGCTTCGGCTACGTCCGCCGGTCAGGAATAAACTCCGTAAGAAAATCTCCGAAATGATCACTATCGCTCCCAGCATAACTCCTGCCAGCGTCATAAAACGAATATCACGGTTTATAACATGTGACATTTCATGGGCGATCACGCCCTGCAGTTCATCACGGTTTAAGCGGGCAAGTAAGCCTGCTGTAACAGCAACAACAGCGTTTTCAGGATTCATACCTGCTGCAAAAGCATTGGGAGCATCGGTATTAATTATATATACTTTCGGTATCTTTCTCATGCCGGCGGCTATGCTCATTTCTTCCACGACATTAAAAAGCTGGGGATGGACATCGGGTGTCACTTCTTTGGCGTTGCTGGCCGAAAGCATGATCTGGGCTCCAGACTTTACGGCAATAAGCGACATAACGATCATGACAATTGCGGCAATGGCCATCCCTATAAAGGCCCCGCCCCCTTCAGGGTCATATACATATCCTATGATAAAGCCCAATCCTACAAGAATGATGGTCATCAGAACAAACAGAACCATCGACTTCCGCTGATTGGCTTTAATTAATTCCCACATATGATGCCGGTATTATTGGTTTATTATTAAAAACTGACTTTGGGTACTTCTTTTTCAGCCTGATCCTGAATTTCAAAAAATACTTCGTCTTTAAAATTGAACATCCCTGCTATGATGTTGGTTGGGAATGTCTGTTTTTTGTTGTTGTAGAATAAAACCTGATCATTGTATGACTGACGGGCGAAAGAGATTTTGTTTTCTGTCGATGTCAGTTCTTCCTGCAATGCCAGGAAATTCTGGTTGGCCTTCAGATCGGGATAAGCCTCAACAGCTATCTGCAAACGCCCCAGCATATTGCTCAGTTCGCCTTCGGCTTTGACACGGTCTTCCATATTGGTCGCATTCATGGCCTGGCTGCGCATCCTGGTGATACTTTCCAGTGTCTGACGTTCGTGTACCATGTATCCTTTTACCGTTTCGATAAGGTTGGGTATCAGGTCGTGGCGCCGTTTCAACTGCACATCAATCTGTGCCCAGGCATTTTTTACCTGGTTTCTTAATCTTATCAATGAGTTGTACATGCCCACAACCCAGAGAATCAATACAGCAATAATTCCTAAAATGATCCATAAAGCAGTCATAATTTTTTCCTCCTGTTTTTTTTAATTAATATTTCAATTTATAAGCAAACATCTCATTTAATAGTTGAACAACTTTGTTGTTGACGTCTGTAGTTCCAAGTTTCACCACTTCATGCAATTCACCTTTGTCAAACCAGAGTCCGTGGTCTTTTCTGCATTTGTCGATCAAAACATTTTTGCCTGCACCAACGAAGACTTTATTCATTTTCCTGGAACATACCGGACAACGATGGCGTTTTTCATCATTTTGGGTATCGGTGATGAAAGTTGCTAAAAGTTTGTTTTTTTCTTCAGCATCTTCAAGTAATAATTCTAATTCGCCGGAATCAAGCCAAATACCTCCGCATTCCTGGCAATAATCTATTTCAATTTGCTGAAGTTCCAAAACCAGCATTGGCTTTTTACAGACGGGACAGATCATATTTTTCAATAAATTAATAATTCAAACAAATCAATGAATCGCGTTTTTTTATTTTGCTGTTTATCATTTGTTTTTACTACGGTGTATCAAATTTAGTGATATTTTTATTTTTTATGACAATTCGTCGCAATATCCTTGTTTTTGCTACATTTTTACGAATTATTGTCAGTCAGACTTCCGGATGTTGTCGCTTAAGTATTGCATGTGCAGTCCCTGGTGTTTTCATAACTTACAGAGATCAGATACTGAGTTTTGCCAGAGCATATTTATAAGTTACGGGGTCTTCTCCTGCAATCCAGAAATATGCCCCGTCGTATGTCATGCCGCCACCATTGCCGCCTGCGAAGGGAGAATTAATAAAATATGTTACAGCGCATTTAAAAGGGCTTAACTGACATTTATGTATCTGATGACCCTGAAGCAAATATAAATATCCTCCGGTATATTCCATCCCTTCGGCTTCATAGGGAAAATGCTGGAGGATTTCATCGGTTGATATATCCCACGTATATATATATCCGCCGGATGAATAGTACATTTTTTGTCCTACCAGCGCCAGGGACTTTACCCGATATGTACAAAGTACAGGACTGGTCTGGAGCACCGTCCCTGTATTGGGATTGATTTTGTCGATGGTATTATTGTTCACGATCCAGATGGATGATGAAGCAAAATTGGTACTGGGTGCATAGTAGCTTCCGGCCAGAGTTAATGTTGTATAGGTCGCATTGGCAGGATTAATTTTATAAAGGGTGCTTGTATTCCAGTTGCCGGCCCAGAGAATATTAACTCCGTCGAAGCCAATGTCCTGCCTGCCATCCCCGCCGATAACAGGATTATCAATAGTGTCAGTAAACGTAACAAAGGTCACCCATGCTGTTTCATCAGGCGCATTAGAATTCTTCAGCATGACAATACTATCGGTCTGATTGGTCATCCTGAGGGTGTCACCTGTAATAGAATAATTATATGTAAACATGAAGACACTTATTTGTATTGAAGAAATAAATGCAAGGTCAACCGACAAAAACCTGAAACCATACTGGGTGGAATCAAGTTTAAAGAGGGAATTATCATTTTTTAAAATGACATATCTTGTTGCCGGCAGGCCTTCAATAACCTCCCATTTACCATAAATAGCCGGGTTGGGCGTTGTGCTGATACCTGTCGGCCCCGCAGACCCGGCAGGGCCCTGAGGGCCTTCTTTTTTACAAGAGAAAAGTAAGATTAAGATAAGTGCTGTTAATATGATGGATGTTTTACGTATCATGGTTTGTTATCTTATGATTTAATTTAGAGTTCCAGCCTGTAAAGTTTGTGTTCTCCGGAATTATCATATCCGACAACCCAGAAGTAGGTGCCATCGAAAGTGATGCCACCATTGTTGCCGCTTACATTGCCCGATGGAATATAGTATGTTGTAACAGCTTCAAATGGCGATAACTGGCATTTGTAAATCATATGATTATGAAATAAATATAAAAATCCGCCCGTATATTCCATTCCACTTACAATGAGATCAAACTGAGGGGTGATCACATTAGTGCCGATATTCCATGTATATACATTGCCGCTCCAGTTGCAGAACCACATGTCCTGTCCGACCAAAGCATCGGCAGTCACCTGTATGGAGCCCAGGATAGGGCTTGTTGACAAAACGGCTCCTGAAGTGGCATTCACTTTGTCTATCGTATTGCCATCAGAGATCCATAGAAAACCTGCCGCATAATTTGTGCATCCGTAATAATACGAACTACTTAAATTAAAATTGGTCACAGCATGTGTCACAGGGTTAATTTTATAAAGTATGCTTGAACTGCCGTTAGAGGTCCAAAGAATATGGGTACCGTCGAATCCGATATCCTGTCTTCCATCTCCGCCTGTCGGACTGGCAATGCTGTCGGTGATGGTCAGGTTGGTCACCCATTCGGTTTCATCGGGTGCATTGTCATTTTTTGTCAGTACAATGGTACCGTTCAGATTTGAAAGCGTTAGCGTGTTACTGGCAATGCTGTAATTATAGGTAATAAAAAACGCGTTGATCTGTGTATAAGTCAACAATGCCATGCCGCTGATCAATGACTTAAATCCGTATGCAGCCGAATCGAGCCGGTAAATATCATTATTACTTTTTAATATTATATATTTTGTGTCCGGCATTCCGCTCAAAACCTGCCATTTTCCGTATATGGCGGGATTAACAGCGGTGGTGGAACCGGTAGGACCCTCAGGCCCGGCTGGACCCTGTGGACCTTCTTTTTTACATGCCGTATACAATGTCATTATGATTGAAAACACTAGAGTCACCCTGATAAATTTCATATGTTTAAATTTAAATTAAAAACTATCGAGTTAGTTTTTCACAAAAGTAATAAAAAGTATACTGAAAAACTCCTTTTTTATGTAAAATTCTGTTAAATATTCTTTTTTTAAAAAAGAATTATCCTGCATGGTGTATCACTCTTTGAGGAAAAGGAATCTCAATACCTTCTTTGTCAAAGGCAGTCTTAAGGCGCTTGCGGAGTTCACCACTCACTTCCCACTGTTTCATGGGCTGTGTTTCGCCAAGAATTTTTATTATTATGGCCGATTCGGCAAATTCAGCTACTCTCAGAAATTGGGGTGGATTGATGATGAATTCTTTCCACTGCGGGTCGTTTGTTAACTCAAGCCCGACTTCATTGATAACCTTAATTACATGATCAAAAGGAGTATTATAGGCCACACCGATATCCATGTTGATACGTGCATAATCTTTTGACAGGTTGGACACAATTTTTATTTCACCATGAGGAACATGATGCACGGTGCCGTCCATATCACGCAGGGTGGTAAGGCGTAAACTGATATCTTCCACCACACCGGAGGTTTTATCAAAACTCACTACATCGCCGATACGGTACTGATTTTCAAAAATAATGAAAAATCCTGCAAGCAGGTCCCGGATGAGATACTGCCCGCCAAATCCTACAGCGATGCCCACGATACCGGCGCCGGCAAGAAGCGGCCCCACAGGAATGCCTGCTTCCTGCAGTATCATTAGCCCGCCGATGAGCACAAACACTATCCTGTTGACCCAGCTGAATATCCTGATCAGTGTGAATTCTCTTTTTTGCTGTGCCTCTGCTGAACTTTCCTTATCTGCTATTACACTCAGGTGAATGATTCTTTTTATCGCTCTTCTCAGAATCTTATACAATATTAGTGTGGCAATGGTGATGAAAACTATCTTTACCCCATGGCTTAAAATCCAGGGTATTAAATTTCCTGCCCATTCGTATAATTTTTCTTTCATATTTTTGTCGGAATTTTTTTCGCAAATATATGTTTATTAACGAAGATAATTTTTCCCATCATTTAAATACTTAGCACATTTAAAAAAAATATTGTATGTTTGAAGAAAAAATGTTTTCCGAAAAAGACTGGCAGCAGATATACAGCAAGGGTATTACCCGCGAACAGATTGAAATACAACTTGAAAATTTCAGAAATGGTTTTCCGTTTGCAGAACTTGCAAAACCATCTACTCCTTTATCAGGCCTGAAATCCTTTGATGAAGAGCATAAACACAATCTCGCAATTTATTTCATTGAGAATTCCCACTTTCACCAAATTGTAAAATTTGTACCGGCCTCCGGTGCCGCCACACGTATGTTCAGCCACCTGCATACCTGGCTCGAAAAGAATAAAAAATCTGAATGCCAGCCATTGGCCGATACGGAATATGATTTCAATTCACCGGAGTATTTCATTCAGAATATCAGAAAATTTGCCTTCTTTGGCGACATGAAATCGGTGATGGCTGCTGCCGGCTATGACTTAGAGGACTGTATTAAACATCATAAGTATGTGCCCGTCATAGATTTTCTCCTCAATAAGAAAGGCCTGAATTATTCCGGCCTTCCCAAAGCCCTGATCAAATTCCACACCTATGATGATATAAACCGTACGGCTCTCGATGAACATCTTGCTGAAGCCGCTGAATTATGCCGTGATCTTGATACAGCCGATATCCATTTCAGTATTTCGCCCGAACATATTGAAAAATTTGAAGCTCAGTTAAAAATTTCCCTGCCATTTTTTGAACAATTTTTTAAAGTCAAATACCGCATCAGTCATTCTGAACAAAAAACCAGCACTGATATTATTGCTGTCGACAATAATAACCAGCCTTTCCGTAATGCCGACGGCAGCCTGTTGTTCCGCCCGGGAGGGCATGGAGCCCTGATCTATAACCTGAATGATATTGACGCGGATATCGTATTCATTAAAAATATTGATAATGTTTCTCCCGATTATATCGCTAATGATTCCGTATTTTATAAGAAAGTATTAGCCGGATATCTTTTTTCGATCAGGTATCAGATTTATGAGTTTTTGAGGATATTGGACAAGGGAAGCATTTCAGATACTGCACTGGCCAAAATTATCGGTTTCGTTATAAAGGAATTATCGCATGAATTACCGGAAAAATTTCATTCGTTTGATAATACCGGCAAAGTTAATTATCTGCATAGTCTGCTCAACCGTCCCATAAGGGTATGCGGTATGGTGAAAAACCTCGGCGAACCCGGGGGAGGGCCTTTTTTTGTGAAAGACCAGCAGGGCAATATCAGCCAGCAGATCGTCGAAAGTTCACAAATTGATCACAAGAATGAACAACAGCTGAGGATTATGAAACAATCCACCCATTTTAATCCGGTAGACCTGATATGCAGCATTAAGGATTATAAAGGAAAGAAGTTCGACCTGCTTCAGTTTGTAGATCCGGCAACAGGATTTATTACAGGCAAAACAAAAGACGGCAGGCCTCTGAAGGCGCAGGAACTTCCTGGTTTGTGGAATGGAGCCATGGCTTTCTGGAACACTATTTTTGTTGAAGTGCCTATTAGCACATTCAACCCGGTGAAAACAGTGAATGATCTTTTAAGGAAGGAACATCTTAAACAAAATTAATTTAAATATATTTGAAATTTAAATGATATGGAAATTGACAGGAGTATTATTTTAAAGGCTCAACAGTGGCTTACCAATGATTTCGATGAAGAAACCCGTCTTCAGGTTCAAAAAATGATAAACGAAAACCCTGAAGAATTGCTCGAATCTTTTTATAAAAACCTGGAATTCGGCACCGGCGGGCTTCGCGGTATCATGGGGGCAGGAACCAACCGTATGAACAAATATACGGTGGGTATGGCAACCCAGGGACTGGCTAATTATCTTAAAAAAATGTTTCCCGGTCAGGACAGGATCAAGGTGGCTGTCGCTTTCGATTCAAGGAATAACAGCAAATATTTTGCTCAGATCACAGCCGAAATACTTTCAGCAAACGATTGCCAGGTTTTTTTATTTGAAGATCTGAGGCCGACACCGGAACTTTCTTTTACAGTCAGGCATTTGGAATGCCAGAGCGGCATTGTAATTACGGCATCACATAATCCGAAAGATTATAACGGATACAAAGTTTATTGGGATGATGGCGGCCAGTTGGTAAACCCGCACGATAAAAATGTGATCGAAGAAGTAATTAAAGTTACATCGGTCAGCATGGTGAAATTCGTTGCAAAGCCTGAAAACATCACCATCATAGGAGAAAATGTGGATACCGTTTATCTCTCAGAGGTCAAAAAACTTTCTTTTATTCCGGAAAAAATACAAAAGTATAAAGATGTTTCCATCGTTTATACGCCTTTGCATGGTTCTGGAATCATGTTAGTTCCGAAAGCGTTGAAGCAATCAGGTTTTGAGAATGTTCAGATACTTGATTCACAGGCCACTCCCGATGGAAATTTTCCCACGGTAAAATCTCCAAATCCTGAAGAGCAGGCGGCCATGAGCATGGCTATTGAAAAGGCAAAAGAGGTCAATGCAGAGTTGGTATTAGCCACCGACCCGGATGCCGACAGGGTGGGAGTGGCAATAAAAAATCAGCGTGGTGAATTTGTTTTACTGAATGGCAATCAAACGGCTTCGCTGCTGATCTATTACCTGCTGAACCAATGGAAAAACCTGGGTAAACTTAAAGGAAAGGAGTTCATAGTTAAAACAATTGTCACCAGCGAACTTCTTGCGGAAATAGCCGGAAAATTCGGCGTGGAATATTTTGATGTGTTGACAGGTTTTAAATACATAGCCGAGATCATCAGGAAAAACGAAGGCCGCAAAACCTTTATCGGCGGAGGAGAAGAAAGCTACGGATACCTTGTTAGTGATTTTGTCCGTGATAAAGACGCCGTCATCTCTTGCAGCATGATCGCTGAAACGCTGGTTTATGCCAAAGCACAGGGCAAAACGTTGTATTCTTTGCTGATGGAGATTTACAACGAATTCGGGTTTTATTACGAAAGCCTTCTCTCTGTTACTAAAAAAGGTAAGTCCGGTGCGGAAGAAATCAAACAGATGATGAAGGATTTCAGGGAAAACCCGCCAAAAACAATCAATAATTCAGATGTCATACTGATAAAAGATTATTTACTGCAGCAGCAACATGTGATTTCAACCAATGAGATAATTCCTATTGACCTTCCAAAATCTGATGTGTTACAGTTTTTCACAAAAGATGGCAGCAAAATTACGGTGCGGCCTTCCGGTACTGAACCTAAAATTAAATTCTATTTTGGCATCAAAACTGAATTGGCTGATTGTTCCCTTTATGATGAGGCTGAAAGGCAATGTAAAGAAAAGATCACTGCCATAAAATCCGCCCTGGGTTTGTAATTTCGTTGTTTTATTCTGTTGCAGCTTGTGGGTTTTCTTTAACCCAAGCTCCTTTGTTCATTTTGGTTATAAACCATAAAACCGGATCAATCGGAAAAGTTGAGGGGAGAAAAATAATTTTTTACTTTGCATAAAAAAAGTATGCAAAATAAAAATGAAATAACCTTGGCAAGTTTTGTCCTACCTACAGGAGTATTAGATTATT
>Ga0116157_10001237_pt1 | contig 25920 bp, 23 predicted proteins | sample AD_UKC048_MetaG_FD_89882 | JGI IMG/M metagenome (GOLD analysis project Ga0116157, IMG submission 89882) | Active sludge microbial communities of municipal wastewater-treating anaerobic digesters from USA - AD_UKC048_MetaG | ecosystem: Engineered > Bioreactor > Anaerobic > Digestate | place: USA... | reverse complement strand
CGGTGGCGGCCCGACCGGCGCAGAATTCCGCTGCCGCGGCCAGGCTTTGATCTCCGATATTGAGATCACCCGCGAAGGCATGATGGTCATCGCTATGATGGACCGCACCGGTCACCAGTTCGGTTACCGCCAGCACCGTCCGACGACGGTAGACGGCAACCCGATCTCTGCAAGCCCGGGCGGCGACATCATCGCAGCATACCCGATCAACGGCGTTTGGACGCTCGAGAACAACGGCACCGTGCCGGGTCTGAACCGCACCAGCCTCTTCGGCCCGAACTCCAATGACGGCCTCGGCGGCGGCGAGTTCTTCTACGACAACACCCGCTTCACGCACCTGGATGCCGACTGCGGCGGCCTGCTGTACGTGCCGGGTGAAGACGAACTGCTGGGTGCGATCAACAACCCGAACACGTCGGAATACAACTTCGGCGGCGGTATTGTGTACTACGACCTGAAACTGGGTAATACCACACGCAACGACCTGACGCTCCTCGACCCGACCGCCAACACGGTAGGTATCGGTATGGCGAACAGTATCGGCGACCTGGAAGCGCTTTGCAACCCGGCTCCGATCCAGATCGGTAACTACGTGTGGAACGACCTGAACGGCGACGGCGTGCAGGATGCCTGCGAAGACCCGATCCCGGGTGTGAGCGTGAGCCTCTACGACGCAACGACCAACGCGCTGCTGGCCTGGACGACAACGAACAGCAAAGGCGAGTACTACTTCACCGGCATCGGTACGCCGGGTGAAAACTGGACCTCGACCCCTGGCTTCGACAGCCTGCGTTCGCTGACGGCTTACCAGATCGTATTCGGTACGAACGGCACCAGCAACCAGTTCAATACCAGCACCAGCAAACTGACGATCAGCGGCACGGAATACCAACTGACCATCGCGAATGTCGGCGCAGGCTGGCATCCCGACTGGAACGACTCCGACGCTACCATCGCCGATGCGGCAGGCAAACCGTGGAACGACTTCCCGGCCATTGCCTACACGACCGGTATGGCAGGTTGCAGCGACCATACGCTGGATGCAGGTTTCCTCTCGGACAACCTCGCCAGCCTGGAAGCATGCGCAATCGAAGCAGGTTCGAACCTCGGCCAGTTTAACCTGACCGAAGCCGACAACCAGGTTGACCCGGGCGGCAACGCAACGGTAACTTACCACGTGACAGCCGCACAGGCACAGAATGGCCAGGCCAGCCTGTCCAGCCCGTACACCGGTGCAGACAATACGCAGATTTTTGCCCGCGTACTGTCGAACAATGGTGGAGTAGTGGTAGTGCCGGTTTCACTGAATGTGAATCCGCTGCCGGTAGCGCACGTAGGTCAACTGAAAGTTTGCCCGGATGTATTCGACGGCATGATGGGTACGTTTACCCTGACCAACGCGAATGCACAGGTAACCGACGGTGTACCTGGTCTGACTGTAACATACTACGATTCGCAATCCGAAGCGGAAGCAGGCGTCAACCCGCTGACTTCCCCGTACAACTCCGCAACCGGTTACATCTGGGCGCGTGTTGAAAATGCTTCGGGCTGCTACGATGTAGATATTCTGCAACTCAATGTGCTTTCGAGCCCTGGTGTTGCGCTGAATATCATCGACAATACTTGTACCGGTGCAAATGCCGGAGCGATCATCGCCGAAATCACCGACGGTCCTGCAAACTACACGTTCACGTGGTCGACCGGTGTAGTCACAGGCCCGAGCGCGAACAGCGGTTCTGCCATCAACAACCTGGAAGCAGGCATGTACACGGTGACGGTGAAAGACGGCAACGGTTGCACGGTGGTGAGTTTCGCCGAGGTGACGGATGCGGTTCCGTTCTCGATCATTCCGATCCCGAACTACGGTCCGGTGAATGCCGGCACACAGATCGGCCCGATCGTACTGCAAACGACGACGTGGGGTGCAGACTTCACCTGGACGGGTGGCACATCGGTCGGCCTGCCGAATGGCACGGCTACCAGCCTCTTCCCGATCATCCTGCCATTCACCACTACGGTGGGCGCGGCTACGGTGACGGTAACGGCTACCATGGGCGCCTGCTCCGATACGGAAGAGTTTACGGTGAGCGTACTCAACAACGTCAACGACGACAATGCTTCCGTAGCAGGTGCGCTGGTGACGGAACAGGGTGAAATGGTAGAATCCGGATACGTCGAACTGCAAGGTCAAATGCCTGAACACCCGAACGTGGAGGCCATTTACCTGACGGAAGACGACGGACACTATATGTTCGACCACGCACTGCCGCTGGGCTCCGACTACACGCTGACGCCGACGAAAGACGACAACCCGTCCAACGGTGTTACGACGTACGACCTGGTGTTGCTGGAAAAACACATCCTGGCTACCGAACTGCTCGATTCGCCGTACAAAATGATCGCAGCCGACGCCAACAGAAGCGGCTCTATCACCACCTTCGACGTCATCGAACTGCGCAAACTGATCCTGGGTATTTACACGGAACTGCCGAACAACACTTCCTGGCGCTTTGTAGATCAGGACTACGTGTTCCCGGAACCGACCAATCCGTTTGCATCGCAGTTCCCTGAAAACAGATCCGTACAAGCCATCGGCAACGACCATATGGCCGACAACTTCATCGCTGTGAAAATCGGCGACGTGAACAACACTGCGCTGCCGAACAGCATGATGAGTATAGAAGAACGCTCGCAGGGCATGTTGCTCTTCGACGTGGATGACCGGAAGGTAAAAGCCGGCGAAACGTTCACCGTATCCTTTGCTACGGCCGAACAGGTGAAAGGCTACCAGTTCACGCTGAATACCGGCGACCTGGAAGTGCTCGATATCCTGCCGGGCAATAACATGGATGCTACGAACTTCGCAGTCTTCGCAGCCAAACACGCCCTGACAACCAGTTGGAGCGCCGACGGCAACGCAACCTTCTCGATCCGCTTCCGCGCAAGAACTGCCGGCCGTATCAGTGACATGCTCGAAGTATCGGGCAGCATCACCAAAGCCGAGGCTTACGGACGCAATGGCGATAAAATGCAGGTAGGTTTCCGCTTCCATGAGAAAGACGGATCCCTGACCCTCGCAACGCAACGCTTCGAACTGTATCAGAACCAGCCGAACCCATTCATCGACCGCACAGTTGTCGGTTTCTTCCTCCCGGAAGCAACGAGCGCCACGCTGACGGTATACGATGAAACCGGCCGGATGCTGTTTACACAAAAAGGCGATTACGCGAAAGGTTACAACGCTGTCACCATCGAGAGCAAAGACCTGAACGCCAACGGCCTGTTGTACTACAAAGTATCGACACCAACCGACGCGGCGACACGAACAATGATTCAAACCAGAAACTAATCCTGTGAACGTATCCTGATGGAATTTGCGCCCGCTCCGGCTTTGCCGGGGCGGGCTTTTTTCTTTTTTGTTATCAGTTATTGGTTATTAGTTATCAGGGTGGGGGCGCTTGGGATTTCTGCTTCGGGAATAGAATTGAATTTGCCTGAAAAAAGTGGCCGGAGGTGTCATCTGTGAGTTACGGACAGGTGACATCTCCGGTATAGCAAAATTTCAGGTCCGGGATACCCCTGAATACGTTCTTTTGACCGGCAAATACGTGGCTGATGTATCCTGACAGGTTGTGCTACCTATTCTAATACGTGTTTTACCTATCTGGATACGTGTCGGATGTATCTGGATAGGTGGCGCACCTATCCTAACACGTGGGCGAGCGGTTTGGATAGGTGTCGGACGTATCTGATGGTCAAGCGGACGTGTCAGACGGTCAAACAGACGTATCTGACGGGGTAAATTACGTATTGGAGGGTATGGGAAACGGGTCGGAGAGTGTAGGAAACGTATTGGACGGGCGGAAGACGTATACCACCCTTGTTGGCGTCCATTTTAATTCGTTTGCCCTGGCAGTATTTCCACGCATGACTGCCATGAGTTGGAATTATGTACTGTGTTTGTTTGTTTGTTTGTTTGTTTGTTTGTTTGTTTGGCAAAAATTTATCAAAAAAGAAATTTTAACTATCCGTCGGTTGTACCTTAAAACTTCTGCATATACTTTTGGGCCAACACTGCACTCCCGGTGCGTACCACTTACTACCGTTTCATTGTATGGCACACTCTAAAAACCCGCCTCTTTCCTCCTCGTTTTCTCTTCGGAGTTATACCCTTGTAAGGTCAGGATAAGTATGCTTGTTTTTCCGCATATCACTTTCGGAACAAGATACTTCATTCATTTATGACCCGAACCTTCCCCTTTTACCGCCAGCGCGATGCCATGGACTGCGGCCCTGCCTGTCTGATGATGGCCGCCGCCGCACACGGTCGCAAATATCCGTTGACTTTCCTGCGCGACCACAGTTTCCTGAGTCGGGAAGGCGTGTCGGCGCAAGGCATCATGGAAGCCGCAGAAACCATCGGTTTCCGATCCATGACTGTCAAAGTGCCTTATGACAGCGGGCAGGAAACGGCTTGCCTGCTGACGGCGCCGCTTCCCTGTATTGCGCACTGGAACCAGCGGCACTTCGTAGTGGTGTACAAAATCAGCCCCCGCTACGTCTGGATTGCCGATCCCGCCGAAGGGAAAATCAAAGTGCCCCGTGCCGGTTTCGAAAAGTCATGGACCAGCGATGCAGGGAAAGGTATCCTGATCCTGCTGGAGCCTACCCCGCAGTTTTACCGGATGGAACATGACCTGCCGGAAGAGCGCATCAGCCTGCTGCAACTGTTCTCGTACGTCCGGCCGTTCCGCCGCCTGATGCTGCAACTGTTGCTCGGCACACTCCTGGGCAGCCTGTTGCTGCTGGCTTTTCCGTTTTTGACCCAAAGCATCGTCGATACGGGCATCAACAACCGCAACCTCGGGTTTATCAACCTGATCCTGATCGGGCAACTGATGCTTTTCAGTAGTCAGATCGTGGTGCAGTTTCTGCAAAGCCGGATCATCCTCTTCATAGGCGCGCGGATCAACGTGGCCATGATCAGCGATTTCCTGTCCAAACTCATGCGGCTGCCCATCGGTTTTTTCGATACTAAAATGACCGGCGACCTGCTGCAACGCATCGGCGACCAAAGCCGGGTGGAGTCGTTTCTGACGGGCTCCGTACTACGCATTCTGTTTTCGGCGCTCAATTTCCTCGTATTCGGGTTTATTCTGCTGCTGTACAGCCCGGCTGTTTTCGGCATTTTTATGCTGGCTGCATTGCTGTACACGGGCTGGATACTGTTTTTCCTGCGCAGGCGCAAGGAACTGGACTACCTGAGGTTTCAGCAGTCGGGAGAGAACAGCAGCACTCTGATAGAGATGATTCAGGGCATGCAGGAAATCAAACTGCAGGGTTCGGAACGCAAGCGGCGCTGGGTATGGGCAGGCATACAGGCCAAATTGTTCCACACCAGCCTTCGCTCGCTCGATCTGTCGCAGTGGCAGGAAGCAGGTGCAGGCTTTATCAACCAGACCAAAAACATCTTTATCACCTTTCTGGCGGCCCGTGCGGTGGTGGAAGGCGACATGACGCTGGGCATGATGCTGGCCATACAATATATGGTAGGCCAGTTAGACGCGCCCTTGCAGCAGTTTATCGCATTTGTGCGCTCGGCCCAGGATGCGCGCATCAGCCTGGAAAGAATGGCAGAAATACGGAACCAGCCCGATGAGGATACGCAGGCGATGCCGGGTGCAGCCTTGCACAGCGATATGCTGCATGGGACGCCGCAAGACGCCGTGGCCCGGTTTCAGGGCGATATTCAGTTGAACAACTTGTCGTTCCGGTATAACGCCTTGCAGGACGATGTGCTCAAAAACCTGAACCTCATTATTCCCCAAGGCAAGGTGACCGCCGTAGTCGGGATGAGCGGCAGCGGAAAAACCACTTTGCTGAAGTTGTTGCTCGGTTTTTACCAGCCCACGCAGGGCAGCATTCACATCGGCGCGCTCCCGATGCGGACCATCGCGCCTTCCGTTTGGCGGCAGCGCTGCGGCGCGGTGTTGCAGGACGGCTTTTTGTTTTCGGATACCATCGCCAACAATATTTCGGAGTGCGACGAATACCCCGACAAGTTAAAACTGTGGCAGGCGGTAGAAGTGGCCCATATCCGGTCGTTTATCGATGAACTGCCGCTGGGCTACAATACCAAAATAGGCGCGCAAGGCAACGGCATCAGCCAGGGTCAGCGCCAAAGAATGCTGATCGCCCGTGCGGTGTACAAAAGCCCGGATTTTTTATTCTTCGACGAGGCCACCAACGCACTGGATGCCAACAACGAACGCGCGATCGTTGAAAACCTCCAGGGATTTTATCAGCATAAAACGGTAGTCGTAGTGGCGCATCGGCTGAGCACGGTGCGCCATGCCGATCAGATTGTGGTGCTGGAACACGGCGTGGTGTCGGAACTCGGTACGCATGAAGAACTGGTGGCGCGCAGGGGCGCTTATTATGAATTGGTGAAAAATCAACTGGAACTCGGCTCTTGAAACCACCTCATCGATTACCTGATAAATCGCTTTTTTATGAACCTTTTTGATGATTTATTCATGCTGCAGCGCATCGATCAACTGATCCGGATGCAGGCAACCGGCACACCCGTGCAACTGGCGAGCCGCCTGGAGGTGAGCGAACGTAAATTGTACCGGCTGCTGGAGGAGTTGAAAGACCAGGGATTTCCGATCGCGTATGACAAACAGAAGGAATGCTACTATTATGAAACAGCAGTGAAAATTGAGTTTTCTGTTGTGGTGGGGCAGGAGAGACTGGTGTTTATTCGGGGAGGAGAAAAAAAGATGGATATTTTTGGGAGACTGTCAGATTATGGCAGTGGTGGGTTGGATATTTGTCATGCTTTTACTCATGATGCGCAGTGAGGTAAGAGTGGGGAAACCTGCCACCCAGCCATTATCTTTATGGAATAATGGCAAATAAAAAGAGGAAGGAAAAATAATAAAACTTAAAAAATGGAAAAATTATCATTAAACCTCTTCGACGATGCTGCACTTTCCAAGTCAAAACTGAGACGAGTAATTGGTGGCGCCACTCCTACCGGAAGTGGTTCAACTACAGCAAGCCCAGGCCAGGCCAGTAGTGCTAAAATTACCTGGTCATCTGATACGGTAAACGACGATGACACAACAACAAAGTACGGTTATTGCAGAAAAGACGATAATGGAGTTGTTGTAGCCGGGTGTGAACCGGGATTGGGAGCATAACGTTTGAGAGATTATCTATATAAGGGCGTGTTCAGGATGGGAAAAATTCTGAGCATGCTCTATGTAATATAATGACAAACTTCTCAACTAATGATAAACCTTTTCAATCATGATGCGAAAAAGAAATTATTTTGCTGTTTTGTGTATGTTTTCTATTACTTCTGTTGTGGCACAGAAAAAAGAAATTACTCGAGCGTATTGTCAATTAATTGATAGCGCTGAAATTGCAATCACGGAAAATAATTTGAACAAAGCGGTTTCGTTATATGAATCGGCTTTTAAAATGAGAACATATATACATACTAATGATCTGTATAATGCAGCTATTGTGTACACTCAAATAAGCGACTTTCAACACACAAGACAACTATTTGACAGCCTTGCATTAAGAGGGTTCCCTATTAACTTTTTTATGAAAAAAAGTACATTTTATAAATTCAGAGAAAGTAATTACTGGATCGAATTCATGAATTCATTCCCTGCATTGAGGTTGAATTTTCATCGTACAACTAACTGGGAAGCAAGATATTATGTAGAATATGTTCATGCGAAAGATCAGAATATATACCGTAATCGACATCTGTATGACGAAGGCGCCAGAAAAAAAATAACAAACGACCTAGTTACAGAATTAATCGAGTTTTTTGAAAAGAGGGGGTACCCTGTAGATCAAAAGATTGGTTGTTTTTTTTTAAATGATACAACATTTCTAATAAATACGTTTCCATTAAATGTTGTACTTATCCATGCTTATCAGCAAAATGATTTTAGACTAACATCTCAACTTAAAAAATATGTTGAAGAAGGGTTGATAAAGCCGGATCAGTTCATGAATTGGAATCAATATGAACTGACGGAAAAGAATATTGTCGGTAATTACGGATTAGAGAATTTTTTTGTTGTCAATGGTATTGTATTCAAAGATGAGCCTATCATTTCTATTAATGAAAAAATAGATTCTAACAGAACTGAAGTGCTGGGCTGTTCTTTCGACAGATTTTGTCAAAAAATAGTTTTCCAGTTTTTTAACAAAACCAAGTTGTACAGTATGGCTTCTTGGGGAGGAGTTGCTATTTGGGAAGTAGAAAAAAATGATATTGAAAAATTTACACAAGGTTTTAAAAAAACAGATTACAAGTTGTATGATTCTAATAATCAGTAATTTTTTAGATGTAAGTACACAAATGGTGGTAGATTGGATGGTTTACTACAAAAAAGAATATTTTATTCTTAACCAAGAAGATAAAATTGAAGAAATTAATATTAGTTTATCTTCGGAGAAAACAGAACTCCTTTTAACTGTAGACAAACAAGTTATCGATTTATCTTCTATTTATTCGTTCTGGTATCGGAGAGGGGGATTGGTATATGATATGCCTCTAATTAAGACGAAATATAGATATGGAAATAAATTTATCTCTCATCTGTCTTCAGAATGGAAAGCACTTTCCGAGTTTATTCATGTAATGTTTGAATCGAAAAAATCACTAGGTAGTTATCAAAAAGAATGCTATAACAATAAACTTAAAAATTTACTTATTGCAGTTAATTGCGGGTTAATGATCCCGGAGACTTTGGTTATTTCAAATAAGGAGAAGATAGCCTTCTGCTTACAAAATAGAAGTTTGATAACAAAGTCTTTAAACGAAGATATATATTTTAATCTCGAAAACAAAGTTGAGTTTGCCAATTTTGGTCCAATGGTTGTAGAGGCTACTCATTTAGAAAAGATGAATGAAACTTTTTTTCCTACATTGCTACAGAATTACATCGAAAAATTATATGAGTTAAGGATATTTATTTTGCATGAGAAAATTTATTCTTCTGCAATTTTTTCACAAAGCAACCCTATGTCGGTTATTGATAGTAGAATTCAAGATACTGATAATCCCGTAAGAATGGTTCCCTATCAATTGCCGGAAAAAATAGAGTCGTGCCTGATTGAATACATGAGAATGACGAAGCAAAACACCGCTTCCATCGATATGATTGTAAATAAAAAAAATGAGTATATTTTTCTAGAATCAAATCACGTTGGTCAATTCGGTTATCTGAGTTATAACTGTAATTATCACCTTGAACATGAAATTGCACATTATCTTATTTCCTGAAAACATCAATGGAATCTACATCAGTACACGATTACAGTTCGTTTGTGGAAAATGAATTGATTGGAAGTGTTCCAATCGTTTATCAATCAATACAAGGATTAATCAGAAACGAAGAAGAGTTGAAAAATATACCGGCCTTTAATTCGGGGTATGTAAAAATATACAGATCTGATAAAATATCTTTTTTCCCTTTACATAAAAATATTAGTAAAATTTATGTTAAATAAAGATGATAAAATTAGATTATTTGCCTGTTGTATTCCTGTAAAGGGAACGAGGCGGAGTTTGATTTGTGATACTCAAAGAGAGTCAATTCATCTAATACCTAATTCATTATATGAATTGATTGCAGTTAATTCATCTTTAATTTATGCAAAACTGATAGAAGGTGTAGATCATGAACATCATGCTACAATCTATGAGTATTTAACCTTTCTTATTGAAAACGAATTGGCATTCGTCACAGAGTCTCCGCATTTGTTTCCTCAGATGAGATTGGACTGGAAATCTCCAAATCAAATATCAAATTGCATTGTTGATATGAAAGACGACTATACTATTTGGTATATAGCCATTAACCAGTTAATATCTTTAAGTTGTCAGCATATTCAGTTGAGAATTTTTTCCAAAATATCTTTTGAAGATTTATGTTCTTTATTGGAAAAATTGGATAAATCACCTATTAGATCAATTGAAATTATGCTGGGTCAATGTGATTGGATAAATACGGATACACTCAATGAAATAAATAAAAAATATTCTAGAATTTTTTCACTTGTTGTATTTGATGCCACTATATCTGATGATAAAAATTTACACCAAGAGATGGGACGGATACTATTTATCCCCGAAAATTTACATTCTTCGTTACATTGTGGAAAAATACACTCAAGTCTTTTCAACATAAACATCCCAACCTTCACCGAATCCCACCACCACAACTCCTGCCTCAATCGCAAAATCTCCATCGACACCGAAGGCAACATCAAAAACTGCCCCTCCATGTCCCAGTCCTTCGGCAACATCAGGGATACAACTTTACAGCAGGCTCTGGATCATCCGGACTTCAAAAAATACTGGAATATTACCAAAGACCAGATCGAAGTGTGCAAAGACTGTGAATTTCGGTACATCTGCACCGACTGCCGGGCCTACATAGAAAACCCCGACGACATGTATTCCAAACCCCTGAAATGCGGGTACAATCCCTACACCTGCGAGTGGGAAGAATGGAGTACCAACCCGCTCAAACAAAAAGCCATCGACTACTACGGTATGCGCGAGGTGCTGCCGGAGTTTCAACTCAAACCGGATTTTGTACCACCGGCCCAAGCAAAAAACGAGTAAACTATGCCTGCTCCTATACCCGCTAACCCGCCGGACATCGCGCTGAACGACCGCGAGCAAATCCAGTACCTGCTCGGCGGCCCGCCTTCCTGGATGATGCGCTACGGCATCGGCGTTATGGCAGTTTTTTTTGTCTTGCTGCTGGCCATAACCTGGTATTTCAAATATCCGGACGTACTTGAAAGCAAGGTGATTATTACCACGGAAAATCCGCCGATACGGGTGCCCGCGCACACCGGCGGGCGGATCGAATACCTGGGGGGGCAGGAAGGACAAACGGTGCAGCCGGGAGCGCTACTGGCAGTGCTGGAAAATACGGCTAACTGGAAAGACGTACTTCGCTTAGACCAATGGCTGCAACAGTCGCCGGACGCACCGGACGTGCCTCCGGAGCGGCTCACCCTGGGGGAGTTACAGGGTGCATACTCTACGTTCAGTCAGCATTGGGAAGATTACCGGTATTTTCAACAAAGGCGCAGCGCAACGGCGCGGATAGCAGCTCTTCAGGAGCAGGCAGGGCAATTGGAAAGGATAAACGAAAACCTGCGCAGGCAAAATGCTATCCTTTCCGAAGAATTCGGTTTTGCCACAACCAATCGGCAACGCCAGCAGCAATTGCACAGTGGAAAGGTGATATCCGACCAGGAATTTGAAAAATCGGAAACCGCCTGGCTCGGGCAGAAACGCCAGATGGCGGCTGCGGAGGCTTCCATCCTCCAAAACGAGATGCAAATCAAGCAACTGCGGCAACAAATGGAAGAAATCGGGCGAACGGAATCGGATCAATTGCACGACAAGCACTTATTGCTTGCCGAAAGCCGGCAGCAACTGCTGAGCGCCCTGGCCGCCTGGAAGATGCAGTTTCTGGTGGAAGCGCCCGTGGCAGGGCGGGTTACTTTTCCGGTTGTCAGGAGCCTGCACGAAAACCTGCAAACAGGCGACGAACTGTTGGCGATTGTACCCGACAAGGCGGAGAAAACCGTTGCCCGTGCGCAGGTGGCTGCTGCGGGTATCGGGCGAATTCGCCCCGGCGCCCGTGCGGTTATTTCGCTCGACGCCTGGCCTGCGATGCAATACGGTGTGCTGGAAGGTTACGTAGCAGGTATTTCAGCCCTTCCGAAGGAGGAGGCGTATCTCATTTCGGTTCGTTTGCCGGACAGTTTAGTGACGACTTACGGCGCTTCCATTCCATTGCGTCAGGAGATGTCGGGGACGGTCCGGATGATCACCGAGGAGCGCAGGATGCTGGAACGGATTTTTGACCGGGTGTCGGATTTGTTGAAAAACAGGTAGAGTGTTATCATTATTAAAGGGCGATTTCACCCTTGTCGGCGGAGACGCACAATAGCAGTCGGGCGACTCTATAATGGCACTATGGAAGCTCACAATGGCACATAATACAGATTCCGATGTTGTCGTTGAATGCCGTGTACCTATAGTGTTATAATGAATAAACTGCTCCTTTCATTTTTGTTTTCATTGTCCGGCTTTTTCGCTTGCCGGGCACAATCCGGTTATTCCTATTATGAATACCTCCAATGTAAAAACAAGTTGAACGATGCCTTTTTCAAGAGCGATTCGGTGGATTATGTATCAAATATCGCGTTGATGCGACGCCTGGAGGTTTATGACAAAAATCTGAATTGTACCATCGGCATTGCCTTACACCAGGATGGCCGCGATGAGGCGGCATTGGAATCCTTGAAAGCGTGTATGAAATACGGCAGGACGGATACGCTGCTCAGTTTCAGTTTTTTTGCAGATTCGGTGCGCGGGCGGTTTCAGGATGTCTGTTGCACGGAAAACCGGAAATGGAAAGCGTATTACAAGACGCATTATGGCCGCCTGGATTCCATATTGCAATTAATAAACGTTTCCGATCAAACCTTTCGTCGGAAAGTAGTGGGCATACAGGGCGCCTCCCGGGATTCTCTCATGCATCTACAGGGAAAGATCGATTCCATAAACTGGATCCGTTTATCCGGCATACTGGATACCCTGCTGGAGAATTTTTACTTTATAGATGCTCATAAATCCACATCTGATTTTCTGTATTTGGGCGTCTGGGGCGGGCATTTCCCAGAGGCAGCCTGCCGTACACTGTACAAGAAAACACATGCTGCATCCATCGCCGGAAAAGTGAACTGGGAGCAGTTGGTCGGGCTGGAATGGCAGTTAATGTTCAAATATCCTTTCAGGGAAGACAGTACGGGCCGTTATTATTATCTGGAGCATCTTGTAACAAGTAAAAAAGGGGATATCGATCTGGAAGCGTCGTACATACAGTTGGAGGCCATGTACAGCATGTTACACGACAACTCCCATGCTCAAGTGGAAATTTCTTATGCGGCTCGTAAATCGAACCCGCATTTACAGGAATCCTTGAAGGCAATCCAACAATTCCTTCTGGATAAAGGCATTTCACAAAAGCAATTCAGTATCCGCCCGGATACTATGCCTGCCGGTTACCTGGCCCCCGATGCCCGTTTTACTTTTATCTGGAAACAAAAAGGGTGATGAACCATGTCTGACAATCGAATCGCGCTTGTTCTTTTGTTGTTTTCGTGCCTGGGCATTTGCTGCCGGTCCCCGTATCCGGGGCTTAAAAAACTGAGTTACAAGGCATTGTATCAAAGAGCCTGCGACGTGGTGGTGGATCCTGCGGTCATAGCGTACAAGAATACACACGGCCGGGATTTATCCCCCGGGGCTGTCAATAAACTGAATCGCGATTCTTTTGCAGCCGATAGTTACGTAGATCGGTCGGATACGGTACGACTGCGTGTAGTCAGAAAAATAAAGGCAAAAGACATTCGACTCAGGCAAAACATCAAACGACTGTATGATGAAAATGTAGACCTGAAAATTCGCCGGATCAGGGCTACCATACAGGATACGGCTTTACAGCGGAATATGATCGAATTGGCGTATTATAATATGCCAATAAAACCCGTTCCGGTACGCTGCGACAGCATTCAGTATTTGCTTGAGCATCTTTTACAATCAGATCAGGATAACCGCAATCCACAGACCGCCCAATGGCAAATCGATCGGGCAAATCAGATCCAGGTAGTAAGTATTATTGAAAACTGCGGTTTCCCCGATAACGGTACCGTCGGAAATGAAGGTATGTACGCACTATTCATGGTTATTCAGCATGGCCTGCCCGAATTGCGGGAGAAATATTATCCGACGCTACAAGAAAAAGCGGAAAAAGGCCTGTTCGATAAAAGCCTGCTGGCCTTGATGGAAGACCGGATATTGACCGATCAGGGTAAAAAACAAAAATTCGGTACACAGGTAATTATGAATAAAGATGGTACTACCTATGAACTATACCCCATTGAAGATCCTGCGCAAGTTGACAAGCGCCGAACAGACGTCGGATTGGGTCCGATTAGCGAATACCTTGAGCGATTTGGCATTCGCTGGGAAGACTACCTGAAAACACATACCAATTTACAAAAAAACTAAATCAAACAAGCAACCTTCCGAGAAGCATTATGATCCTGATCCTGAGCCAAGATTCCTTCGAGTATAGTACTAATTTAATAATCGACTACCTCGATGCATTGGGAGGTGATTATATGCGAATTAATGGCACAGATATTCTACAACCCGGAAAATTGAAAGTAGACGTCAATAAAAATACAGTTACCATAAAATACAAAACTATCGACTTCGATCAGATTCGAGTGGTATTCAACAGGCGTTGGTGGGAGGGGAGCCAATATTTTTCTAACCAAATTAACAATGGTAAATTCGACTCAAGAGTTGTAACGCATTATATCAACTCTATTACGGATGAATTTTACGAAATAAGTGAATATATTTTTAATAACATCCCTTCGAATTGCTTGTGGATCCCCAAAAGGAAAAACGTTAATAAATTGATTGTATTAAAAACTGCTCAAAAAGTTGGACTGCTTACCCCACATACTTCGGTTATCACCCAAAAAAAAGATCTCATCGATTTATATATGGCTTCAGAAGGTAAAGTGGTAACCAAAGCCATGTCCGATTTTAGAAATATCGACATTGATAAAGAATCATATAGTTATTTTACTAAAAGTCTGAGTTACTCTGAGATAACGGCGCTTCCATTCCATTGCGTCAGGAGATGTCGGGGACAGTCCGGATGATCACCGAGGAACGCAGGATGCTGGAGCGGATTTTTGACCAGGTGTCGGATTTGTTGAAGAACAGATGAGGTATCGTCATACCAGTATCCTGCTGTTCAATGTGTCCAATTAATAGTTCATTCTGTATATTCAACTCCAATCATCCGGCACCATTCTTTCAAAGGCATGAGCGCGCAGCGTTGTCGACGTTCGTCTACATGCCGAGGATCTACAATGTCATAAAGTCGGTTCGTACCATTTTCATCGGTATAGGATTGGGTGCCGAAATATTGTTTTCCCTCTTCCTTGACCATCATTTTGTCTTTGAATACCGCATATGATTCCGGATCAAATTTGTTTTGCATGTACAAGGTTTCTATCTGTGACCGGTACGTTATTTGCTCTTGCCAGGGAAGGTGAATGAACATCAGCCCCAGCGCTTTACAGGCCACAGGATCCATTCCGGCGCAGGAAGGAATTCCATTTTGCCCGATATAATTCAGAAAGCGCTGTCTTAAGGCTGCATCTTCGCGCTCGAACGCATCTTTCAGCGAATCACTGGCGGGCAGCAACCGCAACATGCCGCGCAAAAACTGATCATCGTTCATGAACTCCAGGAAAACAAAGGCAGTATCAGGCCGGCTCCCTGCAAATTCTTCGTAGTACTGTTTTCCCAGTCGGCCATACAGATTTTTCCAGCGATCAGCGCTTCTTAACGAGACCAGCCAGCGGTTCGACAATACGAAATAGGGATAAGCGCTACGGCTGACGAAGCGATTCAGAAATATAAAGGCGGAGTCTGGCTGTCGCAACAGGCTGTAACATTCAGCAAGTTTCAGGTCAAGCGAGGCATCGGTGGGGCGTCCGATGTGCTCCCGATGTGCGGTTCTCAATGCCTGTTCGTACCGGCCTTCGTACAAAAGCCTTTCCATCAGGGTGTCGCGCAGCATGGTCTGGCTGAATAGCGGCCGGACGCAGCATGTCAGTATCAGGATTAATACAGGATTTGGTCCTGTTACTACTTTCAAAAACTCACTGAAAAGAAGCCGTATACGGGTCATAATTGCAAGGTGTTTCATAATAATATTCCGATGTTTCGGTGCACTGAACCGGCACCCTGAAATCTACACAGCCATATCTGAATTCACAATCGCGGCAAACCCTGGTATTGTCTTTGTTCGCAGTCCAGTATTGCTGAAATTCCACACTATTGCAAATGTCTCTCAGTGAAACCGTTTTGATATTGGAAAAATTACCGGACTGAAATTCTCCGTTTTTTACATGACCGAAGCGATCGATATGTACCTTTCTATTGAAATACAGGTTGTACTTCAGCGCCTCCGTGAACCTGAACATATTCGGTATGAGAGGCGCTTCCTGCCGCACTTTCCGGGCCGAGGCAGGTGCAAGGAGTGAAAACGTGGAAGTGAACACATTGCCCATGTTATCCGGAGTAGACCGGATAGTAGAAGATTCCGCGCAACCGCAGAATACGATGTTGTAGACGCGCGGATGTATACGGCACAGCTCGTAGGCCCATTCTATTTCAGCAGCATCCACTTCCTGACATTCGATCAGGATTTCAACGGATTTGATGATCGAGCGTTCCATCTTATGCAATATTTCTGACAAGCGTTTCTTTCCGGAGTACTCTGGTATTCTCAACTGGCAGTCCTGGCAATCCAATTCCTCAACATCTTCCAGTATCCGACCGATAGGTAGGTCATAGGGCGGTGCGATTTCCAGAATGATATTGGAAATAACAGAAGGGGAATCCCAGTTCGTGTCCAGTGGCGGGAAAAAAGCATCGAATGCGATGGGACAGTCGAATACTAGTCGTTTTTCCAAAAGGAAAGCCAGATACTCTTCAAGATATGGATGTGCTTCTTCACCATACATATTTTTTAACTGTTCTGCATTCCAGACAGTGTTCGCCGACAGGATTTCGTACAACATATTAGGAATAAAATAAAATATGCCCAATTGAAGGTCATAAATGGCCGATCGGCGCGCGCCTTTTACGGGAATGCAGGAAGCAAATAGTTTGTATGGCATGTATGATAGAATTGGTCGCGGCAATTTCCCTTATGTCAGGGAAGTTCGATGTTGCCTCCGGTTTCCTTGTAGGGTCCATACGGAAGGCAATGTGAAGAGCAAAATCGATCCACCTGCATCAAGCCGGCATTGGTTTCGTAGTAGGTATTCTTTTCATCAATTAGCCTGCGGTCAATTTTCCGATGTATATACAAGGGCTTCAGGTTTCGGTAATTTACCGGAAACTGGCCCAGATCTTCCTTTCTGATCAGTTTGCTGTAGTTCATGACATGGGTGTTGTGAAGGGAAGGACTTTTTTTAGCAGGTGTTCGGCTATTTTTTGTTCCAGGTTGTAATTACAACAATAGGAAACGAAGCCGAACTGCCCCACAGGGTTTAGTTCCAGGAAAACAAGGTTTCCATCAGCGGTCAGAATAAAATCCAGCGACCCGGTACGATGGCCGGTTTGCTTCATAAAAGCGGACACCTGTGCAGAACAGGTGGGTGGAAGCCGGAACGGGACACAGCGATTGGGCAAACTTGGGTATTTCCGGAAATCAATAGCAGAAATTTTGTTCTGTTGGGAAAATATGGCCATGGAATAGCACTCTCCATCTAGATAAAATACCCTGATATCCGCAAATTTTTTGAATTCCCGCTGAAAAAATGATGGAAAAAAGGTTTCGGGTAACTTGCGGATGGCAGCTGCCATCACACGTTCAGTGTAATTCAGATAATAATATCCCTTGTGAAAAATAATGGCGCTGTCCTGAATGGACTTGGTGATGAGTCGCTTCGGCTTTGTTGCATGAATCCCCATTTTGTCCGGCAAGCCCTTACCCATTAAAAGGTCAAGCGACTTTGACGGACTTTGGAGCAGCGATTTGAATAAATTTGTTCAATACAGCCGCTTTGATAGCGGCTTCGGTTCTCTGGTTTTCAAATTCACGGGCATACATTTTTTCTCCCAGTATGGTCTTCCATCGGAAGAAGGCATTTTCACTTTTGCTTCGGCGGTGATAGCCGGATTGGACCTTCCAACCTTTTCGATTGACCTCTATTCCTCCTTCATCTATGATATCCAGCACACGGTTTCTTGGGTGATCGGTCGGCACGTTGTCTTCATCTACCTGGTATATGGCGTTTTCTCGGGGCGGTATAATCGGTTCGATGTCAATTTCCACCAGCATATCCCAACAATGGTAATGATCGTAAGCACCATCCGTTCCAACTTTGTTGATGTCAACGCCCTCGTTGAAAGTTTGATCCACTAAATCTACCAGCACAGCCGCGTCATCCGTCTTGTTATCCGTCAGAACCTGGGCCGTAATCTCCCCTGTTTTTTCATCTACCCCAAGATGGATTTTGCGCCAGGTTCGGCGTTTACCCCAGCCGTGTTTACGGACTTTCCACTCGCATTCGCCATACACTTTCAAACCGCTTGAATCCACAACCAAATGTATCGCCTCTCCTTTTTTAAGCCTTCCACTGATACCCAAAGGAACTTTCAGCCCCTCCTGCCGCCGACATATCTGTGTGTAACTCGGTACTTGTAAATCAAGGCCCATCAACGCAAAAATAGACTCTGCAAAACCTGCTAACTGCCTAAATGCCAGACGAAAAGTCGCTTTTAACGTCAACAACATCAAAATACAAGAGGCCGAATAAACCATCTGACCGCCTCGCTTCGCGGGCCCTTTATGGTACCATTGTTTCGATACTTTATCGTCAATCCACAAGGTCAGGCTGCCACGACGCTTTAGTCCGGCATTGTAATCAGACCAGTTCGTTATTTTATAGCGGTCTTTGGGTTTGTCGAGTTGCAAGTTTGAATCTACCTTTGTCATGGGCTGGTGGGCTGTGGTTTAAGTTTCGCAACTCAAAAGTACACTTGCCAGCCCTTTTTAGATTACACCGTGGCCCAGCATATTGGTGGATTCATGCAACAAAGCCGTCGCTTCTGTTCCTTTTGATACCGTGCAAGTGCCGACCGGCTGGCGAACACAGCAGAGGAAGGTATCTGTAAACCTGCCTGTCCGGCCCAATGCAGGTATTTCAGTTTATTGGTATTCTGTTCGTTGAATCTGCCGATGCAATTGGTTTGTTCCAGAAGATATTTGGTAAATTCGAGTAGGGTTTTTACGTCGCGCACGAGTGCATTCACCAACGTATCGGCATGGCGCCTGTACGTTTGGCGATCAATTCTGAGATTACTTAACGACAGATGACCGTGGTAAATCCAGCAACTCCGTATTTCATCCAGGCATAACTGCCGGCCATCAATCTTCAGGCGAAGCTGACACGAATGACCTTCCAGTTGAACATCTTCTATTTCTACCCGGGTATTTTCCGTTATGCGGATATAACCGGCCCGATAAGAGTGTAGCCACAGTAATATGCCATTTATCGCCAATTCTGGCTCTCTGGAAAAAACAAGGATCATGAAGCTCTGCTTGTAGAGTTTGCGTGCTTTTGCATCTTTTAAAACACTGTGAATAAAGTTTGGACCAAGCCGTCAGTCTAAAGGCACGGCTTGGTCCAACGGCCTTCTGACTGATCAGCAATCTTGGCCTTGTTCCGTTCCCATATCGGATTTCACGGATTTCGTTTCACCATCGTACGTATCCATATCAAAGTGGGTACAATTGGTGGAAGGATTGCAGGTGACCCAGATTGCAGACGGAGCGTTGCCGCCGACTGAGCCTCCGCTTATCTCTTGTGAATTAGTGGCTTGGTGTTGATTGAATACATTGAAAATGTTCTCCGAGAGGCTTTCAAAATTCTTTTTCATACTCGTTTTTTTAAATGAACAAAAAATGGAAGTGAAAGCAAAAATCGATGTTGCCACTGCCAAAAATTGGCAGTCCGAGAGGAAATTGAAATTTTTGAGCCTTCCTATCCTTCCCAACGGGCCCAAGCGCAGCGCCGCCGCAGGCCGGAAACAATGCGGCGTCACCAGCAGCAACTCCGTGCGGATCCCAGGGTAAAGAAGAATGTACCTGCATTTGTTCCTCAGAATGCCTTTATAAACGGCTCATTACCTGACATTTGTAATCAGTTGCTGTTGGCGGGGGCGCACTACAGCGGCCAGGGGCGGCTCACTTTTCTATGCAAATAGGAAAGTCATTGCCCATTAGAAAGGTGTTTCAGGCAAAACACGAGTCACCCCAAATTTTTTCATTTCAAATAATAACGAATGCCGGCTTGTCATCCTGTCGGGGCCCGTCCACTCTACGAGGGAAAATGTTCAAAAACACATCGTAGCGTGGACGGGCCCCGACAGGAGGACAAACCGGCATTCGTTATTATTCCAGGCCCAAAGGCCAACGTTCATAGTTGTAGGGGCACGCACAAAATCCGCGATGCCTCCTGTTTACCGTCTCTGTTTTACTTCACCACCACCTGTTCCCGCCAGGCTTTTGCTCCGTTTTTTACCTCGATAAAGTAAATCCCGGGGTTCCATTCGCTCGTGTGGAACGTGTGTACGGCGGAGGTGACAGGTTGTTGCAGTACCTGCCGGCCGTCGGCGGAGTAAATACGGATCGAGGCATCCGTATCCGGTTCTTCGGATAACTGAATGGTCAGTTCTCCCTGTATAACCGGGTTGGGGAATACACTGAAACCGTCATTTCCGGCGCCCGCCAGCACGACATTTCTGACATCGGAAAAACTGACTTTTCCGTCGAAATCCTGCTGTGCGAGCCGATAATAGTTGTTGCCGGGTAAAGGTTTGTCATCGGCGTACTGATAGGTTTGTTTTTCCGTAGTAGTGCCGTTTCCGGCTACGAAACCAATTTTTGTCCAGGTTTTTCCTTCGTCGCTGCGTTCTATGCCGAAGCCGGCATTGTCGCGTTCGGAGGCAGTTTGCCATTGGAGGCGGGCGGTTCGGTCGGGCTGGAGTTGGGCCTGGAAGTGCGTGATTTCGATGGGTAGGGGAGGGAATTGGTTGGTAGAATACAAAAGAGTTCCGAAGGCTCCGCACACCCAAAATTTGTTGCCCGTACCCCAGATGCCAGTGAGGGAATTGCTGACGCCGGAATTTTGTGTGGTCCAGGAAACGCCGTCATACTTCAGAATCGTACCGTTTTCGCCTACCGCCCAGACATTGGACGCGTCGGTGCCCCAGACGCCGTTCAGGGTTTCGGTAGTGCCGGATGATTGCTGATCCCAGGAAAATCCGTTGAATTTCAGGATCGTACCGTCAGTGCCTACCGCCCAGACATTGGAAGCATTGGCTCCCCAGATACTGCGCAAGGTGATAAGGATACCTATATTCGTAGCATCGAATTCCAAATCCCAGGAAAACCCGTTGTACCTCAGGATATAACCATACGTGCCGACGACCCGTACATTGGAAGGGCTGGCGCCCCAGATGTCGTAGTGATCTATTAATTGATAAGTTGGTAAGAAATCCGATGTCCAGGATGTGCCGTTGTAATGCCAGATTTCACCGCTGTATGCGAGCGCCCAGGCATTGGAAGTGCCGGAAGTCCACACAGATCCGACGTCGGACAATATCGTTTGTTGTGACCAGGATGTGCCATTGTATTTTAGCGCAGCGGAGTAAGGCGAGACTGCCAGGATATTGGATGAACTCGTACCATGTATGCCGAGAATATCATTTCCCGCCCCATAGTTTATATTCCAGGATACGCCGTCATATTTTCTAATAAGACCGCCATTGCCTGCTACCCAGATATTCGAAGCGTCTACCCCCCAAATGTCATTATAGCCGGAGGAAGGAGCGGACACCGGTGTCCAGGTTTGCGCCGTTATTACCTGAAAAAAAAGCAAGAAGGAAATGCTGACGGCGTACCGCAATTTCAAAAAAGGGAGCGAATGGAGGTTGATTCCGGCGAGGAATGCTGTCAGTACCCGATGTGGTAGCATTGATTTCATATTTAAACTGGATTTACAAAATGATATGTGTGCCCGCCGGTTTTTCAAAGAAGAGAAAGAATCTGAAGTTGAAAGCCATGAGGGTGTTCTCAGTGTAATCTCTCCAATGCACCGGAAGTGACCCTGCCGGATTGTTTTCTTTGCCGGGGCGACCACAAGGGTCGCCCCTACACATTACCCTTTGGCATCAGATGAAAACAAGCGTCCGGATATGTCGGGTAGGGGCGACCCTTGTGGTCGCCCCGATTATGTGGTCGCCCCGACCCTTGTGGTCGCCCTGATGCTCTCAAATAATTTAAGCGGCCCTGCCCCAAAACCTGCAAAAAGTTTCGCTACCCGGTTGAGAAGAGCAATGCATTTGTACAGATGTTTCCCTACCACCCCTAATAACTAATAACTGATAACCAATAACCAATAACCAATAACCAACCACCAACAAACAATACCTTTACCCCACAAAAAAACACCCTCTTGGATTACGCCATCAACCTACGCTCACTCCTCCTGCTGATTGCGATGCTGCAGGCGCTGGTAATAGCCGGCATGTTATTGTTCCGGGGTTTGCGCCGCCGGCACCCGGCCGATTTCCTGTTGTCAGGACTGTTGTTTTTCCTGGCCTGTTCGCTGATTGAACATTTTATCGGTTTTATGGGCGTGTACGATTACGCGCGGGAACAGGGGCACGACCTGACATTCTTTCCGTTTGATAATCCGTTTGTGTACGGGCCGCTCATTTTGCTGTACACGCGTGCCCTCACGGACGAGCAGTTTCGGCTGGAAAAACAGCAACTTCTGCATGCCATTCTGCCGGTAGCGCATTATGTGATACACTTTTCAATCTGGGCCCTGCCGGATGCACCCAAATTTGCGTTTCTCGATAGTAAACCGGGATATTTTCTGCAAACCGGTCTGGATGTGTTGTTTTACCTCATTACAGCCTGGTATTTGTGGCAGTCGTTTATGCGCTACAATACATACCGCCGGCTCATTGTGCAGGAATATTCCAATACCGGTCAGATGACGCTCCAATGGCTGCGCATTTTCCTGTATGCCTTTTCAGCCTACCTGATATTTGATTTCTTTTTCAATCTGGCCGGACAGTTTTTGGCGCTCTGGTACACCGGATGGTACTGGCTCAACCTGACGCGTGCGTTGCTGCTGTATTACCTGGCGGCTACCGGCTGGTCGTATACGGAAAAATCGGGCGTGCAGTTTACCCAACTGGAAAAGCGCACTTCGGTTGCCTTGCCGGAAAACGAATTGGAAGCAGTAGCGCAGGCAAACAGCAAACCCTTGTTTACGCCTGCCGAACTGGAACTGCGCCGCACCGCCCTTGCCGCCTACATGGAATCGGCACAGCCCTGGCTCGATCCCGAACTAAACCTGACTTCCCTGGCCGGGCAATCGGGCCTGAACGCCGTCCAGTTGTCCTACCTGATCAACAACGCTTTCGGCCAGAATTTTAACGACTTCGTCAATACCTACCGGGTGGAAGCCGTGAAGCAAAAACTGGAGGCGCCGGAATTTCAGCATTACTCCCTGCTGGCCATCGCGTTCGAATCGGGGTTCAATTCGAAAGCAACGTTTAACCGGGCGTTTAAAAAAATGACGGGAAATGCGCCGAGCAGGTATCAGAAGTGAGTTGTGAGAAGTGAGTTGTGAGAAGTGAGTTGTGAAAGGGGCTCAAATTGTAATTTGAGACATGTGGTACGCGGTTCAAAGCATGATTTGAGGCGATAGAGCCTGTCGGGTGGGTACACCTTTGCAACATCACAATGCAAACTACACCACCGACTCATGTACAAACATTTCCTCTTTTGCAGCCTGTTCTTCTTTTTTCAAATCATTGCCGCGACCGCGCAAACACTCTCGGGTACTGTACGTACCGACGCCGGTGAACCCGCTTCATTCGTCAGCGTACGGCTGCTTTCCCTGCCCGACAGCACTTTAAAGGCAGGTACAGCAACCGATAACCAGGGCGCTTACCGTTTTCCCAACCTGAGTTCCGGCAAGTATCTGCTGCAGTTTTCCCTGATCGGAAATGCGGATGCCTATTCTCCGGTATCTATGGAGGGCCTTGATGTTCAGTTGAATCCTGTTGTTTTAGTTGCTTCCAACTTGCTACAGGAAGCAGTTGTTTCGGCTTCCAAACCACTGATTGAACGACAAATCGATAAAGTAGTAGTGAACGTGGAAGGTTCGGCGCTCGCTACCGGCAACAACGTACTCGAACTCCTGCAACGCGCACCGGGTGTGGTGGTGACGCCGCAGGGCGCTATCATGCTCGAAGGAAAATCCGGGGTACTGCTCACCATAGATGGCAAGTCCACCCAACTTTCCGGAGACGCATTGACGGCTTTCCTGCAATCCATACCGGCCGAATCCATTTCCAAAATCGAACTCATCGCCAACCCTTCCTCGCGGTACGATGCGGAAGGTATTTCCGGCATTATCAACATCCGGTTGAAAAAGAACCAGAACCTGGGGCTGAACGGCGTTTTGTCGGCCGGAAACACCCAAAGCATTCATGCCCGGCCGCGTGTGGGCCTGAACCTCAACTACCGGCCCGGCAAAGTGAACGTTTTTGGAAATGCCGGCCTCAGCAAGGGCGCGCAGTCGGTAGGCCAAAGCATTTTGCGTATTTCCAACGGTCTGGTACTCGATCAGGATAATCCGATGGTAGAGCGATTCGGCGCCACGTCCGTTAAAGCGGGTGCAGATTATTTCGCCGGCGACCGCCACACGTTCGGTGTGCTCGTGCTGGGCAATTTTTACAACAATGATTCCTGGAAAGACAACCGGACGGCTTTCCGGAATGAAAACAGCGCAGTTGTCGACAGCACCCTGCTCAGTAAAATCACCGCCCAATCGGGCAACAACCGCCTGAATTACAACCTGAACTACCGTTTTGCCGATACCTCCGGCCTGGAACTGACTGTCGATGCGGATTATCTTACGTTCACCGGCGATGGCAATAATTTGCTTGAAAACCGGCTTGACGGCACCCCGGACGTTTTACAGACCGGCACCCGTTCCGACATCGGTGTCTGGTCGATGAAAACCGACCTTTCCAAAAATTACAAAAACGGCTTCAAACTGGAAGCGGGTGCCAAATGGAATAAAACGGATTCGGAAAACGATATCGAAAGTATGCGCCGCGCCGGAGAGGAATGGCAGGCTGATCCGGGCCGTACCAACCTTTTCGATTACCGCGAAAATATCGCCGCAGCCTATTTCAACCTCGGAAAACAGGGCGCCAAACTCAACTGGCAGGTAGGCGTGCGTACCGAACACACAAATATTCAGGGCCGTTCCGTCGATCTGTACGGACAGGCTGTCAACAACCCCGACACGGCCTACACCGGATTTTTTCCGACGGCTTACCTGCAATACACCCTCAAACCGATGCACCAGATCGGCCTCTCCGCCAACCGTCGCCTGAGCCGCCCCGCCTATCAGGACATGAACCCCTTCGTGTGGCAGTCCGACCCGTACAACAGCGAACGCGGCAATCCGTACCTGCGCCCGGCCTACACGAATGCAGTGGAACTAACCTATACGTACCGCTATGCCGCCAGCATTTCCATAGGCTACAGCCGTACCAACGACGGTATCAGCACCATTGCGCGCCAACAGGGCGAACAGGCGTACGTGCAGCCGGTAAACCTCAACAGGCAGGATAATTTCAGCCTCAACGTCAACATGCCTTTGCCTGTAAAACCCTGGTGGGAAGGCTACCTGTGGATAGGCGTGTGGCACAACCGCTTCGTGTCGCAATTGGACGAAGACGCGCTCGATACACGCACCTTCGGCGGCGGTTGCTATATGTCTCAGCAATTCAAACTAGGCCGCGGATACCAGTTGGAGGGTTCCATGTGGGCGCAGTTTCCTACCAGCGACGGTATTTTTAAAAACAAGGGTATTTACAGTGTTTTCCTGGGTGCTAAAAAATCGCTCTTCCACGACAATGCCAGTTTGAAAATCACCGTCAACGACCTGTTTCGCACCCAGCGCTGGAACCAGTCGCTCGATTTCGGCGGACTGCGCGGTACGATCACCAATAACTGGGAAAGCCAGAACCTGGCTATCGGATTTACCTGGAAATTCGGCAATCAGAGCCTGAAAACGCGGAATCGGGAGCAAGGCGGCGTGGGCGATTCGGAAGCGCGGATCAAAGGGAAAAAGGAGTGATTGATTTCAGAT
>Ga0116157_10001228_pt1 | contig 25998 bp, 22 predicted proteins | sample AD_UKC048_MetaG_FD_89882 | JGI IMG/M metagenome (GOLD analysis project Ga0116157, IMG submission 89882) | Active sludge microbial communities of municipal wastewater-treating anaerobic digesters from USA - AD_UKC048_MetaG | ecosystem: Engineered > Bioreactor > Anaerobic > Digestate | place: USA... | reverse complement strand
TGATCTCGGCCAGGTTCTCCGCGTCCTTCTTGCTCGGGGCGGTGATGCGCACCAGCTCGCAGCCCGCCTCGATCATGCGGATGCTCTGGGCCACGGTGGCCGCCGTGTCCATGGTGTCCGTGGTGGTCATGCTCTGCACCCGGATCGGGTTGTCGCCGCCGATGCCGATGTCGCCGATGCGCACGGCGCGTGTCTTCCAGCGTTCGTAGCGGGTGAGACTGGGACAATACTGCCAGGGTGCGAGAAGTGTGGAGGACATGAGCCGGTGGCCGCTGGAAATGCCGCAGCGAAGATACCGGTGAACACCCGGGCCGGGGGCTTGGTTCAGTCCTTGATAGGAGCGGTAGGACCGTTCGTCCCGGTCTCCTCCACAAAGGTCCACCCCGCGTTCTCCACCACGGCCTTCAGGATCACCAGGAATTCACCCTGCTGCTCCTCGGCCTTCCGGAACAGTCCGCTGGCCGGGATCTTCGCTTGGATGCGCTGTTTGGCCTGGGCATTCATGCGCGTGTGATCGGCGGCGCTGAAGGCGTTGAAGGTGCCTTCCGCCAGGTCGTAGTACTTCACATCGTGCTCCAGTGAAAGGAGCTTGGCTTTCCCCATGCCGGTGAAGCGAACGGTGCGGGTGGCGTCGTCGAATTCCAGGCCCATGCCTTCCAGGTCGTAGCCTACCGAGGCCCTGGCCTTCACCAGAAGCATGGCCTGCTTGCGATTCCAGGGGAGCTCCCGGGTCCAGTCGAACCAAGCGGCATTGGCGTCGCTGAAGGTTATCACCTCGCTGAAGTCGCCTTCCACGGTGACCAACTTCATTACCGGCCGCACGCGCTCCAACAATACCGTGGCTTCCACCTGTTCCGTGCTGGCCTCGGGTCGATAGACCTCGCGGGTGATGAAGAACACCAACAGGCCCACGCCGAGCAGCAACACCAGTCCTTTTGTGCGGTCCATGGTACGAAGTTCGTCAACCTTGGGTGAGGGGATCGGGCTCCACCACCTCGCGCGCATCGCGCTTCCGCTGCAACCAGCCGTTCACCACCAGGCAGGCCAATATCAAGGCGATGCCGAGGTAGGACCCGGTGGTCATCTGTTCCTCCGCTCCCCAAATGAGGAGCGCGATGAGGATGGTGTAGACCGGCTCCAGATTCACGGTGAGCATGACTGTGAAGGGTGAGAGCTGGCGCATGACCGCGATGCCGGCCACGAAGGCGAAGGAGGTACACACGAAGCCGAGCAACAGCTGATAGCTGATGTCGCTCGCAGGCAGTTGCCACAAGGGTGGTGGAAGGTCGCTCTCCCAGGCCAGCCAAAGGCCGATCACGAGCACCACAGCACCCATTTCGTAGAACCCGATCCGGATAGCGCTGTCGCGCTGGATGAGCTTGGCATTGATGATGTTGAACCAGGCGCTGAGCAGGGCGCTGAGGGTGGCCACGGCGATGCCTAGCCGATACTTGGTCTCCAAGCCGAAGATGAGGAAGAGCGCGGCCATCACCACCAGTCCGAGCACCACCTCGTAGGTCCTGATGCGCCGCTTGAACCAGATGGGCTCCAGGAGCGCGGTGAACACCGTACTGGTGCTGAGGCAGGCCGCCGCCAGACTGGCCGTGCTGATCTTGATGGCGCCATAGAAGGTGATCCAGTGGCCGGTGATGATCAGGCCGGTCAGCAGGTAGTGTTTCAGGTCCGGGGTTCGCCAGGATAACGGCTGCTTCAGCCACCACGCTGCCACCGCCAGACCCACCATGCCGATGACCGTACGGGTGTAGACCAGGTGCAGGGTGCTTTGCTCAATGAGCTTGCCCAGGATGCCCGTGAAGCCCCAGACGAAGACCACGATATGAAGGAGCACCAGGGCGTTGCGACGCGCTTGCATGGAGAAGGGAGCGCCAAGTTAGGCGACCCCTCCCGGCCCCTTATCGGATATCTGCCAATTTCTGGCGTAGGGTGTTCACCAACACCTCTTGCCGGGCGATCTCGTCCTGTTTACGGCCCTGGTCCTCCACGTTCTTCTTGACTGCGAAGGTGAGGTCCTCGACCTTCTTCTTCATATCGTGCTCGAGCTCCATGGCCTTGCGGCTCTTCTCCAGGGTGCGCGTCTGCTCCTTCAACAGGGCGTTCAGTTCCTTGGTACCCTCTTCACTCGGCGCGCTGGCCACTTCGTTGCGTTGGGCATCGATGCGTTTGGTCAGGTCATCCAGTTCCACCTTGGCACGCTCCTGTTCCACTGCCGCCTCGGCCCCACGCTGCTTGCTCTTCTCGATGCTGCTCTCCGCGCGCTCTTTCTCGCGTTGCAGGTTGCCCTGGTCGGTGCGCAAGCGGGCCAGGCCCTTCTCCGATCCGGTCAGCTCCTGCTGGGCCAGCTGGCGGCGCAGTGCGGTGGAATGCTGCTGCACAAAGGCCGTGGCAGCTTCATACACCTTGGCATCGCTGTTGGGACCGACGTAGCCTTGGGTGGTGAAAATGGCAACATGCGCCGTCAATAGCGGGCTGCCCTTGCGTTGCTCGGCCTTCATTTGAACCCGGACCGTGTCGGGGCTCACCTGCGGAAGCAAGGCTCCGGCACCGGTCACTTCCTTCTTGGTACTCACATCGTGGCTGATCTTCTTCAGCTCATCCCGCCAATAGCTCTCCACGTACTTCACATCGGTGCCCTCGAAGATGAAGTCGAAGGTGGGATGCACGCCGTTGCTGAAGCCGAAGGAACCTGGTGTGACGCTGGTCTGCGCCTGTGCCGAGGTGAGCGACAGGGTGAGCACGAGAGAAAGGAGGATGGATGCCCGCATGATGGATGGCCTGTATACAATGGACGTGCCGAAGGTGGTATGGTCACTCCGCATCGTCATCCACGGTGCTCACACCGCCGCTCACCACGAACTTCATGACATCGGTAGCACTCGTTTCCAAGGGAGTGAGGTTGGCCCGAGGAACGATGTAGAGGTTCCCACTCCAGTTGAAGGCATGCGGTAGGTAAACGGCCACCTTGTCCGGACCCACTCCCAAGTGCGTGAGATCGTCCTGGGTGATGAAGCCGAGCCGCTCCACATCCATCTGCCCGCCCAGCCGCACCAGTACGGGCCGGTCGAACTTGCGCTTGTTGCCCACCAAGGCCTCCACAAGGTCCTTCAAGGCGCCGTAAAGGGTCTTGAGAAATGGGATTCGCTGGAGCAGCTCCTCGCCCAGGTCGGCGATGGGTTGGTAGAGGAAGGTGCTGCCCAACCAGCCTGCAGCGAGGATGATCCCGCATAGGATGAGCAGTCCGAGTCCCGGGATGTCGGTCTTGATGATGCTGTCCAGGAAGGCCAAGCTCTGCCAGATGGCCCAGATCATGAGGGTGATGGGCACCAACAACAACAAGCCGCGCAGGAAATAGCCCAGCAGGGTGGTGTGGATGCGGCGTGTGGTCTCGCTCATGGTCGTTCGATGGCGCGAAGGTATTCAGCGACCGGCCGCGATCAAGCCAAGCTGTCCCTTTGCTTCTTCGGCAGGGAGCTCCGTACCAGGTCGTAGCTGTGGTCCGCAAGTTCCAAGAGCAAGCGGGCAGGAACGCTGCCATCGGTGACCACGGTGTTCCAGTGCTGCTTGTTCATGTGATAGCCGGATGTGATGCCCGCATACCGCTCCCGCAGTTCCAAAGCCCGTTCTGGGTCGCACTTGAGATTCACGCTCACGAAGAGGTCCACATCCATCAGCGCGAAGATCTTACCACCCACGCGGAACGCCAGTACCTCAGGGCCGAAGGGCAGGTCCTCACTGAAGCCCGGCTTGCTCAGGCAATGTTCCCGGAACTCGGCCAAGGTCATGGCAGGAAGGCGTAGAGCACCGGTCTGCTCGGTGCGGCATCGTTCATGAAATGCGGCAGCTGCAGTTCCAATAGGAATTCCCCATCGCGTACCTCGGCAGGCACCTGGATCATTTCGGTGATGGTCCGCTCCAGGTCCAACGTGGCCGGGTGGTCCCAGAAGGCGTGGTGCGCCGCCAGCACACCGCCATCCTCCTCGCGATCCACACTGGGCAGGTCCAGAAGCAGGTGCTTCACTCCGATGCTGCGCAACCAGGCACAGGCCGAGCTTTGCAGGTAACACGGGTTGCTGCCGCTCCAATCCTTGCTGGACCTGCCCGGGTCGTTCGGCAGTGTGCGCAACACCAAGGCCTCGCAGGGACGTTCGTTCACCACCTGACGCAACTGCTCCAGGGTGATCACCTGGTCCGTGCGGCCGTCCGGGGCACGACGCGTTTCGGGCAGCAGGCTCACCACTTGGGCTGTGAAGAAGTAGCGCTTCAACAGCCCACCCACAGGGTACACCTCCGGCGTGATGTGGCCCACGCATTCGGTGTGCGTTCCGTGCCCGTGCGGGTTGAAGCGGATGGTGCGGAAATTGACCGGCGAACCTTCCTTCACCGCGTAGATGGTCTCGCCATTGCGTACCGGCTCCATGGTCACCGGATCGATCCACCACGCTCGCGCTTGGTCAGGCCCCGCATGCAAGGGCATGGAGAGGTCCAAGGGCTTCGACAGGTCCACCCGGAAGGTACGGCCCTTGTGTGCGATCTCAGCGATCATCTTCGGTGACGAACAGGTCCGAGGCAATGCGGTCCGCGAAGTGCCGACCGGCCTTGCTCAAAACTAAGCGCCCTGCTTCCAAACACAGATGACCGTTCGACACATGCCGTTGGAAGGCCGACGAGTTGATGCGCAAAGCATCCACTTCCAGTTTCAAAAGGTCGACCCCAAGTGCCGTACGAAGGCCGGTCATGAGACGCTCGTTGGTGCGTTGCACGGCTGTCAATTCCTCACTTTCACAGAACGAAGTTCCTTCCGCGAGTGCCTTGACGTAGACCGCGTTATTGGAAACGTTCCAGCGGCGCACGTTGCCGTTGAAGGAATGAGCCGAAGGCCCGATGCCCAGGTAGGTGGCGCCATCCCAGTAGCTCGTATTGTGCCGAGAATGGTGATCGGGCTTGCCGAAATTGCTGATCTCGTAATGGTCAAGTCCAGCGGCCTCCATGCGTTCCATCAGGCGATCGAATTGGGCGCTTTGATCATCGTCCTCCGGCATCGCCACCAGCCCCTTCCTCACCTGATGGGCCAAGGCGGTACGGGTTTCCACGGTCAGGCAGTAGGCGCTCAGGTGCGGCATGCCCTGTTCCAAGGCGATGTCGAGCTGTTCGTCCCATTCGCCCAATGTCATTCCAGGTAGCCCGTAGATGAGGTCGATGGTCCACGATGTGAAGCCGGCCTTGGCGATGAGCGCGATACTCCGCAAGGCCTGGTCCGCGCTGTGCGCACGTCCCATGAACCGAAGCCGATCCTCTCGAAAACTCTGTGTCCCCAAGCTGATCCGCGTCACACCGCCGGACTTCCAAGTGTTCAGCCTTTCGGCTGTGATGTCGTCGGGGTTGGCTTCGAGCGTGATCTCGGCATCGCGGTCCACCCGGAACAGGTCACGTGCTTGTTGAACGAACTCGGAGATCCGATCCGGTTCCAGCAGACTGGGAGTACCACCGCCGAAGTAGATGGTGGAAACAGGGTTATCGCCCAGTTCTCGGCTACGCTTGATCATCTCCGACCCCATCGCATCCAGGAGAGCATCGCGTTGCTTCGCGGTGCTGAAGTGGAAGTCGCAATAGGTGCAAGCCTTTTTGCAGAAGGGGATATGGATGTAAAGGCCGGGCATTTCAATTGGCAGGTCGAAGCATCGAGGTGGCGCGGCTCAACGATGATGGTGCTTGTGGACGGATCACGGTGGTCGCCCTCAGGCACCTTCACTTACCAACGCAGAACCCAATTCGCCAGTGCGTAAGGTGATCCTGAACGTGGTGCCCTTTCCCGGGGCGCTGCGTTTGACGAAGATCTTGCCGTTGTGGTACTGCTCCACGATACGCTTGCTCAGCGAAAGTCCGAGGCCCCAACCGCGCTTCTTGGTGGTGAAGCCGGGTTGGAAGACCGTATGGTGCTGTGAGGCCGGCATGCCTTTCCCCGTGTCGGTCACATCCACATGGACCTCGTCACCCTCTGTGATCATCTCCAGGGTGAGCGCACCTTCGCCTTCCATGGCGTCGATGGCGTTCCGGATGAGGTTCTCGATGACCCAACTGAAGAGCGCACGGTTCAAGGGCACCTGCAGCTCGGTGTCCGCTGGGGTGAGCACCTCGATCCGCACGCGGCCCGGAAGACGCGGACGCAGGTAGAGCACCGTAGCGCGAAGGGTGTGGTAGAGCTTCTCGTTCTCCAAGTTGGGCGCTGAACCGATCTTGCTGAAGCGCTCGGTGATCACCTCCAACCGGTCCAGGTCCTTGCGCATCTCGGTGATGGCCTCGGGGTCCGCACCCTGGGCCTTGAGCAACTCCATCCATGCCATGAGCGAGCTAAGCGGCGTACCCAACTGGTGCGCGGTCTCCTTCGCCATGCCCACCCACACCTGATTCTGCTCGGCGTTCCGGAAGATGCTGAACAAGGCATAGGCCACCAACAGGAACAAGCCCAGGATCACCAGCTGTACGTAGGGGAAATAGCGCAACTGGGTGATGACCAGTGATTCCTCGTAGAAGATGAAATTGCGACCCTTGCCCGGAAGTTGGATGGCGATGGGAGGGTTGGCCTGCTCCATGGCGCGGATCCGGGCAAGGAGCGCGGTGGTGTCATTCGCCACCTCTGCTTCGATGTTGCTGGATTCAATGACCCGTGTGCGGGTGCTATCCGTGTAGATGACCGGTACCGCAGCCGTGCCCATCACCGTTTCGGAAATGAATGATCGGATGATCCCATCCATGACCTCCTGCAGTTCCGTGAAGACCTTGGAGTCCTTGTAATGCAGGTATTGTTTCTGCGCACCGAACACCGCGATCTCCACGGGCTCACGCAGGTCTGCCATGGTACGCACTTCGGCTTGTAACAGTGTGCTGTCGCTGGCGATACGTTCTTCCAGGTTACGGTGGAACTTCACCTGGCCTTTGCTGTCGGTGATGATGACAGGTACGGTGGTGTTATCGCTGACCACTTTCAAGTAGAAGGAGAGGTCGCTCTGTTCCTCGCTCACGAGCCGGTTCATGGCCTCCGCCCACAACTCGACCTTCTTGCGCTCTTCTTCCCGTAGTCTGTCGAAAAGCTTCTCCGTGTAGTTCACCAGCTCGGCCCGGTTCTGCACCGCTTCCGCCCATAGGCGAACTTTCCTTCGCTCCTCTGCACGGACGCGCTCCACGATGCGGTTGCTGTACCACAAGGAAGCGCCGACAATGAGCATGGCCACGGCGGCCAGCACCAACTTCCAGCGTTGCTTGCGTGAATAGAGGTCCAAAGCGGGGTGAAGTTCGCCAAAGTGGCCCGAGTGGCCTATTCCTCGATGCGGATCCGTTCCTGTTCCTCCTTGCCCTTCTCCTCCTTCAGCAGGCGACCCAAGCCCTTTCTTGGTTTGGTGACCACCGGAGCAACAACACTGTCCGCCTTGTCCCATTCCAATTGGAACACCGGTGCCGTAGCGGTGTTTGGTGCCGTGGGCGAGGCGGTCGTGGAACCGCTGCGGAACAGCCCCAATTCCTCTCTTAGGATGGACTTCAACTCGCTCTTCTCCTGCTCCAATTGTTTCCTGCGTTTGTCCGCGGCCATGGCCCCGTCGTTGGCGAACTGCGGGTCGCTCGCAGTGCCGTACATGTGCAGGAATAAACGCATGCCCGTGCCGTCGTCGGCAATGGGACCGAACTCGTCGGAACTGGAACGGCCCATGCGGAACAGGTCGCTCATGCGGAAGTGGATGTGGTGATCGATGCGGTCGTCGAACCAGTGCGTTCCACTCAGGCTGATGTCCAGCGCACTGCTCTTGATCTCCATGGCGGGCACATGCACCGCGCCGTTCTTGATCTCGATCTGGTTCTCCATTCGAGCGAACCGCACATCGCCCAAACGCTTACGTAGCTCATCCGTGTTGACGAACGGGGCCACCAACTTGTTCTTGCGCAAGTGGTCCGCGATCGCGAGGAGCGGAGCGTGGTCCTTGATGGAGCCGTTCTCCACTGCGATGTCGACCACACAGACCAAGCGTTGAAGGTCCAGCTTCAAAGCAGGGGAGAGTGGTGCTTCGAGAGCCACCTGTGCTCGTGTGCGCCCGCTCAAGTGCCGGTGACCGATGAAGTCCTGGCCGAAGTCCTGGAACTCCGCAAAGAGCTGCTTCACATCGATGTCCTGGAAGGTGGCATGGATGGTCAAGGGATGGGATCGCCCAACGCCTTGTCCGCGCGCGTCGAAACGCAAGTCTCCCACTACGGTTCCCGATGCGGTGCGGAAGCTCAAGGGGGCAAGGGTCAGAACGCGGTCGTTCAATCGTACCGTACCGCGCACATCCTCGGCCTTGAACGCTTCAAAGACCAAGGTGGAAACATGCGCCTGCAGGTCCACCGAGATCAATGCGGGTAGCGTGAGCTCATAGTCGCCTTTCGGCGCCGAGCCCTCCTCTTCTTGCAAGAGCGTGCCCAGGTCCAGACGCTCCGCTGCGAACTGCGCGCTGATCACTAGACGATGGTCCTCGAACAGCAGGTAGGGCATCAGGTCATGCACGGTTCCGCTCAATGCGATGGGTTGATCCTGGATACGCGCAGTGGCCCCGGTCACAGTGGCATCGATGCCATTCAGGGTGAAGGTGGCGTTGAGGTCCGACACCCGATGCCGCAGTCCTCGTAGTTTCAAACCGGCATCAAGGAGCGAAGCCTTACCCGTGATCTTCAAGGCGCGCAGATCGGTCGCCTTCAGGTCGGCCACATCGCGCACCCGACCGTCGACCCGGATGTCCAGGTCCAACTTGCCTTCGGCCTGTTCCAGGGTGTCCAGTTTGGCGAAGCGGACCAGCTCGGACAGCGATTGGTCCGCTCTCAGATGAGCCTTCACCGTGGCGTTCTTCAAGCCGCTGCTTTCCCAATCGCCCCGAATGCTACCAGTGCTCGATCGCGCTGAAAGATCCTTCACCACGATGCGTTTGGCCACGCCTTCCGGGGTGAACTCCATGGCCAGCTCCCCGTTGATATCGGTGAAGGAGATCTCACTTCGTCGCTCTTTCATGCGGCCCTTGCGCACGTTGGCACCGATGGAAAGCGCAGGGCCTTGGCCTTCCAATGAACCTGTGTACCGAAGGGCGAGGTCCACTTCACCCTGCATGCCATAGCCGCTCAGCGTGCGTATCATGTCGGGTGGAAGGGCTTTGACAACATCCCCCAGGTCCAGACCAAGACCCTTTGCGCGCAGGTCCAGCTTCCGCGAGGGACCCTCGGGTACCAGGTCCACCGCAAGCTCCAGTGGGACACCCCCCAAGTTGAGCTCCCCCTTCTCGATGTGGAAGCTACCATCCACCCCGAAGGTCATGGCCAATCTTACTACGAGATCACGATCGGCGATCAGCTCGCGCTCGCGCATGGTCCAGTGGTGCAGCAGGATGTCACCCTCCACCTTGGCCCTGTCCACAGTGTCGCCAAAGCGGCCGCTCAATTTGATCCGTTCGCTGGTGGTGGAGAGTTCAAGTCCGTTCCGTGCATCTCGGTAGCGCAGGCTCAGGTGCTCAAAGGTGAGCCCTTGCAACTCCAGTGGGGAGTTTTCGGTGCCCGCACTATCCGCCACCCAGATGCGGTAGTTCTCCCGCCCTTCGCTGTCCATCGCAGGCAGGAATCGCACCCCATCTCCGTGGATCCGCTCCACGATGTAACGTCCTCGGAGGATATCCCACAAGCTCAATTCCAAGTGCAGCTGATGTGCGTACAATAAGGTGTCGGGGGGTATCCCGTCATACCGCATTTCGCGCGCCAGCACATCGTTGAGTCGAATGCTCGCGCTCGGAAACCTGTCGATGAGCGTGAGCTCCATGTCGCTGACGCTGACGGGTGCGGTGAGCCGTTGGTTGAGCGCGCCCACCACCTTGGCCTTCACCTCGGCGTCGTACACCTTGGCGAGAACCACCAGCGTACCGAAGCCCCCCACCAGCAGCGCGAGCACGATGAGGAACGCGGTTCTGACGCGGCGGAACATGGCTATTGGGCGCAAGGTATCGGGGCTTCCTCCCTCACCAACGGCAAAAGCCGTGCAGTTCGTTCACAAGGGCATGTTATTGCCTAGGAACGGAGCCTGTGGATCCCTCGTCGGGACTGTTGAAGAACAGCGTGATCTTCCAAAGCGCTGAATGACCAAGGTCAGAGCCAATAGCGGAAGAAGCCAACTCATCTTCGCGCCGAGCCTATCGATGGCGCCGGAGAACGTGCCGCAGATCCATGCGTTCAGAAGAACGGCCAAGAGCAACGTACATGTCGTGATCACCATCCGGAATGATGCGACGGACCAGAACAGGATGGCCACGAGCACCAGCGAAAGAACCACTACAACGTGGTGTACCGACTTCATGGCATCCAGTGCGGACAGGTCATTCCGTTGTTGGCGTGCGGTGAGATGGGTTGGATGGCTCAGCGGCACGTGAGCCGCCATGCGCTCCGCCAATTCGGTTCCTGAACCGAAAGGTCCAAGTCCATCGCCTATCGCGTAACGCGTCAATTGCTGGAAAGTGGCCCTGACCGATGCGTTCAGATGTAGCAACCAATAGCGTGGTTCGGAAAGCGTATTTCGAATGATGGCCTGGAACTCATCGCGACAGCTTGAGAATCCCCCGAGCTGCTGCACAGGGCCTGCTTGGTCCCAGACGAACGCGTACCCCGGCATGGGAAGCACACCCCTGAAGCTGCAGAGCCTAAGCTCGGACGGACAATGCTCCTCAAGGTATCGGCTCAGGACGCCGTGCTCGGCCATTGCTCCCATGAAGAAGATGGGACGTGATTTCGACAGTGCAGAGCCCATGGTGAGCCAGCTCGACGCACTCAGGACCAGGATGATGAGCAACGCGCGCCCACTCAGGTCGGGCCGAACACGTTCTGGTAGGAGGATCCTGACGATACCTGCTACGGTCACCAACAGGATCCCGAACAGAGGATGAGAGAGGTGGGTGATACAGGCGATAGCGTATAGGATGTAAAGCGCTATGCGATCCGCCTTTCCAAGAGGAGCCGTAATCAATACGATGAAACACAATACCATGGTCGGCGTGAACAGGTCCGGCATCAGGAGAGAGGTCGTCCATGCCAGGCTAGTGCCCACGGCAAGAAGCAGGTTCAAGCTCAGATGACGGGATATTGAGGCAGAACGGAGTAACCAACCCATAAGGACCCACAAGAGGTAGCTGATCAGTAGTCCCTGTGCAAGAACAGAGAACCAGAGTGAAATTCCGTTCAAGCTGGTCAGGCGAAGTAGCAGTCCATACCCAATGGGCCGATCGAACGGGGTCTCCAGCGCGAATCCGGAGGATAGGTAGGTGGATGTGTCCGAGTAGACCAACGGTGCACCGTTGTAGAATGCTGGTGCACAGAGGATCAAAGCACCCAGACAGATGCCTGTCAGTGCTCGCATACGATGTCCCGACCGCGCTGTGATGGATGGTTTGCTCATACGCGTGCGTCGGACCAACGGAACGCTATTTACGTTTCTTCAAGAACAAGATCTCCTTCTCTGTCAGGTGACGCCATTTTCCACGCGGGATGTCCTTCTTGGTGAGACCAGCGAAGATGACCCGGTCCAGCTTCACCACATCATAACCAAGCGAAGCGAACATGCGCCGAACGATCCGGTTCTTACCCATATGGATCTTCAGCCCGATGTCCTTCTTGCTGGCGCCATCCACGTAGCTCGCTTCATCAGCCTGTGCGAACCCATCCTCAAGTTCCAGACCTTCCACCAGCTGGTTCAGGTGTGCCTTGGTCACCGACTTGTCCAACGTGGCATGGTAGATCTTCTCCGCACCATGGCTGGGGTGGGTGAGCTTCTTGGCCAAGTCCCCATCGTTGGTCATCAGTAGCACCCCGGTGGTGTGTCGGTCCAATCGACCCACGGGATATAGCCGCTCGGTGCAAGCTTGGGCGATCAAGTGCATCACCGTACGCCTGTCATTGGGGTCGTCCGTGGTGGTGATGAAGTCCTTGGGCTTGTTCAGCAATACATAACGATGCTTCTCCATGCTCAGGCGCTGACCACCATAGTGCACCTTGTCCGCTGGGTACACCTTCGTGCCGAGTTCGGTGACGATGACACCGTTGACGGATACGACACCAGCCTTGATAAGTTCATCTGCTTCGCGCCGGCTAGCCACACCGCTCTGAGAGAGGTAGCGGTTCAGGCGCATCAAGCCCTCCGGTGCAGGTTCACCTCCGGTGCCCACGCTCCGTTTGCTTCGCTGAGGACCTTTTCGCTCGGTGCGTTTGATGTAAGGCTTGGGACCGCGCCCCGTGTAACGCGAGGCGTCTCCACCGGCACTCCTTGGGCCACGTTCCGTGCGCCCCTCCACACCTCCATCGCCTTCACGTACCGGCCGTTCGGAATAACGTCCGCCCGATCCGGTCCGAGCACCCGGACGACCTCCACCGGGACGTTCCCCACGCCTTTCCGGGTTGCCTTCCCTACGAGGCCCTCGCTCACCATCCCGCGTGGGCCGTTCGCTGAAGCGACCGGTTCCACCCGGCCGTGCTCCCTGACCGCGCCCAGTGCCGCGCTCAGTGCGTGGACCACTTTGCGGACCGTCCTCCTTCGTACGTCGGTCATCTGCACCCGGGCGTGATGCTCGGCCAAATGGTGCTCGTGAACCACCACTTGGGCGGGAACTTCCCTTGGCAAAGGGACGGTCGTTCCCTGTGGATCGGCCGTAGCCGGTGCCTGAAGCACTGCCAGGCCGGGAGCCACTGTTGGAGGTGGATCGTTCGCTATCGGGCCGATCGGTTCTCTTACGGGGTCCGCTGGATGGTCCTGATCGTTTCGGGCCGTCATAACCGTCGCGTTCGGCTGCAGGAGGTCGTTTACCTGCGCGGGAGGAACGTGGTCGTTCAGTGCCGGATGCAGGTCGGGCGCTGCGTGCAGGGCCTTTCTTGCCGCCTTTCTTGCTGCGGTCAGTACGGTCGGTCATGGGTGGTGGGATAGAACGCGTCGTTGATGTGATGGATGTAGGGCTTCCCGCTCGGATGGAGGATGATACTGACGATGTCGAACCGCACGGGAAGCTCGATGCCGGTGACCTGAACATAGGCATTGGCCGCCTGGATCATGCGTCCCCGCTTTCCTTTTTTTACGGCCTCCTCGGGCTGGCCGTGCTGGTCGCTGCTGCGGGTCTTCACCTCCACGATCACCAGCTCCCGGGCTGTGCGTGCGATGATATCGAGCTCATGCCTGCCGTGTTTCCAGTTGCGCTCCATCACCTCCAGACCGGCCTCCTCCAGGAAGCGGCACGCCAATTGCTCGCCAAGGGCGCCCGTAACGTTGTGCTCAGCCATCTGTGGAAAGAACGGCACGTAACCTATCCGGTACGCCACCGTTGAAGGCCTAAAATTGAGGGTTTTTCAGCCAATCCTTGGGAAACGCGAACGAAAGATGCAAAGCGTACCGACCTTTTTCCGCTCGATAGCCCTGGCCGCTGGCCTGATGGCCCTCGCTGTTCATGCCCAACCCTTTGAAGGTGTGGTGGAATTCACAAAGACCACAGGTCCGGTGGTGACCAGCTACAAGTACTTCGTCAAAGGCGATCGTGTCCGCATCGAGGAGATCGGTGCACGGGGTGAGGTTCAAGGGATCATGCTTGTCGACACACGCGACAAGACGGTAACCGCGATCAGCCCTGAGCGAAAACTCTATATGGACGTGCCCAACATGCGACTTCCAAAGGATGTGGTGGTGACCGTTCAGAAGACCTCGGAGATGAAGGATATCGCTGGGTACAAGTGTGAGAAGTGGCTGGTGAAGAGCCCCAAGGAGGACCGCCAGATCACCTACTGGGTGGCGGCGGATGAATTCAGTTTCTTCGTGCCCCTCTTGGAGACGCTCAACCGCAAGGATGAGCAGGCCGTGTTCTTCCTGCAAGTGAAGGACAATGGTGGCGTATTCCCCATGCTCGGAGTGGAACAGAAGATGGATGGTGCCGAGGTGAGCCGACTCGAGGTCACGAGGGTGACCAAAGCCGCCCAGAAGCCTACCCAGTTCGAGATCCCGGCCGGTTACAACAAGTTCGAAAGGAACTGATCGGTCATAGGACGCCAGCCGCGTCGTCATCAAGCCCTGCAAAGCTCAGCTTTACTCCCGAACGGGTGACGCTGAGCTTGGCTTTTCGGCCCAGTATCAGAGCGCGATTGTCAGCGATATGGCCGGAAGGAAAGCCGAAGCAAACAGGATAGTCCACATCACCCAGAGCATCATCGATGATCTGTTCGGCGGTCCTGCCGAAAGGGTCTGCCGGATCCTTGTCACGCATATCGCTCATGCCGCCTACGACGAGACCTGCCAAGTCCTTGAACCAGCCCGACGAACGTAGGTTCTGTACCATGCGGTCAAAGTGGTAAAGCAATTCGTCCAGGTCCTCGATGAAGAGGATCTTGCCGCGCGGGTCGATGTCGTAGGGTGTGCCGCGCAGGGCGTACAGCAAGGAGAGGTTGCCTCCAACCAGAACGCCCTCACAGTGGCCCACACGCGTGAAAGGTGAACGATCGTCGGCGAACAGGTGGTCCACTCCGTCACCATTCTCCATGAGCGACCCTCCTCCCATCAACAGAGCTCTCAAACTTTCCCTGCATTCCTTCGTTTTCGCCCTGATGTTATGTGGCATCTGAGCATGCAGGCTAGCGACCCCCAAGTTGTTCAGCGCATTGTGAAGCACCGTTACATCACTGAAGCCAATGATCCACTTGGGGTCATGCCTAAGTACGGAAAGATCCAAGTGGTCCATGAGGTGGATCGTACCATAGCCACCACGCGCACACCAGATGGCCCTCACTTCGGGGTCGTTCAGGGCGGATCGGAGGTCCGCCGCACGTTCTGCACCGGTGCCGGCCTGTTGGAAATGCTTCCGTCCAACTCCGCTGCCCAACCGCACCCTCAAGCCCCAGCCTTCAGCCAACGCGATGCCATCCTGTAGCTCTTCCACTGTGATCGCACGTGCCGTTGGGACCACTGCGATGGTGTCGCCAGGGCGCAGGAAGGGAGGAGTGACGATAGGCATAAGGCCCAAAGTTCGGGCCTGGCGATCAGAATTTCACCGCAAGGCCACCCTGCACCACCGTCTTAGCAGCACCCAGTTCGGCATACAGGCCGATGTTGTCCGTGAAGAAGTACCGCGCTCCGATGGTCAGTTCCATGCCCAAGGGGAACAGGCCGCTCAACGAAACGCCGCTGGTGCCGAATGGGTTGTCCGTATCCGATGACCACATGGAGTTCCGATAACCCATGCCGAAGCCCATGTACGGGTCGAACTTCTCCTCATTCCCGAAGTGGAAGTTCAATCGGGCCAGCACACTGTAGTGGGTCCGGTCTGTGGTCTCCGTGTAGAACACGTCATTGCCGTTCTCATCGATGGACGTGTAACGGTATTTCCATTGGTTCGTGCCATAAGCCACGTTCACACCGAGTCCGATATCCTCGGTGATACCATATTCGTATTTGAAGTAGATCGGACCGGTGGTGGTCGTACTCACGTCCGTGAAGCCATCGAAAGAAGCGTTGATGGCACTGATGAAAGAACCAACTCCATAGCCGACCGAAAGAGCATGCTGGCCCTCTTGGAAGACCTGTGACCGGGCAGCGAGTGGTTGAAGGAGTAGCGGCAACGCTAGGAGCAAGGAACGATGGATAGGCATGATTTGGCGGTGTGTTGTGGGATGCAACAGATCGGGTGCCAAGATCGGTACTCGGTTGGGATCATTGGCACCCGGTACCTTCGCGCCTGTCCGACACCGTTCGGCCTTCGACGCTGCTCAACACGTGAAAACACCAACGCGCCATACCGTCACTGCCGCCCTGCCTTATGCGAATGGGCCTTTGCACATCGGTCACATCGCCGGGGCCTACCTACCTGCGGACATCTATGTGCGCAACCTGCGGCAGCGCGGCAAGGAGGTGCTCTTCATCTGCGGCAGCGACGAACATGGCGCCGCCATCACCATGCGCGCCATGAAGGAGGGCACCACCCCCCGCGCCATCGTGGACAAATACCATGTGCTGATGGGCCAGGCCTTCCAGGACTTCGGCATCCACTTCGATATCTATGACCGTACCAGTAGCGACCTGCACCGCGAGACCTCGCAGGGCTTCTTCCTGAAGCTGCTGGAGAACGGTGCCTTCAACGTGCAGGAGGAGCAGCAGTACTTTGATGAGGTAGCTGAACAGTTCCTGGCCGATCGCTATATCATGGGGACCTGTCCGAGCTGCGGTAACCCTGACGCTTACGGCGACCAATGCGAAAAGTGTGGTAGTGCATTGAGCCCCAAGGAACTGAAGGATCCACGAAGCACTCTGAGTGGTGCCAAACCCGTATTGAGGCCCACCCGGCACTGGTACCTCAGAATGGATGAGGCACAGCAATGGGTGGACTCCTGGATCAACACAGGCGTGCTGGATGGCCAACCGCACCATGACCCGAAGGAGTGGAAGGCGAGCGTTCTGGGGCAGTGCAACAGTTGGTTGAAGGACGGTCTGCGACCCCGCGCCATGACACGTGACCTGGAATGGGGAGTACCGGTACCGCTGCCCGGCGCGGCCGGCAAGGTGCTTTACGTCTGGCTCGACGCGCCCATCGGATACATCAGCGCCACCAAGCACTGGGCCGCCCTTCGACAGGCTCAAGGTCAGCCCACCGATTGGGAAAAGTGGTGGAAGGCCGACGACACGCGCTTGATACACTTCATCGGCAAGGACAACATCGTCTTCCACGCCATCATTTTTCCCATTCTGCTGAAGATGCACGGTGGCTACGTGCTACCGCAAAACGTGCCGGCCAACGAGTTCCTCAACCTTGAAGGGAGGAAGATCAGCACCAGCCGCAATTGGGCCGTATGGCTGCACGAATATATCGAACGCTGGCCTCACCGGCAGGACGAATTGCGCTATTGCCTGGCTACCATCATCCCGGAACAAAAGGACAGTGAATTCACCTGGAAGGACTTCCAGGAGAAGAACAACAGTGAGCTGGTGTCCATCATCGGCAACTTCGTGCAACGGGTGATGGTGCTGTGCCACAAGTTCTACGAGGGCAAGGCACCTGCACCGGGTACTGCGACCCCAGATGATCTGACGCTGTGGAGCGCCGTACACGGCAACGCGGAGGAGGTGGTACGTGCCATCGATGCGTTCCGTTTGCGCGATGCCTTGAGCGCGGCGATGAACGTGGCGCGGGCCGGCAACAAGTACCTCAGCGATAACGAGCCGTGGAAGTTGCTGAAGACCGATCCGGACCGCACACGCGCCATCCTGGGCAACAGCCTCAATGTGGCCGCCGCACTGAGCACCGTGCTTGAACCCTTCCTGCCCTTCACCTCCGAACGCTTGCGTCGCATGCTGAGGATCGACGCTGCGCCTTGGGCGGATGCGTTGCGCAGTGATCGCATCGGCCCCGGACATGTGCTCGGAGCTGCGGAGCACCTTTTCAAACCGATCACCGATGAGGAGATCCAGCCGGAGATCGAGCGGCTGCATGCGAACGCGCCTTCGGAGGCCCCCCCTGCCGCTGCTCCTGGAGCAACAGACGGGTCACCTGATGGACGTTCCAAGCCCAACATCTCCTTCGACGACTTTGCGAAGCTGGATCTTCGCGTGGGCACGATCACCGCTGCGGAACGCGTGCCCAAGTCCGACAAGCTGCTAAAGCTGACGATCGACCTGGGTGAAGCTGCACCCCGCACGGTGGTCAGCGGTATCGCCATGCATTATGCGCCCGAGCAATTGCCCGGTCAGCAGGTGGTGCTGGTGGCCAACCTGGAGCCCCGGAAGATGCGTGGTGTGGAGAGCCAGGGCATGGTGCTGATGGCCGAGGATGCAAGTGGCAAATTGGTCTTTATGCAACCCAAGGACGTCGTAACGCCCGGGGGCGAGGTGCGGTGAATGGGCGCAGCGATGCATGCAGAACATTGGTTGTAATTTGAAGGATGATGTGTTGGTGACCTGTTGGAACCACGCTGCTTAGCATCGTGGACCGCTCTGATCAGGGGATGATCTTACTTCATCGATACAAAGGGTATCTTTTGGCCGCCGATCGTAACCCACGCAGATCCACGAACCATGTTGAAACTGAAACAACTGCTATTGGTGCCCTTGAACCGGTTCGCTCATTGGCGTTGGGCGAGGGATCGTCGAGCATTGGTCGCTCGATTGTCGAAAGGCTCGGTGGGTGCAGAGGTCGGCGTTTGGAAGGGAGCGTTCAGTGGTCAACTTCTGGAGGCACTTCAGCCGAAGGAGCTGCATTTGATCGATCCTTGGCGGTTCTTCCCCAACAAGAAGGATTGTTGGTACGGTGGTGCGGTCGCGAAACAACAGCGCGATATGGACGTGATACATGACGCAGTGGTGAATACCTTAAAGGAGCGACGTGAGGTTTTCATACATCGCTCGACCTCGGCAGAGGCGGCGGCCACCTTCAAAGATGCGTTCTTCGATTGGGTGTATATCGACGGCGATCACTACTACGACGGTGTGATGAGCGACCTCGTGAATTACTACCCGAAGATCAAGAAAGGCGGGACCCTATGCGGGGATGACCTGAACTGGACCGCCCCGGGATTGGGTGGCGAACGGCCCGTGGATCGCGCAGTACGGGACTTCGTTCAACGGATGCCTGGTGCCGAACTGAGGGTCATCGGCACGCAGTTCATGGTGATCCGGACCCAATAGCTGTCCTTGTCGGTTCCACTTGGCACTGAACAAGCGGCCGATCAAGCCAAGGGCTTCAGCGTCGTGGCATTTGCGATTCCCAGTGCAGTCATATGGGAGAGACACCGCCAAGGGATGGCGAGGGTGCACTTCACGGTATCCACTTGATCCGCGAGAAGTCCGGCTTACGCTTTTCCAAGAAGGCGTTGCGGCCCTCCTGCGCTTCTTCGGTCATGTAGGCCAAGCGCGTGGCCTCGCCAGCGAATACCTGTTGTCCCACCATACCATCGTCCGTCAGGTTGAAGGCGAACTTGAGCATCTTGATGGAGGTAGGTGATTTGGCCAGGATCTCCTGCGCCCATTCCCACGCCACGACCTCCAGTTCGGCGTGCGGCACCACGGCGTTCACCATGCCCATCTCGTAAGCACGCTGCGCATCGATGTCCCGGCCCAGGAAGAAGATCTCGCGGGCCCGCTTCTGGCCCACCATCTTGGCCAGGTAGGCACTGCCGTATCCACCGTCGAAGCTGGTCACATCGGCATCGGTCTGCTTGAACACGGCGTGTTCCTTGCTGGCCAGGGTGAGGTCGCACACCACGTGCAGGCTGTGCCCGCCGCCCACGGCCCATCCGGGCACCACAGCGATCACCACCTTGGGCATGAAGCGTATCATGCGCTGTACTTCCAGGATATTGAGGCGTGGCATGCCGCTCTCGTCCACATAGCCTTGGTGGCCGCGTGCACGCTGGTCGCCGCCGCTGCAGAAGCTCCATCCTCCATCCTTCGGGCTGGGCCCTTCAGCGCTGAAGAGCACCACGCCGATGCGGGTGTCCTGGTGCGCATCGTGGAAGGCTTGGATGAGCTCGCTCACCGTATGCGGACGGAAGGCGTTGCGCACCTCGGGCCGGTTGAAGGCGATGCGGGCCACGCCGCCGCTCTTGCGGTAGGTGATGTCGGTGAACTCCTTCGCGGTGGTCCATTGCGGTGGGGCAATGGCGCTCTTCATGCGGGCCTTGGTCATGGATGCGTGTGCTGGGGGGCAAATATCGGCAGGGCCGACAGCCCCGGAAGGATGTCGGCCCTGACCGTTGTGGTGAAGGTGCTCAGTTGGCGAGCGCGCAGTTCACGGCGGCAGCGGCGTTGATGTTGCCGAAGCCTTTGCTGCTGCTCGGGTTGGTGGCGAATTGCGCGGTGCTGGTGAGGCATTGCAACACCTGTTCGCGGGTGCGCGCCGGGTTGGCGCTCCAGACCAACGAGGCGATACCGGCAGCGGTTGCCGTGGCACTGCTGCTTCCCCCGATGTAGGTAGGGCTGCTGCCGCTGGTGGCTAGGGTGAGGCTGTTGCGCGAGCTGTTGCTGTTGCGCTCCATCACGATGGTGAGGTCCACCTGCGATCCATCGTGGCAACTGGAGCACTTGCTGCCGTTCTCTTTCACACCGGTAACAGCCACGCACTTGCTGAGCGCTGCTGGGTAGACCACACCCCACCAGCTGGTCCAGCTGAAGCTGGTTCCGGCCGCCGCCATGATCATCTTGCCCCGGCCGTGCGCATAGTTCACCCCATCGCTTAGCACGCTGCTGCTGAAGGGGGTACCGATACTCATGCTGATGACGCGTACCGCGGTGTTGTTGCCCAGTGCCACCAATGCGTTCTTCACGCCGGTACGTTCGCTGCTGCCGTCCAACACCACGTCCTCACAGCCTCGCACGAAGTGCAGGCTGCTCTGGTAAGCCACACCGGTGGTGGCACCCTGGTCATTGCGTGGTCCTATAGCCTGGCCGGCCATACTGTTACCGTGCGTACAACTGGTGTAGGCGCTGCTTCCGAAGGTCCATCCGGTGGTGAGGCTGCGGCCTACATTGCTGAAGCCGTTGTTGAGGTCGGAGGCCAACAAGGACTGGGCGCTGCTGAGGCCCGCGTCGATCATGCCCACGGTGATGCCCGCGCCTTGTGCGGTGTTCCAAGCGGCGGGGATGTTGTGAAGGGTGAAGTTCCATGGCAGGCGCGCGTTCGGGGTGATAGTGGTGATGTCCGCGCTGTTCACCGCGGTGGTGGAAGGGGAGCAGCCGCTAGTGCTGCGCTGGCCATCATCGCTTCCTGCGGCCGGCCAGTAGTCCAGTGGTTCGAGGTAGCGCACGTTCTCCAGGTTGTACAGTGCGGTGAGGACTTCCTTGTCGGTGATGCGCAGTGTAATGATGGGCAGCACGGGATCGTCCTCCACCAGGATATCACGCAGCTCCACCCGTTGACCATTTCGGTTGAGCAGTTCAAGCACGCGGACGATCAGGGCATCATGCACTTCCTTCCAGGCTCCGCTGCGCGCATCGATGCGGTGGAGGTCATCGTCCACGTTCCCGACCCCGGTTGGCCGATAGCCGATGGCCAGGCTGTGATCGTTGTATTGCAGGGCGCTCCATAAGGTGTGTAGGTCCACCCAGTCCCAGCGGAAGTCGTTGCGTTGCTCGAGCATGCCCACCACGCTGCGGTCCAGTGATGCCTGGTCCAGTGGGTCGCCCACGGGTGCCTGTGCAGGTTCGGCCTTCTGCAACAGAACCGGTCCTTGGGGACCGTCCGCAGGTAGTAGTTCATCGCGTTGGCATGCGTTGAGCACAAGTCCGAGGGTGAGCCAGAGCAGTGGTCGAAGGTGCATGAGCGTTGGTTTTGGTGCCTGAAGGTAACAGAACGACGCGGTCATCACCTTTTTGCCTTGGGATGGTTTTCAACGCGTGCCGACCGAAAAGTCACGGTTCTCGGGTTTGCGAGCTTCACGCCTGTGGTGTTGCCCTTACCCTGCTACTTTTGCCGCCGCTATCCGGCCCCATAGTTCAATGGATAGAATAGGAGTTTCCTAAACTCTTGATCCAGGTTCGACTCCTGGTGGGGTCACCATCCGGTCCGCACTGCGCTCAAGTGGTATGGCCTCCATCTAACAGTTCGCTGTGTGAAAGTGCGTGCAGGCCGCTCCATCCGCGCTTGAGCACGGGTCTACCTTCGGCCTTGCCGTTCGTGCACACCTGCGCGATGGTCCTTGCTTGTGAACCGGATCATCCTCCTTCTCATGCTGCTGAACGCAGTGGTGGTCAAGGCCCAACCCGTCAATTCGGATTGTGCCACGGCAGCGTTGCTGTGCGCACAACAACCGCTCCAAGGCGATAATACCGGAGCGAACGGTCCATTGCCCGGGTTCTGCGCGACGGATGCGCTGCTCTGGTACACGTTCACCACGAATTCGCTTGGCGGTAGCGTGGATGTTGCGCTCACCGATATCGATTGTCCCGTCATCGCCGGAGTGGATAATGAATTGAGCCTGGTGGTCCTCAGTAATCCGAACGGATGTACACCAGCATCCTTCGTTGTGGAGTCGGGGGATCCATGCCTCACACAGGATTCGGTGCCCTTCGTGGTGACGATCCCGGACCTGGACCCTGGTACCGTGTATTATGTGATCGTGGCAGGGGTCGCCGACCCGGGTCTCGCGACCGCCCAGTGCGGTTTCACGGTCGCGGTGAGCGGTCCTGGCGCCGATGTGGTGAATGTGGATTTCGATGCAGGACCGGATGTGAGCATCGGCGAAGGGGAAAGCACCCAGCTGAACGCAACGGGAGGGGTTGGTTACACATGGTCGCCGACCAGCGGCCTCAGTGGTTCCGCCATACCGGATCCGATCGCAAGCCCGGTATCGACCACGATCTATGAGGTGACCACCACCGTGAACGATTGCATCTTCACGGATCAAGTGACCGTGGATGTCCTTCGCTTGATCCAGCCGCCTAACACCTTCACCCCGAACGGTGACGGTAAGAACGATCTATGGGCCATCCCCGGGATGGCTGATTACCCGGGTGCTGTGGTGAACATCCATGATCGATGGGGACAACGGGTCTATTCAAGCAACGGCTACCGGGAGCCCTGGGATGGGACCAACGATGGACGCGTGTTGCCTGATGGTACCTACTATTATCACATCCAGTTGAACCAGGTCGCTGGAAGGTCGGCGCCCTATACTGGTTTTGTCTCCATCATCCGATGAGATCACTAGTGCTCATCGGCTGCCTGCTGTTCGCCAAGGAAGCATTGCCTCAATTGCTTTCGCAATACACGCAGTATGTGTTCAATCATTTCAGCATCAACCCCGGGGTCGCTGGAAGCAAGGATTGTTTGGACCTACGTCTCGGCTTCCGTCAGCAATGGGTGGGTTTCGAAGGGGCTCCGACCACCGGTTGGGCAAGCCTTCATGGCACCTTACGTAGAAAGGGCAAGCCTTTTCAAGGCAATAAGCATGGTGTGGGCATGTTCGTGGAGGCCGATCAAGCAGGGAATTGGGGGTATACACGTTTCCTACTCGCCTATGCCTACCACATCCAGATGGCACAGGACTATTACATGTCACTCGGAATGTTCGGCGGAGTGCAACAGATGAAGTTCTCTGCTGGGGAGTCCTTCCTGTTGGAGCCGGATGACCCGGCCATCGCGGGCCGGGCATCAGTGCTGGTGGCTCCGGAGATCACCCCGGGCATTTGGTTCTATAGTCGTAAGGTTTGGGCCGGGCTGGCGATACACCAAGCCTTGGGGAATCGTATGAAGGGTATCGGTGTGGATGCACGATTGTACCGGCATGTGATGCTCTCTGGTGGCTACAAGTACCGCCTGGGGAAACACACTTCCTTCACCCCTAGCGCCCTGCTCAAGTTCGCTGGCGGGGCACCTGCTGCATTGGATATCAATGCGATGGTGGAATGGAAGCGCACCATTGCATTGGGTGTGGGCTACCGTGGGGGAGATGCCTTCTCGTTCCTGATGAAGGTCGGTTTCATGAAGTTCTTCCAATTGGGATATAGTTACGACGTGACGACCTCCCGTTTACGCGTGGCGGGCAACAACACGCACGAGATCATTCTGGGCATCACCCCATGCAGCAAGGAAGGACAGAACAAGCGCATGATCAATTGCCCGGCTTTCGACTAGAACCGGAGAACCTGAACCCATGGTGACCATTCGCATTCCCAGATCATCACTGACCCTCGCGCTCATCGCATGGTCGGCCGTGGTCATGGCGCAGACCAAATACTGGACGGGAGGTACAGGCGCATGGAACGATGCCTCCCGCTGGAGCTTCACTCTTGGTGGTCCTGGTGGTGCGGGTGTGCCTCGGGTGAACGAGGATGTGGTCGTATCCATGGCTTCGGTGATCAGCATCAGCGGGACCAACTGGTGCCGATCGTTGCACGTTGATGGACGTGCAGGGCAGGTCCAGGTCGATGGCCCGTTGAATGCAGAGCTCAATATCGCCGGGGAGTGGCGAATGCTCGGAGAGGTGCGCTGGGACCTTCAAGGGGACGTACGATTGATCAAGCGACAGGGTGGGGTGGAGGTGGAGTTGCACGGCATCCCGATCCATGGAGATGTGGTGCTGGACGGATCGGGGACATGGTCCTTGCACAGTGATCTGGTGGTCGCGGACCATCGGTCATTGCGCCTCCGTGAGGGAACGCTCATCACCAATGGCGATCAACTGAGGGCTGGGCGCTTGCTGCTGGATGGGCGTGGTGCGAAACGGATCATTGCCGGTTCGAGTGTCGTGCGGTTGCAAGAAGTGCCCGATCCTTTGGCATTGCGCGAGGTGCTCGATCCAGGTACGTCGGTGTTGGCCGTTGGTGGTAACGTGGTGCCATGGGGCGTACCCACACGAACTCCCGAGCAGGCCGATCGCGATGTGAATGTTTGCGGCACGGGCCCGGGACAGACACCTTTCGTGGTGAACGCCCAGCTGACCAGCAATTACAACGGGTTCGGCGTGCAGTGCCGCGGCGTTTGTAATGCCACAGTGACCGCAACAGTGAGCGGTGGCAGCGGCACCTTCACGTTCGCATGGTTGAACGGTGGACCGAATTCCGCCACGTGGACAACTGCGTGTGGTGGGCCGCAGATCGTGATCGTTACCGATGTGGTACAAGGGATCTCTTGTCCAGCTCAGGTGAACGTGACGGAGCCAGCACCACTCGGAGTACTCTTCTTCGGGCAAGGCACCGCACCGACCTGTGCCGATGTGTGCGATGGATCACGCACCGCGCTCGCCGTGGGCGGTGTCAACCCGATCAGCTACAACTGGAATAACGGGGCAGGTACGAATTCCTCCTTCTTCGAACTTTGTGCCGGGGTGAACACGCTGTTGGTCACGGATGCCAATGGATGTACGTTCGACACCACGTTCATCTTCAACGTTCAGCCCATTGCACCCAACCTCACCTTCACGCCCACGAGTTGCTTCGGTGCATGTGATGGCTCTGCGGAAGTGACGCCTGTGGGTGGGACCGGGGTATTGACGGTCACCTGGAACCCTGGAGGGTTGTCGGGCAATTCCGTGACCGGACTGTGTGCGGGCAACTATACCGTACAACTGGCCGATGCCAACGGGTGCGATACCACCCTGAACTTCACCATCACGCAACCGTTACCGCTCGATCTGGTGACGATCAGTGCTGATGCGAGTTGCTTCGGAACGTGCGATGGGACCGCTGGTGTCACGGTATCCGGATCTCCCGGACCGTTCACCTACACCTGGTCACCAGCACCCGGGACCGGTCAGGGTTCATCCAACGCGCAAGGCCTATGTCAGGGGACCTATTCGCTGAACATCCTGGACCAATCCAGTGGATGCGATACCACCCTGACCTTCCTGATCGACGCACCACCAGCCATTGATGTGCAAGGGACGGTCACCGACGCTTCATGTTCTTCGAGTTGTGATGGGGCAGTGATCCTGGTCGTTACCGGCGGACAGGCTCCATACACCTATGCGTGGTCGCCTTCACCTCCTGTTGGACAAGGAACATCGAATGTTTCGGGTCTCTGTGCGGGCGATGTGGATGTGACCGTGACGGATGCATCCGGCTGCGATACCACGCTCACCTTCACCATCAACGCACCGCCACCCATCGTTCCAGGTCTCACCACCACGGATGTGACCTGTGCAGGAGCGTGTGATGGTAGTGCGACTGCTGCGACCACCGGTGGTTCCACTCCCTACAGTTACACGTGGACACCCGCACCAGGTCAAGGACAAGGCACCAATACCGCACTGGGCCTTTGCGCCGGGAACTACACCTTGTTGATCGAGGACGACAATGGTTGTGACACCACGCTCACCTTCACGATACTCGAACCTCCGCCATTGAGCGTGGTGCCCACACAGACCAATGTGACCTGCGGCGGTGCTTGCGATGGAACCGCTTCGGCGGTGATCACCGGTGGCGTTCCGAACTACACCTACGTCTGGAACCCTGCACCCCCTGTGGGCCAAGGGACAGCTTCG
>Ga0116157_10001227_pt1 | contig 26012 bp, 20 predicted proteins | sample AD_UKC048_MetaG_FD_89882 | JGI IMG/M metagenome (GOLD analysis project Ga0116157, IMG submission 89882) | Active sludge microbial communities of municipal wastewater-treating anaerobic digesters from USA - AD_UKC048_MetaG | ecosystem: Engineered > Bioreactor > Anaerobic > Digestate | place: USA... | reverse complement strand
GCGGTCGATGGCTACGTGCTGCCGCTCGGCACCGCGCAGATCGACGGCCTGCTGCGCGCCGCCAGCGCCAACTGGCAGGAAGTGGAGCCCGCCATCTTCGGCACCCTGCTGGAGCGCGCGCTCGACCCCACCGAGCGCCACGCCCTCGGCGCTCACTACACGCCGCGCGCCTACGTGGAGCGCCTGGTCCTGCCCACCGTGGTGGAGCCGCTGCGCGCCGACTGGGCCAACGCCCAGGCCGCCGCGGTGGTGCTGGCCCGCGAGGCCGATGAACTCGACGGCAAGAAGCGCGACGCGAAACTCGAAGAAGCCCGCGCCGAGCTGCGCCGCTTCCACCACCAGCTCTGCACCACCCGCGTGCTGGACCCGGCCTGCGGCAGCGGCAACTTCCTGTACGTGACGCTGGAGCATCTGAAGCGCCTCGAAGGCGAGGTGATGAACCAGCTCGAAGCGTTGGGCGAGACGCAGGACAAGCTCGGCTTCGAGGGCGAAACCGTCACCCTGCGGCAGCTGCGCGGCATCGAACTCAACCAGCGTGCCGCCGCCCTGGCCGAACTCGTGTTGTGGATCGGCTGGCTGCAATGGCATGTGCGCACCCGCGGCCTGGCCAGCGTGGCTGAGCCGGTGGTGCACGACTACGGGAACATCGAAAACCGCGACGCGGTGCTCGCCTACGACCGCGCCGAGCCCGCGCTGGACGCAAGCGGCCAAACCATCACGCGCTGGGACGGTGTGACGTTCAAGAAGCACCCCGTGACCGGCGAGGACGTACCCGACGAAGCCGCGCAGGTGGTGCAGTGGGCCTATGTGAACCCGCGCCCCGCCGAGTGGCCGGCGGCGGAATACATCGTGGGCAATCCGCCGTTCATTGGCGCGGGCGCCATGCGCGCCGCGCTGGGCGATGGATACGCGCAAACGCTGCGCGCCACCTGGCCCGAAGTGCCCGAGAGCGCGGACTTCGTCATGTACTGGTGGCACCACGCCGCTGCCCAGGTGCGCGCGGGCCACGCGCGGCGCTTCGGCTTCATCACCACCAACAGCCTGCGCCAGACCTTCAACCGCCGCGTGATCGAGGCGCACCTGAGCGCGCCCAAGAGCCCACTCACTTTGGCCTTTGCCGTTCCTGACCACCCGTGGGTGGACAGCGCGCAGGGCGCGGCGGTGCGCATCGCCATGAGTGTGGGCGCGCTGGCTGAAGAAGAAGGGCGCTTGCTCACCGTGGGCGAAGAGCGGGCGACGGACAGCGACGAAGTGGATGTGCGGCTAGAGGAGAGGCGCGGCTTGCTGCATGCCGACCTGCGCGTCGGTGCAAACGTCAGCGCTGCTGCAACGCTTCAGGCCAACAGCGGGTTATCGAATACTGGCGTCAAGCTCCACGGAGCTGGCTTCATCGTCACGCGTGAAGAGGCGGCCTCGATTGGTCTCGGCTCCGTATTGGGATTGGAGCAGCACATTCGCGAGTACCGAAATGGCCGCGATCTCAATGCCACCTCGCGGGACGTGATGGTCATTGATCTCGCTGGATTGAGCGTTGACGAAGTTCGGCAACGATTCCCGGCTGTGTATCAATGGGTTGTGGAACGTGTGAAGCCTGAACGTGACTTAAATCGTGAGGATTACAGGCGGATCAACTGGTGGTTGTTTGGGCGAAAAAATACTGAACTGCGCGCTGGTCTGAGGGGCTTAGAGCGTTACATCGCAACTGTTGAAACCAGCAAGCACCGCATGTTTCAGCTTCTCGACGCGAGCATCCTGCCGGACAACATGCTGATCGCCATCGCGTCGAACGACCCGGCCTGGTTAGGCGTGCTGTCGAGCCAGGTGCATGTCGAATGGGCGCTGGCCGCAGGCGGTCGCCTCGGCGTCGGCAACGACCCGCGCTACAACAAGTCCCGCTGCTTCGAAACCTTCCCCTTCCCCAGCGACGACACCGGCCTCACGCCCGCGCTCGCCGAGCGCATCCGCCAGCTTGCCGAGCAGCTGGACGCGCATCGCAAGGCGCGGCAGGCGGCGTTCGAGGCCGTCACGCTCACGGGGCTCTACAACGTGCTCGACAAGCTGCGCCGCGGCGAGCCGCTGAATGACAAAGACAAGGCGCTGCACGAGCAGGGCCTTGTGAGCGTGCTGCAGAGCCTGCACGACGAGCTGGACGCCGCCGTGCTGCAAGCCTACGGCTGGAGCGACCTGGGCGCCGTGCCGTGGGCGGACGAAGCGGCCCGCGCCGCGTGGACCGAAGCGCTGCTGGAGCGGCTGGTGGCGCTGAACGCGAAGCGCGCGGCCGAGGAAGCGGGCACGTTGCCGGGCAGTCCGCCCGGGGGCACCGTGCGCTGGCTGCGCCCCGAATTCCAGGACCCGGCGCGGCGGATGGCGGGTGCTTCCGTTGCGCCCCAGCCCGAACAAACGGGACTCGACGGCGTGGAGTCCCAAGCCGAGGCCGCCGCGAGAGCAGACCTGGCCGAAACCGAAGTGGTCGAAGCGCCTGCAGAAGGCGACGCCGGCGGCGCAGCCGCACCCCAGGCCGCTGCTGCCACCACCCAGCCCTGGCCGCCGACCCTGCCCGAGCAGGTGCGCGCGGTGGCTCAGTTGCTCAGCGCCAGCCCCGCACCGCTGCCGCTGGCCACCATCGAAGCCAGCTTCAAAGGCAAGGGCCCGTGGAAGAAAGGCCTGCCCCGCATCCTCGACACGCTCGAAGCCGTGGGCCGCGCGCGGCGCGACGGTGCGGGCTGGCGCGGCAGCTGAGCCGCACCAGCCGAAAGGCTGGTCAGCCCTTGCTGTCGAGCTTCAGGATCCAGTGAACCAGCCGGCGCGCGTCGGCTTCCTTGATCGCCACCTCGTTCGGCGGCATGGCCAGACCGCTGACCTTGCCCTTCCAGTGACTGGCATAGGGGTTGGATCCGGTCATCACGATGTGAGTCAGTTGCTTTTCCGCGCCCTTCGTGCCCTTGTACTTGGCGGCCACATCGCTCCAGGGCGGGCCGACCGGCGCGAGACCGTCGGGGCCCTTCGCACCGCTCTCGATCTGATGGCAGGTCATGCAGCCGCTGTGGGTGGCCAACTCCAGCATGGCCTTGTCGTTGGCAGGATCGGCCCAGGCCGCGGATGAAGCGACCAGCAGGGCTGCGATGGAGAGGAGATGGGCTTTCATGGGCGCTTTCGTTGAACTCGTTGAGTGACTCCTACAGGATACACAGCGCCTTTTTATAGGTATTGACCCTTATCAATCGGGGCGACCGATAGAACGGCCTGGCCCCGGAAAATTGTCACGGCCTCGGGGACTGCACCATTGCTCCGGCAGGCCCGTTTCGCAGTGGTTGGGGCGGACAACGCAGAATCCACCGATGAAAGCACCCCCGCGATTGCAGCCCCTGGTCGACGAAGGCCTGATCGACAGCGTCGTGCGGCAGCTGATGAGCGGCAAGGAAGCCATGGTGTTCGTCGTTCGCTGCGGCGACGAGACGCGCTGCGCCAAGGTCTACAAGGAGGCCACGCAGCGCAGCTTCCGGCAGGCCGTCGACTACACCGAGAACCGCAAGGTCAAGAACTCGCGCCAGGCGCGCGCGATGGCCAAGGGCACGCGATATGGCCGCGAATCGCAGGAAGCGGCCTGGCAGAGTGCCGAGGTCGATGCGCTGTACCGGCTGGCCGCCGCGGGCGTGCGGGTGCCGAAGCCCTACAACTTCCACGATGGCGTGCTGCTGATGGAACTGGTGACGGATGCCCACGGCGACGCCGCACCCCGGCTCAACGACGTGGCCTTCACGCCCGACGAGGCGCGCACGCACCATGCGAGCCTGCTGACCGAGGTGGTCCGCATGCTGTGCGCCGGCGTCGTGCACGGCGACCTGTCGGAGTTCAACATCCTGCTGGCGGCCGACGGCCCAGTGATCATCGACCTGCCGCAGGCCATCGACGCCGCCGGCAACAACCATGCGCCACGCATGCTGCTGCGCGACGTGGCCAACCTGCGCAGCTACTTCGGCCGCTACGCGCCCGAACTGCTGGCCACCGAATACGGCGCCGAGATCTGGGACCTGTACGTGCGCGGCATGCTGACGCCGGAAGTGGTGTTGACCGGACGCTACGAGCACCAGACCGGAGCGGTCGACCTGAGCGGCGTGATGCGCGAGATCGACGATGCGCGCGCCGAGGAAGCCGCCCGCCGGCTGCGCATGGCCGATTCGAACTGACGTCGATCGATCGTTCCGGCCGCCAAATCGGCGAGCTTCAGACCAGGTGCTTCAGGAAGGTCGATCCACTGTTCATGAAGTTGAAGGCATGCAGGCCCAGGTCGTCCGAGAGGTCGCAGAAGGCGCGGATGCCGCGCACGCTGTTGCCGCGGGCGTCGAGCCGGGGCGAATAGGTTCCGATGCCGAGCTGCCGGTTGACGACGCCGAGGATGCCGCCACCGACACCACTCTTGGCCGGGATGCCGACGCGGAACACCCACTCGCCGGCGTAGTCGTACATGCCGCAGGTGGCCATCACCGACAGCACGTCCTGCATGCTCGCCATGTCGAACACGGTTTCCTTGGTCAGCGGATTGACGCCGAGATTCGCCAGCGTCGCCCCCATCACGGCGAGGTCGCGCGCATTCACGCGCACCGAGCACTGCAGGAAGTACAGGTCCAGCGTCTCCATGTTGGTCGCCGGATCCATGCGGTCGAAGTTGGTGACCAGCCAGGCCAGCGCGCGGTTGCGGTGACCGGTCTCGCGCTCCGACGCGTAGACGGTTTCATCGACTTCGAGTTCGCGGCCGGCCGCGGCGCTGAAACAGCGCAGCAGCGCGGCACGGCGCTCGGCGAAGTCGGCGCCTTCGATGAATCCGGCGGTGGTGATCGCGCCGGCATTGACCATCGGGTTGAACGCGCGGTTGCTGGCGTCGAGCGCGATGGAATTGAACGCGTCGCCGCTCGGCTCGATGCCGACCCGCTCGAGCACCTTGGTGCGCCCGTGGGTGGACAAGGCATGCGCGTAGACCAGCGCCTTCGAACAGGACTGGATCGTGAACTCGGTGCGGCTGTCACCGACTTCGAAGATGTCGCCTCGCGTCGAGACGACGCACACGCCGAACTGATCCGGGTTGGCCTGGGCCAGCGCCGGTATGTACGTGGCGACGTTGCCATCGTGAAGGCTGCTGTAGCGGGCATGGATCGACTGCAGCAGGTCGCTGATCATGGATCCATCGGTCTGGTTTTGCGGCATGGCCTGTTCTTGAAGCACGGTCTTTGAGGGACAGGAATCGTTTCAGCAAGACGTATGCCAAAAGCGCCATCTGCCCTCCACGAAGCGTCGCCGGCCTGCAAGAATGGGCGCGATGACAGACATGCTGATCAAGCTGTACGACCTGCCGCCCGGTGCGGCCGGTGAGTCGTCGGCCGGGTCGCCAGCGGCACTGGTGCGCAAGCCGATCGGCCCTGAACACGAGGCCGTCGTGGCGTGGATTCAGCAGGCGTTCGGTTCGCGCTGGGCCAGCGAGGCGCGCGTTGCCCTCCAGAACCGGCCGGTCAGCCTGTACATCGCGATGCAGGGCGCCCGGTTGATCGGCTTCGCCTGCTACGACGCCACGGCCAGGGGGTACGTCGGCCCGATCGGGGTTGACGAGGCAGCCAGGCGCTCGGGCACCGGGGCCGCGCTGTTGCGTGCGGCACTGGCCGACATGCGCGCAGCCGGTTACGGCTATGCGATCGTCGGAGCCGTCGGCGCGAAGGAATTCTTCACCCGGGTGGCCGGCGCCAGCGACATCGCGGATTCGACGCCCGGCCTGTACGCCGGCATGTACCGGGGCGGCGACTGACGCGCGAGCGGCCGCCCGCTTCGTCGCGATTCAACGCTGGCCGGCGTCGGCGCAGGCGGGGGACTCGACCGGCTCCATCGGGGTCGCCGCGCGCAAGGCCGCGAGCAGCCTGGCGCCGGCGCGCCCGGTCGGGTTGTTGCCCAGCCAGCGCTCCTCGGCCTCGATGGCACTGCGGGTGCGGGGCCCGTCATGGCCGTCGGCAGTCACTTCGCAATGGCCACGCTGCCTCAGCAGCATCTGCAGTTCGGCGAATTCGGCGCGGGACAGGGCGGCGTCATCGGTCGGCCACGCGGCACGCATCGGCGGATCGCCGCGCAGCCGATCGGCCAGCAGGCCGATCGCCAGCGCATAGGCATCCGCCCGGTTGTAGCGCCACGCAGCCTGGTAGTTGCGGGTGACGAGCCAGGCCGGCCCGTCGATTCCCCCCGGCATCAAAAGCGCGGCTGGCGTGTCCGGGCGCAGCGGCGATTCACTGCCGGGGCCCTCCGGAAGCAGCGCCCCGCCGTCGATGCGCCGAAACCCTGCGGCGGCCCACTGATCCAGGCCACGACACAGGCCTGCCGGCATCTCCGCCTCCAGGCAAGCATGGTCACGCTCCAGTGCATTCCAGGCCAGCGCCTGTTCCCGCGGCACGCTGACCTCGATGCCCCACGGCAGGCCGGCCGTCCAGCCCAGCCCCTTGAAATAGCGCGCAGTGGTGGCCAGCGCGTCGGGCACGCTGTCGACGATGTCGATGCTCCCGGAATCATCGCCGTCATCCATGTTCTGCAGGAAGGTGCCGGGCATGAACTGCGTCAGGCCGAACGCGCCGGCCCACGAGCCGCGGAAGGTCTCCGGGCGCACCAGCCCCTCCTGAAGCAACCAGAGCGCCGCATAGAAGTGCGCCTTTCGCTCGCGGCTGGCGAGATTCAAGCAGGCGCGGCTCAACGTGGCGTCGACCACAGGATAGCGCCCCGGCACCCGCCCATAGTCCGTCTCGACGCCGAACACGGCCACCGCGGTCGCTGCATCGACCGCGTGCCTGCGCTCGATGGCGGCCAGCGCGACGGCCTCTCGATCGAGGACCGCCCGGCCGTCCGCCTCGCGCTGCGCGTCGACCAGCCGGGCCAGGTAATCCCACACCGGCAACTTGAATTCGGGCTGTGTTGCCGTGGAGCGATCGATCAGCGGGCGCAGGTCTTCGGCGCCGCGCGTATAGCGATCGAAAGTCTCCGCGCTCACCGGCGGCTGCTTCGGCAACTGGGCCCGCAAGCTGCGGACGCACGAGTCGAAGCCGGCGGCGGCTTGAGCGTGTGCCGAGACACACGACAGCAGGCAGCTGGCGCCCAGCGCCAGACGCCACAGGGCTCGGAACAGGCTTTCCTGCCCCGCACTGCAGCGCGCAGCGGCGGGCGAACTGCCGGATGTGCTTGCAGGTGATTCGGCGCACCGTCGATAATCTGCGGCTTCCATAAGGCGACGGTAACCCAGCGGACCACCACCACCGCCACCCCATTCCATGCTTGCGATCCGTCTCATCCTGTTGTGCTCCACCGCCGTTCTGGTGACCTCATGCGGCACTCCCCCCGCCAAGGCTCCCGTCCCGGTCCCCGCAGTCACCGAACCGGCACCGGTCGAGACGCCTCCGGCCCCGCCACCGCCTCCTCCGCTGACGCTGCAGCAAGCCCAGAAGATGGCGCTCGCCAGCGCGGATCTGCTTGAAGCCGGCAACGAGGAGCAGGCCAAGGCCGATCTTCAGCGTGTGCTCGCCAGCGACCCGGGCAACAAGCTCGCGCAGAACCTGATGCGCCAGATTTCCGCGGATCCTGTCGCGGTACTCGGTCGGGAGTCGTTTTCGTACACGGTGCGCTCCAGCGACACGCTGTCGCGCATCGCGGGTCGCTTCCTCGGCGACATCTACTCCTTCTACATCCTGGCGCGCTACAACGACATCAAGATTCCACGTCAGGTCGCGGGCGGCCAGGTGATCCGCATTCCTGGCAAGGCGCCGCCGCCCGGGGTGCTGGAGAACGAAGCACGTCGTGACAAGGCCGTGGCTCCAACCAACCCCACGCCCCCTGTCACGACGGTCGCGCCGGCCGCCCCGGTCACCAACGAACCGAGTGCAGGCGAGAAGGCCCTGACAAGCGCTGAAGCCGCCGAACGCCGCGGAGACCTGGACCGTGCCTACAGCGATTACCGGACAGCCACAGGCGGTGAACTGAGCAACGACGCGCTTGCCAAGGCCGAACAGGTGCGCCGCCGCCTGGTCACGCGCTTCACGCTGGCAGCGCGCGGAGCGTTCGCCAAGCAGGATCTCGACGGATCGATTGCCCAGTGGGACCGCGTGCTGCAACTCGAACCCGGCAACGACACCGCCCGCCTCGAGCAGCAGAAGGCTCGGGCGCTCAAGGAAAAGATCAAGTCCCTGAAGTAGCCGCGGTGCGCAGCGCCGCTGCGCAGGCCAGGCTCAACGGCTCTTCGAATCGGCCGGTCGCGTCGCGGCAGAGGCGCGAAGTTGCTTGAGTCGCTCAGCAGCCCGTGTATCGGACGGATCGAGACGCACGCTCTTCTCCAGCAACACGATGGCCGCCGCGGAATCGCGAGCCGTCACTGCTTCTTCCGCCTTGCGTTCGTAGAGGTCAGCCAGCAGTTCACGCGCCGCGCGATCGTTGCGGCTGCCGGCAACGCGACGCTCCAGCAAGCCGATGGCGCTGTCGAGCTCCCCTTGGCGGGCGAGCATCGCCACATGCTCGAGTTCGTTGCGGTCGGCACCGCCGGCCACAGCCGCCTTGTCGGCCATGACCTCGGCGTCGGTGGCTGCACGGCGGGTCAGCATCGTCCGGGACGATCTCCCGAGCTGCTGACGCTTGACCCGCTCGCGTTCGACGGCGCGCAAGGCATCGGCAGCCGTCGCGTGTTCGGGCTGCAGGGCAAGAACGGACAGGTAGAGCTGGCTTGCGGCATCGAGGTCGCCGCGGCGTTGCGCCTGGGCCGCGCGGGGCAGGCGATCGGCCACCGCAGCGTCGATCTGGCGACGCGTGTCGGCGAGGGCCTCGCGGTACTCGGTGACATCGGGTCGCAGAACGGTGAGCACCTCCCACGCCAGCGCGGCCTCTGCCAACCTGCCCTGCCGCGCGGCGTTCGCTGCGCGTTCCCGGTATTCCCGCTCGAAGCCGGACCGCGAGGGAGCGGCCGTCGGCTGGGGAGATGCCACCGACCTGGCGGCGGGGGGCGGCGCCGTGCTGCTGCAACCGAGCAAGGTCGCCACACACCCGCCCAGGAGCAGCGCCGGCAGGCTCCTCATGGCGCGGGGGTGGCTCGGCTGATCTGCAGCTTGGCCTTGAATGCCTCGATGTCGATGTCGCCGAAGATCATCGTGCGGCGCAGCATGTACGGCGTCGCGAAGAAGGCATTGCCGCCCGGGTAGACCGTCACCGCCAACTGGTATTGCTGACGTAACAGCGCGTCCAGCACCGATTCATTGGCGTCCCCGTACGGGAACGCGAAATGGCGCACTTGATGCTGCGGCAAGCGGCGCTCGATCAACTCGCGAGGCACGCGAACTTCGGCGTCGATGCTTTGGCGATAACGCTCGTCCGTCTCGCCCGTGGTGCGCTCGATCAGGTTGCGGTGGCTCTTCGAATGCGCCTGGATGTCGACCAGCCCGGAAGCCTGCAGCTCCGCGAGCTGGTTCCAGCTCAGCCCGTCGCCGGCACCGATGAAATCGGTGTAGACGAAGAGGGTCGCCGGAAACCCGTGCTTGCGCAGTTGCGGAAGCGCATGCCGGTGCACCGATTCGTAGCCGTCGTCCATCGTGATGACCACCGAGCGCTTGGGCAGCGCCTCTCTCCCCTGAAGGAAGCCGAGCAGCTGCGACAACGGAATCACGCGGTAATCGTTGCGCGCCAGCCAGTCGAGCTGGGCAGCGAAATTTTCCGACGACACCGACATCTTGCTGCTGTTACCACCGAACCGGTGGTAACAGAGGATGGGCACCGTCTGGTAGCGGTCGCCTTGCACGCCAACCTGGTTGATCGGGGCAATAGGTATCACCAGAGGTTGGCCGGCGACTGGCCGGCTCAACCGGTTGAAGTCGCCGATGACCCAGTCGCGATCGGGCGAGCCGAGGAACTGCCCCGCAATCGAGCGCAAGGTGTCGTCGTTGTCCGGCTGGTAGATGACGAAACGATCGCTGCGTCCCAGCACATCGCCATTGCCGTTGCCGCTGCGGACCTCGGTGGCAGGCGCGGTCACGCTGGGCGGCGGAGCACTGGCGCAGCCGGCCAGCCAGACGACCACCCAGGCTGCCGCAACAAGCAACACTTGCCTCGCACTCATCACGATCTCATTCCTTGTTCGAAGCGGGACCCGGACCAGCCCGGGTCGGCAGCGGGGTCGGCGTAGGCGGCCCGACGACTGCACCCGATTGCCGGTCGGCCAGCGCCTGGGCCATCTGATCGAAGGTCGCATAGAGCTGCCCGAACTCGTCCTTGCGCTGCTCGGCAATGCGATGGTCGAACCGCCCCTTCCCGATCTCCTGCATGGATTCTCCGAGCAACTTGATCGGCTGTGCAAACCAGTTGGCAACAAAGAACATCGCCACCGCGACCGCAAGCACGGTGATCACGACCAGAGCGACCATCAGCCCGATGGACAGGCGCGCGACGGCGATCAGCGGCTTTTCGGGCAGGCCGAGGGAGACGCTGCCGACACGCTTGTCCTGAAAGGTGATCGGCGCCTCGAATCCGAGTACCGATTCCCCGTCGGCCGTGAAACGCGTCACCGTGACGCCGCCCTTTCGCTCCCCGAGCGCTTCACTGGCGGGGGCCCGATAGGCCAGGCCGGTGCTGCCCGCGCTGGTGGCCCGGACCATGCCTTCGCGGTCGATCACCGCGATGCTCTGGAAGTCCCGCGCCTTCATCACTTCCTGGATCGACACCTCGACCGCCACCCAGTCTTCAGAGAGAGCCGATACCGCGTTCTGCGCTGCGATGAACCGCGCCAGCGACGCACCGTAATCGGTGGCCTGGCTGAACATGGCAGCGTACTGGCGCTGCGTGATGACGGTGGCGGCCAACGCCATCACCACCGCCACGATGAGCGCCATCGTGGCGGCCCACTTGACGCGCAACGGAACGATGCGCTGGCGGCTCTTCTCGAGTTCGGCCGCGTCAATTTCGGCGAGCACCCTCGTCAGGGCTTCTGCGAGTTCCTTGCCGCTGGCCCAGCGCCGGTCCGGCAACTTGGCCAGCGACCGGGACACGACACGGCGCAGGGCAGCCGGGACTTCGGGACGCAATTGCTCGATCGGCTTCGGCTCCGCTGTCGCGATCTGCATCGCCAGCGACACCAGGCTGTCGCCCTGGAATGGGCGCTGCCCGGTCAGCATCTGGTAGAGCACGATGCCCGCGGAGAACAGGTCGGAGCGGCCATCGAGACGCTCCCCCTTGGCCTGCTCGGGCGACATGTACTGTGGCGTGCCGAGGATGTCGCCGAGGTGCGTCCGTTGTTCGGAACCCGACGATTCGACGTGGGCGATACCGAAATCGGTGACCTTGACCGTCTGGGTGCCCTTCACCTGCATGATGTTGCCGGGCTTGATGTCTCGATGGACGATCCCCCGCGAATGAGCGTAGTCGAGTGCCCGGGCCAGCTGGATGCCCATGACGACCACGTCGCGCACACGCAGCGGCGGATTGTTGGCCAGCAGATCGCTCAGTGTTTCGCCGTCCAGCAGTTCCATCGCCATGTAGGGCCGGCCGTCGATTTCACCAACATCGTGCACGGTGACGATGTTCGGGTGCGACAAGCCGCCGGCAGCGCGCGCCTCGCTGAGAAAGCGTGCACGGTATTCGGGCTCTTCGCACAGCGACGCGTGCAGGAACTTGATCGCGACATCGCGCCCGATGCCGGGATCGTGGGCCTTGAACACCGTGGCCATGCCGCCCCGGCCCAGGCGTTCGTGTATCCGGTAGCGGCCGACCTGCTGCAGCACGCCGCCGTCAGCCAGCGAGGTGCCAGGCAAGGTGGCCGAGCTGTCCGCCTCTCGCGCACCAGCGGAGGGCATCACGACGGGCTGGGTCGTTGCGATCCGAGTTGGTGCATCGTCTTCGTCACGGGACACCGGCTGGGTCGCGGCACCACCATCCCCGGCAGAGGGTGCGGACATCGAAATGACTCCTGTTGTTGTTGTAATCGACCGAGCCTGCCCCGGCCAAGGCAGAAAAGCACCGCAAAGCAACGCACAACCGATGCCAACAATCTCTTACATTCGCGATTCTGGCATCGGTGTTGCAACACCCTGCCGAGATGCGAGAGCAGCCCGCATGCACATCTCGCAGCCTCCCGAGACGCAACCTTGAACAAGTCCCTCCCGTCAGAGAACGATTCGAATCAGGATTTGACGATCCTGACCATCACCCGATCCACGATCGCACCAAAGGTCGCAGCGGAGAAGCGCGAGCATTTCCTGGTGGCGATCCAGGGCAGCCAGACCGGGCGTCGCCTGCGTTTCGCGGCCGACCACCCGATCACGGTGGGACGCAAGATGGTGTGCGATTTCGTGCTGCCCGATGCCGAGGTTTCAGGAAAGCACTGCCAGATCAGCGCAGCCCCTGACGAAGCCGATGCCACCGTCACCGACCTGCAGTCGACCAACGGCACCTTCGTCGAAGGTAAGCGCCTGATCGGATCGATCCGTCTTCCCAACGGCGGGCTGCTGCAGCTCGGCGGCCACGTGTTGAAGCACGAGTACCGTCTCCCGAGCGAGCTCGAGCAGTCGCTCGAACTCGACCGCGATCTCGAAAAGGCCAGCAGCTATGTGAAGGCCTTGCTGCCCGCGCCGATACGCGAGGGTCCGGTACGAACCGACTGGTTCTTCCTGCCTTCCACGACGCTCGGCGGCGATGCCTTCGGCTACCAGCAACTCGACGAAGACACCTTTGCAGGCTACGTCGTGGATGTGTCCGGTCACGGTGCGGGCGCGGCGATGCACAGCGTGTCGGTCATGAACGTGCTGCGGCAACGCGCGTTGCCGAACACCGATTTCCGCGACCCGGCCCAGGTGCTCCACAGTCTGAACACGACGTTCCAGATGGAAAGCCATGGCGGGATGTATTTCTCGATCTGGTACGGCGTCTACGAGCCCAAGACCCGATTGCTGCGCTACTCGTCGGCCGGACACCATCCGTCGTACCTGGCGCAGCCGTCGATCCAGGAACTGATTCCGCTGCAGACACGCAACCTGATGATCGGCGCGATGCCCGAAGCCAAGTTCATCTCCAGCAGCGTGGAGGTGATGCCCGGCAGCGTGCTCTACGTGTTCAGCGACGGTGTGTTCGAAGTCGTGACCAAGGAAGGCACGCAGTGGGGTCTGCAGGATTTCCTGCCGCTGCTGCGGCGTCCCGAGTCGGCCGAGGTCGCCGAACCCGAGAGACTCTATCGCGCCGTGCAGGACGTCGCCCGCCCTGGCGCACTGGATGATGACTTTTCAATGCTGGTTGTCACGTTCGTGTAGCGCGACCGCCATATTCTCGTCACGCAAAGGCGGCGCGACAGCGATCGAGCCGCAGGCTGAACACGTATCTTTGAAGGGAACCCGTTATGGACACAGGCATGGATGTGACAGAGCTGGATGGAGGCGTGACCTGCATTCGGCTGTCCGGCCGACTCGATTCACCAGGCATTGACCGCATTGAAGTCAAGTTCACCGCGGCAGTGGTCTCCAGGGCGCACAACGCCGTGATCGACCTGTCGGGCGTTGATTTCCTTGCTTCGATGGGTATACGCATGTTCATTGCAAGCGCGCGTGGGCTTCACCTGAAGGGCGCAAAGATGGTGCTGTTCGGCGCCCAGCCCCTCGTCCACAGCGTGCTTGAACACGTGGCCCTCGACCAGATCATCCCGATCGCGGCCAATGAGACGCAGGCTCTGGAGCGACTCCAGGGCTGAGCGCTGCGGCACATCGGAAGCCTGAATTCCCGGAATCCACCATGGCGGGAGCTGCATCGCACTCGGAGGCAGGCGACGGCGCACAGTTGCTGCTGACGCTGGCCAACGATCGCGAAGGATTCGACCAGACACGACTGGCCGTGCTGAGGCACCTGGCTCCACATGGAGCGAGCCAGCAACTGTTGTTCAAGGTCGAGTTGATCCTGGAGGAAACGCTGATGAATGTGATCTGGCATGCGTTTCCAGACGACGAAGTGCACCCGATCACGATGAGTGTGCAGGTCGAGCCCGAGGACATCGTGATGCATTTCGAGGACGACGGGATGGCCTTCGATCCCCTGCTTGCGCCGGCGCCGAAGCTGCCCACCTCCATCGAAAAGGCGGTCCCGGGCGGTCTGGGATTGATGCTGGTTCGCAAGTACGCGAGGTCGGTTGCTTACGAACGCAACGCCGGCCGCAACTGCCTTACCGTGCGCGTGGCACGGACCTGAGGCCGGGTACCGACCGGCAATCTGTTGACCGGCAGGGAGCGAGTCCCCGCCGGCCGATGACTGCCACATGATCAGGATCAGGCCAGCGGAGCTGATTTCCTGTTTGCCGCAGATGCACGGCAGCCTGTAAAACGCTGCAAATCAACTGCTTTTCCGGCCATGCCCTGCCGTTAGCATCGGCACCATGCGAATTTGTCCGGTGCTGGCGCAGCTGATGCTCGAATCGGCATCGCCCCGACCCAGGACTGCAGCTGGACATGCTGATATCCATGAATCGCCTGTGAGGACTGCACTGCATGCCGCCGCTTGAAACGATGCCGGGCGAACGCGTCAGGAACCTGGCGCACCCGGTCGTGCTGAAGGGTGTTTCGCGCACCTACCGCCTCGACTCCGTCGACGTCCCGGCGCTGACCGACATCAATCTGGTGATCCTTCCGAACCGATTCACGGTCCTGTCCGGACCGTCGGGCAGCGGCAAGACAACGTTGCTCAACCTGATCGGCTGCATCGACCGGCCCGACAAGGGGACGATCATGGTCGGAGGCCGGCCGGTGCAGACGATGGAGGACGACGCCCTGTCGGACTTCCGGGCGCATCAGCTTGGATTCATCTTCCAGAATTTCAACCTGCTGCCCGTGCTGACCGCCTTCGAGAACGTCGAGTACCCACTGGTGCTGACCGGCATGCCAGCCGACAAGCGGCGCGCTCGGGTCGCGAAACTGCTGGAGGCAGTGGGCCTGGCCGATCGCGCGGGCAACCGGCCCGGCCAGTTGTCGGGCGGACAGCGTCAGCGCGTCGCGATCGCCCGCGCGCTGGCGCTGAGGCCGCAACTCGTGCTGGCCGACGAGCCCACGGCCAACCTGGACAGCAAGACCGGCGTCGAGATCATCGAACTGATGCGAAGCATGCAGAAAAAGCATCGCGTTTCGTTCATTTTCTCCTCGCACGACCCGAAGGTGCTCGAAGCTGCTGATGACGCCGTGCACATCCATGATGGCCGCATCACATCGATCGAGCGGCGCCTCGCCATGGCGGAATCACGTACATGAACACGCTGTCGCTGGCATGGCGGAACCTGCTGCGCAATCGGCGGCGCTCGCTCATGACCTTGATCGCGATGATTCTGGGCCTGACGGCAGTTCTTCTCTTTGGCGGGTACATCAGAGACATCAACTACAGCCTGCAAACCAATTTCGTCACCAGTACGGGGCACCTGCAGATCCAGCACAAGGATTACTTCCGTTTCGGCAGCGGCAATCCCTCAGCCTACGGGATTCAAAATTACGAGCGCGTCATCGCTGCAGTCAGGAAGGACCCGGTGATCGCGCCGATGCTTGCAGTGATCACTCCCACGCTGCAATTCGGTGCTATCGCCGGAAACTTTGCAGCGAGCGTGTCACGCACCGTCTTCATCAACGGAACAGTCGTTGAAGATCAGAACCAGATGCGTGAATGGAATGACTATGGGCAGCGTGATCTGTCGTCGAGACATCTCTCCCTGTCCGGTACCCCGCCGGATACGGCTGTCATCGGTACCGGTGTGGCACGGGTTCTCCATTTGTGCGCGCCTCTGAAAGTTGAGGATTGCGCCCCTGAAGATTCCAAGAAAGCGGTCGACGGCGCGGCGCTTCCGGACGACATATCCGACTTGGCCATGCTGGGTACGACGAAAAATGCCGTAACGAAACCCGATGCTGGACCACGCATCGAAATTCTCGCGGCCAACGCTCGCGGCGCTCCCAACGTGGCTGGCGTCAACGTGCTCGCAGCTGAGTTTCAGGGCGTCAAGGAGGTGGACGACATCTACATCGCACTGCATTTGTCGCAAGCACAGAAGCTGGTTTTCGGAGCAGCGCCGCCACAAGCGACTGCGATTGCGATTCAACTGAAGCACACCGCACAGATTCCCGAAGTACGCGCTCGCCTCGAGACCCTTTTGACGACCGAGCTTCGGGGTGAACCTCTGGCTGTTCTCGATTACGAAACCTTGAACCCGTTCTACGGGCAAACGCTGGCGATGTTCGCAGCCATCTTCGGTTTCATCTCGATGTTGATGGGATCGATCGTCCTGTTTACCGTCAGCAACACAATGAGCATGGCCGTGGTCGAACGCACCTCGGAGATCGGCACGCTGCGCGCCATGGGTCTGAGGCAGAGCGGCATCCGGGCGATGTTCGTCAGCGAGGGGATCGTTCTGGGCTGCTTTGGCGCAGTGCTGGGAATCGGCATCGCCGCAGCCCTGGCATGGGTCATCAACAGCCTGGGCCTGACCTGGGTTCCACCTGGCCGCAACGAACCCGTGCCGCTGGCCGTCAACCTGGCGGGAGCACACTGGATGATCATTGCCAGTGCCGTCGGACTCGTCGTCGTTGCAGCGCTTTCTGCCATCCTGCCCGCAGCCCGTGCAGCGCGTATGACGATCGTCGATGCCTTGCGCCATGTTTAGTCCGGGTGCAAGGAAGGGAAACTTGATGAATACAACCCTTGCCTTGATAGTCAGTCTGGCCTGGGTCGGCCTGGGGCTGAGCTCGCCCGCCCTCGCCGCCCCGGACGCGCAGGCCATCCTCGCGGCCAGCGACGCAGTTCGTAATCCGTCCAAATCGTTCGCTGTGACGGTGACCTTGCTCGAGTACCGCAGCGCGAAGCAGACCGACAACAACACGCTGACCGTGTACTCGAAGGCAGACGCGTCCAGCGGGCAATACCGCAGTTTGCTGCGCTTCGTGGCGCCGCAGCGAGATGCCAACAAGCTCATGTTGAAAAACGGCAACGACCTGTGGTTCTTCGACCCGGCGAGTCAGGCAAGCATCCGTTTGTCGCCGCAACAAAGATTACTGGGTCAGGCGTCGAACGGAGATGTGGTCACTGTCAACCTGGCGAAGGACTACGCGGCAACCTTGGAAAGCGAGGAGGACCTGACTGACGGCGAGCGTGTGATGCGCCGTTGCTACAAGCTCGCCCTGGCTGCAGCTGCTCCAGACGTGACGTACCACCGTGTAGAAATGTGGATCGAAACTACATCGTCCCGTCCGGTCAAGGCACGCTTCTTCGCTGAAAGCGGACACCTGCTCAAGACAGCCTACTACCGAAAGTTTCAGCCACACCTCGGCCGAGAGCGACCGACAGAAGTCGTCATCATCGATGGTCTCGACCCAGCCTGGGTGACGGTGATGCGCTACAGCGATTACGCCTGGCGGGAGGTTCCCGAGTCCTGGCTGCAACGCGATTACCTGCCACGCTTCAAACCGGAATAAGTATGCGACTCGATACCCTTCTGCTGCAATTGGCGCTGCTCGTCTCCACTGTGGCACAAGCAGCCAGTCCGCCGGACGCTGCTCCCGATGATCTCGATGCCCTGTCGCTCGCCGACAAGGCGCCCACGACCGCGCCCCAGGCCGCAAAGGCGTGGCGCATCTTTCTCGAAGGCGCCGGCGTTCGCACCGGAGTCGGCGGTTCGGACTCGAATTTCGAGACCACGCGTGGGTCAATCGACGTGCGCTTCGACAGCAGCATCGCACCGGGCCTGCGTGCCGTGTTTTCCGATCGCCTGGATCTGCTGCACAAGAACGGATCCGCCCGCGCTCATGATGTGAACACGCTGCGCGAGGCGTACCTGAGCTGGGCCCGCACAGACGAGCAGATCCTCGATGTGGGTCGGGTCAACGTTCGCCACGGGGCAGCCTTCGCGTACAACCCGACCGACTGGTTCAAGGAAGGCGCGCTTCGCTCGATCGTCTCGCCGGATCCCGCAGTACTGCGCGAGAACCGCCAGGGCACGGTGGTACTGCAAGGGCAACAGTTGTGGAGTGCAGGATCCATCACCGCGACCTACTCGCCCAAGCTGGGGCGTGAGCCCAATCCCGGCACCTTCTCGCTCAACGTCGGTGCCACGAATCCACGCAACCGCTGGCTGCTGGCCGGCAGCACCAAGTTCAGCGACAAGCTGAACACGGAAGTGCTGCTGTACGGCGGCGACAACACACGGATGCAGGTCGGATTGAACGTCTCCGCCCTGATCAGCGACTCGGCGGTCGTGTTCGGGGAGTTCACCACCGGCAAAGGCCGATCGCTGGTGGCGCAAGCGCTCGAGCTCGATCAGGCGCGACGCCACCAGGAACGGGCTGCAGTGGGCGTGACCTACACCACGCCGCTGAACCTCAGCCTCACCGCCGAGGCACAGTACAACAGTGCGGCCCCCGATCGATCCCAGTGGAAAGCGCTGCCGGGTCTCGATCCTTCGGCTCGCTTGCGCGTGCTGGGCACCGCACCAACTCTCCAGGACCTTCCAGTGCGCAACGCATTGTTCTTCTATGCCAACTGGAAGGACCTGCTGGTGCGGCGGTTCGATCTGTCTGCATTCGTGCGACGCGACTCTGAGACCCACAGCCGCCATCAGTGGATCGAAGCGCGCTACCACTGGGACAGCGCCGAACTCGCACTTCAGTGGCAGCTCTACTCGGGCAACGCAGCATCCGTCTATGGGAGCGTCCCGGAGCGGCGGGCCATCGAGCTGGCCTTGCGATTCTTCCTGTAGCAGCCGGTGTTGCCTCGGGAACAGCCGAATCGCAAAGAAGAAGATGGCGTGACTACTGCGCAAGCATCCGACATCGACCCCGTGTGGCAGGCGCATGCAGGGGAGGCACGCCTGCTGGTCTCACTGCTGCGAACCTCTCGCCTGGCCTTGCTTTACTGCGACGAAGGGACGGAAAAGTCATCGTTCCTCACCTCTGCGCTGATGCCCTTGCTGGGCCGGCGGGCAGAGGATCGGTTCATGCCGGCGGATGCCCGCGAAACCGGCGTGGCAGCTCCTCCTGCCGATCGACGCAAACGCCCTGCTGTTCATAACGCAGCGTGCACACGCGAGTTCGTCGTTCAATTCGACGATTGGTCGGACGATCCCCTGCCCGCGCTGCTGGCCCGCATCCATCAGGTTGCCAACACGTGCGAGGCTGAGCGCTCGGCTCCGTGGCAGCGTCTGGGCGACACGCTGGAAGCGCTCGGCACCCGGCTTGATGCGAGCTTCATCATCCTGCTCGACCGCTTCGAGGCATTCCTGTGCGCCCCGCCAGATCACGCCGGAAACGCCCGGTTCGCTAGCGATTGGGTCGATGCAGTGCTGCGGGCAAAAGTGCCAGTGAGTTTTCTGGTTGCCGTGGATGAGGACGCCCGTCCGCGCCTCGGCCACCTGCGCAACCGCATTGCCGGGTTCGATGACTTTTCGTTGAAACTGACGCGGCCGGCTCCGACGCTCAGGCCGCCGAAGGCGACTCAACCCCCGGATGCCGTCAGGCACGTCGCCCAGCCTGCGCCGCCGGTCCTGACCGAGGCCGTCATGGTCTCCCCCCCGGCTCTGGCTGACCCGCCCAAGGCGGAGCGGGCAGAGGTGACACAGCCGAAACGGAAGATCCGCCCTCCGAAGGTCAAGCGCCCGGTGCAGCCGCGTTCGGAGGTCAAGGCCGAGGACGTGTACGCCTTGATCGAATCGACCCTCTCGCGCACGGTGACAGAAGTCTCGGACGATCCGTTTTCTGCAGGACAGGCGGCGACAGAACCGAGCGCTCGCGCCCCGGAAGAGGTGCCACCGACGAATTCTGCAGTGGCCTCCTCCGTGTTGCCGCGCAGTCGCTGGCAATCTGTGATCACGCGGATCGGTCGCATGCTGCGCGGTGCGAATCGCCCCGGGCGAGACGCATGACTGGCTTGGCTTGCGGCGATCCGGTTGCAAGCAAATGCGTCAGGAACACGAACCACCTCACGAATCTCGTGGTTCCGGCCGAATCACCGCGTGCGAAACTCATTTGATGTTTGTCAACCCCGCTGAAACATGAACGCTCGCACCCCTGTTGTCGCCGTCGTCGGCCTCGGCTACGTCGGACTGCCCCTCGCCGTCGAGTTCGGCAAGCGATTCACGACGATCGGTGTGGACCTGTCTGAACGCAAGGTGGCCGCCTATCGGCGCTTTGAAGACCCGACGGGCGAGGTGTCCACCGAACAACTCCGTGCGGCCACCCTGCTGACATGCACCACGGACGGTGCTGCGCTGGCCGAGGCGGACTTCATCATCGTCGCGGTCCCCACACCGATCGACGACGCGCGGCGTCCTGATTTCCAGCCGCTGGTCGGCAGCTCCGAAACCGTGGGGCGCCACATGAAGCGTGGCGCGATCGTGGTTTACGAATCGACCGTCTATCCAGGGGCCACCGAAGAAGTGTGCGTGCCCGTCCTGGAGAAGTATTCCGGCTTCAAGTGGAAACAGGATTTCAACATCGGCTACTCGCCGGAGCGCATCAACCCTGGCGACAAGACCCGCACACTGACGAAGATCGTCAAGCTGGTTTCAGGCGACACCCCGGAAACGCTGGCGCAGGTGAAAGATCTTTATGCCGGGATCATCGAAGCAGGCGTGTACCCGGCGAGCAGCATCCGCGTGGCCGAGGCAGCCAAGGTCATCGAGAACACGCAGCGCGATCTGAACATCGCTTTGATGAACGAACTCTCGCTGATCTTCAATCGCATGGGCATCGACACGATCGAAGTGCTGCAAGCGGCTGGCACCAAATGGAATTTCCTGCCGTTCCGCCCGGGTCTGGTCGGTGGCCACTGCATCGGCGTCGATCCGTACTACCTGACCCACAAGGCGGAGATGCTCGGCTACCAGCCGCAGGTCATCCTCGCTGGCCGACGCATCAACGACAGCATGGGCAAATACGTGGCGGAGCAGACCGTCAAGCGCCTGATCGCATCCGGTCAGGCTGTGAAAGATGCCGACATCGTCGTGCTGGGCATGACCTTCAAGGAAGACTGCCCTGACCTGCGCAACAGCAAGGTCATCGACGTGATCCACGAGCTTCAGTCCTACGGCGTCAAGGTGCATGTGCATGACCCTATCGCCGACAGCGACGAATGCCTGCACGAGTACGGCATCCCCCTCACGGCTTGGGAAGACCTGCCCCGGGCCGCTGCGGTCATCGCCGCGGTCGCGCACCAACCCTACAAGGACATGGGGTTGGCCACCCTGCTGAGCAAACTGCAGCCGGGCGGAGTGTTCTCCGATGTCAAGTCCGCGCACGATCCCGTGGCGGTGCAGGAGGCCGGCTACGCCTTGTGGCGGCTCTGATGGCATACGAGGCGCTCCGGTCCGCACTGCGGGCCACACCGAAGACCTGGCTGGTGACCGGTGTCGCGGGCTTCATCGGATCGAACCTGCTGGAAACGCTGCTCGAACTCGACCAGCACGTGGTCGGACTCGACAACTTCGCGACCGGGCATCAGCGCAACCTCGATGAGGTCGCCTCGCTGGTCGGCGCACAGCGCTGGGCGCGCTTCCGCTTCATCCGGGGCGACATTCGCAGCCTGCAGGATTGCCAGAGCGCCTGCCAGGACGTGGACTTTGTCCTGCACCAGGCGGCTCTCGGCAGCGTGCCTCGATCACTGGCCGATCCGGTCACGACGAATGCAGTCAACGTCGATGGCTTCCTGAACATGCTGGTTGCTGCGCGTGATGCCAAAGTCCGGCGCTTCGTCTATGCGGCAAGCAGTTCGACCTATGGCGATCATCCGGCCTTGCCGAAGATCGAAGACCGCATCGGTGCGCCGCTCTCACCCTATGCCGTCACCAAGCTGGTCAACGAGCTGTATGCCACTGTGTTCACCCGCGCCTACGGTCTGGACAGCATCGGACTGCGCTACTTCAATGTGTTCGGGCCACGGCAGGATCCCGATGGTGCCTACGCAGCGGTCATCCCGAAATGGATTTCCGCACTGATCGATGGTCGTCCGGTTCACATCTACGGCGACGGCGAGACCAGCCGTGATTTCTGCTACGTTGCCAACGCCGTGCAGGCCAATCTGCTGGCCGCGTGTGCCACTGGAGACACCGCGGTCAATCAGATCTACAACGTGGCGATCGGCGACCGCACCAGCCTGAACCAGCTGTTCGAACTGTTGCGCAAGAACCTGGTGGCCAGTTATCCGCAGCTCCGGGACGTGCAGCCGCACTATGCCGACTTCCGTGCCGGCGATGTCCAGCACTCGCAGGCAGACATCACCAAGGCGGTCGAACGACTGGGATACCGACCCACCCACCGCGTGGGTGAAGGGCTGGCGCAGGCGATGCAGTGGTACATGATGCAGGCGAAGCGAAACGATTCTGTGCTGCGGCCCGCGCACTGATCACGCCGGTCGCTCATCGCCTGATCCAGGCAAGGCGGATCGAAGTGGGTCGCGCACCACCTCTGCGGAAAAAAGCGCGATCAGAAACATCAGGAATGCGACGCGCGGGACGTCCAGCACACTGCTCACCAGGCCCACGCACAGGCCACCGCACAGTGATGCGATCAGGAACGGTGCGATAGGCACGCCACGCCCCGCCGCACCGACGAGACGCCACAGCGTCCATCCCATGAACAGCGCAAAGGCCAGCAGCGCGACGACTCCGCGCTCGATCAGCAGCTCGAGGAAGAGGTTGTCGATGTGCCACGGCACAAAGTAGTAGCCCTGCGCTGCCGGGAACCAGCGAGCCAGTCCTTCGGAGAAATCGCGGTTGGCCAGAAGCTCCACCCCGTCCGGCCCGACCAGGCTCAGGTTGTCCAGTTCTGCAGCGCTCGCGTGATTGAGCACCGAGACCGAGAACACACCCATGCGTGGCGCCCAGAACGACCCCACATCGAGCAGCGGACCGTTCAGCCGAACGGCTGCATGGCGCCATGCAGCACTGCCCGGGGAGACGCGCATCACACCTGACTGGCAATTTCGCGGAAACAGCAGATGCACCTCGCAAAGCTGGAAATACAGAACCGCCTCAGCCTGCGCCCGGACATCGAATCCCACCACATGCCCAGGCACCGGGCGCAGCGCAACGCGCTGCGTGAGGGCCATCTGGCCGACAAAGCGAGGCGGCGACTTCGGTCCCGCCATCCGCACCGTCCCCGTCGGTTGCCCACCGGCGGGCGGAATGAACGCGACCTCGCCAGGGAACTGGCTCCCTGGATGGGCCTGGGCATAGGCGGCAGGCAGGCGGCCCAGGCCAATTCCCAGCATCCAGTCGGACGGGCTTTGCAGCAAGGCCAGGCCGTTTTCCCAGTGCTTCAGCCGGCCATCCATGTCGTGGTCGCTGGCAGCCATGCGCTCACGCATGAACGATCCCAGACCCAGCACGGCCGCCACCTCCAGGGTGAGCGCGACCGCAAGGGCAAAGCCGCCCACGACCCGCCAGCGGATGCGCGGCAGACGCCGCCCCCGCAGCAGCAACGCAAGCAGCAACAACGAGCCCGCCACCGCGCCATAGACGCCACGCGAGAAAGTCGTCAGGCAGGCGTATCCCGTCAGCAGCGCGAGCACGGCAGCGAGCGCCCACAGCAGGGGCGAGCGCGTCGTCCAGAGCGCCCAGGCCACAAAGGGCGTCGCGAGCACCAGGTACACATCGATGGCAGCGCCACCCACATGCATTTCCCAGAACAGTGCCGTCGTGCGATAGCGGGCCGAGAAATCCCACAGGCCCGTGTACGCCAGACGCTCCCAAACGACTGCCAGTGTCACCAACGTGAGGCCGACCAGAATTCCCGATGCAAGACAACGTGTGGCGGACTCGGCGTTTCGGCTGATTTCCCAGCGCAGCAAGGGCCAGATCAACGCGGCATGCAACAGCGGCTTGAAGACACGCCAGCTGTTCAGCGGGTCGGCATAACTCTCGAACAGGCCTGAAGCGCCGGAACTGGCCACCAACATGCCACGAACGAGAGCAGCGATCCCGAACGCTCCCAGCACGCCAGCCAAGCCGAGGCAAACCAGATCCGTTCGCGCGCCGGGTGGGGCTGCGCCTGCGGTCCAGCGAGCAAGCCCGAGCCGGGCATATCCGCCTGCAACCACGCCCCAGAGCAGCAGATCAAACTCTTCGAACGCGATCCAGCCCGTCCATGGGGAGAAATTCGACAGCGGCAGCGCAGCGGTCAGCGCGAACAACCAGAGGCCGGGCTTCCATGCAATGAGGACTGACCAGAGCACGAACGCCAACGGCAGGGCAACCGGCGCCACCGGGTGCTGGCAGGCAAGCATGAAGCCTGCGATCAATGCGACCAGGGCCGCAAGCGCCGACACACCAACGGCTGATTCGAACTGCGGCCGCCCGGAGTGACGCATCAGGCCACGTCTCGCAACGGGGCGCAGCAACCACCGGAAAGGCTACAAGCCCGTTGAAAATTCATCAAGAAATCAGTTCTCCAAGCGCCAGGCATCGGGTCGACAAGGCATCCCTGTTGCGATCTGCGCGAACGGGTCCCGACACCGGGCAAGGCGCTGAGGATAGCGAGGCGCCTTCCAATCGACGCGCGGCAGCGATGAGCCCGGCGGCTTCGCACCCGTGCGATGTCACTGCACAAGCCCTTGGGCGAGCACGCTGCAGCAGCCACAATTCCGCGTGATGAACTCGCTCACGGACATGACACGGCGCCGTTGCACCGGCGGTACATCGCGCGCCACGCATTCATGCTCAATAGCAACTGGCGCTCGCCAATGAACCCCAGCCAGAGTCCGTGGCAAGAAGGCAGCCGCTCAAGCCGCAAATGGCTGCTTCTGGCCGCTTGCGCCTATTCGGTGTTCGCCGTGTATGGCAGCCTGGTACCGCTGGTGTTCAAGCCCATTCCATTCGATCAGGCGCTGCAGCGATTTCAGGATATCCCGTACCTGCAACTCGGTATCGCCTCTCGTGCCGACTGGGTCGCAAACATACTGCTGTTCATACCGCTGAGCTTCCTGTGGTCCGGTGTGGCTTGGCCCACCCAAGGAGTATTTCGACGTCTCGTCACGGGCGGCATCGTCTTGTCGATGGCATGCGCACTCAGCGTGTCGATCGAGTTCGTCCAGCAATTCTTCCCTCAGCGAACGGTCTCCCTCAACGACATCATTGCCGAAACGGTTGGCGCCACGATCGGGGTGGTCTCGTGGACGCTTTTCGGTCCTGCCACGCTGCGTTGGTTTCACGCGCTGGCACTGGTCAAGGGAACTGCCAACGTGGCTGCGCGCCTTCTGCTGGCCTACCTCCTGGTGCTGGTCGGCTACAACGTGATGCCGCTGGACCTCACGATCAGCCCCGTGGAGATCTATCACAAGTGGAGAGAAGGCAAGGTCATCCTGATTCCCTTCTCCAGGCCCTACGCTGACAGTGCGCAGCACGCCTACGACCTCCTCACCGACATCGCCATCTGGGCGCCAGCAGCCGTGCTCTGGCAGTTGGCGTACCAGAAGTCGCGCCTGCACACATGGAAGATGGTGGTGGCTGCGGCAGCCACGATCGAGTTGCTGCAGCTGTGCGTCTACAGCCGTGTCAGCGACACCTCCGACGTGATCACTGCCGCACTCGGGGCAGCCATCGGTCTGACTGCTGAAAGATCGATGAGACCGGCAGATCCGCTTCGGCCAGTCGAGGCGAACGCAGGCGTGCTTCCATGGGTGCTGGCATCTGCCGCCTGGATGGCCGTTCTTGCCGCCGTTTTCTGGTATCCGTTCGACCTGAATCTGGACAGCACCTTCTTGCGCGAGAGGCTGGCCGGACTGCAGAAGGTCCCGTTCGAAGCCTACTATTTCGGCACGGAGTTCCGTGCGGTCACCGAAGTCCTTCGAAAGTCCCTGTTTCTGGCACCGCTGGGCTTCCTCTATTACCGCCTGGGCCGGCAACTGCCCGTGTCCTGGCCCCGAGGGCTTGTTCATGGCAGCCTGCTGGTCCTGATCGCAGCAGTCGTCACCTCGATAGAGGTCGTGCAGATCGCGCTACCCGGAAAGAACGCGGACCTCACCGACGG
>Ga0116157_10001212_pt1 | contig 26209 bp, 19 predicted proteins | sample AD_UKC048_MetaG_FD_89882 | JGI IMG/M metagenome (GOLD analysis project Ga0116157, IMG submission 89882) | Active sludge microbial communities of municipal wastewater-treating anaerobic digesters from USA - AD_UKC048_MetaG | ecosystem: Engineered > Bioreactor > Anaerobic > Digestate | place: USA... | reverse complement strand
TTACCAATCAAGACTAAAGGAAGGCTATGTCTATCTTATAACAAATAATTATAATTTCTATTATAACAATCCAATATTATTAGACGACGTAATAATAAACCCAATAATAGAAACAAAAGCAGGGAAAGTCTCAAGCACAGAAAGAACAGTAGTAATGCCAAAAGACGGAACTCCTGAAAATAAGAACATGTATACAGTCACAACTTTAAAGTATAGCGACTCAAAGGATTCAGTAGTTGATTCTTTAGACTTGTTACTTGATTATTCAAGCACAATCTATATGAGTGAAGACAATCTATATATTGCCCATAAGGAAAACCAATATTGGGGCTGGAGATGGTATGGTTATTACAACAACAATACAGAGATCTTTAAAGAAATCTACAAAGAAGTTTATCCAAGTTCTATAGAAGAAGAGATAGAAGAGAACATGGATGATTCTGAAAAATTATTAGAGATTTTAAACGATTATTACAATTCTCTAGATGAAGACAAAAAAGAAGAACTATATAATGATATTCAAGAAGCAACAGAAAAATATTATCAAAATAAGCAAAGAGAAAGAGAGAAGACCTATATAAACAAAATAGAACTAAAATCAGATGGTAAGCTTGGAGATATAACAACAGGTTATGTCCAAGGAGATCTTCTAAATCAGTTTTCTTTAGATGAAGACAAAGATGGTTATTTAAGAGTAGCAATAACTTACAGAAATGAAGATTACAAAAACGAGAACGCAATAGTAATTCTGAATTCTTCCCTAGAAGAATATTCAACTCTTGATGGTCTTGCAGAAGACGAAAGCATCTATAGTGTAAGGTTTATGGGCGATAAAGTTTATTTAGTAACCTTTAGACAAATGGATCCTTTCTTTGTTATAGACTTAAGTGATAGAAAAAACCCAGAGGTTTTAGGTTATCTAAAGATTCCAGGTTATAGCAGTTACTTACATCCAATAAGTGATACTTTAATACTTGGTGTTGGGCAAAACACAGAAAGCAATCAGTGGGGAGGAACTTCTCAGACTGGTGTAAAGGTTTCATTATTTGATGTTTCAGATTATGAGGACCCAGAGGAAGTTGCAACTTATGTTGTTGACACAGATAATTCCTATACGCCAATACAAAACGATCACAAGGCCTTCTTATATATTGAAAAAAACAATCTAGTAGTTATTCCAGTAAACGAGTATTACAATACTAGAGATCCAGGAATGAATTTCTATGTTCTAGAGTTAAAGGACGACGATATAGTTGAAAAAGAAATTATAAAGCATGGCGGAAACAATAGTTGGTATAGTGGTATTCTAAGATCCTTATATATCGACGACGAGCTATACACAATTTCAGACAACCAGATATCAACCTATAACTTTGACACAGAAGATAAAACAAAAGTTAGCCTTAACTAACTTTTTCTTTTTCTTATTCTTTATTTTGTATTTTTGAAATTTTTCGCACCGGCATTTAAAATTTACAAATGAGTGTCTGTTAGATATACATTTATTGACATTTGGCTGCGCGTCAACCGAGCGCAACCGGTTGCACTGGACACCTACCCCCTCTCTCCCGAAAACGCCCCTTCTTTCTAAAGTCATAATATATTTATGACTTCAATAATTGACAATGATTATTTTATTACATTAAATGAAATAAAGGACAAAATAAGAAATTCACAAATTAAAGCAACTATTTCTGTAAATAAAGAATTAATTAAGTTATATTTAAATATCGGTAAAATAATAGTGGATAAACAAAAAACCTCAAATTGGGGAGACTCAATTATTTCTTTACTATCTAAAGACTTAATGAATGAATTCCCGACAATGAAAGGGTTTTCTAGATCCAATTTATTCAACATGAGAAAGTTTTATTTGTCTTATTGTTTATTTGATCCAAAAGTCCAACAACTTGTTGGACAATTACCTTGGGGGCACAATATTATATTGATTGATAAAATAAAGAATAAAACAGAAATTGAGTTTTACATTTCTGAAACCATCAAAAATAATTGGTCAAGAAATACTTTGATTAATCAAATTGAAAGCAATTTATTTCAAAGATCAGGGAAAGTAATAAATAATTTTAATAAAACTTTGCCAAAACCACAATCAGGTTTAGCAATTCAAACAATAAAAGACCCATATATATTTGATTTTTTAGAAATATCTAAAAAAGCTAAAGAAAAAGATATAGAAGAAAAACTAGTAAATAATATTACTAAATTTTTATTAGAATTAGGTGTGGGTTTTGCATATGTTGGTAAACAATATCATTTAGAGGTTGAAAATGAAGATTTCTATATAGATTTATTGTTTTATCATCTTAAATTAAGATGTTTTATAGCTATAGAATTAAAATCCGGAAGATTCAAACCAGAATACATAGGCAAATTAAATTTTTATCTATCTGCACTTGATAAGTTAAAACATAAAAATGATAATTCTTCTATAGGATTATTATTATGTAAAGAGAAAAATAAAATAATTGCAGAATATTCATTAAAAGATATTTCTAAACCAATTGGTGTTTCTCAATATAAGTTATCTAAAAAATTACCAAAAGTTCTTCCAACAAAAGAAGAGCTAAAGAAAATTATTGATTGAATTTAATGTTTTGGATATATTGGAATATGTTAAAAATCAGAGAACAAGTAAGTGAAATTGAATTGTACACAAATTGTGTACCACTGAAATTGTAATCTGCAGATAGCAAATTAAGAAAAACAAGTTCTTCAAGAAAATTAATTTTTTCTTCCCACCGGACAATGCTTTCGGATTGGACACACTTGACAATTAGGTTTTCTAGAAAAGCAGATATTTTGTCCAAGTGTTACAAAAAGATAATTAGTTTTATTCCATAGTTCTTTTGGCAATTTTTTTCGCAGTTCCATTTCTGTTTCAAGTGGAGTCTTGGTTTTAACAATTTCTAAGATATTTGTTATTCTATGAACATGAGTATCCACACAGATTCCTGGTTTTCCAAAAGCCACAGAAACAACAAGGTTAGCAGTTTTTCTTCCAACTCCTGGTAGCATTAACAACTGCTCAATCTCGTTAGGAACTTTGCCATTTAATTTTTCTTTAACAACTTTTGGTAGCATCTTCAAGTGCTTAGCCTTTGTCTTATAAAATCCAACAGGATAAAGTAATTTCTCAAGTTCTTTTTGAGAAATTTTTTCAAGATCTTCAAAGCCCTTGACCTTAAGAAAAAGTCTTCTACAAACAATAGCAGTAGTCTTATCTAAGGTTCTTGCTGAAAGAATAGTTGCAATCAAGACAAAGAAAGGCGCTTTATATTTCTCATGAACAGATTCAGCAAAAGGAGTATCAAACGTCTTTACTTCTTTTTCAAGAATAGAATAAATCGGTCTAATTTCTTTAGTTTCCATTTTATAATCATTTCTTAAAAGTAATTTTGCGATTTATAGATATTTGTCTTTATTTAATAAGAACTTATATGCGGGTACTACATAAATAACTTTGTTGTCTTTTTTAATTTCTTTTTCGGTATTATAACTGATTATATACCCTACATCAATTTTATAATTAGACATAAATTTATCTAAACCGGCGGTTTCAATTTTACCATATTTTATTTCTATTGGTATAATTTTTTTATTTTTTTCAAAAATCATATCTACTTCATTTTTATAAGCGTCTCTCCAAAAGAAACTAGAATTTAGTTGGTTTATTATAAATGCCTCAAAAACTTTAGATTTAGATAAATTATCTTCATCCAATATAATTTCTGGGGATAGTATAGCTGGATAATACTTTTTAAGCTTTCTTTCTGTTTTTCGGAAATTATTAGAATAATTATATTGTTTTTTAATTAAATATGATTCTTCTAAATATTTTAAATAATTAGAAACGACTTGTCTAACTACTTTAATTTCTGCCCCTAAATCTGTTTGATCAAGTAATTGTCCCGGGTTATTTGATATTATTCTAGTAATAGATTCTAATGCTTGTAAATTTGTAACTTTAAATTGTTTTGCGATATCTCCAAAAATTATTTTTTCAATTATTTCTGTAGTATATTTTTTTAATATTGAGTAATCTGTATAATTAATCATTTCAGGAAAACCTTGTGTTAAAAGGTGGTTATTAAAATCAATTAATAATTCTTTATCATATAGTTGTATATTCTTGTATTGTTTATTTTTAAAATTTAAATACTCCTTAAAAGATAATGGATTCATTTTAAATTCAAAGATTCTGCCAGCAAGAGTTTCTTTTGATTTTTTTCTAATAAATAAGGATTCTGAACCAGAGATAAATATTTTTAAATCATTTTTTAGTTTGTGTTCATCATATATTGCCTTTATTTGATTTTCCCAATCCTTTAATTTTTGTATTTCATCTAGGAACAGATAGGTTTTTGTAAATTTTTTATTTTCAATTATTAATTCATATACTTCTAGAATATCTCTAATTCTTTGATTTTTAAGTTCATCAAAAGAGACGAATAATATTGCTTCAGGATTTGTGCCGCCTTTTATTAGCTTATCTATGACACTAAGTAAATAGGTTGTTTTTCCAACCCTTCTTATTCCAGTTATAGCGATTATTTGGGGTTCAGGGATAAATTTATTTAATTCTAAACTAATATCTCTTTGTTTAAAATCAAAGGATAATTGGTTTTTCCACCAAGGATTTTGAGAAAATAATGTTTTTTTAAAGTCCATTTCATCACAATTGTACGTTAACTACAATTAACATAGATTCGAATCTAGGTTAACTGTAATTAACATAGATTTAGAAAGTATTTTAAATAGAGTTGTTCTTCTTAAAGGTAATTTTACGGTTAGCATTATAGTTCCATATAAATCCAATACCAATAGCAAATACCTTACCAATCATATAATGCAATCCAAAGGCATCTACACAAACCTTTAGAACTCCAAGATTAATAAGTAATCCGATAAAGGAGATAAAAGCAAACAATCCAAATTGCTTTGCTATCCTTTTATTAGTGTCTTTAAAAGTAATTGTCTTTTGCCCGACATACCCCACAACAATTCCAACACAATAAGACATGGTTGCAGACAAAAGGTAATTAAAACCCGCAAATTCCGTAAAGATATATAGTAAAGCAACATCATAGATTGTAGCAATAACTGCAATAATAAGATAATATAATAGTAAGTCACTAAATTTGTTAATAATAGGAATTTTTTTTATTATTTTATTTACTAGAAATTTGATAACACTCATATTTTTTCATAACCTTTAGGGTGAGTTTTATGCCAATTATATGCTGTAGAAATAATGGTTTTAATATCTGAAAATCCTGGTCTCCAACCAAGTACTCTTTTTATTTTTGTAGAGTCTGCTAAAAGCACAGGTGGGTCTCCTGCTCTTCTTTCTTCGAATTTAATTATTGCTTTCTTTCCAATAATTTCTTCTGCAACACCAATTATTTCTTTAACTGAAAAACCAGTGCCACTACCCACATTAAATCTTTCTGATTGTCCGTCATTAATCAAATAATTAATTGCAAGAACATGTGCTTGTGCAAGGTCAGTTACATGAATATAATCTCTAATACAGGTTCCATCTTTTGTTTCATAGTCTGTTCCAAAAACTTTAATTTCTTTATTATTAATTATTGCATTAATTACAAGCGGAATCAAATGAGTTTCAGGATAATGGTCTTCTCCAATACTTCCGCTAGCGTCAGCACCAGAAGCATTAAAATATCTTAATGCCACAGAATGTAATCCATAGGCATCTTCAAAATATTTAAGCATCCTTTCAATAATTAGTTTTGTTTCTCCATATGGATTAATTGGATCAAGTATGGATTCTTCAGTAATTGGTATTTGTCTAGGCGAACCATAAACTGCTGCACTTGAAGAAAAAACAATTTTGTTAACGCCACATTCTTTCATACAATTAAGAAGATTAAGTGTGTTTGTAACATTATTAGTATAATATTTCTCAGGAATTTTTACTGATTCTCCAACAGCCAAATATCCTGCAAAATGAATAACTGCATCAATTTTTTCTTTAATAAGTGTTTCTTTTAATAATTCACAATCAGATAAATTTCCAAAAACAAATTTTGTGTTAGTAATTGCTTCTTTATGTCCTGCTTCAAAGTTATCATAAACGATTGGGTTATGTCCATTTTCTTTTAATTCTTTAACAGTATGGCTTCCAATATAACCCGCACCACCACAAACTAAAATATTCATATTAATCACATTTGTTTAATATCTATAGAAACACAATATATTTAAAACATAACTTAAATATATTTATATTAAACAGGGCAGAAATACAATATGGAAGCACACGAAAAGAGAAGAATTGTTAAGAATTTGAAGTGGATGACTATTTCAAAGATAATTGTCTATATTCTCTCAATTATAACAATAACTTTAATTCCCAGATACTTAGGGGTTGAAGGATACGGTCAGCTTAACTTCATAATCTCCTTTGTTGGTTTATTTTCTATAATTGGGGATTTGGGATTATACACTTTAATAATTAGAGATATTTCAAAAAATCCAAATAAAGCAAGTGAATATTTTAATAATTTAATATTATTTAGGATATTGGTGTCTATTATTTTTATATTTATTGTTTTTATTTTTGCATTAGTTTTACAATCAACACCAACCACCGAACAAATTGTAATTTATTCAGTAGGTTTTTCTTTTGTTTTGTTATCTAATTTTAATATTGCTTTTTTAAATGGATTTCAAGAAATAAAATATCAAGCAATCTCTGATACAATTCAAAAAATCACATATACCTTAGGGGCATTGTTTGTAATTATTTTAAATTACAAATTATTTGGGATAATTATAGCAAATGTGATATCTGGTTTATTTATGCTATTGTTTTCGTGTTATGCAATTAAAAAGTTTATAAAAATAAAAAAATTAAATTTTAATAAAATATACATAAAAGACAAAGTAATTCTAGCAAGTCCTTTTATTTTAACAACTATTTTTTGGATGATTTATTTTAATATAGATAGAATTTTTATAACTTTTATTAAAGGCAATTATGCCACCGGCCTATATTCAATAAGTTACACCTTTATTGGTTTTCTATTAGGTATTTTAGGGATATTAAATACAACTTTTCTACCAATTCTTTCAAATGTTTCAAATAATAAGCCAAAATTAAAATCTATAGTAGATAAATATCTTTTATTAATATATTTATTTTGTGTTCCGGCAACAATTGGCGGCATTTATCTTGCTCCACAAATAATTTCTTTAGTTTTTGGAAGTCAATATCTTGGGGGAACTCTTGCTTTTCAGTTGATAATGTTTTTCTTTCTACTAAATTCGATAGGCGTAGTAAATTATTATTTATTAATAACAAACAACTTAGAAAAATATTCTTTAAAAATTTTGGGGTTATCTGCGGGAATAAATATCTTATTAAATTTCATATTTGTGCCATGGTTAGGTATAATTGGCGCAGCTATTACTACAATTATATCAGAAATGGTTATCTTTTTTATAAGTTATAAAAAGATAAAATCAGAAATTATGTTTATTAATTATTTGCATCCAATAATAAAACCATTAATTGCATCTTTATTAATGTTGTCGGGGATAATAATTTTCAATTTGGTTTATCCAGAAGGCATATTACAGAATAATTTTGATGTATTAATACAAATTTTAATTGGAGGATTAATATATGTGGCGATGTTGTTTATCACAAAAACAACAAATATAAAACAAATAAAGGACATGTTAAAAAATGAATAAAAAACAGAAAACATGGATAGATATAACTAATGCTCCTCAAGTTTTATTTTTTGAACCATTTATTGATTTTTTCAAAAAACAAAAGGTTTCATACATCATAACTTGTAGAGACTTAGGTGGCAGTAAAGAACTATTATTAAAAAAGGAAATTCCATTTATTGAATTAGGAACCCATCACGGTAAATCTATTTTAAATAAAGCGATAGGGACAATTTCTGAAGTAAAATTAAGAACTGATTTTTTATCTAAACACAAAGAAATAAGTTTAATATTAACACATCAATCACCTTATGCAATCGTTGCAGGATATTTAAAAAATAAAAAAACAATTGAATTCTTTGATAACGAATATGCGACTTGGAGCAACTTGTTGTCTTTCCCATTAGCCACAAAGCTTTATTGCCCAGAAGCGCTAAAAGAAGTCAATCTTTCTAAAAGATTTCTATTTAATGAAAAGAAGTTGCATTACTATTCTGGAATAAAAGAAGGCATATATTTGAATGGTTTTAAAAAAGACAAAAAAATAATTAAAGAATTAAAACTAAAGGAAAAAGATTATGTGGTATTTAGACCAGAAGCAAATCTTGCACATTATCATCCAACAGAAAAATACACAACAAAAATTATAGATAAATTAGTAAATGACAGGCAAACAGTGGTTTTAGTTGCAAGATACAAAAATCAAAAAGAAGAATACAAAAAAAAATATGAAAACAAAAAGAATTTTATAATTTTAGAAAAAATGATTGATGGCCCACAACTGATAGCTAATTCAAAATTAGTATTGAGTGCGGGTGGAACAATGAATAGAGAAGCTTGTGTTTTAGGGATTCCTGTAATTTCTCTTTATTCAGGAAAGCTTTTAGCAGTAGACGGTTGGCTAATAAAAAAGAAATATATGAAACACATCTCTCAAGTTAAAGATATAAAAAGGGAAATAGAAAATTGGCCAAAATTAAAGAAAATAAAATCAACTAATATAAAACAATTTAATTTGTAAAAAATATGTGTGGAATAACAGGAATTATTGATTATTCAAATAATCTAAATAACAAAGACAATATTCTAAAGATGAATAAATCAATTATCCATAGAGGTCCAGATCAACAAGGCACATATACTGCAAGAAACATTGCATTGGGTCATGTAAGATTATCGATTATTGATCTTTCAGAGAATGGTAAACAACCAATGTCTGATAATACTGGAGAAATACAAATTGTCTTTAATGGAGAGATATACAATTTTGGAGAAATTAAGAAAGATCTTAAAGAATTTGATTTTAAATCCAAAACTGATACAGAAGTTATAATTTATGGCTACAAAAAATGGGGTTTAGAAAATACTTTGTCAAAATTCAATGGAATGTTTGCATTCTGTTTATGGGATAATGTAAAAAATGAAGCTTATCTTGTAAGGGACAGATTTGGTAAAAAGCCATTATATTATACAATTTACAATAATACTGTTATCTTTGCTTCGGAAATTAAAGCAATTCTTGAGTTGGATTTTATAAAAAGGAAAGTGGATAAGGAGTCTCTTTATTATTATTTAAGTTTTTTGTCTACACCTGCTCCAAAAACACTTTTTGAAGGCATTTACAAAGTTCCTGCTGGTTATTATCTAAAAATAAGAAGATCTGGAACAGAATTAATTAAATATTTTGATATAAATAAAGATTTCAATATAGATTATTCCAAAAAACCATGTAAAGAATTACTAGATAAAATAGAAAATCAATTACAAGAAAGTGTCTCTTTAAGACAAATGTCTGATGTCCCTCAAGGCGTGTATTTGTCAGGAGGGGTTGATTCAAGTCTTCTTGTAGCATTAAACTCAAAGATTAAAACAGATCCAATAAACACCTTTTCAATAACTTTTAACGATAAGAGTTTAGACGAAGAGAAATATTCGGATATGGTTGCAAAACAATATCAAACAAACCATCACAAAGAGCTTCTTGATGAAGACAAGATGTATTCTGCACTTGACAAAATTATCTATCATGAAGACGAACCCATTGCAGATCCAGTCAATCTTCCTCTATATTATCTTGCAAAAATGACTAGAAATAATGGAGTGATAGTTACACATGTTGGCGAAGGTGCAGATGAATTGTTTTGTGGATATAAATATTATCAAATAATGTATAATAACTATAAGTACTTCAAGTTATTAAACTCCACAAAAGCAATTATAAATCCATTATTGTCTTTATTGCCTGCATCTAGGAATAGAGAGAAGTTTGCAGTAAATTATTTTATTAATTCACACGTTTCTTCAAGAAACATAATGGCATTTTATGATTCTGAAAAAGATTTTTTAAATTACGACACCACTAACCTTTCTTCGGAAAAGAAATTAACAGAGTATGCAAAATACAAATCAACAAACATAAATGAATTTTTCTTTGATTTAAGATCCACAGAATTACAATTAAGACTTCCAGAATTACTCTTCATGAGATTAGACAAGTTCACAATGGCAAATTCTCTAGAATCAAGAGCGCCATTTATGGATTATAATTTAGTTAAATTGGCATATTCAATACCAGTAACAACGCACATGTACACTAATCAGCCAAAATACTTGTTAAAAAAGATTTCTGAGAAATACTTGCCAAAAGAACTAATATATCGTAAAAAGATTGGATTTGGTGCACCATTAGAGGATTTCTTTGACTATTATAAAGATAATTTAGATAAACAATTAAGAAAGGAATTTATGAACAAACAGTTTGATACATATAAGTTTGAAAAACTATTACAGAATAGATCGAATAAAAAAACACACTTTAAACTTTGGGCACTATTAAATTATTCGTTGTGGTATGAGAGGTGGATGAATGATTAATAATTTCCATCACAAGCTGTGTTTGCCACAAAAATATATAAAAACAATTAATGAACGATATATCAAACCAAAGCTATTGTTTTTTTCAGAATTAAACTCTGATTTTTACCCCGAATTTATCGCGCCTTTTAATTCAATAAGTATTACAGAAAACGAATTAAAGAAATTCGATATATTATCCAAGCCAATAGACCTTTTTGAAAAGATTGATTGGTATAAAGATATTTCTTCAAATAAGCTGTGGCCAAAAGAGAACTATCGTAGAATAAAGATAAGTTATAAGGATAATTCTGATATAAAATATATTTGGGAAATTGGGAGATTGCAATTTCTTCTTCAATTAGGAATACTTTATAAAAAAACTAAACAAGAGAAATACGCTGAAAGATTTAAAGAAATTATAATTGATTTTTATAATGAAAATTCAATTAAAATTGGACCAAATTGGAAATGCACTATGGATGTTGCAATTCGTGCAGTCAATTTAATATATTCTTATAATTATTTTAAAGATTCTAAATCTTTAGATAAAAAATTTTGGCAGAATTATTTTAACGAATTATATAAAACTGGACAATTTATTTTTAATAATCTAGAATGGGCGCCAGTAAGAGGAAATCATTATTTGTCAGACATTGTGGGGCTGTTTTATTTAGGAATTGTATTCAAAGAAACCAATAACGGAAAAAAATGGTTGTCTTTTTCACAAAAGGAATTAGAAAAAGAGATACAATTGCAAATAACAGAAGACGGCGTAGATTTTGAAGGATCAACAGCTTATCATCGTTTAGTTACCGAGTTGTTTTTGTATACCTATATTTTTGGTAAAGACAACAACATCAAATTTTCAAAAGCCTATATTGAAAAATTGAAGAAATCTTTATATTTAATTTATGGTTATACCATGAATTCAGGCACTACTCCCCAAATTGGAGATAATGATAATGCTCAATTATTAAAATTAAATAATAAAAGAAACAAAAACGATTATAGATATCTATTACAACTTTCAGACATATATTTTAATACAAAATACAACACCACAAATCTAGAAAATGAAACAATTTTCTTTACAAATAAAAAATCAATTAAAAAATACCGCTTAAAAGAAATTTGCAAATCTTTTTCCTGTGGATTTAATATTTTTAGAAATAAGTATTTATTCTTATTAATTAAATGTGGCACAAAGAATCAAATGCCAAGTGGTGGACACACACATAATGATCAATTATCTTTTGTATTAGAGTACAAAAACAAATTTATAATTACAGACCCCGGAACAAACAACTATACAGGAAATCCAAACACCCGAAATCAATTTAGATCTACCCTAAACCACAACACAATAACATTAGACAATCAAGAGCAAATTATAATTCCTAAAAATCTTTTTAGATTAGAGAATAGAAATTTAATTAAAACAAATTTCTTTAAATGCAATAAAAACAAATTAACTTTTGAGGGGGCATTACAAAAATACCCCGAAAGAATAAATTATAAACGAGAAATAAAGGTTGATTTATCAAAAAAAGAAATGATTATTTTAGATCAAATAAATAGTAATCAATTCAAAACACTAAAACAAATAATTAACATTAATCCAGCACATAAAATTAATAAAAAAGGCAATAATCTCCAAATAGAAAACATAAATATCTGCTTTGAAAAGTCACCACTTGTAAAAGAGTCTCAATATTCTGAAAAATATGGGCAGATTCAATATTCAAAAAAAATAGTATTTGAAACTACTAAAAATCAAATAATAACTAAAATTAAGTTAAATTGATAGAATATATTACTTTATAATTAATTTGATTATATAATATTATAGGCTGAACATTATGAAACAAGTAGTAATAAAAAATGGAAAAATCGATGTAATTGACGGTATTGCTCCAAATATATTAACGGATAGCGTTCTTGTTAAAGTTAATTATTCTGTAATCAGCACAGGAACAGAGCTTTCTTCAATTTCTTCAAGAGGCAATCTTTTAAAAACTGCAATGGATAGGCCAGATCTTGTTAAATTATTATTAAAGAAACTAAAAGATAGTGGTGTTAAATCCACTTATAGTTTAGTACAAAGTAAATTATCACTTCCAACAGAATTAGGATATAGTTGTTCTGGGATAGTAATTGAGAGTAAACTTTCAAATTTTAAAAAAGGAGACAGAGTCGCAGTAGCTGGTGCGGGTATAGCAAATCACGCAGATTTTGTAGTTGCCCCAAGAAATTTAGTTACAAAGATTCCAGAGAATGTATCATTAAAGGATGCAGCACATACAACTATTTCCTCAATTGCTATGCAAGGTGTTAGAAGATTAGATCCAAAGATTGGAGAAACCCACATAGTTTTAGGTCTGGGTTTACTTGGCCAAATTACTTGTCAAATTCTAAAAGCAAACGGTTGTAATGTTATAGGTTATGATTTAAATAAATCAATGGTTGATTTAGCAAAAAAACAAGGATTCTTAGCAACAACAGGAAATCTTAAGGAATTTGTGTTTGATAAAACTAATGGTTTAATGGCAGATGGCATAATAATAACAGCTGCAAGTAAAACAAAAGGAATAGTTGATCAAGCATTTAGTTGTGTACATAAAAAATCAAAAGTTGTAATTGTCGGGGATGTAAAACTTGATTTTGATAGAGCAGAGATGTATAAAAAAGAACTAGATTTATTAATTTCAACATCTTATGGTCCAGGAAGATATGATAATAATTATGAGTTAAAAGGAGAAGATTATCCAATAGGCTATGTAAGATGGACAGAAAACAGAAATATGCAATCAGTTCTTGATTTAGTTTCAAAAAAGAAAATAGATTACTCTATATTTAACACAAAGGTGTTTAAGGTAAAAGACGCTCAAAAAGCATATTCTGAACTTAAGACTAAGCAAATAATGGTTGGAATTTTAGAATACGATAAGGAAATAAAACCAGAAACTAAAAAGATTAACTTTGATATAAAACCAAGCAAAGATAAAATAAACATTGGTTTAATAGGGGTTGGAAATTTTGTTTCTGCAATGCACATTCCTAATTTAGTGGAGATTGCTGATTATAAGATACTTGGAGTTTGTGCAAATGAAGGATTAAGTTCAGGAGTAATTTCTGAAAAAGTGAAAGCGAAATATTCTACAACTGATTATAAGGAGATTATAAATGATAAAGACATTGATTTAGTGTTTATTGGAACAAGACACGACAGTCACGGCAAATTAGTGCTTGATGCTTTAAAGAAAGGCAAACACGTTTTTGTGGAAAAACCTCTTTGTGTAAATAAATATGAACTGCAAGAAATAGAGAATTATCTATTACACCACAAAAACCAAGTTTTGTTTATTGGTCATAACAGAAGATACTCCCCATTAATTAAAACATTAAAAAACGAGTTTGAAGATTCAAGAAAAATAATAACCTACAGAGTAAATGCAGGATACATCCCTCAAGAACATTGGACTCAGGATTTAAAGCAAGGAACAAGAGTACTTGGAGAGATGGTTCATTTCTTTGATTTGTTTAATTATTTAACTAATTCTGATATTAAAGATATAAAGGTGTCTGCAATTGGAAATGCAGGAAACGAAATTCAAAAATCAGATAATATTATAGTGACTATAGAATATCAAAATGGAGATCTTGCAAATTTATTATACACATCAATAGGTTCAAATGAGATGCCAAAAGAAAGATTAGAAATATTTGGCTCAAAGAAATCTGCAGTTCTTGATGATTATAAAGAATTGGTAATATTTTCCGGTCACAAAAAAATATATTCCACAAAACAAGACAAGGGTCACAAAGAAGAACTAATTATTTTAAGAAATGCAATTCAAGGAAAGCAAGATATAAGTAAAGATATAAATCAAGGAATACTTGCAACAAAGGTTGCTTTTGAAGTTTTAGATAAGATAAATAAAGATTAATTATGAAAAAAATAGTTATAATAGCAGGAGCAAGACCAAACTTTATGAAGATTGCCCCAATTATTAGAGCTATTGAAAAAGACAAAGACAAGTTTTTTGAATATAAACTTGTTCACACTGGCCAACACTATGATAAGAACATGTCTGATATCTTTTTTGAGGAATTAAATATCCCAAAACCAGACATAAATCTCGGTATAGGCTCTGGTTCTCAAGCAAAACAAGTTGCAGAGATTATGATTAAACTTGAAGAGTATTTATTGAATTATATACCAGATTATGTGCTTGTTGTTGGAGATGTTAATTCTACATTGGCTGCAGGAATTGTTGCATCAAAATTAGGAATTAAATTAATACATGTTGAAGCGGGGTTAAGGTCATTTGATAGAGAAATGCCAGAGGAAATAAATCGTTTAGTTACGGATCAATTAAGTGATATTCTATTTGTTTCTGAAAAAAGTGGTCTTAAAAATCTTAAAAAAGAAAATATTTCGAAAGACAAATGTTTTTTTGTAGGTAATGTTATGATAGATTCTTTAGTTTCAACACTACCTAAATTAAAGAAAGAAATAAATAATCAAAAATATGCTGTAGTAACAATACACAGACCAAGTAATGCTGACACAGGAAAGGATTTAAGAAATATTCTTGAAATCTTAAAAGAAGTATCTAAAGAATATAAAATAATTTGGCCAATACATCCAAGAACAAAAAACAATATTGAAAAGTTTAATTTAACAGAATATATTGAGGATTTTGATTTTAGAGAACCACTAGGTTATATTGAATTTATGAATCTAGTTTATAATTCATCTTTGGTTGTAACAGATTCTGGCGGAATTCAAGAAGAAACAACATATTTGGGGATACCATGTATAACCTTGAGAAACAATACAGAAAGACCAGTTACTGTATCAGAAGGAACAAATCAATTAACTGGGCCAATCAAAGAAAACGTAATTGATGCCCTTAATAAAATTAAATTTGGAAATTACAACCAAAATCCAAAAATAAAATTTTGGGATGGAAAAGCCGCAAAAAGAATAATTAAAAATCTTAAAAAAAACCAATAATAATTTATATCTTTTTTATTATAATTGTGTATTTTTATATATTTTGGTAAGATGATTATATATGTCAAAGAAAATAATTATAATTGGTCCCCATTCAAAACACACAGAAAGGTGGATTGATTATTTTAAAAATAAAAAACAACTATCTACTAAATTTATATATTATCCGTATTTTACCAATTGGAAAGACTACATTATTGCTACAATAAAAAGCATTTTTAATTTTATCAAAATGTCTAAGAAAAACACGATAATAAATATACACTTCATAGGCAATTTCTGTTTTATATATTCGATATTTCTTAATAAGAACATTATCTTATCTGCATGGGGAGATGATGTATTAATAACTCCCGGATTGTCCAAATTTAGAAGATTTTTATTTTTATATTCAATAAAGAAAGCCAAATATATAACTAGTGATACAGAAAACATTCTAAGAACTTTGAATGTAGTGTATAATGTACCTAAAGAAAAACTGAAATTATTCAGATTTGGAACAGACACAAATAAATGGGTTCCTGTTATTAGAAAAAAAGAGAACACAGTAAAAGTTATAAGTTTAAGGAAATTTTATAAAGAATATGACATTCCTACATTGATAGAGTGTGCAAATATAATTTCTAAAAAAAAAAAAGATGTTGAATTTTTTATTTATGGAGATGGCCCAGAAAAGAAAAACATAATTGAATTAATAAAAAAATACAAATTAAGAAATGTCCATATTAAAGGAAGCTATTCTGAAGAAGATATGCGAAAAATATTGCCTACTATGGATATTTACGTTTCTACATCTATATCTGACGGAGGACTATCTGCAAGTACTGCTGAAGCCATGGCTTGTGGGGTCTATCCAATAGTTACAAACTTTGGAGATAACAAATTTTGGGTAACCCCGGGAGAAAATGGAGATTTGTTTAAGATAGGCGATTATAAAAGACTTTCGGAATTAATAATTAATTATAATCCAAATAATAAAAAATATATCGATTATAAAATTAAATCTAGAAAAAAAATTATAAATTATTTAAATTATGAAAAAGAAATGCACAAATTTTACAAATTTATAATAAATTTGGAGGTAGAACATGAGTAAAATATTGGTTACTGGCGGAGCTGGTTTTGTTGGTTCAAATTTATCTGAGAGATTAGTAGAAGATGGACACGAAGTTATTGTTTTGGATGATTTATCTAAAGGGACAAGAGAGAATATAAGGCAATTATTAGATAAGAAAAATTTTAAATTAATAGAAGCGGATATTACCGATAAACAATTATATCTTAAATTACCGAGAGATATAGATGTAATATTTCATCTTGCAGCAATAATAAATGTTGATGAATCCTATTACAATCCAGAAAGAACTTATGAAGTAAATGTTATAGGAACTCAAAATTTGTTAAATTTTGCAAGAGATTATAATATAAAAAAATTCATATACGCTTCAAGTTCAGAAGTATATGGTTCTTGTGTAGATAATAAACCAATGTCTGAAGAACATCCATTAAATCCTCCACACAATTATGGAGTTAGTAAACTTGCTGCTGATAGAATGTGTTTTGCATACAGAGTTTCTTATCATATGGATGTAAGAGTTGTAAGAAGCTTTAATTTGTATGGCCCAAAACAAAGTAAGGAAATATATGGCGGAGTTATTGCTAAATTTTCTGATAAAATATTATCTGGAAGATCACCAGTTATTTTTGGAAATGGGAATCAAACAAGAGATTATTTATATGTTAAAGATATTGTTGAAGCATATGTTTTAGTTATGAAATACGAAGGCGAATTAAATGAACCACTTAATTTTGGTACAGGTAAAGATTATTCTATAAAATTCATTGCTGAGAAATTAATAGCACTTTATGGCAAAAAAGATACAGTAAATATAGAATTTGTTTCTGCAAGAATTGGAGAAGTTCATCAATTAGTTGCTGATTTTTCTAAGGCCAAAAAATTATTGGGATGGACTCCAAAGTATGATTTTGAAAAAGGATTGAATGAATACACCAAATGGTTCAAGATGTATGACTAACATAAAAAATAATTTAAGTTATTTAGATCAAATGATCTTAATAAGATGTTTTGAAAACCGAATTGCAGATTTATCTAAAAATAAAAAAATAAAGACGCCTGTTCATTTAGCCGAAGGAGAAGAAGCAATAGCTGTTGGCGTTTGTTCAAATTTAAGTAAGAAGGACACGATTTTTAGTAACCATAGATCACACGCACACTATCTTGCAAAAACAAATGATATAAAAGGTATAACTGCAGAGATTTTTACAAGTAAATTTGGTTGTTCCCATGGTAAGGGTGGAAGTATGCACTTAATAAATCCTGAAATGGGTTTTTTTGGCAGCTCTGCAATAGTAGGTAGTTCTCCTGCACTAGGGGCAGGAGTTGCACTTTCAAATAAAATAAAAAAACAAAAAAATATTGCTGTTTCTTTTGTTGGAGATGGCGCAATGAGTGAAGGCATAGTTTACGAAGTTCTTAATTTTTCAAAAATACACAAATTGCCATTTGTTTTAGTTTGTGAAAATAATGGATATAGTACACATATGCCATTAAAAAGCATATTTGCAGATACAGACCTTTGTAAAAAAGCAAGAGCTTTTGGAGTAACTTCATTTTTGGTTGATGGAAATAACGTAGAGGAAGTAAGTGAAACCTTTAAAAAAGCAAAGAAATTAATTGAAAAAGGACAAGGTCCTGTATTTATAGAAGCAATTACTTACAGAATAAGAGGTCATGTTGGCCCGAATAATGATTTAGATATGGGGCTAAGAAGTAAAAAAGAATTAGATTATTGGATAAGTAAATGTCCCATAAAGAATTTACAAAAAAAGTATAATATTTCTAATAAAGAAATAGATGAGAAATATAAAAAAGTATATTCCAAGATTGATAAAATCATAAACTGGGCAGAAAAAGCACCAAAACCAAATTCAGAGGATACCTATAAAGATGTGTTTGCTAAAACCAGAGATATTCCTAAAGAGAAAAAGAATATAAAACAAATAGAAAAAACCTACGAACAAGCAATAAGAGATACTTATGATTTCTTATTAAGTAAAGATAAAAATATTTTTTTAATAGGCATAGGCATTAAAAGTCCTTGGTATGTTGGTGGCTGTGTAAATGGGTTAATAAAGAAATATGGCGAAAATAGAATAATTGATTGTCCAATTTCAGAAAATGCAGTTACAGGAATTTGTGTAGGGGCCGGGCTTTCAGGAACAAAACCTATATTGATACAAGCAAGACATGACTTTATGTATTTGTCTTTTGATCCATTAATTAATCTGGCATCTAATTGGAATTATATGTTTGGTGGCAGATTAAGTTGCAATATAACAATACAAGCAATAATTAATCGTGGTGGAGAGCAAGGGGCTCAACATTCTCAATCATTACACGGAATGTTCGCACATGTTCCAGGATTAAAGGTTGTTGCTCCAAGTAATGCAACAGATGTAAGCGGTTTATTAATTTCATCGGTTGATAATCCAAATCCAGTAATCTTAATAGACGATAAATGGTTATATAATACAAAGTCAAAAGTTCCTACAAACACTCCACAAATTCCAATAGGTTTAGCAAAAATTGTAAAAACAGGAAAGGATTTAACTATTATATCAAATTCATATTTAGTGACAGAGTGCTTAAAAGCTACAGATGAATTAAAAAATATTTCTTGTGAAATAATAGATGTAAGAACCATTAAACCATTAGACAAAAAGACCATAATTAATTCAGTAGGTAAAACAAAGAATGTATTAATTGTAGATGGTGGTTGGAAAACAAATGGTTTCTCTAGTGAAGTCGCGGCAGTGATTTCAGAAAGTGAAGTTTTTAAAAAATTAAAAAATCCAATTAATAGATTATGTTTACCAGATACCCCAGCACCAGCCAATTCAATTTTAGAAAAAGAATATTTTGTTAATTCAGAGAAAATAAGAAACACAATTATAAAAAAATTTAAAGGAGATTAAGATGTACAAGGTTCCATTCGTAGGATACATAAAACAATATAAAGATCACAAAAAAGAATTTGATAAAGCATATAGTAGTTGTGATGAGAGAGGAGCTTATGTTTTTCAAAAAGAACTACAAGATTTTGAAAATAAATTAGCTAAAATGAATGATTCAAAATATGGAATAGGTACAGATAGTTGTACAGGCGCACTACATATCGCGTTATGGGCAAGAGGCATAAGCTCAGGGGACGAAGTAATTACTGTATCTCACACATTTGTAGCCACAATTGATGTAATTTGTAGATTAGGTGCAACACCAATTTTAATAGATGTTAAAGAAACAGATCACAATATGGATGAATCTTTAATTGAAAAAGCAATAACTAAAAAAACAAAAGCAATAATTCCAGTTCACTTAAATGGTAGAATGTGTAACATGGAAAAAATTATGAAAATTGCAAAAAAACATAATTTATTTGTAGTAGAAGATTCTGCACAAGCAGCAGGGGCTAAATTTAAAAGGAAAGGCCATTATGGAGATGTTAGTTGTTACAGTTTTTATCCTGCAAAAGTACTAGGTTCTCAAGGAGAAGGTGGGATGGCAATAACTACAGATAAAGAACTTGCGAAAAAATTATATTTATTGAGAGATCACGGATTATACCCCGGATATGTACAAAGGATGTTTACTATTAAAGCAGATCCTAAAGAAATTCATTGTATTGGTGGTAATTCTATTTTAGATAATAAGGATGCTGCATTTTTATTAATTAAATTAAAACATTTTGATAAAGCAATAAAACGCAGAAGAGAAATTGCAAGCAGATATAATAAAGGTTTATTAAAAATAAAGGGAATTGTTTGTCCTCCTGCGCCAAGTAATGGCGATTATTATGATGTTTATCAAAATTATGTGATAAGAGTAAAAGATGGTAAAAGAGATAAGTTAAATGACTATTTAAATAAAAATGGTGTTGAAACAATTGTTTCTTGGAGAATTCCAAATCATAAACAAAAGGCATTAACAGAATTACATAAATTTAAACTCCCTATTACTGAAAAGATATCAAATGAAGTTATTTCTTTACCAATGTATCCTGAATTAACAAATAAACAAATTGATTATGTAATAAAAACAATAGTAGATTTTTATAAAAATAAGTGATATAATGGGTTTAGAAGCAGAAGGCAAAGACAGATTATATAGCTTAGAAGAATTAAGAATTATAGCATATAGATATTTCCTAATATCAAAATATACAAAAAACAAAAATTTATTAGATGTTGGTTGTGGAACAGGTGTCGGTCTAAACTATTTATTTGATAAAAAAACTAAAAGAATAACAGGAATTGATTTAGATATAGAAAATATAAAAGAATGTAAAAATAACACTCAAAAAAATCACAAAAAAATAAGATTTATTCGAGGAGATGTTACCCACTTAAATTTAAATGAAACGTTTGATGTAATTTGTGCCATGCAAGTTGTGCAATATATTGGTTTGGAAAAATTTTTAAAATTTTCATTAGAACACATTAAAAAAAAGGGTACAATAATATTTGAAATTCCAAATATTGCAAGAAAGGATGGTTTTAAAAAAAGTAATTTAGGTAAATTTTATTATAATTCTAAAGAAATTTCAAAAATATTGAAAGATAATGGTGTTAATTTTGAAATATATGGCTCTTTTAAAATAAATTCAATTTCCACAAAAAACAATTTTAGATCTCTGGTGTCTAAAGCAATCGCTAAGTTGCCCTTTGGAATTACTGTTTTACATTGGTTAAGAAAAAACATATTAAAAAAGCAAAAATTAGTAAATATTACAACCGATACTATTAAAAATTTAAATGTAACGGAAATATCTAAACAAAAGATAAAACCTTACAAAATAGACAAGGATAATAAATTATTATATGTTGTTATAAGGGTGACATAATGAATATATTGTTTGTATGTAATATATATCATGCAAGTCCAAGGGTTCCGTCTTTTATTAAATATTTGTCCAAAAACAACAAAATTTATTTAATCGTACCATATATTTTAAAAAAGAAATCTGCCTTTGGGCCAAGAATAAATTTAGAGAAATATTGTGAAATATATTATTTAGACAAAAAAGAATTAATTAAAAAAACAAATAATCAATTTACTAAATATGTGGATAAAAACCCATTTATTTCTAAAATTACACGTAACCTTTATTATTTATTAAGAAAAACAGAAAATGAAGCAGATATAGAATTTAAAGAAGAAATAATTTCTCTGTCAGAAAAAATAATTGATAGTAAAAAAATAGATATAATATTTACCACATCATCACCAACAATTTATCACGAAATAGGCAAATATTTAAAATTGAAAAAATCAATTAAATGGGTTGCAGATTTGAGAGATTTGTGGTCTTTAAATCACTCGCATTCTTTTATAACCCGAATTAAGACCATTAAAAAAGAAAAATCTACATTAAAATATGCTGATTTAATAACTACGGTTAGTTTAGATTGTGGGCATACACTACAAAAGAATTACCCTTCTCACAAAATACTAGTTTTACATAACGGTTTTGATCCTGATGATTTTAAAAAATTAAAAAAGAAAAAATCTAAATTTAAAACATTTACATATGCCGGGAATTTATACTTTGGTAAACAAAATCCAGAAATATTGTTTAAAGCATTATCTAAATTAAAAAAAGAAAATAAAATTGGGAATTCACGATTTTTATTTTATATTCCTAAATTATATTGGTTAGAATATTTGATTGATAAATATGATCTAAAAGATATTATTCAAATTAAGTCTGTATTGCCATCATCTAAAGTTCCTGGGTTATTATATAATTCAGACGCCATATTTTTATTTAATTGGGAAGATAAACACCAAAAAGGGGTAATTCCATTAAAGTTTTATGAAGGATTGGGCAGTGGAAAAATTATATTTGCGATAGGGGGTTTTCGCGGTCAAGAAGTAGATAATATAATTAAAGAGACAAATGCGGGCCAATATTTAATTAATGAAAAAGAAATCTATATAGCATTATCTAATTTTATTAATAATTTCAAAAAAGATATTAGATACAATCCTGTAAAATACAGTTATAAAACTACCTGCAATAAGTTAAATCTAGAATTAAAAAAATTAATGAATAATAAATGATATTGCATAATTTTGATCTTTATAGGCACTAAAAAATATGAAACAAGTATATCTTATAGATATTACTGGGAAAGTTTAAATAATTTCGAAAATTTTGTATCTTATTATACTCAATTAAATGAAATATACAATAGCCATTCAAGAAATATTTTAGAAATAGGCATTGGTAATAAGTTAATTTATAATCATTTAAAAGAAATCGGATTAAAAGTTACTTCATTAGATATAAATTATAATTTAAAACCAGATTATGTTGGCGATATTTGTAATCTACCATTTAAAGATAATTCTTTCGATATGGCGTGTGCTTTTGAAGTTTTAGAACACCTGCCATTTTCTGATTTTGAAAAATGTTTAACTGAATTAAAAAGAGTTAGTTCAAAGAATGTAATTATATCTGTCCCAATAAGAAAAGCGGGGATTGAGTTTTATGTTTGGCTTCCTAAATTGCATTCTTTTTATTTCTATATAGATTTGCCAATACCAATAAAACACAAAGGTGTAACCTCTGATAAAGATGGCCATTATTGGGAAGTAAATAAAATGGGATTTTCTAAAAAAAAGATACTTTATATAATTAAAAAACATTTTATAGTTAAAAAAGAATTTAGACCTCCGTTTAACAAATATCATTGGTTTTTGATTCTTGAAAAGAAATAATTTTAAAAACAAACAGGCATTCGTGTTTTTTATTTCATATATATAATTTTATTCCGGTCTTTTTAAATGCTTTTGCAACGGTTTGGGCGGTATTTGTACCAATATATTTTCTGTAATGATGGCTTGCAATTAATATTTTTAGAATAAATCTTTGAGGGAAGACGGTTTAAAGATAGTCATCAACTCAATTTATGCGTTGATAAAATCAATTTTTGTTATTTTAAAATCAGATTAATCTTCTACCCCTTAACACCATTCCTGGCACAAGAGCAGAGCCAAAGAACTTCTGTTCTTTTGTTAATTCCATTTCTTTAAATGCGTCTTTACAGTTGCCTGTGATGTTAAGATTGGTTATGGTGTTCTTATATTTGCCACCAACTATTTCTTTTCCTGCATTAATTGTTAAAGAGAACTCTCCGTTTGCCATATTACTAGTGTGTATGCCCATGATGTCTTGAACAAATATCCCGTTTTTTGTGCTTGTAATGATTTCTTTTAATGTTTTTTTACCAGGAGTTACAACAATATTTGTAAAGTCACAAGAGACTGGAGAATAAACACCATCTCTAAAGCCGTTTCCTGTGTTTTTCTTTCCAGAAATCACAGAGTATTCCTGATCATAAATTGTAGTTATGAATTTTCCTTTGTCAATTATCTTCTTTTCAGAGGTCTTAAACCCTTCGTCATCAATCTCTTCAGAACCAAGGAAATAATCAAGCTGTGGCTTTTCAGTGATTGTAAGATTCTTAGAAAAAACGTCTTTTCCAAGAGACTCGAAAAGATATGTCTGTTTCTTAAACATTAGTTCCCCAATAGTAGGATGTATTATAAAACTAGAAATTATTTGTGCACTAGCGTCCTGGCTAAAGATGAGATCATAGTTTCCTTTCTTTCCTTGAATCGGGTTTAACAAAAGCTTAGCTTTGTCTTTTGTCTTGTCAATTACAGAACTAAAATCCACATCTTTTGCTTTTGTAAATATTTGTGATTCCCCACCGCTTGATGGGCTTTTATCGTGCGTATTAATCTGCAGGCTTATACTTGCTGAGCCAAAGTTACTTTCTTTAAAAGTATATGGATTAATATAAAATGAATAATGCCTTGATATTCCAAAACCCCCATCATAAGATTTTGTGTGTTTGTCTTTTGTCAGGTTTTTCTTTATTTCTGGTATTCTTTCTGCAATATCAAACTCTAAGATATTTTTGTCTTCTTTGTAAACTTTTTTGTTCTTGTCTTTACCAAAGTCTTTAATCTTTATTCCTTTCTTTAACTTAGCAATCTTTTTTGCTTTTTCAATTGCGTCTTTTATGTTTTTCTCTGTAATCTCTGTGATTGTTGTATATCCAGAATACCCGTCAACAATTGCTCTTACCATAAGCCCAGAGGCTTCTTGGTTATTGATTTTTGAGATATCAAAGCTTTCTATCTTTGCAGAACAGGAATATACATCACTATAAATAAACTCTACTTTTTCTTTTTTTGCAATCCTCTCACAAATATCAAATATTTCTTTATTCATGTTTGGTTCCTCCTAAGATGGCATTATCAATCTTTAGGTACGGGCCAGAGCCAGAGACAAAAGCAGTCTGGTTTTCCTTACCGCAAAATCCAAAACCAAACTCTCCGATCTTGTTTGTTACTGCTGAGACATTTTTTAAATAATCTAAGATATTCCCAGAAATTGAGGCTTGTTTAAATGTTCCAATAATTTTTCCATTCTTATATTGGTAAGCCTTCTTGATACCAAACATAAATGTTCCAACACTAGGGTCAACTTGTCCACCAGCAAATCCATCAAGTAGATATCCTGAAAAGTCAGAGAGAACGGCTGGTAGTTTTTCTTTTCCTTCCTTAAAATAAGTATTACTCATTCTAACAATTGGCTTATGTGAAAAGCCATCAGCTCTGGAATTACCATTTGGTTTCATTTTTAAAGCGCTTGCTGATTCAATGTCAAGAAGATAGTCATTAACTATTCCTTTCTTAACAATGGTTTTTGCTCTTGCTTTAGTTCCTTCGTCATCATAAGCGTAATATCCAAATTCTTTAAGTGTAGGGTCATCAATAATTGTTATTTCTTTGTTTTCTGTTAATACTTGCCCTAATTTTAAAACAGAAGAAGCATTGATAACAGCATCTGCTTCAGAAGCATGCCCAATGGCTTCATGTGCCAAAAGGTCAACCAAGTTTGGTGTTAAGATAATGTCGGTAGTCTTTGCGGGGCATGGTTTTGCTTTTAACATTTCAGAAACATTGTTTAGGTTTTTCTTTGTAAGCTTTTCAAGTTTTCTAAAATCTAGTTTTTCAAGACCGCCGGTTTCTCCAAATCTCTCCATATAGTTTTCAAGGGTCTTACCAATCTTACCAGTAATAGAACTATAGAAAATAATGTGTGGATCATTTTGAAAAATAAAAGAATCAGGATTAACAAAATATTTCTGTCTTGTCTTTTCAAGATAGTTGATATTTGATTGTAGTATTTTATAGTTGGTTTTTGTTTTTAGAGTTTTATCATTTATTTTTTTAAGTTCTTTTACTTTTTTTTCCAAGTCTATTTCTTCAAAGGTTTTATATTTGTCTTTAACAATCTTGTTATTGCTTTCCCAGTTTTCAAATTTGATTTTTTTTGAAGTCTTGCTGCTTGCTTTGATACAGTCGTCAATTATTTGTTTGTAGTTGTTAATGTTATTGCTTGAGCAAAAGCCAAGATGTCCGTTATTAATAACTCTTATACCAATACCAGTAATCTCATTAATATTAATTTCTTTAACAATCTTGTTTTCTAACGCAATTCTATTACTTTTACTATT
>Ga0116157_10001209_pt1 | contig 26231 bp, 23 predicted proteins | sample AD_UKC048_MetaG_FD_89882 | JGI IMG/M metagenome (GOLD analysis project Ga0116157, IMG submission 89882) | Active sludge microbial communities of municipal wastewater-treating anaerobic digesters from USA - AD_UKC048_MetaG | ecosystem: Engineered > Bioreactor > Anaerobic > Digestate | place: USA... | reverse complement strand
CGGCGTACAAGGCTCTCCATCAACAGTAATTAACGGTGTTCTTGTAAGCAATATGCCAAGGGATTCAAAAGGAATACTAGACAAGGTTTGTTCAGTATTTAACACAGCACCAGAAGAATGTAACACAGCTTTAAGTAGCGAAACACCAAGCGCAGGCTTTGGTTGGGGCGATTCAGGAGCACCAACAGATGCTACTTGTTAGTTTCTATTTCTTCTTTTTTTCTTATTTTTATCTCAAAACCCATACCAACACATTTAACTTAAAAACCATACTTTTTTAAATTTGTGTTGGCATATATTATTTATGGTTTCAGTAATAGAAAAGAAAAATGGCACAAAAAAAGCCTATTATTTACATATGACTTTAAGATCTAAAACTGGCTATAAGAATCTTGATAAATATCTAGGTATAAAGTTACCAGCAGATCTTAGAACAAAAAAATTAGATTTCTTTATTGATTCTCAACAAGGGCAATTAGAAAAAATCTCAGAACAAATATCCAAATCTAATTCTCAAAAATTAAAAATGCCAAAAACAGTTCAAGAAAATCAATTGTTTGATTTTGCAGTAAAGTTTACATATAATACCAACAGAATAGAAGGCAACACCCTAAGTTTAAAGGATTCTTATCTTTTACTTAGAGATCAGATATCTCCTCAAAAATCCATGCGAGACATTAAGGAAACAGAATCTCATCAGAAATTATTTTTAGAGCTTATTAAAAAGAGCCAGAACATTACTTATCAAAATCTAGTAAATTGGCATTATTTTTTATTTAAAGACACAAAAAAAGACATTGCAGGAAAGATTAGAAACTATCAAGTAGGCATATCTGGTTGTAAGTTTATTCCACCAAGCCCAGCAGAGCTTTCTGCAGAATTAAGTGGTTTCTTTAATTGGTATAATAAAAATAAAGAAAAATATAATCCCGTTGTTCTTGCAGGATTAGTACATTTAAGATTAGTAACAATCCATCCATTTGGTGATGGTAATGGCAGAATCACTAGACTATTAATGAATATTATTTTAAGTAACAACAACTATCCTCTTTTCATTATTGATTATAAGCACAGAAAAAGTTATTATTCAGCACTAGAGAAATCCCAAACAAAAGACGACGATTCTTATTTCTTAAGTTGGTTTATCAAAAGTTATTTGATTTTTATAAAAAGCAAATAACTAATCAATACCCAAACTTATATATTTTTATAAGTTTCGGTATTATATATATTTATGAAAATAACCCTCTATAATAAATTAAAAAAACAACAGCATAGAGATATTGCTAGTCTTCAAGACGAGCTAGTTAAAATTATTTATGGCATATTTCCAGAGGCGGTATTTCATGGAGGCACATCAATCTGGAGATGCTATGATGGAAACAGATTTTCTGAAGATATAGATCTTTATTTTTATGAAAAACAAGATATAGAAAAGCAGCTTAAAGAAGAGCTACAGGGGAAAGGCTTAAATCTTATAAAATTTAAAAAAACCGAAAATGTTATTTTTGCTAAGATTACAGATAAGAATATAGAAGTAAGATTAGAGATAAGGTTATTAGAAAAGAGCAATTCCATTTTCAAAACAAAATCCATAAAACAATATCAAAATCTAGATGGATCTTCAATAACAGTTTTTTGCCTCTCTCCTGAGGAATTACTTCTAGAAAAAGCTCTTGCTTACAAGAATAGAAAGCTCATAAGAGATATTTATGATGTTTATTTCCTTCAATCTTTAGCAAATCTTTCAAATGAACAAAAAAAGAAACTAAAAGAGATAGTTGATTCTTGGGAAAAACCAGAAGATGAGAAAAATCTAAAAGCAATAGTATATTCTGGAGCAATCCCTAGTTTTGCTCAATTGCTTTCTGAAATCAAGAGGAGATATTAATGACCTATGAAAACAGATTAAGAGATGTATATAAGGAAGAATATAAATTTACAAAAAAAGATGCTTCTAAATTATTTTCTAAAGACAAAATTAGTAATGAATATTTAGATCAATTGTTGCATAATTTAGTAAAGCAAAATAAAATTATTAGAATAACAAATGGTTCTTATACTTTTAAAAAAGATCTCATGGTAAGTGGTTTTGCTTATTCTCCGTTCTACTATGGTCTTCAAGAAGCATTATCTTTAAGAAACCTTCACGAGCAAGAAACAAACCCTATAATTATAACAACAAACAAGATAAAGCCAGGAATAAAAACCATACAAGGAAGTAATGTATTACTTAGAAGAATAGATTGTAAGTATTTTTTTGGATTTGATTTCATTAAATACTATGATATGGAAATCCCGGTTTCTGATTATGAAAAGACATTAATTGATTTTGTTTATTATAATGAGCCATTATCTAAAGAAGTAATTAATGAGCTTAAAAAAAAAATAGATAAAACTAAGTTACAGAATTATTTGTTAAGATATTCAAAAAAGATAAGAGCTAAAGCAAATTTACTTCTAAAGTAGTTTATTCAAGAATATAGTTTTTCTTAATTTCTTCTAAAGCAGCAGAAACAAATTTTTCAATTTCTATTCCAAGTGTCTTTTCACACAAGTATATCTGTTCTCTATTAACAGCAGCTGCAAAATACTTGTCTTTTAGTTTCTTGATTATAGATTTAGTTTCTGCTTTAGTGATGTCTTTGTCAGGTCTCATCAAGACATATGCTCTAATGATTCCTGTCAGCCCGTCAAGAGAATATAGCGCATTTCTCAAGTTGCTATTTCTCTCAACACCAATAATCTCGTTATGGCTTTTGATGTCATCAATCAGTTCTTTATCAACGTTCTTCTCAAGAAGAATCTTTTCAGTAACAAGAGTATGTTCTTTGATGTCCTCATTAAAGCTTTCAAGGTCAAGGTCATGAAGTAGCCCAATCACAAACCAATAGTCTTGTTCTGTTTCTGAGAGATTAAGAAGTTTAGAGATTCCAAGAAGTCCATAAGCCACAAGAAAGGAATGGTCGATGTTAGGTTTTTCTTTAAGATGTTCTTTAAGCAAAACCATTGCTTGTGTTCTGTTAGGTATCATAAGCCATCACTTATAAGATTGATATAAGGCGTTGATATCAGAATCAGAAAGGTTAGTATCAAACACTCTCAAATACTTTATGTGGCCGTTTCCTGGCATAGGCAATCCAGCATTACCAATAATGTGTGGATAAAGATTCTGATTTTCAGGTAATAAATAAGTGGTAATTGTAGCTGAAGAATTGAATCTAAAATTTATTTCAGGGAATGTAAGATTTGTGGGATGTAAGTAAAAAGATTGGCAATTGTCCAGCGCCCCATTAATATACATACAAAAGTTATCATCAATTCTTACTATTGCAATTTGAGAATCGCCAGTTACGGTTCCAATAGAGGTTAAGGTTTTACCATTATATCCCTGTATCCCAAAATAACCGCTTTTTTCTTGATTTTTAATATTTTCAAGATCAGACATCGCTCTTTTTACAATTCTACTATTAGAACTATCAGCAATATAAATAAAATTGTCGTCTAATGCCAATCCCTGTGGTAAATAAAGGCCGTCTTTTTCCCAGTTAAGTCTTCCGAATTTATAAATAAAATTAAGATTTGTATCATATACTTTAATTCTGTAATTTCTAGAATCCGAAACATATAACGTATCATTATATATTGTTATTCCTGTGGGTTCGTAAAAAGAATCTGTTGTTGAACTCGCATTAACCCCTAACCCATACATTTTTACTAATGAGAGATCGTTTTTGTTTCTTTTGTGTATTCTATAATTTGACAGGTCTGTAACATATATATAATTATCATCTATTGTTATATCAGTTGGATTATTAAATTGATCATCTCCACTTCCCGAAACAGTACCACCAACGGATGCCACAAATGTAAATGTGTCTTTTGTAAATTTTTTTATGCGATGCCAAGATCTTTCTACAACATATATATAATTATCATCTACCGCTATGCCAAAAATATATTGTACCATTTCATTTGAAGAGCCACAGCCATTAGATAATTTAGATACATAAGACAAATCTGTTTTGTTTCTTTTAACTATGCGACAATTGGCATTATCGCTAACATATATATAATTTTGATCAATCGCTATTCCATAAGGGGAATTAAATTGATCATTCCCACTTCCAGAATTAGGTCCCCCCACAGAATATAATGTAGACAAATCAGATTTATTTTTTTTAATAATTCTGTGATTTCCTGTATCTGAAACATATAAATAATTTTCATCAACAGCAACCCCCCAAGGATTGTATACCCCGTCATTATTATAAGTAGATAAATTTATATTAGTTATATAGCTTAAATCAGACGGGTGGTGTATTTTTAATCTATCATTGCCAGTATCTGCAATTAATAAAGTGTTTTCATCTTTATATTTTATATCTATCGGGAGGTAAAAGTAATTGTTGTCGGTTCCACTAGAACCAAATTTAGTAACATATGATAAATCTGATTTTAAATGTTTTTTAATTCTATTATTTGCATAATCTACAACATAAATATTATTTTCATCAAGGGATAAATATGTAGGACTAGAAAACTGATCATTTCCAGAACCTGAGCCTGTTCCCCCCAGACGTGTCACATAGGCAAAAGTATTTTTGTCTATCTTTTTAATTCTGTTATTTGTATATTCTACTGTATAAATATAATTTATATCAACTCCGACTCCAAATATTCCAGAAAATTGGTCATTTCCAGTTCCGTTAGTTCCAAAGTGTGTTATATATTCCATTGTATCTTTATTTAGAATTACAATCCGGCTATTCCCATAATCAGCAACATATAAATTAGTATCGTATATTGCTAATTGTCGTGGGCCATTTAATGTGGTTGTTGTGGCCCCATTAGTTCCGGTTCCAAATTGTGAAATATAACTTAAATCAGATTTATTAAATTTTATAACTCTTGGAGACGTTCTATCAGAAACATAAATATAATCTCCATCTACTAAAATATAATTAGGATAGTTAAAAAAATTACTTCTTATTGCTTGCGTGGTTCCACTAGCAACACCATACGGACCACCACGATATGAAACAATCTGATTAGTTGTCTTGTCTACTTTTTGTAATCTGTGTATAATTGAATCAATAACATAATAATAGTTTTCATCACTATCTACCGAATATGGAGAATAAAAGAAATTAAAATCTATTCCAGAACCCACAAAAGAAATATTCACATCAAATTCTGAAAGATTTCTTTTAATTATAATTCCGGTTGTTGGATCAGCAACATAAAGATAGCCATTATCTATTGTTAATCCGCCAGTAGATAAAAATTCAGAATAGGCATATCCTGTTGAATACCCTATATTTGAGATATAATTAAAATTGGTATCATATTTTAATATTCTAGCATATCCGTTATTTGAAATATATAAGTAATTATTGTCATAAATAACATATGCAGGGTTATAGAGTGTGTTTGGTAAATAATTGCTATACCCTGTCAATCCGAGTTGTGAAACAAATGATAAATCTGATTTTAAATGTTTCTTAATTCTTTGATTAGTATAATCTGCAACATAAACATATGTATCATCAACAGTAACTGAATAGGGATTACTAAATGTGTCGTCTGTTGAGCCAGTGGCCCCCCCAATATTTGCAACAACACTCCACGGAGTCGAACTAATATCTATTTTTTTTAGTGTGTGCAAAGTACTACCGTAGCCGGTAGTAACATATAAATAATTTCCATCTACCGCGATTCCATAAGGATAACCTAGTGTTCCAGAACCTGGGCTATAGGTATATACCCAGGATAAATCAGATTTGTTGTATTTTTTTACTTGATGATATTGTCTGTTTGTTACATACAAAAATTCATCATCAACAGCCAAATCCTCTGGATAATAAAAAGTTGTACTTGTAGATCCGGGATTTGGGCCCCCAATTATGCCTACCACTGCCAAATCAGATAATCTTCTTTTTACAACCCGGTGTAAAGCTTTGTCTGTATAGTAAATATGTTCCCCATCATTTGTTAGGCCGCTTGGTACAAAAACATTTTCTGGTAAGGGGTCAGTATCAGAAAATATTTCGTAAACAGAATAATCTGATTTTTTGATTTTTTTAATTTTATTATCTGTGGCGGTTAAAAGGTAAAGATAATTTTCATCATCAGCAATATCTGTTGGGTTATAATGATAGTTATCATTTCCTATCCCCCCTGTTGAAGAGATAAGTGCGACATAAGTTAAATCATTTTTATTTCTAATCATTATTCTGTTGTTTGTGTATTCTGCAATATAAACATAATTATCATCTACTGTTAATCCCTTAGGTGCACGCATTTGATCAGTTCCGGTACCATAACTTGTTCCACAGGCTTTTGAAACAAACGATAAGTCCGTTTTGTTATATTTTTTTATTCTATGATAGTAATCTTCTGTAACATAAATATAATTTTCATCAACCGCTATGCCTTTAGGATTATAAAATTGTAAATCTCCAATTCCTGATGAAGTACCGCCAAGTGTAGCAACTAATTGGAATGTTTCTTTATTTAGTTTTTTAACTCTGTGATATGTCGCATCAATAACATAAATATAATTTTCATCAACTGCAATGCCCAGTGGGCCATTTAGTTGATTACTTGCAGATCCTGGGCCATTAGATAACATTGAATGATAAGACAAATCCGATTTGTTTAATTTTTTTATTCTATGATTACTATAATCTGAAACATAAAGAAAATTATCATCTACAGCAAGAGCATAAGGCGCACTAAAAGAATCAATTGCATTACCTAATCTTGGGCCACCAACAGTAGCAATCAGCTTCCAGTTATCTTTTCTTCGTTTTTGAATACTTTGCGTACCAGTAATTGAAAGATATATATATTCGTCATCATCAGCGACCCCATATACACCCCATAGTTGGTCACTACCTGAGAGTTTAAAATTTAAATAGGAATTTTCATCTATAAACAGATTAATTCCTCCAACAAAACCTCTTTGACTGTAAATGTGTCCCTTATAATTATCTGTTACAAATGCCTCTAATGTGAAATTATCGACCCCTAAATTAAAAAAAGGATTAGAATTATTCCAGTCGTTTTCAATATAGATATAATTATTAGAATCGTTTGTAAAATTTGCACCATTTTCATCAAACAAAACTTTGCTTTCTATAACTGATAGGTTATTATCTGAGAGATCTGTTGTTGTGTTTGTATCATATTTATTATAAAATAATACCCCCATTATTTCAGTAAATATCTTTGTGATAATTTCTGAAGGATTATATGCATATTTATATGCCCTTAATTTTAGTATTGTGTTGTCATCTGTAATTGTTATGGGCCCCACAAAAGGAATAGAATTTTCTGTAGGATCGTTGCCATCTAATGTATAATAGATATTTGCATCTATTGGTTCTATATTTGCAGTTACAATTAATTCTTTAGTAAATGCATTTCCATCAGGCAATATATTAAAAAAATTAAAGTCAAGAAGTTCAAGACCAATAAATTGTTTTGATATAATTGCGCTCGGGATATAGCCATCAGCATAGCCTCTTGCTTTTATGGTTGTGCTGTCTGTTATCGTAAATGGCTCAGTATATAATGTAGATTCCTGAGTTGGCTCGCTACTGTCTGTTGTGTAATAAATATTTGCGTCTGTTGGTGTTGCAGTTAATATTATTTCTAAAGAACCAATAAAAGTATTAAATTTTGGGCTAATTGTCAAATACACTTGCCCAAGATATTGCGTAATAGAGATAACCGGAATGCCATTAATAATATCAGAAATAGTCAATCTTAGGGTATAGTTTCCATTTATTACTATAGTTTTATCTAAAGTAAAAATTCCATCAAGATATAAAGTAAAAGTCATTAGTCCATTTGCTTTGACAATTGCAAGATTTCCATAATTAGCGTCTTTGAAGTTTTTAAAGGAGTTATTAGATATTTTTTGCTTAATATAAACTGTGTTTGTTGTAGCGTCAAAAACAATTTCGTCTACAACATCAAGATTTAGATTTTTAAAAGTATTAATGTCATTTGTCTTTAAATCTAATAATTCTTGGTTTATCAAAATCAAGTTTTCTTTATTATGATTAAAATTTATTTCTTCTCTTAGAGAGGTAAAGAATGGCACAACTAAGCCAATAATAATTATCATTGCAGCAACAGATAATAATATTATCATAATACTAGTAAAAATTACATTTGCGCCTTTGCTATTCATGTTCTGCACTCCATGCACTCTAAGTTAATTAATATCTGATCGTTTTCATCATCATATTCTTGATATTTTATGTTTAGTGTTGTTTTCTTATTAGATATAATAAAATCATTACAATCAAGTATTAGTCTTTTATAATTATCAAGATTATATTCAAAATATATTGTGTTATTGTTTTTATAGGTAGCTATTTCGTTAATCATAACAATTTCGTCTTTATATTTGCCAAAATAGTCTATTTCTCCAGTAATCAAGTTGTTTGTACAGTCAATTATTATTTCTCCTGGGTTTTTAACCACTAGCTCTATGTCTTTTTTATCGTCTACCACGTCTTCGACTGCGATTTTTAGAGTAGTCATGCTTTCAAGCATTGTATCATAATTGCTTTGTTCTTTAACGCCATCTAATAGTTCCATTGCAGAATAGGTAACTACACCAAGTATAATTATTGCAATAAGTATGTAAAGTAATGTGCTAATAACTGCAGACATTCCTTTTTGTGTTTTTATTTTCATTTTTATTACTTCTTTGTTAAATTCTTTCCCTAAGGAAAGAAAAACGCGCCTATTTCCTTTCCTTGAGGAAAGGAAACGCGCATTCATGATTTTTCAAGTACTCCTATACTTATTGTTGCGGTATTGCTATCCTCAATGGAGTTATCACTTATATTAGCATCAGGATTACCAAAGTAGATATAGATTGGAGTATCTGTTGTAGATTTTGTAAAATCATATCCTGCAATATTTTCTACAATTTCATTAGTTCCAACAGAATAGAATGTTTCTGGAGAATTAAGGTTATTATATTCTGTTTGTATAAATTCTCCAGATAAAATATCATTATATATTCTAAATTCTTTTATATCTCCCACCCAAACGTGTGTTCCCGCAGTAGAATATATTCCAATTTTTTTTGTATTATTTTGATTAGGTAACAAAAGTTTGTTTGTATTTACAGTGTTAATTAAGCTTCCATTTCTGTAATATTTAACTTGAGAAGCATTTTCATCGTATTTTACTGTTGCAACAATATTCAAATATTGATTAGTATAATTTAAGAAATAATTAGAAGAAGTAATATTTATAAAATTGCTAACCCCATCAGTATTTTGCATATATAAACTATTTCCACCTTTAAATATCCAAATAAAAGGGGTAGTTCCTTGCGTACGATCATTTAATAAAGAATTATATGATGCAGAGTTTGGGCTGTCTACTTTTGCCCAAAAATAATAGGTTAATGAGTTTGTATCGCTTTCTAAAGTAACATTATCTTGTGTAATGATATTTTTTGCAGTAGTATTATTAGGAAAATTAAAAGATTTATCTACATTATCAAAACTAATTAGACTTTGATTAAATGTCCAGGAAGTATCTCCTGCTAAATCAGTAATGGTATTTCCACTACCAGGATATGAATTCCTGTTTTTTGCATTAAACCAAAGACTCAAATCTTCATAATTTATATCATTAAGATTATTTTCTTCTGAATCTCCAAAATTCAGATATATTTCTGTATCTGTAGTTGAAGAGAGTTCTGGTATTTCGATTCTTGCAAAAAGTACAGCTGTTTTTTCTAATTCTCCTACAGCAGAAAATGTTTCGGGGGCTGATTGATTATTATATTCTGTTTTTATCCATGAAGTTGTACGAGCAGTATTTGATAATCTTACTTCATCAATATTTCCATTAAATGCTCTTTTTACGGGAGTATTCCACGCACCAATATATAATTCATTATTTGGGAAATCAAATTTTATTTGTTTATTAATGTAATTTCTACTTTGTATTAAATTTCCATTTATATAAAAATTTAAATCATCGCCATCGTAAGTTCCTACAAAATGATGCCAATCATTATCAGTTATAGGATATTCGTTAGCATAAATTGAACCATAAGTATTATCTGAAAATCCTAATAATAAATTAAATTGATTAGTGTCTTCAATATGGCGTATTATATAAGAAAAATAAGGGACAGATGAAGCTCTGCCTTTATTTATTAAATAGGTGCCATCAGTGTGACTTCCCGCTCCGTTTAGTTTACCCCACAGCTCAATAGTTATTATTTGAGAATTATATGCAGATTTATTTCCCGTATTTATATAATCATTACTTCCATCATAGTTTTGAGCATAACCTATTTTTCCAATTATTTCTGATGGTTCGAGAGTTGCTTTTTTTGTGCCGTTATTACTATTACTTGTACTATCTGCTATTGTCGTGGTAGTTAAATCATTCTTATGCCAAACTCCAACAAAATTACTATCCCAAACATCTGTATCATTAGTATTATTTTCTTCAGAATCTCCAAAGTACATATAGATATCTGTGTCTGTTGTTGAAGAGAGTTCTGGTATCTTTACCCATGCCACAAGGGCTCCTGTTTCAGAATTATAATCTTCAATTTCTCTTCTTAGTCTTGTAATTTCGTCATTTGTTGTAAAGTAGATATCGTTTCCGTCTGCATTTGCTCCATAGCTTACTAAATTTTCATCTACAATACTAATAAGCATTGGGAAATCATTTAAATCTGAATCTACCAGATTATGATCAATTGTTATTTTCTTTCTATAAATTTTTGAAAAGCTTTCAATTTCTCTTTTTAGTCTTGTTGTGCCGTCACTTGCAGTAAAGTAAATATCATTACCATCTGCGTTTGCTCCAAGATTTGCTAAGTTTTCATCTACAATACTAATAAGCATTGGAAAATCATTTAAATCGCCATCTACTTTTGTGTGATCAATTGTTATCTTCTTTCTATAGGTATTATCATCATAAACAGGATTATTTATATCTGGACCATAATTAAACTGTGGGCCTTTAATAAGTACTGACAGTGCGCCAGTATCAGAATTGTAATCTACAATCTCTCTTTTGATTTTTGTTATTCCGTCTCCTAAAGTAAAGATAATATCTGAAGCGTCAATGTTTGCATAAGACATAAGATCTTCATCTTCTAAATCCAATTGCACAGACAGATTATTGAGATCACCAACAAGATTTCCACTATTAATTAATATCTTCTTTCTATATAACCATTCTCCTGCATTTTCATCATAAACATATTCGTTCTTTTGCGTATACCAAGAAGTGCTTGTTTCATTATCTACAGAAACAGAAATCTTATTTTCTGTAATCTTCTTAAAGACAAGCCTTGTCTGTTCTTTGTTACTAAGAGTAATGCTTCTAATCAAATCAATATTTTCAAAAGCAACACCAGAACAAATCTTTTGCAGTTCTCTATAAACATATTTGTTATTATCTTGTTCTAGTCTTTTACCATCAGCAAAGAAGCTTAGGTTTTTACCAACAGAGCAAATCTCTATTGTTTCAGTATCGCTATCGATTGTTAGCTCAAGATTAGAAAGAGAGAAGTTAATTTCTTTAGTTGCTTCAATTGGGGAATTATATATTTCCATAATTTCAGAAAAGACCATGTCTCTAACTTTAATGGAATTATCATAATTTGTTTTTTCTTTACCTTTAGAAATTTGAGAGTTTACTCCAGTTATTATTATTCCAACAACAATAACCATGACAAGCATAATAAGTATTGTACTAATTATCTCGTTTACTGCTTTTTTGCTTTTTATCATTATTCATCTTTATTAAATATATTTTAGTCTATAATATATTATATATTTAGTATTTTAAATGTTTTGTATACTAAATATTATAGAAACGGCTCTATTTTGTGGTCCGAATAGTGTAGTGGTTAGCATAGAGGACTGTGGATCCTCTGACTCGGGTTCAAATCCCGGTTCGGACCCATAAAAATATAAAATAAGAAAAGCAAGTGCTTCTGTAGCTCAGCCTGGTAGAGCGCGTCCTTGGTAAGGACGAGGTCACGAGTTCAAATCTCGTCTGGAGCTTTGTACTGAAAGTAAAAAGCGCAAGTATTTAAAAAAGCATCGCTTCATTAAGTATATATGGAATTTAATGAGCAAAGAAGCCAGTTTTATAGCATAGAAAAAAGAATTGGCGGAACAGAAGAGAAATTAAAAAACTCAAAGATATCTAAAAAAAATAAAGAACTAATTCTAAAGTTTATTGATTCCTGCTATGCTAATGGTATTGGACAATTAAGAATTGCTAAATATCTTTCTATAATGAGATTAATAGCAGAAGGACTTAACAAAGATTTTGATAAAGTAGAAAAAGAAGATTTAGTTAAGTATTTAGCAAAGTTAGAAAAATCAGAGTATGCTGAAAATACAAAAAAAGATTATAAAGTTGCAATTAAAAGATTTTACAAGTGGTTAAATGGAGACACAGAATATCCTAAACTTGTAACTTGGATAAAAGCAAATGTAAAAAGAACAAGACAAAAACTTCCAGAAGATTTACTTACAGAAGAAGATATTAAAAAAATTGTTTCTTGTGCAACAAACACCAGAGATAAAGCCATTTTGTTTATGTTGTATGAGAGTGGAGCACGAATTGGAGAAATAGCTAATCTAAAAGTAAAAGATGTTATATTTGATGATATAAGTACTCAGATTATAGTAGATGGCAAGACAGGTATGAGAAAAATCCGCCTTGTGTCATCAGAAATGTATATTAAAAACTATTTAAATGATAGCAGACACGCAGAGAATCCAGAAAGTCCTTTATGGTTAAAATCAGATAAGAAAGCAATGACTTATGGTTCTATTGCAAAAGTTTTAAGAAATGTTGTAGAAAGAACAGGCATAAAGAAAGAAATAACACCGCACTTATTTAGACACTCAAGAGCCACCTTTTTAGCAAGACACTTAACAGAAGCACAATTGTGTCAACACTTAGGTTGGGCGCAAGGAAGCGATATGCCCCGAACCTATGTTCATATGTCGGGAAGAGACACAGATGATGCAATTCTTGGTCTTTATGGAAAAAAGAAAGTAGAAGAAAATAAAGAAAAAAGCATATTAATTCCATTAACTTGTCCAAGATGTAAAAGCACAAATGAGCCAACAGCAACATTCTGTTCTAAATGTGGTTCTCCATTAACATTAAAGACCGCAATAGAATTAGAAGAAAGTAGAAAGAAAGCAGACGAAATTATGGCTAATTTGTGGGCAGACAATGATATTAAAAATCTTATCGCTCAAAAATTAAAATTGATGAATGAAAAAGATTAATTTGTAATTAATTATGAAATCAAAAAAACCAAAAGAAGATAAACTGACTTGTCCTGGGATAATTAAATTAGTGCTAAAAGATTTTGATTGGTTATCGTATGATGAATTATATAATAAAGTAAATGATGTTTGGTGGAATAAATGTGATAAAAAAGAGAATGTCAGACCAGACACATTTACAACTGCAATAAATAACTTGCTTGCAAAAAAAGAAATTGCTATAAAAAAAACATTAGTATCAAAAAATGATTTTGAATACAAACCAACAGAAGATAAAAAAGTATATTTTTTTAAATTAATATCTAATTTTTCATATAAATTATCACCTCAAATAAATATTAATGAATTAATTAATGAATTAAAAAATAATTATACGGATTTAGTATTTAAGAATAATGATTTAACTCAAATTAAAAATCATTTTATAGATGATTTATCTTTTGAAATTGAAGCAATTAATCCGAAACACACTAAATCCCCAGCTTTTTTAGTAGATATATACAAATGTAAATCTCCTAACGAAGCATATTCTTATTTTGAAAAACTTTCCAAACCAGGCATAGAATCTTCATATGTAGATAAAACAATGGATTTTAGACAATATTCTATGTCTCCTGCAAAATATGAACGTTCTGAATTATCATTTAAAACAGATTTTCAATATAAGCATTATTTAGTATCAATGGATGATTCCAAATATATAAATCAATTATTTCGTATACCTATTACTGGTGATATATATAAAACTCAATTTTTAGTGTATAATTTGGTAGTTGTTATATATAGACCAAAAGATACATTAGATTATGTATTTAAATTTTCTGAGAACTCAAAGATTTTCGAGTGTATTCAAAAGTATATTTTATCTAAAATTCAATAAATGCCAGCGGGATTTAATTATTTTTTATCGCTTTTTCTAAAATTATAAGCCGAGTAACACCTAAAATTTCTTTAACAGCCGACTCGTAAAATACATATGAATCAAGAAATTTTAGATAAGCTTCCAATTTGGATGCAAGAAATACTGAAATTGGATGCTGAATTAAAAGCTAATAGGAAACCGATAGCTGAAACCGATAAACGGGTGGATATTAATGAAAAAAAACACCCCCAATAACGAAGAGATAGTCAGTTTTGTGTCTGGTTTTGAAGCAGGAATTACCCCAAAGGTTTTAGCTCACAAGTTGAATATTAGCCATCCTACAGCAAAGACTATATTATATAGATTGGCTCAAAAAGGGTTATTAAAAGCAAATTTTAAAGGGAATCGTGGGTTTTATGGTTGCAATTTTATAGCTTCAAATAAGGGAGACGGTGTAGGTTATAGAACAGAACCAAAGATACAAAATTTTCAATTAATTTATAAGGGTTGTAATATTAATCAAGAATATTGTTTTCAAGAAGAATTCCCATCAAATGAGAATCCTATATGGAAAATAAAAATAAATATTTTTAAATCTAATAATTTAATTATTTCATTTTCAGGAGAATTTGGTTTTGACTTATCTTCAATTATTATATTAAGTAAGAAATATATAGATGAAATTAATGCCAAATTTAGTTGTAGTTTAGACATAAATAAATTTGAAATTACTACTGTAGAAATATTCAACGATTTTTATAAGATTGGACTTTCTAAAAATAGTTTCTATTTTTCAGATTTACAAGGATTAATGATAAAGGTATATGATAAAAAAGGAAAGACGAGAATAGAAAAAAGAATTTCAAAACGGCTTCCATTAACGGCTTTATTAGAAAATATTTCTAATACAGATATGTTACAAGTTGTTTCTGGAGTAAATGAGATTTCTGAAAATCAAAAAGAATTATTTAGACAAATTGAAAGACTTATTAAAAATCAAGAATATTATAAACGAAGAGAAATATGAATAATATTGAAAAATTACTTAGGCAGAGAGAAGAGATTTATATAATTAATAATGGGATTACTAAGCCAAAACAAATCTTTTCAGAATTATTACAAAAAGGATACGGCATATCCAAAAGACAACTTAGAAGAGATTTAAAAGAAATAGGAAAAACAATTCCAGATGCTCAAAGAAACTCAAATATTCAGAAACTAATTAGGTCTAACGAAAAACCAATAATTAAAATTAATCAATTACTTAAAGAAACAGAAAGTATTGAAAATATAGAAACAAGAATCCGATTACAAAATGATTTACATAAAACACTTATTCTTGCAAATAAACAACAATTTGTAGTTTATGATAGATTATCAATAATTCCTTCAAAAGAAGAGATGTTAGAATATAAGAAAGACAAAGAGTTATTGAATAAATTTAAATTAGTAGAAGCTGATATTTTGAATATATGTATTCCTGAAATGCACACAAATCCTAAATTTAAAGCTGTGATGTACACAATGTTAGACAACAATAAATTACACAGAAAATTTGGAGATAAAGATGAAAAAGGCAATCTAAGAGTGCCTTCAGAAATGGAGACATTTAAACACACTTATGATATGAATAAATTTAATTTTTTAAAAGAACAATTTTTAAAAATTCACCAAAAATATAAATCAATAAATGAATTATTAGATTGGATTATTTTGTCTGTTAGATTATATCAGATAGATGTTATAAAAAGGGAAATATGGAGCAAAGTGCGTTCTACTTTAAAAAGATTAATTGAAGATGATTATAAAACAGTAAAAGATGAATTAGAATTGTCTTCAACAATTAGTGCCAATGAAAGAGAAATTTTTGCTAAATTTATTCTCCCAGAAGAATCAAAAGAAAGAATTTATAAAATAATGGATATGGGACTTATAGAATTTCTACTAAGTACATTTGATTCAGATATTGCTTATCTTGAAACAGAGTTAGCAAAAACAGATGATGAATTAATCGAAGAAGACAAAAATGACCAAGAGCAATATCCTGATGATGAATATGAGCCAATAAACATAGAAGAATATAGAAAATCAAGATTAGAAGAACTAAACTCTGCAAAACAAACAAAAGAATATTTAGAACAACTAATAGATAAAGAAAATAAAGAAGATAAAGAAGAAGAGTGGCAAAAAATGTCCTCTTTTTAAAAATCGCAAATAAGACAAGATTTTTATAGTATTTTATATATAATATTTATGTTTGGTGATTTTATGGTAGACACTTTATTATATCAACTTCCAAAGATTATGGATGAAGGCAAAAAAGAAGCACAGAAAATACTTGATAACCTTTCTAAAGGAAATAGAATTAATCTCCAAATTAATGAATTTGTTTTGCCCACAAAAGCTAAGGGTGGTTATTTTGGTCAAGCCGTAAAAGATTTCAAAGATTCTGATTGGTTTAATAGATTAATTTATGGAGATAATTTACTTGCAATGGAATCGTTATTGGTTGGAGATGAAAACACCCCATCAATGAAAGGAAAAATAGATTTAATTTATATTGACCCCCCATTCGATTCAAAAGCAGATTATAGAACTAAAATAACACTTCCTAATGAAACCCTTGAACAAAAACCAACAGTAATTGAGCAATTTGCGTATTCGGATACTTGGAAAGATGGCACTACATCTTATTTGAAAATGATGATTCCAAGATTATACTTAATGAAAGAATTACTTTCTGAACAAGGTTCAATATATGTACATATAGATTGGCACGTTGGACACTATATGAAAGTAATATTAGATGAAATATTTGGGAAAGATAATTTTAGAAATGAAATTTGGACACGAAGAATAAATAAAAATTTAACAAAGCAGTTTGATAAGTTAACAACTCTTACAGCTTATGGCGATTCAGTTTATATTTATGCAAAAAGCAGTTTAACTAAATTTAATGCCCCTGAAAAAGAATTTTATAGAAAGGGATATTGGCACGGATTTAAACAACCCGCAGATAGACCGAGTATGAGGTATGAGTTGTTAGGGGTTGCTATTTCAAATGGGCAATGGATGTGGGGAGAAGACAGAGCAAAAAGAGCTGTAAATAACTATAGAGAATATATTGAAAAATATAGAGACTTGATGTCTTTAGAGGAATATTATTTAAAAAATAAAGATAAAGAATTTATACGATTAAGTAAAAGTGGTATGCCAGAATATTATTTACCACCTCAAGAACAAACTATTTGCGATACATTATGGGATGATATATTGGCTTATGATTATAATAGTGATTTTTTCACCGCTAAAAAAGAAAGTTTTATAGAAAGAATTATTGAAATGGGGTCAAATGAAAATTCAATTGTTGCAGACTTTTTTGCGGGTTCTGGAACAACTGGTGCTGTTGCAGAAAAACTTGGACGAAAATGGATAATGTCTGATTTAGGAAAGCCATCTTGTATGATTATGAGAAAAAGATTAATTGACCAAGATGCAAAACCATTCTTGTATGAATCTATTGGAGATTATCAAAAAGAACAATTTGAAAGGTCTTCCTTTAAAAGAATTGGAGATTTATCTCATATTGTTTTAGGGTTGTATGGTGCAATTCCTTTTAATCAAAAAGAAGGAACATCAAATAATATAGGATTAATAAAAGAAGATAGAGTGTTAGTATATGTTGATTCTCCAACTAAATTAACAGGATATAACACATTAAAGAAAGCACAAGAAATAAGAAATACATTTCTTGGTGGTGGGTGGAAAAAAATAGTGGTATTAGGTTGGAATTTTGTAACAAATATTGGACAACAAATACAAGAAATTAATGACCCTAACTTAGAAGTATTAGTTATTCCTGCAGATTTACTTGAAAAATTAATGAAAAATAAAAATTATGAAGATTTAGTTAAATCTAAAAAAATAAGATTTTCATCTTTACAATATTTAACTGTTAAACCGATAATAAAAAAAGAATATAATCAAACAGAAGATGAATTGGTTATAGAATTAGATAATTATGTGTTGTTGTCTCCTGAGGTCTTACCATTAGATGAAAAAGATAAAGACGTGTTAACAAAGGTTATGTCGAAAGACCCAATAAGTTTAATTGAATATTGGAGTGTTGATCCCGATTATGATGGAGAAACATTTAGAAGTAAGTGGCAAGATTATAGGGAGAACACGATTAATGATAAAAATCCATACAAGGTTGCAAAAAAATGTAAATTAGTTCTTCCAAAAAGTAAAAATAGAAAAGTATGCGTTAAAGCTGTAGATGTGTTTGGATTTGAAAGCGCAGTTATTTTGGAGAGTTAGTATGGTTGTGTGGGCAAGTATATTTTCTGAAATATGGAATTTAATGGTAAATATATTTAATAATAAAATTTGGTTAGATTTAATTATACCTATAATTACAGGAACAATTTTGTTTTATCTGATTAATATTATTTTTAGTAGTATTATAGAGTTTAGAAAAAATTTAGCAAAAACATATTCGTTATTAATATATTCTCAAAATGTACTGCAAAGTTCTTTTAATTCTAAGGAATATAATGACCAATTTAAAAATAAAATAATTGTTATGCAATTAGAGATAAGAGAGCAATGGGCAGAATTAGAATCTAAATATTATTCTGTAAAATGGGCAAATAAATTATCATTTTTTAAAAAAATTCCAAAAGATTCTGATTTTAAAAAAATTGCAGAGAATTTATTATATTTATCAAATTCAAATTTATTTTACAACCCAAAAAGTAGTATTATTTATGAACAATCACAGAATGATTTAAAGGCAAGAATAAAATCAATTAAAGAGCTTATGAATATATTCGAAAAATATAAAATAAAAGTAAAGGATAGTTGATAATTATGGTAACTTCTCATAATATTGGAACAAGAGATATTCCATTAAGATTGGCAAGAACAATAAATAAATTAGTGAATGATGAATTGAAATCTGGAACTCTTTATGATAAGGTTACTCCAATAACAAAAGAGTTACTAATGTATTGGTTTGATTCCAGAATTTCTGCAGAAAGAAGAGTTAATTTTCACGACGGTCAGAAGCAAGCAATACTAAATTTAATTTATGTTCACGAAGTTTTAAAATCTAAAAATATATTCGATATGTATATGTCAGTATATCCAGAATTATTATCGGAAATAGGTGATATTGATTTAAAGAAAGAGAAACACTCACATAAAAAATATTGTATAAAAATGGCAACAGGTACAGGTAAAACGTGGGTGCTTAATGCCGTATTAATTTGGCAATATCTTAATGCAAAATTTAGTTATAATACTGAATCTTTATATACTAAGAATTTTTTATTAATTGCTCCAGGATTAATTGTTTATGAAAGACTATTAGATGCATATCTTGGAAAAGAAAGAGAAGATGGAACAAGAGACATTTCTCAATCAGATTTTAAAAGATATGAAGACCTATTTATCCCGCCAATGTATAAAGATGAAATATTTGGTTTTTTAGCATCTTCTGTTGTAAAAAAAGAAGAAATAAGTAAAAAAGTAACTGGAGATGGGATAATTGCAATAACTAATTGGCATTTATTGGCAGATTATTCTTCTGAAATAGTAGATGGCAACCCTTTAGATAATCATAAGCAAGTCTTAAAAGACATAATTCCTATACTTCCAGGCACATCAAAAGGACACGAGTTAAATTCTTTAGATTCTAATTACATAAAAGGGAAAGAATTAGAATATTTATCTAATTTGTCTGATTTATTAGTTTTTAATGATGAAGCACATCATTTGCACGAAACAAAAGTAGAAGGACAAATAATGGATTTAGAATGGCAAAAAAGTATTTCTGCCATTGCAAAATTAAAACAAGATAAGTTTATTCAAATTGATTTTTCTGCAACACCATATGAAGTTACTGGGTCTGGTCAGAAAAGAGCAAGACATTATTTTCCACACATAATTTGTGATTTTGATTTAACGGATGCAATAAGAGACGGATTAGTTAAAACAATTGTATTAGATAAAAGAAAAGAATTAGGGGCATATCCTTTAGAATATAAAGTTGAAAGAGACGGGCGTAAAATTTTGTCTTTATCTGAAGGGCAAAGAGTAATGATTAGAGCAGGAATACAGAAACTAAGAATATTAGAACAAAATTTTATAGATTTTACTGCAGATAAAGACGGATTTACAGATAAATATCCCAAGATGCTTATAATGTGTGAAGATACAGGTGTTGTGCCATTAGTTTATGATTTTTTAACTAAAACAGAAGGGTTATTAGAAGGAGATATATTGCAAATTCATTCTAATAGAATCGGAGAAATAAGTGCTGATGATTGGAAGAAAGATAAACAAAAATTATTTAACATAGATAAACATAAAAATCCAAAAATAATAATTTCCGTTTTAATGCTAAGAGAAGGGTTTGATGTAAATAATATTTGTGTAATTGTCCCATTAAGGTCAAGCACATCTTTAATATTATTAGAACAAACAATAGGTAGAGGATTAAGACTAATGTGGAGAGAACCAGAATATCAAGAAATTAAAACAGATAATCGAATAAAGATATTAAATAAAAAAGAAGAACCAAACAATTATTTAGATATATTAAGTATTGTTGAACACCCCGCATTTATGCAATTTTACGAGGACTATATAAAAAATGGAGAGATAGGGGTTATTACTAAAGAGATAAAAACTAAAGAAGATGTATTTGGGGATATAATTAAGGTTGGATTAAAAGAAGATTATCAAAAATATGATTTGTTTATTCCAGTAATTATTAGTGAAAGTGAAGAAAATTTAACTTTAGATAAATTATCTTATAAAGATTTAGAGTCTTATCCAATTACTTTAGAAAACTTGAAAAAAATAATTCCTGATAAAGATGATAAATTTTATTCTGAAGAAATAATTGTAAAAACCAGATTTGGAGAATATTTAGTTAAAACAAATATATTTACTGCTGAAAATTATAATGATTTTATTTCAAAATTAGTAAATTGTGTTACAAATATAATTGTAGATACAGGTAAAAGAAAAGGTACAAGAATATATCCTACAATGCAAGTAAAAAACGCTGAAATTGCAAAATTAATTGATGATTATATTAGAAATAAATTATTTAATTGTGATTTTGACCCATTATCTGGAAATCATTGGAAAATACTTGTTACAACAGAAGATAAGATAGTTAAACATATAATAAAGAATATAAGTCAAAAAGTATATGAATTACAATCAAAAGTAGATGTAAATAAAGCAGAAGTTAATAAGAAATACTTTTCAGAGATTTCTGAATTAAAAATTAGAGCATCATATTCTTTAGATGTTGCAAAATGCATCTACCCAAAAGTTAAATATCCTTCAAATAAAGGTGGGTTTGAAAAAAAATTTATAGAATTTATAGATAGAGATTCAGAAGTAATGTCATTTATAAAAATTGATGAAAATTATAATGATTTTGCAGGAATAAAATATATTAGAAGTGACGGATTGCTTCAGCATTATTATCCTGACTTTATTGTAAAATTAAAAGATTATATATATATTGTTGAAACAAAAGCCGAAAGAGATTTAGATAATATAGATGTTACACAAAAAAGAATCGCTACTTTTGATACCATAGATAAAATAAATCAATTGGACTCAGAAGATAGAATGAACGCAGTTTGGAATTATGCTTTACTTGGAGAAGAAACTTTTGGGTCATTAACTAAAAACGGAGCAAATACAAGAGAATTATTAGAATATGCAATTATGACTAAAGGTAAAATTAAAGGAACATTAGAAGATTATTTATGACTACAAAAGATATTAAATTAAATGAAGACATTACTTTAGTTATGGGTTTTATTTATTTATATTATGTAAAAATGCATAAAAATATAAAATTGGATTATTTATTAGATAAATTAAAAGAACAAGATGATTCGTTTTCTACAGAGAGATTAAACTTTGCATTAAAAATGATTTCTAAAGAAAAGTTAGTGGAATTTAGAAAATGTATTGCTGATGAGAATTCTAACGGGATACTTAACTGGAATATTAAAGAAATAAATCCAGAAGGCATAAACTACATAGAAGATATAAAGAAAAACAAACAGAATAAGATTTTAGTTAATATAGAATTAGTATTCTCTAAATAACTTTAATTTAATGAACAAATATGAATAAGAATCTTCCAGATTTAACTAACACAATTTACCAAAAATATATATTTGATATTGCAGAACCAGGTGCATATCCTGTTGAAATTAAAGATTCTGAAAAATTATATGCGTATATTAAAATTCCATTAGCTAAAAAAGTACATCCATTAGATTATTACATATCTAAATCTAAATATAAAGAATGGTATGATGTAGCTGAAGAAATAGAGCATCTTTATTCTGAGATTATTTCTGATTATAATACAGAAACAATTAATCACGCAGGGTTGATTTCTTTAACAGGAATATTTATAGAATATTTAATTAAATATGAAGTATGTAGACGAAATTCCAATGATGATAGCTTAATAGAAAAAGTGTTTTATAGTGGAAAATTTAGTCTTGGAGATTTAGTAGATGATACAAAACCAAAATATAAATATGTGGAGTTATTCACAGAAATTCCCGAATTAAAGCCAATTAAAGATGTACTTTTAAATTTTGTAAGCGTTAGGAATTCCTATATTCACACAAATCTTAAAACTCGAAAAGAAGCTTTATGTAAGTATCTTCAAAGTTTAGGTTTTAAAGATGGATATTTTAAAATATATGGTCAGAAAAAGATTATGAAAACTATTTCAGTTATGGGAAAGAAACTCAAAAAAGATGAAGAATATAAACCTGAATTTTTTGGATATAAAGAGGCATATTTAACCATTTGTTTGATTTTTGAAATATATGTAAGATTATATAAATCCAGAAATCACATAATTGGTTATAATTTGTTTATGAAACTTCTAAAAAAAAGAAAACTACATAAAGAAATTGCATTTTTGTATTATAAATAGTTTTTAATAATGTTATTTATATTAGATATATATGAAATGTTCAAAGTGTTCTAAAAAAGCAGAGTATGTAATTACAGAAAAAGAAAAGAAGATTTATCTTTGTAAAGAACACGCAAGGGAAAAATTAATTAAAGAAAAGTATGATTATATACCTAAATTGTGATATTTTTGAGATTTGCAGACGGTCTAAATGAATCTATAGGACTAATAATTTCAGGGGTAATTGCCCCTCCGATTATTCTGGCTCTTGCTAATTCACTTAAACCTTTTGGATTACAGTATTATTTCATATTTTTGGGTATGTGTGGTTTAATTGATTTAATTGGGAGTATAACAACTATTGCTAATTATCCAATATCAAATATAACTTATACGATTGGGTGGATATTAGGAATTATACTTTTTGCAGATTCTGGGTTGTTATCGATAATTAGTATAATCTATTTGATTGCAGTCCCATTTATTGCATATTGGTTATCTTCTAAATTTTGATTGAAAATTTAAACAACTGGTGAAAATATGAGTATTTCAGAAGATGCGGGAAAATTGTTATTGGCATTATATAAAGAAAAGATAAATACAGGAAAATTGTTGAAAATTAAAGAATTATATTTATTAACTAATTGGGATGATGTAATAAGATTTGAAAATGCGTATAAATATTGTATTAATAAAAATTATATCTTGGTGGATAAATTTTTGGGGTCTGGAGAATACGGGTTACCAAATGTATATATTGAAGATTTAACTACATATGCTATAGATTTAATTGAAAATGCAAGAAAATCAGAAGATGGAAATACGCAATTTAATATAAACTTCAATTTTTATACTAAAATTAATGTAGATAGTATAGTTAAAGCAGAAGCCAAATTATTTTAAATCTGTGATTTTGTGTTTGAATTTGAAAAACAAAGAAAATTATATATTAACAATATAGGAGGAATATCCGAGAAAAATCGTAAGCAGTTAATCAATTTATTAGATGGTACAATGTTTTCATATTTGAAAATTAAATATTTGTGTCACAAAATTAATGAGAATAATACTAATGTAAAGAAATATATTAAATTAAGTATTAAAGATACAACAGATACTGAAGATTGTGGTTGGTTGCTTTGTTTTTATTTAGACACTTATATTAGAGATATGAAAAGAGCTGTTGATTATGGCATAAAATTGGGGTTTGCGAATTGGTTGGCACACAATGAATTGGATTCATTTGAAGACATAGGAGAATTTAGTTTAGATGCCTTCTTTATAAAAATAAAAAACCCCGAGAAGAATATAAAAAAAAATATAAATTTGAATAAATATGTTGACTTTCTTTTAAAAAACGACACGGATTTTGTTAATTCTCTTAAGAAAAATTATGAAGTATGGATTTTTGATTTTGAGAGGATGCGTACGAATTTAGAACACCATTCAATATTAAAATGTTTAGATTTAAATGTAATAAAGAAAGAAGATAGTCCTGTGCTTATATTGTCAAAATCAAAGTTAATTGGGAACAATATAGATTTAATTGTTAAGTATTTAGAGAAATATGAGTTTTTCTTAGGTAGTTGTATTATTTCTGCAAATAATGTATATAACTATTATAATTCTACTAAATAATCGTGCGCTTTTTACTTTTGGTTCGTAGCCCGTCTGGAGCTTATCGTTAACTTTTGGCAAAAAGCTTACGATATATCGTTAACTATTTAAATACTTTGTTTCTTATATTTTATATGTTAGAAGATAAAAAGATATTGTCGATTCTATTAGAATGGAATGAATTTTGGAAAAAAGATATTAAACCAAGAGAAATTACTAAAGATATTTGTAATTCTGTAGGAAAAGAAGTAATTGATTTAGTGGGCGTTAGAAGGAGTGGAAAATCTACGATTTTAGCACTAATAATTAAAGAATTAAAGATAAAGGAGGATCAAATACTTTATGTTAATTTTGAAGAACCAGCTTTTGTTAATTATTATTCTTTGGAATTATTAGATAAAATATTAGAAGTATATAAATTAAATATTAATTCTGATAAAAAACCTTATATATTTTTAGACGAAATACAATTAGTCCCAGAATGGGAAAAATGGGTTAGAAAAATAAGAGAATTAGATGGTGCTTATTTATTTATAACTGGTTCTTCTTCGAAACTACTAAGTAAAGAATTTGGCACAGCATTGACTGGAAGACACATATCTTTTCAAATAATGCCTTTAAGTTTCAAAGAATATTTGTTATTTAAAAATAAAAAATTTCCTAAAAATAATTTAGAAATAATAAAAAACAGAATTACTTATTTAAAAGAATTTAATAAATATTTATTAGAAGGTGGATTTCCACAGACTACATTAAAGCCAAATAAGCAATTATTGAAAAATTATTTTGAAGATATATTATATAAAGATATAGCCGTAAGATACAATATAAGAGACTTGAATGCTTTAAGAAAATTAGCAAATTATTGTATAACTAATATATCTAATCCGATAAGTTATAATTCTTTAAGAAACATATATAAATTATCTTTAGATTCAATAAGGTCGTATATGTCTTATTTTGAAGAAGCATATCTTTTATTTACAGTTCCAATATTTTCATATTCTTTAAAGGTTCAAGAGCAAAATACAAGAAAACTTTATACAATAGATAACGGTTTAAGAAATGCAGTATCATTTAAATTTTCAGAAGACGAAGGTAGACTTGCGGAAAATTTGGTGTTTATAGAATTAAAAAGAAAGCAAAGAGAGATGTACTATTGGAAAGGTAAAGGAGAAATAGACTTTGTTATTAAAAATAAAGATAATTCTATAGATTTAATTAATGTTTGCTATAGTGATGAAATTCCAAAAAGAGAGATCGATTCCATAAATGAATTTATAGAAAAACACGCTAAAATTAAAATAAATAAATGCATAATACTTACAAAAGATATAGAAAAAAAAGATAAAAAGGCAGAATACACGCCATTATGGAAATGGTTATTAGAGTAATAGAAGTTAGGGTAACAATTAATTTGTGTTTTGTTACCCTAATACCGTGCGCTTTTAACTTT
>Ga0116157_10001204_pt1 | contig 26279 bp, 16 predicted proteins | sample AD_UKC048_MetaG_FD_89882 | JGI IMG/M metagenome (GOLD analysis project Ga0116157, IMG submission 89882) | Active sludge microbial communities of municipal wastewater-treating anaerobic digesters from USA - AD_UKC048_MetaG | ecosystem: Engineered > Bioreactor > Anaerobic > Digestate | place: USA... | reverse complement strand
GTAGATGGAAACATTCTACCTTACCGTATACTTTATCCCGAGAATTATGATAAGAATAAAAAATATCCGTTGGTGCTATTCCTGCACGGGGCAGGAGAAAGAGGCAAAGACAATGAGAAGCAATTAATGCATGGCGCCCGTTTGTTCCTGAAAGAGGAGAACCGGAAACAGTTTCCTGCGATTGTGATCTTCCCGCAATGTCCGGAAGAATCCTTCTGGGCCTATGCCAATATTGACCGCACTGTTCAGCCCGCTAAGTTTGAACTGGATTATAGCGGACCTGCCAACTGGCCACTGGTGGCAGCCAATGAACTGGTGCAAAAGATGATCAAAGACGGAGCCGCGGATCCCACGCGGGTTTATATCACAGGCCTTTCCATGGGCGGCATGGGCACATTTGAATCCGTGTTCCGTTATCCGGATCTTTATGCAGCAGCTTTGCCGATTTGTGGCGGAGGAGATACGCCGGAGTATGACAAGCGGGTGAAGAAAACCGCGTTCTGGGTGTTCCATGGAGCGGCAGATGCGGTGGTGAATGTGAAATTGTCGCAGGAGATGGTGGAGAAGCTCAAAAAATTAAAAGCTGAAGTAAAATACTCGGAGTATCCGGGTGTAAACCACAATAGCTGGGACAATGCGTTTGCGGAGCCGGATTACCTTGGATGGATGTTCGGTCATCGGAAGAAATAAATGGATTGCCTGCGGCAATGGGGGGGCCAGGAATTGATTTGCCTGCGGCAAATGGGTTAGCCACGAATGCACACAAAAAAGCACGAAATAGTGCCGCGTTGCGACAGGGAGCCAAGGATCACACGCCTGTCCCGCCAAATGCGGGAGATCAACACGGATTGAATTGCCTGCGGCAATAGAGTTGGCCACTAAAGACCACAAAAAAGACACGAAAAAAAACATTAATATCTCAGGCCACTGATACTTCGAGCGAAGCGAGAAGTCTTACCTTTCTCTCCCCCTAAAGCCACGTCATTCCGAACGAAGTGAGGGACCTTGTATTTGTATTTTATCAAAGTCAGGTGAACGAACTAAAGGCCGCGGAATGAATTGCCTGCGGCAATAGGGTTGGCCACGAAAAGCCACAAAAAGGCACGAAATACAAGCCACGGATAACACAGATTAACACGGATTACCTGCGGAAAAAAAAAGGTTGGCCACGAAAGGGCACTAAAGTGCACGAAAAATACAAGCCACGGATTTCACAGATTGACACGGATAATATACCAGAGGAGATAGTCTTGATTAGTAAATGAGATAATTCTTAGAAGGGGCTGTTGACTCCCGACTACTAACTACTAACTCCCGACTCTTTCCTCCTCCCCTCCTCCTCCACTATCTTCTTCATAATCTCCTTCGGAATATAAATCTCCGGAGCCTGTTCAGGTTTGAAAGCAGGGTCGGGGATATACCAGGTATATTTTAAAAAGGCTTTTGTTAATGATTCATCTTTGAAGGCATAACCCGCCCGGGCATAGTTAAGGTTGCGAAATAGCCGAAGTTGAAAATCAGTCAATGATCGAATCAAAGAATCGGTGTGTTCCTCCCATATAATATCACGTAAAGTGGCGAGTTCGTCCTTTTCCTTATTTTCCATCCAGAGGTTCATCTCATTGTGCAGCTGGAATACCACAATAGAGAGGTCTTTTACCGGCCTGAAGTCCTTGCTTCGCAACTGCAGCTTTCCCCGGCGCTGCATCACCATCCGAAGACTATGCCCGCCATCTTCCTCGCCATATGGATTGTATTGTTGGATCTTACCAATACGCCCCACCCCCACCATGGTCCAGCCGGCCGGTGTCTTTGTAAAAGCGGAAGGCACTGCATAATAACTGTCTTCTCCCATATCAATATTCAGTTCAAAATCACCGATTGCCCCGCCGGCCCATGATGTGCCCGTGGTCAGGCGGTAATCGAAATCAGCCATGGCTTCCACAGATCCTCCTCCCCGGTATAAATAACTGTGCCGGATAACCGTAATACCTTTGGCAAAGCGGATCGTGAAATAATAGACAAAATCAAATCCATTGGCCATTTTTTCAGCCACCTTAAATCCGGACTCTTCCATTTTAGCCATTTTATATGGAAGCAGCCGGTCCCCGGCCATCACCATAAAATCCTTAACCTGCGGATGGCCTGCTTCCTCATCCGTCACATCCCCCTCTGCAGGTGGTGTAACAAATCCAACCGTCAGCTCTTTCTCCGGACCCGGGTTAAAAAACTCGAAATAAATATCCACCTGCATCCAGTTGCCCCGTCGTTCGAGGCTCAGGATTTCTTTTTTCATCTGAATGGTGGTTTCCTTTAAAGGAATAAGGGTATTGCCAGAGGCATAGAAGGAGCCGTCATTGGCGTTACAAAAGCAACAAGTGGCTAAAACCAGGCATAAAAGGGTGAATTTTCGCATTACAGTCGGGTTTGTACCCCTAAGTTACCCCAATCATGGTTTTGGGCAATGCCCGTCAATACGGTAAATTTGCAACCGATCAAAGAAACTTGTTGAATGAGCTTACCGAAAAGATACCTGATTACCTCCGCCCTCCCTTACGCCAACGGCCTCAAGCACGTGGGACACCTGGCCGGTGCCTATATTCCGGCTGATATCTATGCCCGTTACCTGCGGGCGCAGAAAAGAGATGTGGTGTTTGTCTGCGGCAGTGATGAACATGGCACGGCCATCCCTATCCAGGCCACCAAGGAAGGTACTACGCCCCGTGCCATCATCGACAAATACCATGCAGCCATGAAACAGGACTTTGAAGACCTGAGCATGAGCTTTGATATCTACCACCGTACCAGTGAGCCCATCCACCATGAAACGGCACAGGAATTTTTTACATACCTGAATGACCGGGGAGAACTTGAAATAAAAGAAACGGAGCAATATTTTGACGAAGAGGCGAACAGCTTCCTGGCCGACCGCTATATCAAGGGTACTTGCCCCAATTGCGGCAGTGACCGTGCATTTGGGGATCAGTGCGAAACCTGTGGCCGTACCCTGAGTCCGGATGAACTGATTAACCCGGTGAGCACTTTAAGCGGCAAGGCGCCCATCAAGAAAAAAACTTCACACTGGTACCTGCCCCTCGGTAAACATGAAGCCTTCCTCCGCGAGTGGATCCTGGAGCAACATAAAGACGACTGGCGTCCGACTGTAATCGGCCAGTGCAAGAGCTGGATCGAAGGCGGCCTGCAATCAAGAGCCGTAACCCGTGACCTGGACTGGGGGATTAAAGTGCCTGTGGCCGGGGCCGATGGCAAAATGCTCTATGTTTGGTTTGATGCACCGATCGGTTATGTGAGTGCCACCAAACAATGGGCTATTGACAATAACAAAGACTGGAAGCCTTACTGGTATGATAAAGACACCAAACTGGTGCATTTTATTGGCAAAGACAATATCGTATTCCATTGCATCATCTTCCCGATCATGCTGAAACTGCATGGGAATATTTTACCGGAGAATGTACCGGCCAATGAATTCCTGAACCTGGAAGGCGACAAGATGAGTACCAGCCGCAACTGGAAGCTCGATATGCGGGATTATATCAATGATTTTGTCAAAAAGGAAAACGGGGGCGGTCAATGCGTGGATATGTTGCGTTATTACCTGACCCAGATCGCGCCGGAGACCAAGGACAGTGAATTTATGTGGAAAGGATTCCAGGATGCGGTGAACAGTGAACTGGTTTCCAAGTTCGGCAACTTTGTAAACCGGACCTGGGTGCTGATGCATAAACTCTGCGGGGGTAAAGTACCACGCCTGCATGAGGAATTGCTGGATGAGAATGACCGGACCCTGTTTACGGATATCAAAGACGCTAAAACAAAAATTGAAAATCTGCTGGAGGAATATAAGTTCAGGGAAGCGTTGTTTGAAGTGATTGAACTTTCCCGGAAAGGCAATCAGTATATGCAGAAAAAAGAACCCTGGATCGTGGCCAAAAAACTGGCGGAAAATCCCGAGTCACAGAAAAGTATTGATAATACTCTTCATATCTGTTTGCAACTGACCGCCAATCTCGCGATCCTGGCCAATCCCTTCTTGCCGAATACGGCACGGAAAATGCTGCATCTGATGAAAGTGGTGGAGAAAATGCTGGACTGGGACAATGCGGGCAAGATAAACCTGCTGAGTGTGGGTTATACCCTGCGGGAACCCCAGTTATTATTCCGTCAGATTGATGACGAAGAGATCAAAACACAAATAGAAAAACTTAAAAGCGGGCTTTTAAAAATGGAAGAACCTAAAAAAGAAGAAGTAAAACCGGAAGTTCCGGCCAAAGCCGTCATCCAGTTTGATGATTTTGCAAAAATTGAACTGAAAACGGGTACCATCCTTACGGCGGAGAAAGTGGAGAAGGCGGATAAACTGCTCAAATTGTCGGTAGATCTTGGCAATGAAGTCCGCACTATTGTGAGCGGGATAGCCCTGCATTACCAACCCGAAGAAATTGTGGGCCGCCAGGTAACGGTGGTGACCAATCTGGCACCGCGTAAAATGCGTGGAATTGAGAGCAACGGGATGATTGTGATGGCGGAGGACAAGGCTGGCAAACTGCATTTTATATCACCTGCTCAGCCAATCGATCCGGGTTCTACGGTCAGTTAATTGTTAAAATACTGTAAGCCCCCGTAATAACGGGGGTTTTCCTTTTCTGCGGCAACGAATTCAGTAATTTTATACAAAGAGGGAGCCACAAGTTGACAAAGAAAAGCCGCGGTAGAAAATTATTGAAGATTACCGGTATCATTACCGGTACCCTGCTCCTGTTGTTTTTTGCTTTTCACACCTGGATCAATTACAATGCCCGGCATATTATTGAAGACCTGGTAGAATCCAGATCGAAGGGGCGGTTAAAAATGAAACTGGAAAAATTCCGTTTCAGCTGGTTCAGCCGTAAAGTGGAATTAACCAATGCGGTCATCTATACGGCCGACTCCATCAATGCCACTACTTCCTACCGTTTCCAGGTACAGCATATAAAACTTTCCGTACAGAAAATCTGGCCCATTGTTTTTGAAAACAAGTTGCTGATTGACTCACTCAACCTGGACCAGCCGGAAATCGTGGTGACCCGGCTGAAGCGATTACCTACCGATACGGGTAGTAAAAAAGAAGTATCAATACCGGAAGAACTCGGCAAGATCTATTCGTCCATTCAGGATGCGTTGCAGGCTTTAAAAGTAAACCGCTTCCAGATCGACAATGCGAAATTCACGTTGCTCAATAAAATCAGGCCGGACCAGTTACCCTTATCGATCAGTAACATTCACTTTCACATCGATAACCTGTCGGTCGATACCAGTACCCTCAAAGGAAATGAAAAACTTTTTTTCAGCGACAATGTAGTCCTCAATGCCCGCAACCAGGATATTGTTTTTCCGGACGGGAGACACCGGTTGGCCTTTAGTAATTTCCGGATCAACCTGAAAAACAGACTGGTGGAATTTGACAGCTGTACGATGACCACCGAACAAATAGACCGTGGCCGTTCGCGTTTCCGTGTTTTCTTCGATACCTTACGGCTGGCCAATATAGATTTTGACACCTTGTACCGTTCCGAAGTAATCAAGGCGGACACCGTGTATTGCCTCAATCCCCGCTTTGACCTGGAAGTGGAGAATAACAGCCAGCGCAAACCCGGTGAAAAGCGAACCGCCCCCACACTGGAAGAGATTGTACAACAGCTGACTGGTGACCTGCTGCTGGGGCATGTGATTGTGAAGAATGCCGACTTTCATATCAAAACAAATTTTGACCAGCATCCGGCTTCGTTTGAATTTACCCAAAACAATTTTGAACTGGAGGGACTGAAAGTATCCCAGCATGCTCCCCGGCCGTTAACGGTTAAAACCGTGGCCCTGGCGATCCGTAATTATGAAAATTTTATCCGTGACAGTACCTATAAATTGAAATTCGACAGTATTGTGATCCGTGAAAACCGGGTCTATCTCGACCGGTTTGAATTCGAGAAAAGGGCCGGCGGAAAAATCACGAACCGTTTCAGTATTCCCCGGTTTGAACTGAGCGGTTTGTCCTGGGATGACCTCGTGTTTAATCAGCAGCTAAAAGCAAAAGAAGCCACTTTATATCACCCGTCCATTGACTATACTGCTGTCACCACCGCCTCTACGAAAGGCAAAGGGAAGAAAAGTATTTTTTCCACCCTGGCGGAAATTGGCCAGCTGATACAACTGGAGAAAATGAATATTGTGGATGGCAAGATTGATATTTCCTTAAAAAACAATACCGCCATTCAGCTCGAAGATGCTTCGATGACGATCCGTACCAAGACCCTCTTCCTGGCAAAAAAAGCGCGGGCTATTGAACATGCTGTGGATTACCTGGAATTTTCCACTGGTCGGATAAAATCAGGCAAACTGGAAATACAATTGGACGATGTACAGTACACGGGTAATAAGAATGGTTTTTTGCTGGCGCGGAAAGTCCGGGTAAAAGACAGGGAAAGCCGGATGGATATTTCGGCTGAAAACGCAGCGGTGGATGATATCCTGACCGATGAAGAAACCGGCGATATTGCGGCCAGTGGTATCCGTTGGGACAAGGCCGATATATGGTTATTGTTAGCCCCGCCTGGGAATACCCCTTCGAAACAACCCGCGATTGAACTGAAAGATCTTTCCGGGGCTAACACCCGGGTATTAATCAGTACTGGCAACAAGACCATCCGGTCATTTATCAAAGAAGTAAAACTGGAAGAGTTGATTAGTGAGGATGGCAAGCCCTTGTATTTAAAAAATCCGGTCATCAGTGGAGAGTATGCCGAACTGAAAGACAGTATCACTCATTTTTTAGTGAAGAAATTCAGTATTGAAGATAAACGCCTTTCCGTTTTAAATGAAGTAACCTATGAACATACGCGTCAGCAAAACAGCACCCGTCTGCTTATTCCTTCCCTATCAGTTATTCCGGATATTAATGAAATGCTGAGTGGCCGCTATGTGATGGATCAACTGGTATTAAATAAGCCCGTTCTCACTGCCGGTCTGAGTGATAAAGGAGCTAAAGCATTCCTCCCTCCCACCCGTATCGGACATTTGCTGATCACTCAACCGGAAATCCGTTTCAGTCTGGCTGACAGAAACGGCAGCATCCGTATTGACTGGAACGGTGCCATTGAAAAAGACAATAAAGTAGAGATCCGTCAACTGGAAGTCAGCCAGGATCAACCTGAACTCCGTTTACAATCACTGGAAATGAACCTGGATCATTTTCGTTATCAGAGTCCGAAAGGCAAACATTATGATGCTGGCTCAGGGAAAATAGAAACCGTAATTAACAAGCTGGTCTATCAACCGGCGGCTGATGAACCAGCCAATTGGTCGGCTACGGTAAGTAAGTTGGATGCCCGCCAGTTTATCATTGACAGTATAGGTAAGAAAAACGGCATCCTGAGTGTGGAATCTGCCGCCATCCGCGACCTGGAGATCAATAGCGAAATACTCACTGATCCTTATCAGCTGGTGGCGGGTAATACCCGCTTTCGTCTCGAACGATTTACCGGGCATTACCGGGACGCGGTTAAGCAATTCAACTGGCAGCATGCCGGGTATAGTCAGCTTACCCATATGGTATCCGTGGACAGTTTTGCCTACCGACATAGTCTCGACCTGGATTCCTTTATATCCCGCCAGCAATACCAGAAAGATTATATAGCTGTCGGGAGTGGGCCGATGCTGATCGGGCCGGTTGACCGTCAACGGTTTTTGCAGGACAGTGTGTTCCAGATTGGTAAAATAAAAATTGAAAGAGCCTGGTTCACGGATTATAAAGACAAGCGATTACCCTTTGCCGCCGGTAACATCCGTTTTTTGCCTGTCAATATGATTAAACGAATTCCTTTTAAAATCGCGGCAGATACGATCCAGGTCAATCCCGGCATGGTGGACTATACCGAGTTCAACAATAAAACCAATGCGTCAGGAACCATTCCTATCCGGCGCATGGATATCACATTATTTGATGTGAAGAACCATGGCATCCGGAGGAATGACAGTCTTACTATCCGCGCAACCGGATATGTAATGGATTCCATCTGGGTCCAGTTACGGTTAAAAGAATCCTATACCGATTCGCTCGGCGGCTTTAAAATGACTCTGCGGGCCAAGGCGGGTAACCTGGCCATATTGAACCCGGTGTTGATTCCGCTGGTATCCGCGAAATTGATTTCCGGTGAAGTAGATACTTTACATATGCGGGTAGTTGGCCGGGAATACCTCGCCATTGGTGAAATGCAGATGAATTATAAAAATCTGAAATTCCGCTACCTCAAAGATGGGAAAGATGAAAAACAACGATTTTTTACCCGGTTGAAGAACTACATCGCCAATACCTTTATCATCCGGAAAAATAACAGTTCCCGAAACGGGCATGTATTTGCGCTCCGGGCCCGGGACCGGTCGGCCATTAACTACCTGCTCCGCATTACCCTGAGCGGAATGAGCAGTAGTGCCGGGGTCACCAAAAACAAGAAACTGTACCGCAGGTACCTGCATGAACTGGAGAAAAAAGGCCTGCCTCCCCCGGGGTATGAATAAGCTATAAACCCGGTTTTTCCAGTTCACAAAAAATCTTATCTTCGATTTCAAATTAGTTGCATAACTAACTAATTTTGTATTTTACCTCTTTCATAAAACTGAATCTATGAAGCGTGCCATTAAAAAAGTTGCTGTCTTGGGAAGCGGAGTAATGGGTTCCCGTATTGCCTGTCATTTCGCCGGGATGGGTGTACAGGTATTGTTGCTTGATATTGTCCCTAAAGATGTAGCCGCCGATGCCAAACCGGCTGAGCGGAATAAGATCGTAAATGATGCACTGACAGCCGCTATAAAAAGCAACCCCTCCCCGGTGTACCACAAGGATGTGGTGAAAAAAATCAGCACTGGCAATTTTGAGGATAATATGAAAGATATTGCCGGATGTGATTGGATTATTGAAGTGGTGGTGGAACGGCTGGATATCAAACAAAAAGTATTTGAACAGGTAGAACAGTACCGGAAGCCCGGAACCCTGATTACTTCCAATACATCGGGCATTCCCATTCATATGATGGCGGAAGGGCGCAGTGATGATTTTAAAAAACATTTCTGTGGCACCCACTTTTTTAATCCCCCTCGCTACCTCCGTCTTTTGGAGATCATACCCACCCCCTATACCGATCCTGAGATCGTGGACTTCCTGATGAATTACGGGGATCTCTACCTGGGTAAGACGACTGTTTTATGTAAAGACACACCCGCTTTTATCGCCAACCGGATTGGCGTATTCGGGATGATGGCAATCATGAACGTAAAAGAAAAACTTGGATTGACGATTGATGAGATCGATGCATTGACCGGTCCGGTCATTGGTCGTCCCAAATCCGCGACTTTCCGTACCGCCGATGTGGTGGGGATCGATACATTGGTTAAAGTGGCAAAGGGAGTAGCTGATAATTGTCCGGCGGATGAAGCCATTGATCAGTTTGCCATTCCGGCCTGGCTGGATAAAATGGTCAGCAATAACTGGCTGGGTGATAAAACGGGGCAGGGCTTTTTTAAGAAAACAAAAGGAGCCGGCGGCGAGAAAGAAATTCTCACCCTGAATCTCGCGACGATGGAATATGCCCCGCGGGTTAAGCCAAAGTTTGCCACCCTGGAAGCCGCTAAACCCATTGATGATCTCAATGCGCGTTTAAGGGTTTTAGTAGCCGGGCAGGATAAGGCCGGTGAATTTTACCGTTTATTCCATTATGGTTTATTTTCCTATATCGCTCACCGTATTCCGGAAATCAGTGATGAACTGTACCGGGTGGATGATGCGATGATGGCCGGTTTTGGCTGGGAGATCGGTGCTTTCGAAAGCTGGGATGTGTTGGGTGTGGCGAAAACCACGGAAGCAATGAAAGCGGCGGGTTATAAAGTAGCGCCCTGGGTGGAGGAAATGCTGGCGGCCGGTAATAAATCTTTCTTCAAAATTGAAGCCGGCAAAAAACTCAGTTACGATCCGGCCAGCAAAACCTATAAAACATTACCCGGTGGTGAAGCTTTTATCGTGATGAGCAATCAGACCGATAAACAGATCTGGAAAAACAGCAGTTGCCGGCTCTATGAACTGGGTGATGATGTACTCGGACTGCAATGGTTTACCAAAATGGGCAGCATCGGTAGTGATGTGCTCAGTGGCATTCAGACCGCGATAGATAAAGCCGAGAAAAATTATAAAGGCCTCGTGATTGCCAATGAAGGCGCCAACTTTTCGGCCGGCGCCAATGTAGGCATGATCTTTATGTTTGCCATTGAACAGGATTATGACGAACTGAATATGGCCATCCGCTTCTTCCAGCAAACGATGATGCGGGCCCGTTATTCATCCATACCTGTTGTAGTTGCTCCTCATGGTTTAACCCTGGGCGGCGCTTGTGAATTAAACCTGCATGCGGATAAATGTTGTCCGGCTGCGGAAACCTATACCGGATTAGTTGAACTTGGTGTAGGTCTGATTCCCGGCGGTGGAGGCACCAAAGAATTTGTGTTGCGTGCTTCCGATGAAATGCATGAAGACGAACCCGAAACCATCACCTTGAAGAATCGTTTTCTTTCCATTGCTACGGCCAAAGTGGCAACTTCAGCGCATGAAGGATTCGGACTGGGTATCTATCGCAAAGGACTGGATGAAGTGGTGATGAACCAGGGACGTCGTATTGCGGAAGCGAAAAAATCGGTGATCGAAATTTTTGACAGCGGCTATACCGCACCGGTACAGCGAAACGATATTAAAGTACTCGGTCAATCGGCCCTAGGTGCCTTATACTCCGGCATCCATGCCATGAAGACCGCCAACTATGCCACCGAGCATGATGCGTTGGTGGCGAAGAAACTCGCCTACGTGATGTGTGGCGGCGACCTGAGCGAACCTACATTGGTGTCTGAACAGTATCTGCTGGATCTTGAGCGGGAAGCTTTTCTTTCGCTATGTGGCGAGAAGAAGACACTGGAAAGGATACAGAGTGTGCTTAAAAGTGGTCGACCTATAAGGAACTAATAGCTCTTGCAAAAGCCCCTGACGGTCTCGCGTTTGGGGCTTTTGCTTTAGTGAAACATCTTAGAACGATCTCGCGTTTGAGGCTTTAGCCTTTGTGCAGCTTCTTAGATTACCAAACATCCCGGGGTTTTGCTTTCGATATCACCACTTTTCTATTCCCAATTGTGAATTAATCCACCTGTTTCCTGATTAATTAACCCGATATTTTCGTCAAAAAAACGTCAAATCTGTCCTTTTCCCCATACCCGTGAAATGCGCCCAGCTTAGTTTTAAAAGAAAATGCAATTCCAGCCATTCCATCTTTATCATATTTATAATCAAGGAAATAACCGCCAACGGCTTTTTCATAATGAGGATGATTACCAGACATTTCTGAATTTATACTTAAGACTCTTCCCTTCCCGTTGTTCAACGATTTCATGGTGCCTGATGCCTAACCATTTTCATTTTATGATACATACAGATGAAAAATGTCTGGTGCTTGAAAAACAAGGGGGCAATATGCTCAACCCCATTTCTAATGCAGTCAGGATTTTACTAAGTGGTTATGCCAGGATATACAATTCACGCTATAGCAGAAGTGGTTCTATTTTCCGTCAGAAAACAAAGGCCAAATGTCTTACTGAAATATCTCTTGACAAAAGTGGAGCAAAAGAGAATCTTGTCTATGCAACAACTTGTTTTCACTATATACATCAAAACCCGCTGGTAGCAGGACTTTGTAAATCGATGGAAGATTGGCCGTATTCTTCATTCAAAGACTACTTTTCTCTGAACCAGACCAGTTTGTGTAATATGGATCTGGCTGCAAGGTATTGTGGCTTTCATCCTTCGAGTTTTGTTGAAACTTCGCTTAAAAGATATAATTTAAAGATGGAAAGGGGTAGTGAGTAAATGGTAAATGACAGACGCGAGACCGGCAGTCATTTGCAGGCGCGAGATTGGCGAACGCAAATGACAGACGCGAGACCGGCGAACGCAAATGACAGACGCGAGACCGTCAGTCATTTGCAGGCGCGAGACCGGCGAACGCAAATGACAGGCGCGAGACCGGCGAACGCAAATGACAGGCGCGAGACCGCCAGTCATTTGCAGCCGGACACTGTCACCCATTTAAAAAATAAGATTCCCTACCTTTAGCCGGACCAAAACAAGCAGTATGAAAAAGTGCTTACTCACCCTCCTGTTCCTCCCCTTTTACCTGTTCAGTTTCAGCCAGGATAAAATCCTGACCCTCGAAGATGCCATGCTCCGGGCCCGCACCACACTCGCGCCCGAAAACCTCGCACAGTTGCAGTTTTTTGAAAACAGCAATGATTATGTGTTTCTGAAAAAACAAAACGGTCAGGATATCTGGATGCGAGGTAATTACAAACTGGCAGGAAATGAATGGCCATTTCTTACACTGCCGGGACTTAACAGATTTATGGAGGAAGCTGGCTCCGACACTTTCAAAACCATGCCGGTGATCCGTTTTGGAACAGATGGATGGATAATGAATAATAAAGGAAATAAGATCCGTTATAATCCCATTACCAAAAAAATTACACTGCTGCTCTCAAAAGAACTGGCAGCCATGGAGAATGCGGAAGAAAGCACTACCGGCTTTACGGCATATCTTGATAAACACAATCTGTTTGTCAGTAATCCCGATAAACAGATTTACCAGGTAACTACGGATGGCAGTAAAGATATTGTCTATGCTTCTTCCGTACACCGCGATGAGTTTGGAATCAGCAAGGGAATTTTCTGGAGTACCAAAGGCACTAAACTGGCTTTCTACCGGATGGACCAGAGTATGGTGAACGATTATCCCATCATCAACTGGTCTGAAAGACCCGCCCGCGCCGAACTGATCAAATACCCGATGGCCGGTGATAAAAGCCATCATGTACGGGTGGGTGTTTTTAATACGGCTACTGAATCCACCATCTGGCTGAAAACCGGAATACCCGTAGAACAATACCTGACCAATATTGCCTGGAGTCCGGATGATAAATATGTTTTTATCGCTGTACTGAACAGGGAACAAAATCATTTGAAGCTGAATCAATATGATGCAACAACCGGTGATTTTGTAAAAACATTATTTGAAGAGCAAGACGAGAAATATGTGGAGCCACTGGTGCCGATGCATTTCCTGAAAAATAATCCCGGTCAGTTCATCTGGCAGAGCAACCGGGATGGCTGGAACCAGCTTTATCTTTATGATATAAATGGCAAACTGATCCGTCAGCTGACCAAAGGAAATTGGGAAGTACTGGATGTAAAAGGATTTGACAGCAAGGGCGAAAATTTGTTTTTCGTCAGCACTATTCTTTCTGCCGTCAATAAAAATCTTTGCTCCGTAAATCTGAAGACCGGTAAAACGAACCTGCTTACTCCTTTACCTGGTGTACACGCTGCACAGGTAAGTGTGGATGGCAGCACGGTGCTGGATGTATACAGCACTATTGATAATCCAAGGACGATTCAACTGATCGAAGTAAAAAAACCGGCGAAAAATCCGGCAAAACTTTTATTGCAGGCCGCTAACCCGCTGAAAGAGTTTAGCGCGGTATCCCTCAGCCTCTTTACCCTCAAAAATAAAAAAGGAGACAGCCTGTTCTGCCGGCAGTTCAATCCGGTTGGATTTTCGCCTGATAAAAAATACCCGGTAATCGTTTACTGGTATGGTGGCCCCCATGCGCAAATGATCCTGAACAGCTGGAATGGCGGGGCCGGTGATTATTGGTTCCGGTATATGGCACAAAGAGGCTATGTGGTCTTTACAGTGGATACCCGGGGAAGCGATAACCGGGGCAAAAACTTCGAGCAATCTATTTTCAGGAAATTAGGCGAAGCCCAGCTGGAAGATCTGGATGCGGGGCTAAGTTATCTGAAGGCACAATCCTATGTGGACAAAGACCGGATGGGCTTATTTGGCTGGAGTTTTGGCGGCTTCCTGACTACTGATTATGTGTTGCATAACCCGGGAGTGTTTAAAGCGGCAGTTGCCGGCGGACCGGTAATGGACTGGTCTTTATATGAAATCATGTATGGGGAACGTTATATGGATACGCCACAGGAAAATCCGGAGGGATATGCCAGCAGTAACCTGATCAACCAGGCTGGAAAATTAAAAGACAAGCTCTTACTGATTCATGGCCAGCAGGATCCTGTGGTGGTACAACAACATTCCGTGAATTTCGTTAAAGCCTGTGTGGAGAAGGGCGTACAGGTGGATTATATGATTTATCCCGGACATGAACATAATGTAACCGGCAGAGACCGGGTACATCTGTATCAGAAAGTAACCGATTATTTAACCAGTCAGCTCCGGTAAAAAATCTTTTCTTATACATCTTTCCGGAAAGTTAAACCGTCTATAGTTTTTACAGCATAAAGACAGAGATACGAACAGTACACCTATGGGAATTGCAGAAATCACACAACAGGAACTGGTGATTGAATCCAGGATCATCACTTATGGGAATGCCGCCAGTACCGAACTGACCGGGCAGATCCGGGAAGAGATCGAGACGCTTTGGAATGAGCCAGGCACCTGGATCAATATTCATGATTATTATTTACAGGTTGTGTTCCGGATCGCTGCGGAATACCGGCCTGACCTCACAGATATTGAAATTTACCAGAACCTGGATCCCCGGAATAATTATTTCAGGATAGAGGAGTTTGCCCATGGGAACATTTCCTTTGTTGACGGATTGGGTTGCAACAGTGGTTATTTCAAACTGGAGAATTTATACCCCGGTTCAACAACTGCGGCCCATGAATATGGTCATACCCTCGGACTCGTTCACCCGGAAGTAGTGGATATACGGGGAAAAGGCGGTCCCGGAATTATGTACCCCAGAGGCACATTAGTAGATCCGGAATATCAATACGAACCGGATAAACCAGCGGGAACAAAGGGGGGCACCCTGCATCCCATTCACCGGCGGGTCAGTGACGAGGATATCCTGCTCCTGAAATTGCATAGAAAGAATTTTGAAAACGGACGGGCGATTATCGGTGATTTTACAAATATCTGGCACCCGAATCATGCCGAAATCGAGAATACAGATTATTTGTCCTGAGTTTCTTTTTCCAGGGCTTCCCTGATACCGGGAGAAGTGAAGGTAAACCCAGCCTGCTGGATCTTCCGGCTGCTCACCGTGGCGCTTTTGAGTACTTCGATACTCATTTCTCCCATAACAATCTTCAATACAAAAGCCGGTACCGGCAGGGGAATATAAAAACCCTTTTTGGTTTTTGCCAAAGTGATTGTCAGTTCTTTATTGCTTACCGGCACCGGTGCTGTGGCATTGTACACGCCTTCAATATTTTCCCGGGTAATGGCAAACACAAACATATTAACCAGGTCATCTATATGAATCCAGCTCACCACCTGCTTCCCATTGCCCAGCACAGCGGCTACTCCAAAACGAAGGGGTTTCAAAAATTCTTTCAGCGCACCACCCCGGTGACTAAGTACTATACCAATCCTTAATTTTACGAGGCGGATATGCATTCCTGTTAGTGGCTGGAGGCTTTCCTCCCATTGACGGCAGGTATCTCCCAAAAAAGCGGTATCCGGCGGCATTTCCTCCGTGAACGGAAACGGATTTGGAATTTCAGGGTCAGCGCCGTACCAGCCGATGGCGGAAGCACTGATCACCGCTTTTACTTTATGGGGAAGGGTGGCCAGTTTATTAACGAGTAACGCACCCGATTTTACCCGGCTATCCAGTATTTCTTTTTTACGGGCCACCGACCAACGCTGATCGGCCACCCCGGCACCTGCCAGGTGAATGATATAATCTGCTTCCTTCAGACTGGTTTCATCCATGGTTCCGGCATCGGGATTCCAGGCAGCATAACGGATACCGTCTTTTGCGGGACCGGGATTCCGGGACAGCACTATACAGTCATAACCCATCGATGTCAGCTGGCGGGTAAGTGCCTTACCGACCAGTCCAGTGCCTCCTGTAACCAATATTGTAGCCATGTTGTCTGAAAATAGTGATTTAAATAACATACCAGTCAACATAATGTTGCAGAAGATCCCCCGGAAACTTTTATATTGAGCCCTGAAATCAACAAGTATGAGTATAGTTCTGTCGATTGACAATATCGCCAAATCCTATGGATCGGTGAAAGCCCTGAAAGGGGTGAGTTTTGATATCCCGGAAGGAAGTGTTTTCGGCATCCTCGGTCCTAATGGAAGTGGCAAGACCACTTTGCTGGGGATTGTCATGGATGTATTAAAAGCCAATTCGGGTGATTTTCGCTGGTTTGGCCAGCCGGGTTCACCGGAACAGCGCCGTAAAATCGGATCCCTGCTGGAAACACCCAATTTCTATACTTATCTCTCCGCCATCGATAATCTGAAAATCACGCATGCCATCAGCGGCCGTGGGAATGAAGCAGAGATTAATGATGTACTTAAAAAAGTGAATCTGTATGACAGAAGGAGATACAAATTCAGTTCCTATAGTCTTGGGATGAAACAACGTTTAGCCATTGCCGCTTCATTGCTTGGAGATCCCAAAGTGCTGGTACTGGATGAACCCACGAATGGCCTGGATCCGGTAGGTATTGCCGAAATACGTCAATTGATCATTGAATTGCGCGATAAAGGACATACGATTATCATGGCCAGTCACCTGCTGGATGAAGTGGAAAAAGTCTGCAGTCATGTGGCAATCTTAAAAACAGGCACATTAATCACCACGGGACATGTGGAAGAAGTACTGATGGATGAGGATATAGTGGAAATGAGCGCGGCTGATTTAGCGGCACTGGCGGCTGCGCTGAACAGTTGGGGCCACTCCGTCACTGTTGATGAAAAAACGAATACCGTACAGGTGATCCTGCCTAAGGGCACGGCCAGCCTGGAAACATTCAACCGGCAGTGTTTTGAAAAAGGAGTGGTTTTAAATCACCTTTTACTGAAGAAAAAAAGACTGGAAGCCCGTTTCTTCGAATTAACCAATAACTAATCTGAATACTACTGATATGATGAAGCTGATTAAAACCGAATGGCTTAAAATAAAGGGATATAATTCTTTCTGGTGGATTATGGGACTGACTGCGCTCTCCTACCCCGGCATTAATTATATGTTTTACTTTGTTTACAAAGATATCACTGACCAGAAAAATGCATCCGGCCAGCTCTTCAAAATGGCGCTGGGAAATCCATTTGCCTTTCCGGAAGCCTGGCATTCGGTGGCCTATTTCTCTTCCTTCTTTGTCTTTATTCCGGCCGTGGTGGTGATTATGTTCATCAGCAATGAATATACTTTCCGCACGCATCGTCAGAATATAATTGACGGTTGGGGACGGGGGCAATTCATCACCAGTAAACTGATCGATGTACTGATCGTAACCTTGCTGATTACCCTGTTATATGTGGCGGCCTGCCTGGTCAGTGGATTTGTAACCATTAAAGACGGAGACGGCAATAACTGGGGGCAGGCCTGGTATACGGGTGTTTTTGCCCTGCAGACTTTTGCCCAGCTTTCCATTGCCTTCCTGATTGGTTTTCTGGTCCGGAAAGCCTTTATTGCCCTGGGTATTTTTATATTCTACTTCCTGATCCTGGAAAATATACTGGTCGGCTTCTTTTATGTGAAGGTGAATGATATCGGTCGTTTTTTACCGATAGAAATTTCTGACCGTATGGTCCCTGCTCCGGCATTCCTCGGCAAAATCAAATCACCTGAGGTTTACCAGGAGTCACTGGACCGCATACCGATGCATGTGGGCATGACCATTGTATTAACCACTATCATCTGGCTGATCTGTTATCGGATCAACAGTAAACGCGACCTTAAATAATTACCAGCGTTCCGCTTCTTCCCACTGCTCGAGGGTCTGACGATTTGAAGGAGTTTGGGGTTGAGAGGTTTGATGTTTAGACGTTTGATGTTGAGCAGATCCTTGTCTTGAAGGGGAGTGGGAATTCGAACTTCTTGCGGGTTGCTGTCTTTGAGCAGGTCGGCTGCTATTACCACTGTTACCCCTGTTATTACCCTGGCGTCTGTCGCCTTGTTGTCCCCTGAAATTTGTCCTTGCAGGTCTTTCTTCAGGCGCAGGTGCACTCATATGGGCATTGGCGGTGAACGGATGTTCAGCCACGACCGGGATCTGTTTACCAATCAGTTTCTGAATATCGCGCAGTTCTTCTTTCTCATCTGCACTGCAGAATGAAATAGCGATGCCTTCATTACCCGCTCTTCCGGTACGACCGATCCGGTGTACATAGGTTTCGGGCACATCGGGCAGGTCGAAATTGAGTACATGCGATAACTCGTCAATATCAATACCACGGGCCGCAATATCAGTAGCCACCAGTACTCGGAGAGTTCCATTTTTAAAATCAGCCAGCGCATTCTGTCGCGCATTCTGCGATTTATTACCATGGATAGCTGCCGAGCGGATCTGAAATTTCTGCAGGATCTTCACCACTTTGTCGGCGCCATGTTTGGTGCGGGTGAATACCAGAGTCGTTTTAATTTCCGGATTCGACAATAAATGAATCAGTAATTCAGGCTTCTCTTTTTTGGCGACAAAATATAATTGTTGTTCTATTTTATCAACAGTTGAAGATGGAGGTGTTACCTCCACTTTTGCCGGATGCTTCAATAACACATCTGCCAGCTTCTGGATCTCAGGCGGCATGGTGGCGGAGAAGAACAGGGTTTGTCTTTTTGCGGGCAGTTTCGCAATCACTTTTTTCACGTCATGAATAAAGCCCATATCCAACATACGGTCGGCTTCATCCAGCACAAAAATCTGGAGCTTATCCAGGTGTATAAAGCCCTGCTGCATCAGGTCGAGTAAACGACCGGGTGTAGCGACCAGTATATCCACGCCACGGCGAAGTTCATTCACCTGGCTATGTTGAGATACCCCACCAAAAATTACGGTGTGACGGATACCCGCATAGCGTCCGTATGCGGCGAAGCTTTCATCGATCTGTATCGCCAGTTCACGGGTGGGTGTCAGTACCAGTACTTTGATGCCGGGGCCCAACGGTTTCTGTGCCTGCATTAATTCAAGAATAGGAATCGCAAAAGCGGCGGTTTTGCCGGTTCCGGTTTGGGCGCAGCCAAGCAGGTCTTTCCCTTGTAAAATGAACGGGATTGCCTGTTGCTGAATGGGGGTGGGTGTAGTATACCCTTCGTGAGCCAATGCCTTAAGGACTGGTTCAGTCAATGCTAATTTTCTAAAAGCCATGATGGTTTTTAACTATTTTTTTATGGGGCTGGAAAAGACGTTGTAGTTTCTGAAACAGCGAAAGTTTAAAATAAATCTCCTGGTCTTTTTACAAGGAGAGTAGTCCACCGGCTTACAACCTGCCGGTACCTGTGTGAAGTACATTGTGGAGCAGGATGTAAAGGTAAGCAAAAAAAACGGGATAGCGGGAAATGATTCATAATGCACCGTTAAACCACTCTTATTCAGTATACTTAACTATAGCAATCGTTAAGGCTCGTTAAATCATCCTGTTCTTTACTGCATATTGAATGATCCATGGCATTAGCAATTGCTCCAGCTCTTCCCTTGGCATCGGTGGCAGCCGCTGTAGTTCTTTATAATGCGGCCAGCCGGTATCTTCCACCCAGAACAGCTGATAATAACGGGCGGGCACGAGTACAGTGCAGGTAGCCATTTGTATAAGATCAGTCTTTTCCCTTTCGTTTAACTCTTTGGGAGGCATACCTGATTCGAGTATACCTATATATAATAAGATATCATCAAAACAAGGAAGTGCTCCTGTTTTAGCTGTGATCAGGTTTTCAAGTCGTTGCCAGTGCTGGAGAAGTTCTTCTTCGGTCATCAGCAGCGAAGGTAGAATGCCGGGATGTTGGCCCCTATGATTTTGGTTGGGATGGTGGGAAAGAGAAATCAGTTATATCCCGGCGTCCTTTTGCCTGCGGCATTGTAGTAATATTATGTCCCGGCGTCCTTTTGCCTGCGGCAAAAGAGACACCGGGACATAATAAAAACCCTCCGGTAGAAACCGGAGGGAACAACTAAAAAACACTAGCTAAATGCTCGTGCCGCCCGGTGGACCCGGGGCGGACGGGGCTTCATTGGAACGAACAACGGGTGCCGGATGGGTACGGCAAAATCTTTAGTCGGGTTTCTTCCCGTCTAAGAAGGTATTAATCGTGCTGATATGACCTTGATTTTTTTCGTCAGATTTGACTTCGTAACTGCTGTAGAAACTCTCAATATGGTTATTGCTGTTATACAATTCCATATTGCGGCGGATATAAGCCGGCACAGTTTCAAACTCATTATTGGGGTCAGCAGCATTCACATTGAATGACAAGTTTCTCAACTTGTGCAAACGCTCCGCTGCCCTACGTTTTTGCTCCTCTGCTTCGTCCTGCATAGCAGGATCCTCAGCCTTGGTGGACAAAGGTGGTTGAGCCTGATGGGCATTCGGCATATCCGCCGCTGGAATGTCATCCCGCTCTACGAGCTGCATTTGCAAGTCCAGGAGTTCGTCCTGTTCTATACTGGCAGGCTTTTTTGTAGCCGGGACCGGTTCTTCGGCAGAAGTTTTTGAGGTGATTGCCTCTGTTTTTGATTCCGCGTAGATATTGGACGGTCTGGCCAGATATCCTCCCGATGCTGCAGACACCGGGGATGTACTACTAGTACTATCTTTCATACTGAGAATCATCTCAGCGTCTGTTTCTTTAATAATAATGGGGGGAACGGATTGGTGCAGCGGTTTCGAAATTATCTCTTCGCTTTGTCCCGCAGTTGACATTTTGCCCACAGTAGAATTACCTGCCGTTTCATGCGTATTATTACCAAGTATGTTTACCCGGATATCCGTTACCGCCATGGGGGTCACCGGCTCCAGTTCCCAATGAATAATCAATGGTTCTTCTGCTTCCTTGATATCGGAGAGGTCCAGTACCGGGGCCGCAACGGGAAACTCTTCCACCAGTTTGGGCATCAGGTAATCCTCTTCCTTCGCCGCCACCTGTAATGGATTTACTTTAACATCAGGAGTCTGCTCCTTTTCAATCACGGGTTGCTGAATGTCCAGTTTCTGATTGATGGAGATGACCGGTGCTTCTTCCTGCTGACCCAATACCATCACGATCTTTTCTTCCGGCTTGGGTTCTTCTTTTTTCGGAACCGGTTTGGCAAACGGATCCTTATGTTCAAAACCTGTAGCGATCAGCGTGATGCCGATCCGGTCTTCCAGCGTGCTGTCATAACCCATACCCAGGATCACATCAGTATTTTCACCGGCCTGTGAAAGCAGGTAATTCTGGATCACTTCCACTTCATCCATGGTAAACTCATGCTCACCCTGTGAAGAGTTAATATTAATCAGGATCCATTTGGCCCCGTGAATCTCACTGTCATTCAGCAGCGGAGAATTCAGTGCTTCTTCAATGGCTTTCTGTGCCCTGTTCTCTCCGGATGCTTCCGCGTTTCCGAGGATGGCCACACCGCCGTTTTTCATAACGGTACAAACGTCGGCAAAGTCCACATTGATCTGGCCGGTACTGTTGATCACATCGGTAATACACTTGGAGGCTGTAGCCAGTACATTATCCGCTTTTGAAAAAGCTTCCCGCATTTTGAGATTGCCATACTGGTGACGCAGTTTATCATTACTGATCACGAGCAGGGTGTCTACATATCCTTTCAGGGATTTGATGCCCTCTTCGGCCTGCAACTGGCGCTTCTTGCCTTCATAAGCAAAAGGTGTGGTGACAATACCCACCGTCAGGATACCGAGATCCTTACAGATTTTCGCAATAATAGGTGCACCACCGGTTCCGGTACCACCGCCCATGCCGGCTGTAATAAAGGCCATCTTGGTATTCACTTCCAGGATGCGCTTGATTTCTTCGAGTGATTCTTCCGTTGCCTGTCTGCCGATATCCGGATTAGCACCGGCACCCAGCCCCTGTGTCAGGTGTGGCCCCAGTTGGATCCGGTTCGGTATCGGGCTGCAGGCGAGTGCCTGTGCATCTGTATTACAGATCACGAAATTTACACCATCAATCTGCTGGTTGAACATGAAGTTCACCGCATTGCCTCCACCACCACCTACACCAATCACTTTCAGGATGGATGATTTTTCTTTAGGCAGATCAAAATGTATCATAGTAAGAATTTATTAGTTGGATATTTGGTTTACGCAAAGTCAAAATTCAAAAGTAAAAAGTAAAAGATCTTCTGGCTGTTCAGTCATTTCAATTTTCAGACTGTTCCATTTTTTGACTTTTTAATTTTGACTTTTTAATTTATAAATGTTTGTCTTCCTCTTCTTTAAACAAATCAATAATGCCGTCTTTGAACTTGCCCCAAAAATTGCTGAGTCCTTTGCGGTTCCTTACTTTATCGGCCGTAATCACATCAATCACCGGCTCAGGCATTTCTTCTTCTGCCGCTTTCTTCAGTCCTTCGGGCACATCCACTTTACGGAAGTCTTTATCAAACTCTTTCCGGTTGTGCTCATAATCATCATACCCTTTCAGGATAAGTCCGATACAGGTGGAATAAGTTGGCTTGGAGAGTTCCTCAATATGTCCACCCGCCAGGTGCTCATTGGGATAACCGATCCTGGCATTGAGCCCTGTTACATATTCAGTCAGCTGGATCAGGTGTTTCAGTTGCGAACCACCACCCGTGAGGATGATTCCTCCATTGAGTGCTTTATTGTCCAGTCCCACCTGTTTCAGGTGATAGGTCACAAAGTCCATGATCTCACTCATACGCGCCTGGATGATATTGGCCAGGTTCTTCACGCTGATTTCCTTGGCAGGCATGCCGCGTAAACCGGGGATGGTGATATAGGCATTGGCTTTGGCCTCATTGGCAAGAGCCGAACCAAACTGCACTTTCATTTGCTCGGCCTGTGTTTTCAAAACACCCAGACCGGTTTTGATGTCGTTGGTAATATTTTCTCCCGCGAATGGAATTACCGCGGTATGTTTTAATATGCCTTCATAGAAGACAGCCAGGTCGGTGGTTCCACCACCGATATCCACGATCGCCACACCAGCTTCCACATCTTCCTGTCCCATGACGGCAGAAGAAGAAGCGAGGGGTTGCAACACGAGGTCCTTGGTACGCAGACCGGATTTTTCCACACTGCGGTTGATATTGCGAATGGCATTCTTATCACCGGTAATGATGTGAAAATTGGCGCCGATCTTCACCCCACCATACCCGATCGGGTTGGGGATGTTCTGGAAATTATCCACGGTGAACTCCTGGGGGATCACATCAATGATCTGATCACCGGCAGGAATATAAGTTTTGTACTGATCATCAATCAGCTGGTCGATCTCCCGTTGGGTGATCTCCTCGTCGGTCCGCTGACGGACAATGTCGCCACGGGTCTGAAGGCTCTTGATGTGATGGCCGGCAATACCGACATAGACTTCGCTGATGTCGAGGTCAGGATTGGAGGCAAAGCAATTGTCAAGGGCTGTACGGATGGCTTTGATGGTTTCATCGATGTTGAGCACCTGTCCGTGCTTTACACCATTGGAGTTGGCTTTTCCGAATCCCAGAATCTCGAGTTTTCCATACTCGTTCTTCCGGCCGGCAATTACCGCGATCTTAGTGGTACCGATGTCAAGACCGACAATAATGGGTTGTTCGCTGTTCATAGTTGTTGTTTTAGTAGTTGTTTTTCGAAATCGTTATGTTGTTTTAGTTGTATCCATTGTCCGGGTCTTCTCCTTTTGGCGGCATTACCGCTTTGGGTTGTTTAAGGGCCGGTTTGTTTTGCTTTACTGGTTTTGGCTGAACTTTCCTGTCAGCCGGAACAGGAGATTTCAAAGGGACGGGATTGGTATTCGTTGGTAATGTTTTCGGTTTGTCCGGGCTTTCCACGATGGGTGATTCATCCGGTGCATCTGTTTCAAGGGGGATGGCCGCAACGGGCAATAATCTTGCCACAGTATCATTTTCGGCTTGTCTTGACTGTTGTAAAAGCATTTCCACATTCCGGCGCAACTGAACGGAATCCACTTTGGTATTTCCAACTGTCTTTGAAGCCACCACCTGTCCTTTATATTGCACATCGATCACTTTAAAACGATCGAATCCTGTTTTACTCAGCACCTCTTTGTAAAAGATCATCAGTCGGCCAAACTGCCGGTCAATCTGTTCCCCCGCTCCCATTTTCACCTGGTGGTTACCGACCACCGGTATCATTTCAAAATTCCTTTCCGGGGTGATATGCATCTGTGCCACCTGTGCCATCCAAAAAGGATCCGCCACGATATAGTTGGCAGCCGTCGTCACTTTTGCCAGTAATGCACTATCCGCTTTATTCATTTTCTTCAGGTCCGGGTACCCGGTAAAGACAGGCACCCTGGCACTGATTTTATCTGAAAGCGGCAGTTTCTTGCCGGTTTTGTCAATATAAAAGCTGTTGCCGGTGCTGGTAAAAATGCGGGCAACCGGCTCTTCTTCCACAATCATTACATGCAGCACGTCCTGGTTATCGACATACAATTCGGCATCACTGATCCAGGTATTGCGTTCCAGGGTCACTTCCATGTCATGCAGATTGAGGTCCGTAAGTGGCTGCCCCTTTATTGCGCCTCCGGCGGCTTTCTTCAACAGGGCTTCCACATCTTTCTCATCAATAAAATATTTCTTCTCCACCCCTTTGATCCGGATCGAATAATCTGCACAATGCCCGTTGTTTTTGCGGGTGATCGCGGCCATCAGCAGGGTAAACATACCCGCCCCGATGCACAGCCATACCGTGACAAAAATGATTTTCCGTATCGTTTTCTTTGCGCTCAATTTATATTTCCTTCAACAGGTTTTTAATGGGTTCAATCAGGTTGTCAATATCTCCTGCCCCGGCGGTGACCAGTACTGCGCCAAATTCTTTATTCACTCCGGGCAGGTAATGCTGCTTAATCCAATCCATCAGGGCCTCTTTATCCATCACCGCTTTATTCCCGATCTGCATCCGCTTCAGTACCATCTCACTGTTCACTCCTTCTACCGGCAATTCGCGGGCCGGGTAGATGGGGAGCAGGACTACTTCATCAGCCAGGTCCAGTACTTCCGCAAATCCTTCGGCCAGGTCGCGGGTGCGGCTGAACAAATGCGGTTGAAAGAGGACCGTACATTTTTTCTGCCGGAACAGGGTTTTCGCCCCGTTGATCAGCGCCCTCAGTTCTTCCGGGTGGTGGGCATAATCATCAATGAATACGATCCGGTCATTTTTCAGGATATATTCAAAGCGTCTTTTCACCCCGCGGAAATTTTCTACCGCTGTTTTGATCTTTTCTTTATCAATTCCCAAAGAACTGACAATGGCAATCGCGGCCACCGCATTTTCCACATTGTGCATCCCCCCCATGTTCAGTTTCACATTTTCAATCACCTCTTCCTGCAGCACCACATCAAATTCATAGCTGCCATTCATCATCCGGATATTAGTGGCATAGAGGTCAGCAGCTTCATTTTGCAGGCTGTACGTAAAATGCTGACTGGCCTGCAATTCCTTTCCTCTTTTCAATCCAAACTGGCGGATCAGTAATCCTCCCGGTTTTATTGCTTTGCTGAAACCGATAAACGCATCTTCCATCGCTTCCGCCGTGCCATAGATATCGAGGTGATCAGCATCCATGGCCGTGATCACCGCCACATCCGGACTCAGTTTCAAAAAGCTGCGGTCATATTCATCGGCTTCAATCACACATACATTCATTTCACTGCTCCAGAAATTCGAACCGTAATTCACCGCAATGCCTCCTAAGAAAGCATTGCATCCGAAACCACTGTCGCGCAGCAAATGCGCGGTCATGGTTGTTATGGTCGTTTTGCCATGGGTACCGGCAATACAGATATTAAAAGAACTTTTACTGATCAGCTGTAATACATCACTTCTTTTTACCACACTAAATCCATTCTCCCGGTAATAAACCAGTTCCGCATGCGCCGCCGGAACAGCCGGTGTATACACAATCAGATCGGGGGTCTTTGGAATCAGTACCGTATTTTCTTCATAGTGTACCGCGATTCCGCTGGCTTCCAGTTCCCGGGTCAGGGGCGTCGGGGTTTTATCATACCCGCTCACTTTTACTCCACCAGACTGGAAGAAACGGGCGATGGCACTCATGCCGATTCCTCCGATTCCGATAAAGTAGACCTCTTTCAGGTTGTCAATCCCCCCAAAGGGGGTATTCATAAGGACAGTATTGGCTTGTACGGTTTT